>Ga0114940_10000516_pt1 | contig 17880 bp, 14 predicted proteins | sample ColdCreekSource_FD_87195 | JGI IMG/M metagenome (GOLD analysis project Ga0114940, IMG submission 87195) | Groundwater microbial communities from Cold Creek, Nevada to study Microbial Dark Matter (Phase II) - Cold Creek Source | ecosystem: Environmental > Aquatic > Deep subsurface > Groundwater ... | reverse complement strand
CTTTGAGGCGCATTCTCCAGCGATTGAGGAATATCGCGGAGAAAAGGGTCCCATGGCTACCGGAGTGCAACTGACGGTAACCGATATGCGCCGCGCGACGCGGCACCCCGTCGATCACAAGGTGATTGGCGAACACCGGGTGCTGGGCGACGTGCACATGCATATCACGAACATTTCAGCCCATGGCTTCATGATCGAGGGGCGTTCGGGCCTGAGCCGCGGTGAACGCATCGTGATTCGCCTTCCTTCTATTGGCCGGATTGAAGCGCACCTTATCTGGGAAACCGAAGAGCGCGCCGGGTTCCAGTTCGAGCGGATTATCCGGCTCGAGGACTTCGTCGTCCTGATCGACGCTTTGCAGCCCAATCCGCGCCTGCGAGCTTCGCGCTAGCCCTAGCTGCAAGACTGTTCCACGAACCGTTGTCGCTGGTCGACGAGCGGTGATGTTAGCGCTTGATACATTATAACATGACGATTATCGGCTGGGTATGAAATTGACCCACCGGCTCAAGGCCACCGCTTGCCTGCTTGCACTCAGCCCCATGGCGATTCCCTCGATGGCCGCTGCACAGGCGCACAACGACGAAAATCACGGCGACCAACACGCGGCTGACGAGGGAGAAATCCTGATCGTCGGCCACCCGCCGGTCGATTTCAATATGTTGCAATCAACCCAGACCTTTGGTGGAGACGAGCTGATTCTCGCCACCCGTGCCCAGATCGGCGACGCGCTGGCCAAGCTTCCCGGGGTATCATCCAGCTCGTTCTCACCCGGCGCATCGCGGCCTGTACTGCGCGGCTTCGATGGCGACCGCATCCGGGTTCTGACCGACGGGATCGGCTCGATCGATGCTTCGAACGTGTCGGCCGACCACGCGGTGGTGTTCGATGCGCTGACCGTCGATCACATCGACATCCTCCACGGTCCAGCGGTGCTGCTGTTCGGCGGGCAGGCGATCGGCGGCGCAGTCAATGCGCTCGACAAGCGGATCCCGCGCAATGTTCCGCTTGCGCCGACCGTGACCGCGATTGGCGGCTATGGCTCGGCGGCGGATGAGCGTTCAATCGCCGGCAGCGTTGATGTGCCCCTTGCCGAGCGTCTCGCGCTGCATTTCGATGCGAGCTGGCGCAAGAGCGATGACATGCGCGTTGGCGGGTTCGTCAATTCGCCTGACCTGCGCTCCGACCTGCTGGCCGATGCTGCCGAGCATCGCAGGGTTGGCGAAGCTGAAGAAGCCGCTGAGCTTGAAGACCTCGCCAACCTCACCGGACGCATCCCCAATTCCGGCGCGCGGACCGCGACCTTTGGCGCAGGGATCGCGTTCATCGACGCGGGAGGTGACCTGGGCTTGTCGTTCCAGCGACAGGACATGCGTTACGGCGTGCCGCTCCGTCCGGGTGCAGGTGAAGAGGCCGAGAACGTAAACATCGATCTGGTCCAGACGCGAGTCGACCTGCGCGGGACAGTCAAGATCGGGGGCTTTCTCGACAGCTTGCAAGTGCGCGGGGCATTTGGCGACTATTCCCATGTCGAGCTGGAAGGCGATGAAATCAGCACCAGCTTTTCCGGCAACGGGATCGAATTCCGCGCCGATCTGGTCCAGAACGAGCGTAACGGCTGGCGCGGCCGAAGCGGGGTCCAGTACTTCGCGCGCAAACTGCTGATCAGCGGCGCAGAAGCATTCACGCCCGACAACGATGTCAGCCGGTTCGGCGTTTTTACGCTCCAGTCGCTGGAGCTTGGCCCGGTTGAATTCGAGGCGGCAGGCCGGTTCGAACGCGTCGGGGTCAAGGCTCCCGCCGCCGGGTTCGATCGCAGTTTCGATCTGTGGTCCGGCGCGGCCGGATTGTCGTTCACGCCGGCCGCAAGCTGGAAGATCGGGATCAGCTATATTCGCGGAGCCCGCGCACCGGCCCCGGAAGAGCTGCTGTCAGACGGACCGCACATTGCCACCCAGTCCTATGAATTGGGCAACCCAGACTTTGCTGCCGAGCGCAGCAACGGGATCGAGGCCTACGCTCGCTACAAGCGCGGTTCGGCCCACTTCAACCTGACGGCCTATCGCACCAGCTTCGATGGCTTCATTGCGGCACTGCCCACTGGGGCCGAAGCCGATGGCCTGCCAGTCTTCGCCTATGCGCAAGTCCCGGCGGTGTTCAAAGGGTTCGAGGCTTCGGCCGGATTCACGCCGCTGAAGTGGGAGAATGGCAGCCTGTCGGTCGACGCTGGCGCTGACTATACCCACGCCGAGCTAACCGGCACCGGCCCTGTTCCGCGCATCCCACCGCTGCGGCTGCAAGGCGGATTGGAGCTTGAGCAAGGCAACGTGCACTTCCGCACCGAGGTTGAGTGGAACGACGCGCAGAACCGCGTCGCTGCATTGGAGAACGAGGTCGGCGGCTTCACTATGGTCAATCTCAGCCTTGATTGGCATCCGTTTGGTGAGGCTGGTCCGCTGACGCTGCTGCTCGCGGCCAACAACCTGTTCAACGTCGAAGCGCGGCGTGCCGCCTCTTTCACCCGTGATTTCGTCCCGCTCGGCGGACGCGACCTGCGAGTCACGGCCAAGCTGAACTTCTGACCCTGCAACGATCTCACCGCTTGGCAAGGCAGCGGCAGACTGCCATGTCGATCACGTGAGCGAACCGACGCACCCCCTCCAAATCCGTGACTATCGCCTGATCTGGCTGGCGCGGTTTTTTGCAGTCAATGCGATGAACGCGGTGGTCGTCGTGATCGGCGCGCAGGTCTATCAGTTTGCGCGGCAATCGCACGGCATGAGCCAATCCGAAGCCGCTTTTGTGCTTGGCTTGTTGGGCCTCGCGCAATTCATCCCCTTCATGCTCCTGACCCCGGTTGCGGGGCTGATCGCTGACCGGGTCGACCGGCGCTATGTTGCGGCAGCGGCCAGCTTGATTGATCTTGGCATCTGCATTGCGCTGGGCCTGGCCAACGCAACTGAAAACCTGAGCTTGCCGCTGCTGTTCGCGCTTGCCGCGCTTCATGGCGTAGCGCGGGTGTTCATCGGCCCTTCGATCAGCGCGACCGTGCCCAACGTCGTGCCTGCGACATTGCTGCCCAAGGCGATCGCAATCAGCTCAATTGCCTGGCAATCCGCAGCGGTCATTGGCCCGGCTATGGGCGGGTTCCTGCTCGCCGCCAGTCCGGCCCTGCCCTATTGGTATGGGGCCGCGCTGCTGCTGGTTGCGATAACGTGCATTCTGGCAATCCGTCCGCTGCCTCTGCCCGCGGTCAACACTGATCAGCACCCGCTGCGACAGATCGCTGAGGGCGCTCAGTTCGTCTGGCGCGAGCGCTTCCTGCTCGGCTGCGTCACGCTCGATCTGTTCGCCGTCCTGCTCGGCGGTGCAACTGCGATGCTGCCAGTTTTTGCCTACGACATCCTCCACGTCGGAGACGAAGGCCTGGGCCTGCTGCGCGGCGCGCCGGCACTGGGCGCGGCGCTGATGGCGGTCTGGCTGGGGATCCGGCCGATTCAGCACAATGTCGGTGCCAAGATGCTGTGGGCCGTCGCGGCATTTGGCATCGCGACCATCGTTTTCGGTCTGTCGCAGAATTTTGTGCTCTCACTGGCCACGCTTGCTGTGCTTGGCGCGGCAGACGCGATCTCTGTTTTCATCCGCGGTTCGCTGGTCCAGCTAAACACGCCCGATGAGATGCGCGGCCGGGTCTCGGCTATTTCCGGGCTCGCGATTTCCGCCTCGAACGAGTTGGGAGAGATGCAGTCCGGTCTGGCCGCCGCAGCTCTAGGTGCAGTCGGCGCGGTCGTCGTTGGCGGCGTTGGCGCAGTGCTTGTCACCGTGCTCTGGGCGTGGTTCTTTCCCGAATTGCTCCGTGCCAAAACCTTTGCACCACAATATCGCCAACAGAAGGAAGCCGTCCCATGAAGGCCGAATCGATCCTTGCCACCATCGGCAACACCCCGCACATTCGCCTCGCCCGCTTGTTCCCCGACCACGAGGTCTGGGTGAAAGCCGAGCGCGCGAACCCCGGCGGTTCGATCAAGGACCGGATCGGCCTCGCCATGATCGAAGCCGCTGAGCGCGACGGCAGCCTCAAGCCCGGCGGCACGATTGTCGAGCCGACCAGTGGTAACACCGGGATAGGGCTGGCGATGGCTGCGGCGGTCAAGGGCTACAAGCTGGTACTGGTGATGCCCGAATCGATGTCGATCGAGCGCCGTCGCCTGATGCTGGCCTATGGCGCCACCTTTGATCTGACCCCACGCGAGAAGGGCATGAAAGGTGCGATCGAGCGCGCCCATGAATTGATCGCGAGCACTCCCGGCTCATGGATGCCGCAGCAATTTGAGAACCCGGCGAACATCGAAGTCCATGTCCGCACCACCGCTCAGGAAATCTATGCCGACTTTGCTGACAGCCCGATCGACGTGCTGATCACCGGAGTCGGCACTGGCGGTCACCTGACCGGTTGCGCCGAGGCGCTCAAGGCAAAGTGGCCAGCGATGAAGGCCTATGCAGTCGAACCGACGCTCTCCCCCGTGATTTCGGGCGGCCAGCCTGCCCCGCATCCGATCCAGGGGATTGGTGCCGGGTTCATCCCGACCAACCTCCACACCCAGGCAATCGACGGCGCGATTCAGGTCGATCCGGCCGATGCCAAGGAAATGGCCCGGCTCTGCGCGACCAAGGAAGGCATGCTGGTCGGGATCAGTTCGGGCGCGACGCTCGCCGCGATCAAGCAAAAGCTGGCCGAGCTGCCAGCAGGCAGCCGCGTGCTCGGTTTCAATTACGACACGGGCGAGCGCTATCTGTCAGTACCGGACTTCCTGCCCGAATGAACGGGCTCGAACGGGTCGATTATCAGGATCGCGGCACCGCGCTGACCGGTTGGCTGGCCCGGCCCGCCGGTTCGCCGCGCGCCGCAGTTGCGGTCTTCCCGACCTTCATGAACATAACGCCCGGCGTTGCAGCCAAGGCGGAGGCGCTGGCGGCGGCAGGGTATCTCGCGCTGGTCGGCGATTTCTACGGTCCCGACGCGCCGCATGATTTCGACTCGGCCAACACCGTCATGATGCGGCTGCGCGCCGATCCTGCAGCGATGCGCACCCGCTTGGCGGCGACGCTGGTCGCACTGCGCGGGCTTGCGCCTGACCTGCCCCAGGCCGCGATCGGGTTTTGTCTGGGCGGGATGGGCGTGCTGGAACTGGCCCGCGACGGACAGGATCTGGCCGTGGTCGCAAGCTTTCACGGACTGTTGCAAAGCCCGCTTCCCGCCACACAGCCAATCAAGCCGCGCATTTTGATCTGCCACGGTGACGTCGATTTCCTCGTCCCGCGCAGCCATGTCACGGCCTTCTGGGCGGAGATGGATGCGGTCGGTGCGAACTGGCACTTCAACAGCTATGCCGGGGTCGATCACGGCTTCACTAACCCGCTGACACCAACAGGTGCACCCAACCCCAGCTATGATGCCAGTGCCGACCGGCAGAGTTGGACGGCGCTGCTGAGCTTGTTTGATGAGGTGTTTGGCTGACCGGCCAGCACGATTTTCCTACATGCCGGTCGATTGCTATATTCGCGCTGGCTCTTTCAAACTGTCAAATCCGCTCACCCTCAGGTTCGCGCCTCAACAAAGGCGGCCTGCGAATGCACTTTATCAACTAAACCCTGCGACTCGGGCCGATCAGGCGGTTGCAAATGCCTCGACCGGCAGTTCCATGACCGCATCCGCACCGCTTTCGATCTTGCGGCGCAGCGCCCCGGCATCGGGAGTGAATCGCTCGCCGAAGTAGCGCGCGGTGACGAGTTTGGCTTCGTAGAACGCCTTGTCCGAAGTGCCGGCTGCCAAGGCCGCGCTCGCTACCTTGCCCGCCTTGAGCCACATCAGGCCGAGCGCGACGATCCCCATGATGTGCATGTAATGGTGCGCGCCGGCACCGACGTTGTTCGGATTGGCCATGCCGTTCTGCATGAACCACATCGTTGCGGCCTTGAGCTCGCCATTGGCCTTCTCGACCCGTTCGGCCAGTGCTGACAATGCTGGATCGGCCTTGGCCTCGGCGGCTTCCTTGACGACTTCGGCGAATAGCGCCTGCACTGCTCGACCGCCATTCGTGGCCAACTTACGGCCAACCAGATCCATCGCCTGGACGCCGTTTGCGCCCTCGTAGATCTGGGTGATCCGTGCATCGCGGACGAACTGGCTCATTCCCCACTCTTCAATGTAGCCATGGCCGCCGAACACCTGCTGCATGTTGACCGCAGTCTCGAAACCCTTGTCGGTGCCGTAACCCTTGATCACCGGGGTCAGCAGGCTGATCAGGTCATCGGCGGCGAGCCGCTCTTCCTCGCTCGCGGCCTTGTGCACCAGATCGACTTGCAAAGCCCCCCACAGGCACAGCGCGCGCATCCCTTCGGTGTATGCCTTGGCATCCATCAGCATCCGCCGGACATCGGGGTGGACGAACAGCGTGTCAGCCTTCTCAGCAGGTTCGGCAGCCCCAGTCAGCGCCCGGCCCTGGCGGCGCTCCTGCGCGTACTTCACCGCGTTCTGATAGGCACTCTCAGCCTGGCTGAGGCCCTGAATCCCAACGCCGAGCCGCGCCGCGTTCATCATGATGAACATCGCAGCGAGGCCCTTGTTTTCCTCACCAACCAGGAACCCGGTGGCCCCATCGTAGTTCATCACACAGGTCGCGTTGCCATGGATTCCCATCTTGTGCTCAAGGCTGCCGCACGAGACAGCGTTGCGTGCACCGAGCGAACCATCATCGTTCACCATCACCTTGGGAACGATGAACAGCGAAATACCCTTGGTCGAATCCGGAGCATCAGGCAGCTTGGCAAGCACCAGATGAATGATGTTGTCAGTCAGGTCGTGCTCACCTGCCGAGATAAAGATCTTGGTGCCGGTGATTGCGTAAGAACCATCGGCCTGCGGCACGGCGCGGGTGCGGATCAGCCCCAGATCGGTACCGCACTGCGGCTCGGTCAGGTTCATCGTCCCAAGCCATTCGTTCGAGATCATCTTCGGCAGGTACTTCGCCTGCTGTTCAGGCGAACCCTTGACCAGAATCGACGCGACGGCCCCGCCGGTCAATCCAGGGTACATGCCCCAGGCTTGGTTGGCCGACGAGATGAACTCTTCTGCCATCATTCCGAGGACGTGCGGCATCCCCTGCCCGCCGAATTCCTCCGGCGCTGACAAGGTACCCCAGCCCGCCTCGCGGAATTGCGCGTGGGCCTCCTTGAAACCTTTGGGCGTTGTGACCGAACCATCGGCAGCACGCGTGCAGCCCTCCTGATCGCCGGACAGGTTGATTGGCCCAAGCACTTCGGCGCAGAACTTGCCGCATTCCTCGACCACGACGTCGATCATGTCGGTGCTGGCGCTTTCGAAGCCGGGGAGATTCCCATAGCTTTCAAGCTTGAGCAGCTCATTGATGACAAAACGGGTGTCGCGCGTCGGCGCCTTGTAGACCGGCATTTCAGTGTCCTTGCGAGGAAGAGTCAGCCCTTGGCTGGTTGCTTGTCGAGGCTTTCGATCAGCGTGATGAAGCTGGTGAGCTCGGTGATAGCTGCATCCATGTCGGCGCGTTGCTGTTGCATCCGTTCAACCTGCTCGCGGCAGCGCTCGACCGTGACGCGACGCTGCTCAACCCGGCCATCGCCAAGGTCATAGAGATCGATCATCTCCTTGATCTCGGTCAGGCTGAAGCCGACGTTCTTGGCGCGCATGATCCAGGCGAGCCGCGCCCGGTCACGTTTGGAATAGATTCGACTCAGCCCCTGGCGTGCCGGAGCAATCAGCCCCTCGTCCTCATAAAATCGCAGCGCTCGCGCGGTGCAGTTGAATTCGGCTGTCAGGTCCGAGATCGTGAAATTTTCACGCTGCAAGGCATCCGGCGTGTCGAGGTGTGCACCGCCGTGCGACGAGGCAGGGGAATGGGCCATGTCCATGCCCGGTAGATAACTTACCTTTACGTAAGCGTCAATCAGCGATCGGCGTAAGCGCGCCGCCGACCAGCTTACGATAGAAGCAGCTTCGCGCACCGGTATGGCAGGTCGGTCCAGCGGGCTCGGCGATCACGACCAGCGCATCCTGGTCACAATCGACGCGTATTTCCTTTACGGCCAACGTGTGGCCCGAGCTCTCACCCTTCATCCACAACCGTTGGCGAGAGCGGGAATAGAAATGTGCGATGCCGGTCGAAACCGTCAGTTCGAGCGCCTCAGCGTTCATGAATGCCACCATCAGCACTTCTCGCGTCGAGACATCAATGACCACGGCGGTGAGGAATCCAGCGGAATCGACCTTCGGTAGAAAGGCCGTTCCGGTTTCTCGTGCGTTGTCAGTAACCATCCTGAGGCTTTGTTGCACGATAACCACATCTGTCGATCAAAATCGTGCGCGTTTGACCAACCTGCTTTCCAGAATCGCGGTTTCACGCGACTAAGCGCCTGCGGTTTAGAACCAACCGCCAGTCTATCGCGCCGCTGAAGCGCGGGCCTGGGTTCAGGGTTCACAAACAAGTCCGGCCAAGTCGGCACCGCATGAGGGATTGGACGCGGCGATCAAAGGGGGATCGCCTTACTGCGCAAGCAGCGTCCTGATAGTTTCGTCACGAGGACGCCCGGGGTGCAAGCTCCGGGCGTTTTCGTTTGTCCTGTCAGGTATGCGGTAACGCCTCCTCGAGCACGCGCGCGAAGCAGGCGATCACCACTTCCTGCGCGCCTGCCCGGCGCAATACGCCGACGCAGGCATCGCTGGTCGCGCCGCTGGTCAGCACGTCGTCCACCAGCAATACCTTGCGACCTTGCAAGCTCGCCGCATGGCGCGGATTGACTGCAATGGCCCCACTGAGCGCCCGTTCTCGCGCTTTGCGACCAAGGCCGCCAAGGCTGGGGGTCTGTTTACGCCGCACCAGCGCATCAACGCTCAGCCGTGCCCCTTTCGCATGGGCCAGTTCACGCGCGAGCAGCGCCGACTGGTTAAAGCCGCGACGCCACAACCGCCAGCGGTGAAGCGGCACCGGTACCACCAGCCACTCCGGATCGATTCGCGCCAGCTTCGGCTCGATCAGCCGCGCCAGCATCGGCGCCAGCGCAATCCGGCGGCCGTGCTTGAAAGCCAGCACCAGACGGCGCGAGGCCTCGGTGTAGAGCGTGCCTGCCGCAATGCCGCCATGCCGCGGCGGGTCGGCGAGGCACGGCGCGCAGACCGAGCCCGACGCAATGCCGTCACCGAACGGGCGCTGACAACTGGCGCAGCACGGCTCTCCGGGGATCGCGAGTTCGCCCCAGCAGGCGCCGCATAGCCCGCCCTGCGACGCCAAACCTTCGCCGCACAGCGGACAGCGCGGCGGGAAGATCAAGTCGACGACCGGGGCGAAGATGGCGGGCACTTGCATGACGTCTCACACCTATCGCTTGCACCGCCCAGCGACGCAAGGCAGGGCGGCGGCAATGGCCAGTTCCCCGCCGATCATCTTCTCACCCGCCCGCCGCCTGGCGGCGCGGCGACGCGCGTTGCGGCTCCAGACGAGGCCCGGTGCCGCGCGCTATATCCTCGACGATATGGTCGAAGACGTGCTCGAACGCCTCGCCTTTCTGCGCCACCAGCCCAGGCATTCGTTGGTGATCGGCGACCGCACCGGGCAGCTTGCAACTCAGCTGAGCGGCGAGGTCACCGCGCTCGATCCCATCGGTGGCCTGAGCGAGGAACAGCCCTATCCCATCGCTGGGTTCGATCTGATCGTCAGTCTGGCCACGCTCGATACGGTCAATGACCTGCCTGGGGCTCTGATTCATCTGCGCAACGCGCTGGCCCCAGGCGGGCTGGCGATCGCCAGCTTTGTGGGCGCCGGTAGCTTGCCGGCCCTGCGCGACGCCATGCTGACCGCTGATGGCGAGCGTCCCGCTCCGAGGCTCCACCCGATGGTCGATGTCCGCGCTGGGGGTCAATTGCTCCAGCGCGCCGGTTGGGCCGATCCGGTAGTCGATTCGCGCAGCCTGGTGGTGCGCTATGCGAGCCTTGATCGCCTGCTCGGAGACCTCCGCGCCCAGGCGCTCACCAACGTCCTCGCCCGCCCCGGCCCGGCACTCAACCGCAATCAGCTTTACGTTGCCCGCGAAGCATTTGGTGCCGGAACCGTCGAACGGTTCGAGATTCTGACGCTCAGCGGGTGGAAGCGCTAAGCGCTGCCTGTGCGGCTGCCAGTCGCGCAATCGGCACCCGGTAGGGCGAGGCGCTGACGTAATCGAGCCCGACCGCTTCGCAGAATGCGATGCTGGCCGGATCGCCGCCGTGTTCGCCGCAGATCCCGAGCTTGATGTCGCTGCGGGTCTTGCGGCCGCGCTCGGCGGCCAGTTCGACCAGTTGGCCGACGCCCTCGACATCGAGCGAGACGAACGGATCGCGCGCGTAGATCCCCTGCTCCACGTACGGCGTCAGGAACCGCGCCGCATCGTCCCTCGAAACGCCCAGAGTTGTCTGGGTCAGATCGTTGGTTCCAAACGAGAAGAACATCGCTTCCTCGGCGATCTCTCCAGCCATCAAGGCCGCACGTGGCAGCTCGATCATCGTGCCCACCAGATAGTCGAGCGTCCGGCCCTTCTCGGCAAACACCTGCACCGCTGTGCGGTCGATCAGCGCCTTGAGGATCTCAAGCTCGCGCTTGGTGGCGACAAGCGGCACCATGACTTCGGGGACCGGTGCTGCCCCGCCCGCCGCCGCGACGTCGCAGGCAGCTTCAAAGATCGCGCGGGCCTGCATTTCGTAGATTTCGGGGAAGGTGATCCCCAGGCGGCAGCCGCGATGGCCGAGCATCGGGTTGAATTCGTGCAGTTCGGCGGCGCGGCGCTTCAGCGTCTCGACGCCAATCCCGATTGCATCGCTGAGCTCGGCAAATTCAGCGTCGGCGTGCGGCAGGAACTCGTGCAGTGGCGGATCGAGCAGCCGGATCGTCACCGGCAGCGGAGCCATGACCTCAAAGATCGCCTGAAAATCCGCTCGCTGTTCGGGCAGCAGCTTGGCCAGCGCGGCGCGGCGGCCGCCCTCGTCCTCGGCAAGGATCATCTGCCGCACCGCAGAAATCCGCGCGGCATCAAAGAACATGTGCTCGGTCCGGCACAGCCCGACGCCCTCCGCGCCGAACGAGCGCGCCATCTTGCAGTCGGCGGGCGTTTCGGCGTTGGCGCGCACTTTCATGCGGCGGTGGCGGTCGGCCCAGCCCATCAGCGTGCCGAAATCGCCGACCAGTTCGGGTTCGATCGTCGCGACCAGTCCGGCCATGACTTCGCCCTTGGCCCCGTCGAGCGTGATCAGATCGCCTTCCTTTAGCGCCCGGTCACCGATCCGCAGCGTCCGCGCGGCCATGTCGATCGACACGGCGGAAGCCCCAGAAACGCAGGGTCGCCCCATCCCGCGCGCGACCACGGCGGCGTGTGACGTCATGCCGCCCCGCGCGGTCAGGATGCCGCGCGCCGCGTGCATCCCATGGATGTCTTCGGGCGAGGTTTCGACCCGGACGAGGATCACCGCCTCACCCATTCCGGCGCGGCGCTCGGCGGTATCGGCATCCAGCACGATCGCGCCCGAAGCCGCTCCTGGCGAGGCTGGCAGACCGCGCGTCAGCACATCGCGCGGCGCATCAGGATCGAGCGTCGGGTGGAGCAACTGGTCGAGCGCCATCGGATCGATCCGCAGGATCGCAGTGGCTTCGTCGATCAGCCCTTCGCCGGTCATCTCAACCGCCATCCGCAGCGCGGCCTTGGCGGTGCGCTTGCCCGAGCGGGTCTGAAGCATCCAGAGCTTGCCGCGCTCAACCGTGAACTCGATGTCCTGCATGTCGCGGTAGTGCTTCTCGAGCAGGTCGAACACCGCGGCGAGCTCGGCATAGGCCGCAGGCATCGCCTCTTCCATCGACAGCGGCTTGGCCCCGGCCAGTTCGCGCGCGGCCTTGGTCAGGTACTGCGGGGTGCGGATCCCGGCGACCACGTCCTCGCCCTGGGCGTTGACCAGCCATTCGCCGTAGTACGCCCGCTCACCGGTCGCGGGATCGCGGGTGAAGGCGACGCCGGTGGCCGAGGTATCGCCCATATTGCCGAAGACCATCGCCTGGACGTTGACCGCGGTGCCCCAGTCGCCGGGGATGTCATTGAGGCGACGATAGACCTTGGCGCGGTCGCTGTCCCAGCTGTCGAACACGGCGCGGATCGCGCCCCAAAGTTGATGAAGCACATCCTGTGGAAACGGTGCACCAAGCTCGGCCTCGACCAGCGCCTTGTATTCGGCCACCAGCGCTTGCCAGTGTTCAGCTTCCATCTCGACATCGGCGTAAAAGCCGTTGTCTTCCTTGGCGATCTCCAATGCATCCTCGAACACATGGTGGTCGAGCCCGAGCACCACGTCGGAATACATCTGGATGAACCGGCGATACGAATCCCAGGCGAACCGCGCATCGCCCGATGAGGCGGCGAGGCCCTCGACCGTAGCGTCATTCAGCCCTAGGTTGAGCACGGTGTCCATCATCCCCGGCATCGACACCCGCGCGCCCGAGCGGACCGAAACCAGCAACGGATCGGCGGGATCGCCAAACTTCTTGCCGACGGCGACTTCGATATGGGTCAATGCCCTGGCGACTTCGGCCTGAATCTCGGCGGAGAAGTCTCCACCGTGAGCCAGATAGCGGACGCATTCCTCGGTGGTGATGGTGAAGCCCGGGGGTACCGGCAGACCGATTCCAGCCATCTCCGCCAGGTTCGCGCCCTTGCCGCCGACGATCGTCTTGTCGCGGCTGCGTTGGTCCTTGCTGTCGGTGCCGCCGCCAAACGTGAATACGTATGAAGTCATGGAAAACTGCCGATTTCAGGAACCGACGAATCGCGCTGCCGGTGTGCCCGGGGGCCTAGCGACGATTGTGCAGCGCAGCAAGGCTTGGCCTGCCAATTCGTCCTGTCCGCGAAGCCGCCGGTGCGAGCCAGGGGAACCATGGACCACATGGACCACTGTCCATGGACCGAAACAATCAGCCTTCGATGCGCGTAAAATCCGCGACTCCGTGCACCGCGGCGCGGAAGCGTGCGAGCAGCGCAAGGCGGTTGTGGCGCTTGGCCGGATCGGCATCGTTGACGGTCACCTCTTCGAAGAACGCATCGATCGGCGCGCGCAGGCTGGCCAGCGCGGTCATGGCGGCCGCGAAGTCTTCCGCCTGCACCGCCGCTGCCGCATCCGGTCCGGCTGCGTCGAGCGCATCGATCAGCGCCTTTTCCGCCGGTTCGGGGGTGTAGGACAGTGGTTTTTCACTTGAGCCCTTCCCCGTTGGGGAAGGGTTGGGATGGGGGTTCGACGCAGACGTGGGAACCCCCACCCCCGACCCCTCCCCAGCGGGGAGGGGGGCAGATGTGAAACTCTCCTTCTTGAGGATATTCGCCGCGCGCTTGTACCCCGCGAGCAGGTTCGCGCCGTCCTCGGTCCCGACAAAGGCCTGGAGCGCATGAACCCGCGCGAGCAGGCGGACCAGATCGTCCTCTCCGCCAAGCGCGAACACCGCGTCGATCAGATCGTGGCGGACCCCGGCCTCGCGTTGCTGCACTTTGAGGCGGTCAGCGAAAAAGTCGAAGAGTGAAGGTACAGCGTCGCCGGCTCCATCGAGCTTAGTTCCTGCCCTCATTGCAAGATCAAGGGCTCTCCTTTCGGCTGGATTCATCACGCGCCAAACATCGCCAACGCTCGTCGGCAATCCCTGCTTTTCAAGTGTCGCATTCGCCCGGGCGGTTATCGCTACGACTGCTGCACTAATGTCAGTTGCGATCTCAACAGCGCCGGAAGACTTGATCAGGACGTCGACCAGCGAGAAGCGCAGTCCACCAGCCAAAACTAGCCGAATAACGGCAATTGCCGCGCGTCTAAGAGCAAACGGGTCCTTCGATCCAGTTGGTACCTCCTCAATCGAAAAGAACTGTCCCAGCGTATCCAGCTTATCCGCCAAACTCACCGCCACCGTCACCGGTGCGGTGGGGACATCATCCCCCTGTCCGACCGGCTTGTAGTGATCGCGGATCGCGTCGGCGACGGCGTCGGGCAGACCTTCGGCGCGGGCGTAGTAGCCGCCCATCAGGCCTTGCAGCTCGGGGAATTCGCCGACCATTTCGGTGACGAGGTCGGCCTTGCACAGGCGCGCGGCCTGTTCGGCGAGATCGGCCAAATCCTCCCCGGAACGGGGAGGGGGACCATCCGCAGGATGGTGGAGGGGTACGCGAGAATGTTCCTGAGGGTGCTGGCCGGAGAAGTTGCGAACACTCGCCTGTACCCCTCCACCAGCTTCGCTGGTCCCCCTCCCCGTTCCGGGGAGGATTATCCCTTCCTCAATCAACCACCGTGCCAGCTTGGCGATCCGCTCGACCTTGTCGGCGACCGTCCCCAGCTTCTCATGAAAGGTAATCCGCTCAAGCTTTTTCGCCTGCTCGGCGAGCGGAACCTTGCGATCCTGCTCCCAGAAGAACCGCGCATCGCTGAGCCGTGCGGCCAGCACCTTGCGGTTGCCGGCGACGATCTCCGCCCCGCCATCGCTGGCGGCGATGTTGGCGGTGCAGACGAAGGCGTTGGCGAGTTTGCCCTCGGAATCCTCGCAAACGAAATACTTCTGGTTGGTCCGCGCGGTGAGCTGGATCACTTCGGGCGGAACTTCGAGGAACGCCGCATCGAACCGGCCGAGCAGCGGCACCGGCCATTCGGTCAGCCCGGCATTCTCGATCACCAGCCCTTCGTCCGTTACCAGCGTCAAGCCGGCAGCTTCTGCCGCTTCGCGGGCCTTGGTGCGGATCAGGTCCTGGCGTTCCTCATGATCGACGATCACGTGGCAGGCGCGCAGCTTGTCCTGATAGTCGGCGGCCGAGCCGATGGTGATCTCGCCGGGGCAATGGAACCGGTGCCCCTTGGTGGCATAGCCCGAGCGGACGCCGCCGATCTCGCAGTCGACCAGGTCCTCGCCCAGCAGCGCCACAATGCCCGAAAGCGGCCGCACCCAGCGCAGGCTTTCGGTCGAGAGCGAAGCCGCGCCCCAGCGCATCGACTTGGGCCAGGGGAAGGCGCGGACGATTGCCGGGATCGCTTCGGCGAGCACTTCAGTGGTTGCCCGGCCAGGCTTTTCGGTGATGGCGAAGTATATGCCGTCCCGCTCGGTCAACTGGTCCTGGGTCAGGCCGGTCTTGCGCAGGAAGCCTTCGAGCGCCTGCGGCGGAGCGCCGACTTTCGGCCCTTTCAGCTCCTCGCTGACCGCCGCCGTCGCCAGCGGCAAGTCGCGCGCGATCAGCACCAGACGGCGCGGAGTCGACCAAAGTGTCAGTTCGCTTAGCGCAACGCCCGCCGCGTCCATTTCCTTGCGGAAAAGCTTCTCCAGATCGGCGCGCGCGCCGGCCTGCATCCGCGCGGGGATCTCTTCGCAGCGCAGTTCGAGGAGGAAGTCTGCGCTCATGTCGACCACCCCGGGAATTTCTCGGCCCACTGGGCTTCGTTCTTCCTGATCCACGCCTCGCAGCTGCCCTTGGCGAGGTCACGGACCCGGCCGATGTAGCTGGCGCGCTCTTGCACAGAGATCACGCCGCGCGCCTGGAGCAGGTTGAACAGGTGGCTGGCCTCGATCGCCTGCTCGTAAGCGGCGATCGGCACTTGCGCGGCGAGCGCCCGCTGGCACTCGGCCTCGGCGCGGCGGAAGCCTTCGAACAGGCCGTCGGTATCGGCGACCTCGAAGTTCCACTTCGACATCTCGCGCTCGTTTTCGAGGAAGACGTCGCCGTAGCTGACGCCGGCATCGTTGAACGCCAGGTCATAGACGGTGTCGACGCCCTGGATGTACATCGCCAGCCGCTCCAGCCCGTAAGTCAGCTCGCCCGCCACCGGTTTGCAATCGAACCCGCCCATTTGCTGAAAATAGGTGAACTGGCTGACTTCCATCCCGTCGCACCAGACTTCCCAGCCCAGCCCCCAGGCGCCCAGCGTGGGGCTTTCCCAGTCATCCTCGACAAACCGCATGTCGTGCAGCAACGGATCGATCCCGATTGCGAACAGGCTTTCCAGATAGAGTTCCTGCAAGTTCGGCGGGTTGGGCTTCAGGATCACCTGGTACTGGTAATAGTGCTGCAGCCGGTTGGGGTTTTCGCCATAGCGGCCGTCGGTCGGGCGGCGGCTGGGCTGCACGAAGGCGGCGTTCCACGGCTCCGGCCCCAGCGCGCGCAGCGTGGTGGCCGTGTGAAACGTCCCGGCCCCCATCCGCATGTCGTAAGGCTGGAGAATCAGGCAGCCCTGCGCGCTCCAGAAGCTGTGGAGGCGCAGGATCATCTCCTGGAACGAGAGCGGTGAACCGGTCGCGGACATGGCAGCGCCTTTGGCCGATGCCCGGAAACGGGTCAACCGCTGCATTTCGTTCATCGACGGGCGCGGCTGGCGCGCTATAGACCGGGCGATGACCAAGTTCCTGCGCAGCGTCGCCGCCCTTCTCCTCCTGTTCACTGGCCCGCTGGCCGCGCAGCAGAGCCAACCCACCCCGCAGCCAGTGGTCGCGGTTCCCGCGCAGGAGGCATTGCGGCCCGCGCTGTGGAAGCTCGCCGATGCCGACACCACGATCTATCTGTTCGGCACGATCCACGCGCTGCCGGCCGACCTCGCTTGGCTGGAAGGCACCGTCGCCAATGCGCTCGACGGGTCGGACGAACTGGTCACCGAAATCCCCGAGCCCAATCCCGAACAAATGCAGGCGCTGGTGCTGTCCCGCGCGATCCTGCCGACCGGGCAGACCCTGCGCGGCCTGCTCCCGCCCGATGAGCACAAAGCCTACGAGGCAGCGATGACCACAAATGGTGTGCCGCCCGCCGCCTTCGAGCGGTTCAAACCGTGGTACGTCGGCCTTGCGCTCACCACCCTGCCGTTGTTGCGCGAGGGTTACGCGGTGGAGAACGGGGTCGAGCAGGCGCTGACTGCGCGGCACAGGGGCAAGGGCAAGCCGCAGATCGCGCTTGAGACGATCGAGTTCCAGCTCGGCATGTTCGATGACCTGCCGCTGGCCAGCCAGCGTAAGTTCCTGAGCGAAGTAATAGCCGGCCAGAAGGAGCTGCGCAGCCAGCTTGACCAGATTATCCGCGACTGGGGCGCAGGCAAGGAGGACAAGCTGGCCGAACTGCTCAACCAGGACGGCGACGATCCGGCGATGCGCGAGCGGATCTTCACCCAACGCAATATCAACTGGGTGAGCTGGATCGGCGCGCGGATGACCAAACCAGGCACCGCGTTCATGGCGGTCGGCGCGGGCCATCTCTCCGGTACGGACAGTGTGATCGACCTGCTCGGCAAGCGCGGGCTGACCGTCACCCGCATCCAGTAATGCGCGTCGCGCTGGCCGCGCTGCTGCTGGTCATGCTGGCATCGTGCCAGCGCGAGGCAGCCATTCCCGCGCGCCCGGCGCTGTGGGAAGTGACTGGTCCGGCGGGTCAGAAGGGCTGGCTGTTCGGCACCGTTCACGCGCTGGCTGAACCGGTCGACTGGCAGAGCGACCGAATCTTGGTTCCCCTCGCCACAGCGGACCGACTGGTGGTCGAAGTCGCTGGTCTGGACGACGCCAAAGGCATGGCTGCCACCTTTGCCGCACTGGCAACCACTCCCAGTCAGCCTCCGCTCGCGCAGCGCATCGCGGCAGCACAGCGCCCAGCGCTCGAAGCCCTGCTCGATCGTGGCCATTTGAACGGGGATCAGTTCGCTGCGGTTGAGACCTGGGCTGCCGCCCTGACATTGGCCCGGGCGGCAACGCCCGAACAGGACTCCGGCCTTGGTGTCGACCGTGCGCTGCTGCGCCTTTCGCAGGGTAAACCGGTCGAGGAACTTGAAGGCGCAGAAGCCCAACT
>Ga0114940_10000515_pt1 | contig 17943 bp, 18 predicted proteins | sample ColdCreekSource_FD_87195 | JGI IMG/M metagenome (GOLD analysis project Ga0114940, IMG submission 87195) | Groundwater microbial communities from Cold Creek, Nevada to study Microbial Dark Matter (Phase II) - Cold Creek Source | ecosystem: Environmental > Aquatic > Deep subsurface > Groundwater ... | reverse complement strand
TTCCAACGACATCGGTGAGGCGTCAACCTGAAGGCAGGTATACGAGATGGCACTGGCAGCGTCAATCTGCATTGATGCGCCAGTTGGGTACAGAGTCACGCTAGGATTGTTAGTCGTGCAGTTAGTCTTGGATGGCACTGGCAGTGTTGGCGTGGTGGCTATGTGGTTCTTTATAGCTTTGCGAGCATCCTCTATGCCAGTTTCGGCAGCATAAAATGCCTGCGTACTTTGCAACTGGTCTAATGACTGGCGAGCTTCGCGGCGTGAGATAGTGGCAAAACCAAGCACGATCAAACTGATCACCACCATGGTGACCATAGTAATAACAATCGAAGCCATGCCCTGCTGCGACTTAGACTTCGAACCGCCTTGTACTCCGTATAAGTTCTTCATACTACTTATCCTTATCATACTATACAAATGCCTACTGGCCGATACGCTTTTTAACAATCGTCGTCAACTCCGCCTGGGCACAATACTCTTTGCCACCGGTATTGGGGTTGCAGCTGGCATCGCTGGCCGCTGGATTGATGAGCAAGTCATCATCGCCGTAGACAATCCTGATATTGATCTTAAAGACGTCAGGACTGCCAGCTTCGGGCGTAACACTCAGCTTGCTCAGGCGCATACGCGGCCCCAGCAGCTCGGTACCGGCCACCGTAGCACCTTCGACGTCTTGGGCGTTTGTACCAGCGCAGCTGGCGCCCTTGTCCATCACCAAGGTATGTTTAGCCTGGTTGGCAACAAGCGGCGTTTGGTCGGTCAGCTGTTTGCCCAGTACATAGCTGTAGCGTGAATTACCAATGCAGAAACCTTGCGAGTTCCCCGAACCGGCCGTCCCTAACACCGGTTGGATGTCACCGCCACTAAACTGGATAGCCTGGGCGATATCTTCGATCACTAAGCGGGCTGTATTTTGGGTATTAGATTGGTTGACACCCTTATAATAGGCGCGGGTAAACGACAAGATACCGTAGGTAATAAGCATAATAACCATGGAGAACACCAAAGTAGCAATCAACAGTTCGATGATCGTAAAGCCCTTCTGTCCGTCGCCCGATAGTCTTGGATTAACAGTATTAGCCTGCTTGTTCATTACTCGTACAACCTATAGGTTAGGCTCTCGTAAGCGGTAGTCTTACTGGCAATACTCTCCCAGGTTACGGTGACACTGAACATATTGCAGTTTGGCGGCAGCGACGCACCTATACAGGCCTGGCGAACGGCAGTGATCACAAAGGTCGGCTGAGCCGTTGTTGGATTGCCAGACTTATCCTGCTTGCACACGGGCTGCGCAGCGTCCCTGATCTGGCTATTGACCATACAGAAAGCGCTGCCCAATGGGCGGTCAAAGACGTTTGATGCAGCTACGGTAGCGTTCTGACGTATTTGCTCTAACTGACCTTGGGCGGTTTTGAGGGCTTCGACATGTTCTTGAGAGTTAATTACACGCAAGGTGCTCTTGTTGGTAGTTACGTACGCGCCTGTCAGAACCATACTAACAATGAGTATGCAGATAAGAACCTCTACTAAGGTATCACCGCTTTGCCCCAACCCTTTAATTCGTTTCATCACCAACAAACTGCACTCTTATAGTCTAGTGTAACAGAAAGCGCCCGGCCATTGCTAGCAATTGTGATTTGCGCCCACAGATCTGTGCCACCCTTAAAGCAAATTTGAACACCACCACTTGGGTTAACTGGCGGGGCTGGAGTAGTACCAATCTGAGTGTTTATGGAAGTAACCAGTAACAGTGTGTTATTAGTGCCAGTAGTAGCACTATTACGCAGTGGCACAACAGTCGCCTGCTGGGAACCGGAAATATAATTACTATTAGTGTCGACTTGGCCAAGCCCCTGCAAGAAGGCTACGCCACTTATAGGTTCCGTGCCGGAGATGTCAACATAGCGCATCGCAACAGCTTCCAAGCCGTTACGGGCCATTCCGACGGTACGGGCACTATCTAAGTTGATCGCTCTTGGAGCCGCTGTAACCATCGAGCCATTGTTCCTTTGGTAGCCAGCGATAGTGTGGATAATGTAAGCGTCCTTGGCGCCAGCGTTACCGAACTGTATTGCCCGGCCTAGGAAGATACAATCAGTGTTGGAACCTTGGGCTGTCACGCCATTTACGATTACTGGCGCACCGCCGGATATAGTACAACTGATGTTATTGCCACTAGGATAATGACCGGCGGATGTTTCTGAAGCGACCTGCTGGATAACCGCCTGGATGTCCTGCGCGGCCTGATTAAACTCAACCTTACGTTGTTTATCGGCGACCAGTAAAACAGCACTAACCAGCAGAGCCGACGACACTGCAACGACAATCAAGGTCTCGACTATCGTAAACCCACTCTGGGTTCGCCACTGCGAACGAGTGCTATTCTTCATACTGCAATTATAGCACAAGCGCTTTAGTATCCGACGACTAGATTGATGAGCCAATCGGTCATTGTCTGCCCAAAAAGTACGATTACCACTGCCGCCAATATCAAGAATGGCCCGAATGGTATGACCGATGTCCGGCCTAGCTTCTTCTGTAACATCATGGGTACGCTGGCTAGAGTTCCAAAGCATGAGGCCAGGAAGATCAGCAGCAATGCCGGCAAAGGCCCGCCAACTAATAAGCCGAGGACAATACCCAACTTAACATCACCGCCACCTATCCACTCACCTTTCGAAACGTGGTACAAGACGTAGAAGATGCCACTGGCGATAACCACACCCCAAAAGGCCGAAATTAGTACCTCTGCCCCACCATCAAACACAAAGGTATGGAGTCCAACCTGTACGCCAGCTACAGCAACCAGCGGCCAGACGATACGGTCCGGTAGTATGTACCAGCGCATATCGTACAATGTGAGCGCTGCAAAGGCCGTCAAAAAGCCTAGCCACAAAATAAAGGCCACTAGGCCATAGCCACTAAACACAAACGGCCAAGCAAGATATGAAGCGACAAAAGCGATTGGCAAGCCGATTTCCATAAATGGCGGGTCTTGGATCGGCTCATAGCAATAACGGCACTTCCCAGCCAAAAATAGCCAGCTAAAAAACGGCACCAGGTCTTTGGAGGCTAGCGGATGGTGACAATTGGAGCACATCGAGCGCCCTTTGCTCATAGACAGCGGCTGAAGCTTAGCTTGTAACTCGTGTATTGCCGCATCACGGCTTTTGGTCGCCTTCTTGTCGCACAGCCCGGCGATCTTGTCCTTGATCTCCTCTTGGCTGTAAATCCGCCATACCAAAGCATTAGCAAAGCTGCCAAGTATCAGCCCAAGGCCTACCAACCCAATTATCGCAAGCGTTATCATTTCCCTTATTGTACCCTATTCAATCGCAGCACACCCATATAAAAAGACTCCTTTCGGAGTCTTTTTAAACTGTCGTAGTAGATTCTAGAATCTAGCTCTCAGAACATTGACGAACCGGTGCAGCAGCCGTAGTTTCAATGGAGTACAGAGCCGCTACAGCGCGAGCGCTAGCAACGCCATCGCAACGGAAACCACGCGATACCACAATCGTACCTAAAGTAGGCGCAGCAGCTGCAGGCGCAGCAGCAGTTGACGAAACAATCGTAGTACCTTGGATGTTAATTGTAGTTGGTGTAGTACCTGCATAGGTAACAGTTCCCGTACCCGAGATGTTAGTCGGCATCTGACCATTGTTTGCGGCCTTGAATTCAGCGATACCACCTAGGACGTTCTGAACGTCACTCTTAATGGAGGTGTTACGTGAGTTACGCTGCAGTGCTGGTACAGCCAGGAAGACGATCAACAGGATTAAACCAGCGATCGCAAGCACAATCAGAACTTCGATGATGGTAAAACCAGCCGATTTCTTCTGATTTACGTGGTTTTTATATGACATAGTGCAAGTGCCCCTTTGCTTTGTTTTATTGTTTACGTTCAAGCTTAATATTAGATAGCTCTGATGTTAAAATCAAGTACTTTTTATGTTTAAGTGTACCTCCTAGGTGAATGATTGCCCTGCAAGACCGTAAACGGGCAGCAAAACTGCCGCAACAATCACAAAGGCAACGATGCCTAATATCACCATTAGCACCGGCTCAATAATAGTCTGGATTGATTTGACCTGGTTATCGACTTCTTTTTCGTAGTAGTCGGCAATTTTGTCGAGCATGTTCTCCATAGAGCCAGATTGCTCGCCAATATGGATCATATTTGGAACCAGGGATAGGAACGTATCTTCCACCGCTAACGATTCGCTAAGGGTCTTACCGCCCTTAACCTTCTCGGCTGCGCGCATAAGCGCATCTTCAACGTAGACGTTGTTAGTCGCTTCGGCAGTGATCTCCATGATTTGGATCAGGGGCACGCCACTAGCCACCAGAGTCGTACCCGTGCGGGCAAAACGAGCCATGTACATCTTCTGGAACAGCATACTCAACGGCCACATCTTGAGCTTGGCCTTGTCGACTATCCGACGCCCACCAGCCGTCCGGGCGTAACGCGATCCAAAGATAGCTCCCAGGACAGCAACGATAGCGAACACCCACCAAAATTTGATCACGAAGTCAGATGCCGCAAGCAGTATTTTAGTGACCATCGGCAGCTCCGCACCTGGCAATCCAGCATAGAGCACCTTCACCTGCGGGATGACCTTGACGAGCATAAAGCCGATAACGCCTGCCATAACCGCCAGAACGATAATCGGATAGATCATCGCACCGCGGACCTTACTAATAAGATCGGCGTCTTTTTCTTGCTGGTCAGCGATTCGTTCGAGCGCCTTATCCAGCGTACCGGACACTTCACCGGCGGCCACCAGGCTTACGAATACCCGGTTAAAGATCTCTGGGTGCTTGCCGAGAACCGTCGAGAAATTGGTTCCACCCTCTACGTCAGTGATCACTTCATCAATAACAGCCTTGAGCCGTTTGTTAGCAGTCTGCTCAGCAACATTACGCAGACTCTGCACTAAGGGCAATCCAGCATTGATAAGCGTCGATAGCTGGCGCGAAAACAATACCTTATCTTTAGCATTGACGCGGTGGAACAAATTACGGATATTACCAATAGCACCGGCTTCAGCTTTGATATCAACCGGCGATATACCCTCTTTACGAATAATCTTGGCTGCCTCTTGCTCGCTCTGGGCATCAACAGTAGAACTGACTGTCTGTCCTGACGAATCCCGAGCCGTGTATCTATATCTCTGCATATTAACCTCTCATCAACCTATCTAACTCATCAAGGTCGACGGCAAAGTTACGTGCTTCGTCGTAGGTTATTGTCCCAGCGTGCACTAGGTTGACCAGTGTCCGGTCCATCGACTGCATACCGTATTCGGCACCAGTCTGAATGACCGCCTCTAGCTGGTGAGTCTTGCCTTCGCGAATGATATTTCGCACTGCACTCGTTGCGATAAGGATTTCGGCAGCTGCCACCCGGCCACCACCAATAGATGGCACCAAACGTTGACAAACGATTGCCTGCAGGATATTAGCCAATTGCGAACGGATCTGTGGCTGCTGGTGTGGTGGGAAGACGTCAATCATACGGTCAATACTCTGAGCCGCTGAGTTAGTGTGCAACGTTGCTAAGACTAGGTGTCCTGTTTCGGCGATCGTAATGGCTGAGGCGATGGTTTCGAGGTCACGCATCTCACCGATCAATACTACATCCGGATCTTCACGTAGGGCACTACGCAGGGCTGCTGAGAAGCTGTATGTATCGTAGTGCACTTCCCTCTGGACGATCACCGACTTACGTGAACGGTGGGTATATTCAATCGGATCTTCAATGGTAATGATATGCTCGCTACGCTCAGCGTTAATCTTGCCAACCATACCAGCCAGAGTCGTAGACTTACCGGAACCGGTCGGACCGGTGACTAGAACTAATCCGCGTGGAAATTCGGCCAGCTTGTTGATGATTGGAGGCAGACCAAGCTGCTCAATACTCAAAATCTCGTTAGGGATAAGCCGTAAGGCAGCGGCCAAATTGCCGCGTTCGTGAAAGGCATTGACGCGGAACCGCCCTAAGTCACCAAAGGCAAACGAGAAGTCAAAGTCTTTGTCCTTAAGCAGAATTTGCTTCTGGTCGTCGTCAAGAATAGCAAAAACTAATGTTTCAACCATTTCTTCGGTCAACACCGGAGAGCCCGATGAGGCCGCCAACGCACCGTCAATACGGAGCATTGGCGGTAGTCCAACTTGCAGGTGTAGGTCAGAAGCTCTCTTTTTAATAACCTCTTCAAGTAATAGTTCGATCTTTGGCGCTGCTGCTGTAGACATGATTGTTTGCCCCTTCCCTATAAACTCTCTGCTGCCGCAACGCGGTCCACTTCTTTAATTGTTGTCATACCGGCCAAGGCCTTAAGGTAACCGTCCTGACGCATAGAGATCATCCCCTGCTTAGTGGCGACGGCCATGATGTCATTGCTGGTAGCCCGTTTCAATATTAATTCCTGTATTTCATTCGTTACGGCGAATGCTTCGTATATACCGAGCCGACCTTTAAAGCCTTTTGGCGTTTCTGGCGTATCTATGCCCTTGCACAAAGTATAAGCGTTTTGGGTACGTAAGGGCAAGGTCTTATAGCCTAAATCGTGCGCAACCGTTATACGCTCAGCCTCATTTGCTGGCAACAAGTGGCCGATAGTCTTCTTGATCGCTTCGGTTTCGGTAGTATTGGACTGGTAGGTTTCGAAGTTAGCCGATACCCGCCGACACAAACGCTGACCAATAACCGTATGTACCGTGCTGGCAATTAAGAATGGCTCGATGTCCATATCCAGCAAACGTGGCAAGATACCGGCAGCCGAGTTGGTGTGGAGTGTACTAAACACTAAGTGTCCGGTTAGTGCCGCCTGGACACCCAGCTCGGCGGTTTCTTTGTCACGGATCTCACCAACCATCACTACATTCGGGTCTTGACGCAAGATAGACCGCAAGCCGGCTGCAAAGGTCAGCCCAACATCAGCATTAACCTGAATCTGGTTGATGCCATTCATCTTATACTCAACCGGATCCTCTAGAGTGACGATATTGATAGAGTCATCTTTAATTTCGCTCAACAGCGCATACAGTGAAGTCGACTTACCAGAACCAGTTGGGCCAGATGTCAGGATCATGCCATTATTACTCTTTAGGCTCGCCCGGACAGTCCGTAAGGTGCGGCCAGAGTAGCCCATATCTTCTAGGCGTAAGCTAGTACCCGATTTGTCGAGCAAACGGATAACTACTTGTTCACCCCATACTACTGGGCTGATCGCGATACGGAGGTCAATTGCCCTACCGCCAACTGCAATACTAAACTCACCGTCCTGTGGTATGCGATGTTCGTCAATCTTTAGGTTAGACAAGATTTTAATACGAGAAATCAGTGGCGGCTCGGTGCTCTTAGGTAGGCGCATAATCTCGCGTAATACGCCATCAATCCGGCAGCGGATGCGTAATGCGTCTTCGAGTGGTTCAATGTGAATATCGCTGGCCCGCGACCGGGCGGCAAAATCCAAAATAGTCGATAACGCCTTACTAATTGGCGAATCTTGGACGATACTACGGACGTTCTTGCTTTTATCATTAACCTCGCCTGTCGCCTGTCGGGCCGCTTCAGCCGCCACATCACCGCCCAAAGCACTAATTGCACCAACGACCTCTTCGGCAACGTTTGAATTGGTCTGGTACTGCTTGAGGATACTACGGATGCCAGCTTCGCTAGCAGCATAGACCTTTAAGGGCCGGCCAACCTTGTTGCTCAAGAAGTCTACCGCCTGGACGTTGTCAGCATCGAGCATAGCGACCACCAACCGGTGCTGCATCTCGCCTAATGGCACTGCCATGTAGCGTTCTGCTAGGTCTGGAGGCAACAATTCGAGGATATGTGGCTCAATCTTGACGTTCTGCAAATTGACATACGGCACTTTAGTAACATATGCGATTGCTTTAGTCAGATTCTCTTCAGCAATTCCGCCTTCTGACACTAATAAACTAAACAGCGGTGCATTCTTAGCCTTGGCCTTATCCTGTAATTCCTTGAGTAATCCAGCTTTTAGTAAGCCATCAGCTACAAGCTTATCCTGCACTAGAGCCTGTGCGGAGGGTGATAAGACGCTCATAGCCTACAACCTACGGTGAGGTGCCCTTAAATGGGTCGGCATTGGAGTCGTCGCCGATGCTAATCTGTAGCGTTGGATCTATGGAGTTAGCGTTAAAGTAGCGTGGGTCGGGCGTTGAGAAATCAGGCGCAATCGCTTGGACGATTTCGACCTCCTGCTTCTTGTCGGCAGGTTTGATAGCAAAGCTTGAAATCACTACCGCCAACAATCCGCTAACCCCGACTACTGCAACAATAATAACTATATCTTTTTGTCTCATTTCACTACCTTCTTGGTAATGTTAAAATTCTTAGCCGGCTGGTAGAACGTCTGGGCCTCTATGATCATCGACATTTTGTCTTGACTTCCAGTTATCTGGATTTTCTGAATCTGGAATGGGCGTATCGAGCGATTAAAGCTCGTAATCAACCCCTGCGCAGACTGATAATTGCCACTTGCGGCAACCGAAAATGGGATACCAACCGGTTCTGGATTAGGGCTAGATTCCTTTTTGATCTGAGCGACTTCGTCATCACTGCCGGTAATACTCTCGATGGTCATACTCTGTTCACTCATGATTTTCTCTAGACTACTCGTCAAAGCCGGGAAGTCATATTTACTAGGTAACGCGTCAAGGATGATCTTGGCACTGTCACCATCTTTCGATCCACTGCCCTGTGGATTGCCACCGATAACATTCTGTGAAGTACTAATGAATGCTTTGTAGGAGTTCTCAAGGTTTACCGAAGCCTGGACGTTAGACCGCAGCTGCGCAACTGCTTCCTTCTTTTTTCCGATCACTGTATTCTGATACTGGATTTGGCTTATCAACGCCCTGCCTCCGACCAGCATAAAGGCTAGGAAGAAACCAGCTATTGCCGCCGTTACCAGCATTGTGGTCTGGCTTTTGTCTATTTGCAGCCGCTTCACTGAGGCGCGTGGATGAGATTTGTTAGCCATGGTTATTGCTCCTCCACCTTGTCAGTAGTTTTGAATAGGTCCGTCGGTTGCTCTGTGAGTGACCGTGAACTGATGATCTTAGGGACGGTTAATTTTACAGCCGAAGTATTGTCGAAAATCTTGGCGTCATACAGACACGTGATGGTGTAAGATGCTCCCGTATCACTCCGCGAGAACGATTTGAGCACTACGTTGCTAAATGCCTTTTTTGCCTCACCATCAGCCGTGCCATCTGCAGTAACCTGTTGATAGGTCGTAAACTTGAGAGTATCGATATAAGTGTTTGCAACATCCAAGCTCGTGGCGGTTCCCTGGATCGTCATCGTAGTAGTTGGTACGTCGAGATCAAGCTGTGAAATACTAGCTGCCGCTGGGGTCAATTGCGTCAGGAATGGGAATAGCCGGGTGCCATCGGCCTTAGTCTCATGCAAAGCGGTAAGCGAGTTAAGCTGGCTTTGGATTGTCAGAATCCTATCCAAGTTCGGTGTATTCTTCAGCTGAGCGTTGTAGGTTGAAATATCTTTGTTTAGGTCGCTCAGGTTCTTCTTCTGGAAGCCATAAGCAATACTCACCATCAACAGCAAGACAGCAACCGACACGACAATAACAACGATCGAGACCCCAATGACCAATCTCTTGTTGCGCGTAGTGCGTAAAAATTCAATCTTTACATCTGGTAGTAAATTAAGTTGTATCATTCCTGCCTCTCCGCTAAGCCGACTGCAACACCAAACTGGTTGGCAACTGACAATAATTCATTTTGACGATCAGGCGAAAAGGCCACATTGCGCCAAGAGTTGCCGATTTCAACATTCATATTAAATTTATTAGCGACATACAGCGGGAATTCTGGCAGAGCCGAGGCGCCACCAGTTACGATAATGCGCTCAATCTGGACATTGCCATAGCGGGTCTGGAAGAACTTGATAGACTTCTCGATTTCAGCCATCAAGAGCTCGACCGTCGAGATAACAGCTTGGTAGATCTGACCTTCGAGCTTATCTTTACTCAGGCCGAATTTAAAGACGAATTGCTGAGCCTGTTTATCGTCGATATTAAGGTTCTGAGCAGCGGAGCGAATGATAGCTTCAATACCTGTCGGTATAGAACGAGTCAACCGCGGTTCACCATTCATAGTTATCACCAAGTCTGCGCTCTTGGAACCCACATCGATAACCATCTGTGGTGCCGTAACGTCACGAGGCAACAACGCCCGGGCCATTGCTAAGTTGTCTGGCTCAAAGGCGATCACATTTAGACCGACACTCTCAAGCATGTCCAGTCGCGATTCGATAAAGCTATTTGGTACGCTCGACAGCAGGACTTCCACCTTACCGGGCTCCTTTGGAGACTCGCCAATAACCTGCCAATCCAACTTTGAATCATCTAGGGGTGTTGGGATTAACGAGTCAGCCTGATATCGAATAGTCTTGACTAGCTCTGCCGGGGGTAGAGAGTCAAAATCGATAAGCGTCGTAAACACTCGCTGCGAAGGGATACCGACAGCGACATTACGGGTTGTCATCTTGGATTGGTTCAATAATTCGGTGATCGCCTGGGCCAACTTCTGCTGGTCGCTCTTGGCGTCACTCATCACGATTTTGCTGTCGATTGGTATGTAGGCATACTTCGACAATGTCCGGATCTGGCCACTGCCGTGCAGCTCAACCAGCCGAATTGCCGTAGTGCCTATATCTAGGCCGAAGAATGCAGAAACCCCACTCAGTATACTCATAATTATCCTTAGTATAGCATAAGCATCATGCTTTTATGCAACATCCCTTTTATATTATTCTTTATGCTTTTGCTCATATCCCTACCCTGTCTATAATACTGGCGGCAAACTCGTGATCGAGTCATATGTATCAGTAGTCGGAGGGTTCAATCCAGTGCCAAACGGCGTACTCAACCAAACCTCCGGAGAGTAGTTGAAAGTCTCGGCGGCTGTACTACCTGAGACAGTGCCAGCAGTCCGTAGTAACCATACTTGACGCGCCACGAAGGCACCGGTAACTGTCAGCGCATTACTGCAGTTTGCCTGCAAGCCGGAGGTCAGCACATTGACTGCGTTGGTACCAAAGCCTAAGGGTGCACAAGTGTAGATGATACCATCCGACGAACCACCACTGCTAGGTTGGGCGATATAGAATCCATCGAGCGTTTGAATGCCAGGGTCAACATAGATATTACCTTTAACGACGACCGCGAATGAAGGTATTGCTGCCGTATTAGGATATATCCCGGTAAATACTACATTGACATCAATTCTGACTGCACCGTCCACATAAATGGTCCTGTGGTCACCGTTGGCTACAGTATATGTCGAACCAGTGGGAACTCCCAAGATTGATGACAATGTGCGGTTACCCATCAAAGTGCCATTGGCGTTAGCAAAGTAATCTGCCGTACAAGCAGTAGAGCCAAATTGTCCACCATACAGTTCACGAGACAGATCAACTTGGTCTGCTGCCCCAGTATTACCGAACGACAGACGTGAAGGTGCATAACTCGAACCCTGGCCTGAGACGAACCCTAACAGATGTTTGAGCGCCAAAGCTCCGTACTGTGTTCCAGCTCCACCGTAGCCGCCAGCAGCGCCACGGTTCCAGCTAACGATGCTAGCCTCAGAATTTGGCGAGACACCACCAGCAGCACAAGTGAGGCCGCCAGTACTCATGCCCGCGCCGGCACTTATGTCACCACCGTTTACCTTAAAGTATGGCTTATTAGTCACGTCAAAGGTTGGCGGTGTGGGATTGAGAGGGATCGCCGATCCGCAATTGACATTACCGAAACCACTAGTGGTCGTGATCCCCCAACCGACGACATAAGTGCCTGTATTACCGGTTGCCGGGCGCGAAACCGCGCCAGTTATAGTATTGGTTGAGCCTGGCCCTGTTGACCCGACGTTTGCATTAAAATTGTAGCCTGCTGGACCAGTTATAGTGATGAAGTATCTAAAGCCTGGCTGCGCACGTACGGTTGCAGCCTCTAGGGGCGTACCATAGTTGATCACTGTAGTAACAGTAAATGGCGTACCAGGGTCAATTGATGTCGGACTAAGGTTCATAGCTCCGCATACTGGATTAGCCAAAAGGCACGGTCCAAAGGTGATCGATCCAATCGGGAATGTGCTACCATCAGCCGCTAAGCCACGTACCGTCGCCGTCACTGGATTGATCGCATTTTTTACAGATGCAGGCGTGTCGATATCAAACCTGTACGGACTGGTAGTGAGGGAGTTGCCAGTCCTTGTGCCACTAGCACCACCGCTATACGTAACCGTAATCGGGACACTATAAGCGTTGTTCGCAGGGTCATGAGCCGTGCCAGTAGTTCTATGGCAGCTCGAGTATGTGTTGGGGTCGCCAGTATTATAGCCAACTGGCGCTGGTGGAGTACTCAACGGATTACCAGGAGTTGGCGGGTTAACCGTGCCGTATGGCGGAGGTGTTATAGGCGGCAATGGGTCGTTGTCGCCTATTGGGTTGCCACAGGATACCTTGATCTGAAACAATACACTGCCATCAACCGGGCTCCGGAAGGTCATTGCTACATCAGGAATACAATCAGTGATGTAGATATTGGAGAACGTGTAGCTTTCGTGTGCGATATAGTCTAGGTTAGCTTGTACATCACCCGGGCATTCCAACATAGTGTCATCCCATACGATCAGATTCGCATCTTCGTAATCTTGGATTCTCTGCTGGAATACCGGGAACTCCGAACGTGCCGTATTAACACCGTTGAGTATACTACCCCCAAAATCGGTACCCTTATGACCCATCATCGCATTAACAATATAGCTAGCAGCTGCGGTGCGGTCATTGATACTTCCATTGCTGGTGTCAAACAGCGAGCTCTGTATAAAGGCACTGAAGCTTGGAGCACTATTAACGGTCCATGGTGCATCCGGTAACCGCCAAAACGCACCGTGCGTCGTAGGATCAGGCGAGTTAATCGGCAAAGGATTATTTGTATAGTAGCCCCTAAAGTGGTCTCGGCCAGACGATGGGTGCTGACAAGAGCCTGGACATAACGCATTGGCAGTTGAAGTAAATAGCGCAGCAATCGACACCGACACTACCACTATCATCGTCCAAACAAATTTACTACGGATCATTGCTTAGCTCCTGTTAATCTATTGAGCCTGAATTGATAATAATCCTGTTCGCTCTGCACACCTTGACCAGTAGTGTCTTTAAGCTCTAAAACTTTTTTATAATATTCGATAGCTTTCTCTTTTTGACCATCAGCCTCATATGAACGAGCAAGCCCAACCAGCGAGCCGCGTATGCCTGGCTTCAACTCATCAGCCTTTAAGTACCACTTAATAGCATTACCGTAGTCTTTATTGCTTGCATATATAACTGCCGTCTGGAGTGCCAAGCGGTGTTTGTCATCTTCATTTTCTACAGTATCAAAACCTTCGGCTGATATATCAGCCGCCTTAGTGTAGTCTTGGGAATATTTAAGGTTATCTGACGCATCAACGAATTCCTGAGTTGTCACAGGCTTAGCCGCTTCATTAGATGTACTATCATCCTGGTTGATCATCAACAACGCCACTCCGAGCCCGGCGACGCTTAGTATCAGCATAATTGCCAAACCAAGTATTCGACGCCTAGGAAAGCGCCTACTCGATAATTTTACTACAACCTGGGTAGGCTTTGTTTTTTTCACACCCATCTTGTTTTTAACTATAGCAAAAGCTCAAGCATCTTAAAAGCATGGATTTTATAATCAAGACTACGCCCGACAGTCTAATTGCTTCTATTGCCCCATAACAGCGGAGATCTGTCGCGCCAACTCTCGGATTCGAGCATGACTAGAGCCCTGAGAAAAGGCAGATAGGACGTACGCCCCTTTGGGATGGTAGACAATGGCCACGTCGTGATTGTATACGCCCAGCGCACCAAGCTTATTTGCCGAACGAATAGTCGGCGAGCCAGCCGGGATTGCATAGCGATAAATATTACGGCCCATCTTATCCAGTAGCGCTTGTTTGTTACCCTCGCTTAGTAGTGAACCTTTGTGTAATTGCAACAAGAAATTTGTCGTATCCTGGGCAGTGGTCAACTGACCGCCATATGCTATAGATGTTGCATTAAAGCCTTTGTCGCGAAGCATACCGTTGCTGGCACCCCAGCCGACCATACCGCCTAATTCGGTGGCGCAGTCATTATCGGAACGCACGATCATCAGATCCATACAGCCCGAAACCGTATTACCGTTGCCCGTAGGCGAGCCCATGTTTATTTCGCCGCTATCGCTTTTGATATACGTGGCATACGCGACATACAATTTGTAAACACTGGCGCTGGTAAACTGGCGGTCCGGATTAATACTGGCGGAAACGCCGCCCTCGACTTCTTTGACGACAATACCCCAGGTGCCGGCATTGCTTGTATCCCAATAGTCTAATAACGCTTGTAGGCCTTGGCTGGAGCGTGTGTAGTTACGTATTGTCCGAGCGCTCTCTATAATAGGCGTCACTTTAGCTTCGACAGTTACTGCGTCAGTAGTGATGGTATTAATGAGGGCGTCAGTGGTCGCGGCGACGTCTAAAGACTGACCATCGGCAGGTGTGGTGCCGCCAGTCTCCTGACCGTCAAGCATTGTAACGGTCCGCGGCGCGCCAGGACGATATATCTGCGGCGCAAGTTGGCCAAGCCACTGCCCGATCTTTTCTCGGTCGTAGTCAATACGCAATTCCTTAGCTTGGTTGTCGTCCGTCGCAACCATCCACGATGCCAGCAAATTCGCGTCGGCCGTCAGGCTTTTGTCACCGCTCTGGACAGTGATTGGTTTTTGCAAACGTTGCTGGAGCGTATTGACAGTTTTCATAGCCATGTCATTGGTTATCGCAGGTTGCGCTATGGTCGGTTGCAAGGCTGCGGTCATGGAATTAGTCAGTTTAAAGCCTTTTATAGCCTTCACCAATTGTTCAGTATCGTATGTGCGGCCATTCTGCTGCTTAACAACCACCGGACGGCTGCCCTCAAATTTGACCGTGGCGTTAACGGGAGCTGTATCATACTTCTTAAGAGAAGCTGCAAATTGCTTGGCCTTAGCTTCGTCAATGGTAAATCCATAATGAGGTATTTCACGCTTCTCTACCATCATAGAAAACGGGAGCAAGCGTTCTAGCCAGTTGTAATCAGTTGCCTTGCGGGCGTCTTCTGAAGCTGTAAGGTTGATACCAACATCTTTTGGTAAGAATTCAAGCGTTTGTGTGGCGGTAGTAATGCGCATTTTTTGCTGTTGTACCGCCAAAATATCCGATGTTATACGCTCGGCAGACTTATAGCCATAGTTTTTGCCACCAATACGAGTTTGTGGCAGTGCCATTGACGGCGGGTAGCTCAGCTGCACTACAACCATAATCACAACCGTCAGTGCAACACCTTCTAGCGATAAGCGAAGTGCCCTCTTTAGAAGTCTATGGCTTGTCGTCCAATGCCCGTCAACAATAGCGCTGGGGTGTTTGGGAGTCTGTTTGTGGAGGACTTTTTTTGTATTCACCATGGCATAGAAAACAGAGGCAGATAGAGACGCTGCCTTCCCTGTTGATAAGACTTAAGCTTTTTTAGTTTTTGTTAGCTTGACACTGCTTATACATTACCATAAGCTTTATGTTATGTCAATATTAATGCATTATGTCAGTCTTGTAGTATGAGGCCAAAGTACTGTGCAAATTCTTGGTAGCTGTCAGCGACTAAGTCTGGTGCGATTTCTAGGCCATTCAGCTCTTCGCGGCTAAACCTTGTAGAAATGGCGCAGGTATATAATCCAGCAGCTTTGGCGGCCATAATACCTCGGGGGTCATCTTCAAAAGCGCAAACCATTCCCCTGTTCTCTTCTCCTAGATCGAGCGAGCTAAAAGCGATATTAAAGACTTCTGGATTAGGCTTTGGGTGAGTAATCGACTCTTTAGTTTTGATGCGTTGGTCGGGAAAGAATTCATCAAGATCGGTCATCTCTAAGAAGATGTCAACGTCACGTCGGACGGCCGTACTGGCGATCGCCATCTTGTCATGAAGGCCATTCCGACCTAATGCACGCACAAAGCTGGACGCCCCGGGGATCTCTTCGCCATATTGTCTAAGTATAGCTTCGTGGAGTGAGTTCTTGAGGCTGACAATTTCTTTGAAAATCTCATTGTCAGGGTTCATAACCTCACTGTCAGCTAGGCCGGTCATCTGCATAACATTCCAGACTGCCGCCTCTAGCGTATGGACTGGCGCATCAAGAAATGCATCGAGGTTCTGTTGGACCGTCAGACTGACTAATTCCGGTATGCCACGTTGGCGGCCAACCTCATGTGCCGCCGCAAGCCGCGAACGTTCGTGCAAGCCTTGGCCGGGCACACCCGGCTTATTGTCTAAGAGCGTGTCGTCAACATCGAATATGACGCCTTTTACTTCAAAATCAATCATCCGAATATAGTATCATACCTCTGTTATAATGAATGACTTATGAGTTTCAATACATCGGCAATCCCGGCACTTGAGTTAAGCCCCTTGGAGAGTAGCGCCCTTAACGCTGTAGATATACACCTCTACTTCGGCAGCCACGCTTATCCTGATGCCACTATCGAACACGGACGTATGGAGCTAGCGGTCGATGACAGAGATTTTGCCGGTATTGAGGCGGTGGTCGGACAACTCGATCCAGCTAAGGGTGATGTTTTTGCTCGAGAGGCAGAGTCCTATGGAAAACAATGGGACTTACACCGTTATATGAACACCTTACTTAATTGGGAATTGAGTGCCTCGCCGTATATAACACCTGAGGACCATAACGCCTTACTGTCTGCGGACGAGCAGGAAATGGACACCGAAACCAAGCCGAACTTCATAGACAAACTCAATAAGCTCCGTGCATTGTGGCTTATAAATCCGATAGATTATGGCTGTGTCTTGGCTGACATAAAAGACGTGCCCGTCTATTATGCTGACGCGCATGAGTCAGAATCAAAAATCTGGTTTAAAAAAGCCGATGCTTTGATGGAGATTTCTCCAACAATCAGCCGACCTGTACTGGCGTGGAAAGAATCAAAGAACTACCGAGCCTTCCGCGATACCCGCGCCATAACCAAGCTTGCTTCAATTGCAATCAGCATGTCAGTGCCAGGACAGGCTAGGCCCATACTAGCCTATGCTGGCGGGGGTGACCACCAAAAGAACATTGAGCGCCTGCTGGACGAAAATGACGTAGTCTACACCTCTCATTCTTTTAGCCCGGATAGGAAAAACGAGTACAGACGTGAGCTGTTACGCGATATAGGTCACATTTTGATACCGAAGTTTGATTCGTCAAACGCCCGTCATCAAAAATTATGGATAGCTAACGCCACCAACCGAAGCAGTGACTTAACGTAAGACGAAAGTTGAGTCTACAGTAGGCTAGGCCCACGTTCTTTTGGCGTTTTTAGCTTCTTTCTGCACAATTGCATCGAAAACATCTATCTGGAGTGTCGATGCCAGGCCTAATGCAACTATAAGAACGTCGGCCAATTCTTCTGCAGCTTCATTCTTGGTAGTCGTCTCCGAAAAGCCCATGCCGATGTGCTGCCTTATTGCTTTCGCGAGCTCCCCAACTTCTTCGGTCAACATTAACATCTTTTGCTCAGCAGAATCTCCCGAAAAGCCTCTGTCGATATTCATCTGCCAGATATAGGCTTGCAATTCTTTAATGTCCTGACTAATTGCGGTCATTCTACCCTCTATTCTCATTAGTATTTATTAGGTATGTCATTTACTTTTCACGCCAATGAATAATCATTCCAATCAGCCCAGCTAAGGACACAATAACACCCGCCGACATGAGGTACCCAGGCCCGAAATTAAAATCACGCGATTGAGACATGGCAGATACAAGCCAGTAGTACCCGGTAATGATGCATACTGCACCTAAT
>Ga0114940_10000513_pt1 | contig 18022 bp, 17 predicted proteins | sample ColdCreekSource_FD_87195 | JGI IMG/M metagenome (GOLD analysis project Ga0114940, IMG submission 87195) | Groundwater microbial communities from Cold Creek, Nevada to study Microbial Dark Matter (Phase II) - Cold Creek Source | ecosystem: Environmental > Aquatic > Deep subsurface > Groundwater ... | reverse complement strand
CCATCTTTAAGGGTTTTGACGGCTTCTTGGCCTTGGCCGTGGGTTTATTGGCTGGTGCGGGTTTATTGGCAATGTATTCAGCCGGCTATGACCACGGCTCTCGATTTATAGACCACATGCGCAATATGCTGATTGCGTTAACTGTGATATTTGTCGTTGCGCAGCTGCCTCCGCAGCGATTGATGGAGTTAGCTGTGCCTATTTATGTAGTTGGTGTGACCTTGCTGATTGCTGTTGCCATATTTGGGGTTACAAAAAAAGGCGCTAGGCGTTGGATCAATCTGGGCGTGATTATTCAGCCTAGCGAGATTTTGAAAATTGCAACCCCATTGATGCTGGCTTGGTGGTTCCAAAAGCGTGAAGGTCAGCTCAGGCCGCTGGACTTTTTGGTGGCGGGTTTGTTGTTGGCGGTGCCCACTGGTTTGATCATGAAGCAGCCAGATTTGGGAACTGCATTGTTGGTGATGGCCGCTGGTTTGTCGGTGATATTTTTTGCTGGCTTGAGCTGGAAACTGATTATTCCGCCCATATTGCTAGCAGGTGTTGGTGTGATTCTTTTGATTTTTTTTGAAACGGATTTGTGTGCTGACGGGGTCAATTGGCGTGTGCTGCATGAATACCAACGTCAGCGTGTTTGCACCTTGCTTGACCCGACTTTGGACCCTTTGGGCAAGGGCATTCATATTTTGCAAGGCATGATTGCGATTGGCTCTGGCGGCATTTTTGGTAAAGGCTTTATGCAGGGCACGCAGACGCATTTAGAGTTTATTCCAGAGCGCACGACTGACTTTATCTTTGCTGCCTTCTCAGAAGAATTCGGGTTATTGGGTAATTTATTACTGATTTCTGGTTTTTTGTTTTTAATTATTCGTGGCTTGATGATTGCCATTGAAGCACCATCACTGTTCACCCGCTTGCTGGCAGGCAGCGTGACCATGATTTTTTTCACCTACGCCTTTGTCAACATGGGCATGGTCAGCGGTATTTTGCCGGTGGTGGGCGTGCCATTGCCCTTTATCAGCTATGGTGGCACAGCGATGGTGACACTGGGCATGGGTATTGGGATTTTGATGTCAGTGAGCAAATCCAAGCGATTGGTGCAGTCTTGAAGCATCCCGTTGGCATCATCGGCGTAGGCAATATGGGCGGTGCGATGGCGGCGAACTTGCTATCGCATGATTGGCCAGTGCATGTGTGCGATATTAACGCCTTTAAAACGCAACATTTAGCCCAACAAGGTGCTGTGGTTGATGCCTCGCCAGCTGAAATGGCTTCTAAAGTCACTTTGTTAATCGTTTGTGTGGTGAATGGTGAGCAAACGCAAGACGTGTTGTTCGGCAAAAACGGCGCAGCGCAATACATGAAATCTGGGCAGGTTGTGATGCTGTGCCCCACGATTTCACCAGAAGATGTGGAAGTGTGCACTCGCCAACTTGTTGCGTTGGGGATTGAAACCATTGATGCCCCCATGTCTGGCGGCCCTGCCAGAGCCCGTGATGGCAGCATGAGCTTGATGGTGGCTTGTGCAGATGCGGTGTTTGGATTGCATCAAACCTTGCTGCAAACGCTGTCCAACCAGGTTTTTCGTATCAGCCAACGGCCAGGCGATGGCGCTAGAACCAAACTGGTCAACAACATGCTGGCTGGCATCAACTTGGCAGGTGCGGCTGAGGTGATGGCTTTGAGTGAGCGCATGGGTTTGGATTTAACAACCACTTTGAATGTGATTCAGCAATCCAGCGGGCAAAGTTGGATAGGCAACGACCGCATGCGTCGCGCCATTGACGACGATTTCGAGCCACGTGCCCACACCACTTTGCTGGCAAAAGATACCAAACTGGCGGTTGCTGCAGCCCAAGCCCTGGGTTTTAAAACACCGCTTGGCAAGTTAACGACTGATACTTTTGCACGCGCTTTGGCTCATGGCTTGGCTGGGCAAGACGATGCCAGCTTGATCAAACTGATGCGCTTTGAGAATTCGTCATGACAACTGAAAACCTAGTTCCACTACCCTTAGCATCGCTTCCAAATGCCAAATTCATGTGGGCGCATCCTGCGAGATGTATTGCACTCGGTTTTGGCGCTGGATTAAGCCGTATCGCCCCAGGCACAGTGGGGACGGCGTGGGCTTGGTTGACGTTTTTACTCTTGCAAGCGCATATGACTGATGGTTTGTGGGCTTTGTTGATAGGCGCATCGCTCCTAATCGGCTGGTGGGCATGCACCGTGACCGCCAAACACATGGATGTTGCAGACCCTGGCTGCATTGTTTGGGATGAAATCGTCGCTTTCTGGCTGGTGCTGTGGTTAGTTTCACCTACCGGGTTTTGGGGGCAATTGATCGCTTTTGCACTGTTTCGTTACTTTGATGCAGCTAAACCCGGCCCTGTGGCTTGGGCGGACAAAAGCTTCAAAGGCTTTGGTGCGCGTGGCGGGTTTGGCATCATGTTCGACGATTTGGTCGCCGCCTTTTGCACAGTATTTGTCATTGCTCTTTGGCGCGTCATCTGAAGTTAATGCTTTAAGTCAATGAATACAGTGGATAATTTGCTATTAAATCAGGAGCTGCTCAGGCAGTCATTATGCCGGCTAGTGGCTGATTTGGTACTTAAAAATCAGTGTTTTCTGGCGACAGCAGAAAGCTGTACTGGCGGGCTTATTGCCGCAGCTTGTACTGACCTGGCGGGCTCCAGTCAGTGGTTTGACCGAGGCTTTGTCACCTACTCCAACGCTGCTAAAACTGAAATGCTGGGTGTAGATGCGGCTTTGATTTCGCAGTTTGGTGCTGTCAGCGAGCAAGTCGCTGCTGCCATGGCGCAAGGTGCTGTGAGACATTCAGCCGCACAAGTTTCGGTGGCTGTGACTGGTGTTGCTGGGCCAACCGGCGGCAGTGCGGAAAAACCTGTTGGTACGGTTTGGATTGGCTGGTGTGTGAATGGCCAAACCACCACAGAGCTCTGTCACTTTGATGGTGACAGAACCATGGTTCGAGCCCTAACGGTTCAACGAGCCTTGCAAGGACTCGTTGAACGTCTTCAGTCCGTCAAAAACTAGATTAAACGACCGCGTCAGCCGCTTGCTTTTGCAGCATCGCCAGCACATTAGCAATCGTTTTACGTAGTTCACGTCGGTCAGAAATGAAATCTACCGCACCCTTTTGCAGTAAAAATTCTGCTCGCTGAAAGCCCGTTGGCAGGGTAACGCGCACGGTAGATTCAATCACCCGTGGTCCGGCAAAGCCAATCAATGCTTTGGGTTCAGCAATCACGACATCGCCCACAAACGCAAAACCCGCACTCACGCCGCCCATGGTGGGGTCAGTCAGCACGCTGATGTAAGGAAGGCCTTTTTTCGCCAGTTTGGTGAGTGATGCATTGGTTTTAGCCATCTGCATCAAGCTCAGCAAGCCTTCCTGCATACGCGCGCCACCTGTCGCGGTGAAGCAAATAAACGGCACTTTTTGTTCAATCGCGGTATGTACGCCGCGCACAAAGCGCTCGCCCACCACGCTGCCCATACTGCCGCCCATGAAGTCGAACTCAAAGCACGCGACCACCACGTTGACGCTGTGAATAGAGCCACCCATGACGACCAGCGCATCCGTCTCGTTCGTGTTTTCCAGCGCTTCTTTCAAGCGCTCGGGGTATTTGCGGCTGTCTTTGAACTTGAGCGCGTCCACGGGCAGCACTTCTTGCCCGATTTCGTAGCGGCCTTCAGCATCTAAGAAATGGTTGAGTCGCGCCCGCGCACCTATGCGCAAGTGGTGGCTACAGCTGGGGCAGACGTTCTGGCTCTGCTCCAAATCGGTCTTGTACAGCACCGTTTCGCAGCTTGGGCATTTGATCCACAAACCTTCAGGAATACTGCGCCGGTCTGCAGGGTCAGATTTAAGGATTTTGGGCGGTAATAGTTTTTCTAGCCAACTCATGGTTGTGTCCTCAATCTACAGAATTATTTGGATTCTAAAGCAGCTCGATTTAAAGCTTCTTGTACGCCACTTAAAAATTCGCTGGCCACGCCAACAACCTTATCTCTGGGTTGATTGTCTATCAATTGAATGATTTTGCTGCCAATCACCACCGCATCGGCCATTTTGCCAATAGTTCTGGCAGTTTCAGCATCGCGAATGCCAAATCCCACGCCAACGGGAATATCAGTCACATGCTGTCGAATTTTTGGCAACATGGCGGCAACGGCGTCGGTATCCAACGTGCCTGCACCCGTCACACCCTTCAGCGAGACGTAATACACATAGCCGCTGGCGATGCGGGCAACTTGCGCCATGCGTTCGTTGGTTGACGTAGGCGCTAACAGAAAAATCAAATCCATGCCGTTTGCTTTCAACTCAGCTGCAAAAGCTTCGCATTCTTCGGGCGGATAATCGACCACCAACATGCCGTCCACTCCCGCTTCCGCAGCATCGTGAATGAAAGCGCTTTTACCATTTGGTAAGGCTTTGCGCTGGTCGTAACGCTCGATTGGGTTGGCGTAACCCATGAGCACGATAGGCGTAATCTGGTTGGTTTGGCGGAAGTCACGCACCATTTGTAGAACTTGCGGTAATCCGATACCAAAAGCAAGCGCTTTGTCGCCCGCTTTTTGGATCACTGGGCCGTCAGCGGATGGGTCGCTGAAGGGGACGCCCAGCTCAATCACGTCCGCACCCGCAGCCACCATGCCGTGCATCAGCTCAGGCGTGATATCGGCAAAGGGGAAGCCAGCGGTGACGTAAGGAATCAGCGCGGCGCGGTTTTGAGCTTTTAAGGCCGCGAAAGTGGACTTAATTCGGTGCAAATGTTTAGTCGTCATATTGTTCATTTCACTATCCTCACAATCTGCTCGCTGCCTTTGACGGACTGGCCTTCGCAGCTTGGACGACAAAAGAAATCTGCTTTGCTCAAATCAGCCACGGTGCCGATGTCTTTGTCGCCACGGCCAGATAAGTTGACCAAAATGGATTGATCGGGGCGCATGGTTTTGGCCAGTTTCATGGCGTAAGCCACGGCGTGGCTGGACTCCAGCGCGGGGATGATGCCTTCGGTACGGCACAGGTAGTGAAATGCAGACAGCGCTTCTTCGTCGGTTATGCCAACGTATTCAGCACGTCCAATGTCTTTCAAAAACGCATGCTCAGGGCCCACACCTGGGTAGTCCAAGCCAGCGCTGACGCTGTGGGTTTCAGTAATCTGGCCGTTGTCATCCTGCAAAATATAGGTGCGGTTGCCGTGCAAAACGCCGGCACTACCCTTTTGTAACGATGCAGAGTGTTTGCCACTTTCCAAACCTTCACCAGCTGCTTCCACGCCAATCAAACGGGTGTTTTCGTGTTTGATGTAGGGGTGAAAAATACCCATGGCGTTGCTACCGCCGCCTACGCAGGCAATCACCGCATCAGGCTGCTCTGTTTTGCAGCCTGCTGCAGCCAGCATTTCTGGCATTTGCACCAAGCATTCGTTACCAATCACACTTTGGAAATCGCGCACCATCATCGGGTAAGGGTGTGGGCCGGCGACAGTGCCGATGATATAAAACGTGTTGTCTACATTGGCCACCCAGTCGCGCATGGCTTCGTTCAACGCGTCTTTCAAGGTTCGGCTGCCGCTTTCAACCGGTACGACAGTCGCGCCTAGCAGCTTCATGCGGTAGACATTGGGGCTTTGGCGTTTCACGTCCTCGCTACCCATGTAGACTACACATTCCAGACCATAGCGGGCGCAGATGGTGGCTGTTGCAACGCCGTGCTGGCCAGCGCCGGTTTCGGCAATCACGCGGGGCTTGCCCATGCGTTTGGCAAGCATGGCCTGGCCAATGGTGTTGTTGATTTTGTGCGCGCCGGTGTGGTTCAAGTCTTCACGTTTTAGGAAGATTTGCGCGCCGCCCTGTTCACGGCTCATGCGGGCGGCGTGGTAAATGGGGGAGGGGCGGCCAACAAAGTGGGCGAGTTCAGACTTGAATTCAGCCATAAACGCTGGGTCAAACTGGTATTTGGCGTAAGCGTCTTTGAGTTCGTTGATGGCGTGCGTCAGCGTTTCAGACACAAAACTGCCGCCGTAAATACCGAAATGCCCCTTGGTATCGGGTTGTTGATAGTCAAACATGTTGAAATACTCTCTAATGATTTTTAAAAGCTATTTAAATATTTTCAAAATATTTTGAAGTTTAAAAGTTTTTTGAATTAAATTGTTCATCCGCAGCGCGTACGGCTTGGATGAACTGATGGATTTTGTCGTGGTCTTTGATGCCTTTGAGGGTGTTTCCCTGTGCATCTGTCGCTTCAACGCCAGAGCTGACGTCCACAGCCAGCGTTTTACAGCGCGGCCTGACCTGCAAAATGCCATCGGTCACGTTGGCAGCGTTCAGCCCACCACTTAAGACGAGGTGAGCGTTGACGTTTGTTGGAAGCAGTGACCAATTGAATGTTTTTCCGCCGCCGCCATAACCCTCAACGTGGGCGTCGAGCAAAATGGCTTGGGCTTGTGAATAATCTTGAGCGTATTTTACTAGGTCAAACCGGGCGGCCACATCCACGTTTTCTTGGCCTAGGGGTATTCGTGCGGCACGTATAAAGCGGCATTTTACTGAGCTACACATCTCAGGCGTCTCATCGCCATGAAATTGAACGATAGCCGGCGTATTTATTGCCTGAGCAGCTATGATATTTGTAGTGTTTTCGTTGACAAATAGCAGTACTGGTGTCACAAACGGTGGCAAACGACGTGACAATTCGGCCGCTCTCTCGGGTGACACATAGCGTGGGCTGGCTTTGTAAAGCACAAAACCGATAGCGTCGGCACCCGCAGCAGCGGCGGCATCGACGTCTTCTTCGCGTGTTAAACCGCAGATTTTTATGCGAGTCCGCTGGGCTGCAGATGAAGTTGAAGGGGAAGAATTCGTAGCAAAAGTCGTCATAGTCTGCAATCTTAGTGCATTGCAGGTCGCTTTGGAACGTTAAGGTAACCAGTCAAAAGCGGCGGTTTGCTTGGGCAAACACCAGCTATCTGGGTAAACCGGGCCTAAAAAGTACAAACCATCGGGTGAAAAAGTCGGAGCAGCCGCGTCACGGTCGCGTTTGGCCAGTACGTCCAGTATCCATTCTGGAGGCTGGCGGCCATCTCCCACCATCAGCAGGCAGCCCATGAGGTTGCGGATCATGTGGTGCAAAAAGGCGTTGGCCTCGAATTCAAAGCGCCAATAGCGTTGCATGGGCTCACCGCGACTTGAAATATCAATGCGTTGCATCGTTTTAATGGGGGATAAAGCTTGACATGCTGCCGCTCTAAAAGAGCTGAAATCATGCTCCCCAAGCAGATAAGTTGCTGCTTGGCGCATAGCATCGACATCCAAACTACGGTAAACCCAGCCGACACGACCTGCTTCCACACTGGGCCGCACCGCAGATTCCAGTACCACATAGGCATAACGCCGCGCAGTGGCGCTGGCGCGGCAATGAAACTCTCTGGGCATGATTTGTGCCCATTGGACGGCGATGTCTTTGGGCAGGTAGGCGTTTGTGCCACGCACCCAAGAGCTGGGTTCACGTTCGGCCTCGGAGTCAAAGTGCACCACTTGCATCAAACCGTGAACACCAGAGTCGGTGCGGCCTGCACACAAAGTGGATACCTTACTTTGGGTAAATTTGCCCAAAGCAGCTTCTAATTTGTCTTGTACTGTAAGCCCTGAGAGCTGACTTTGCCAGCCTTCGTAAGCGCCACCGTTGTAGCTGACTCCTAACGCAACCCTCACAAAATGGTGCACTGCATAGGTATACGAAAGAGGTTAACCGATCTCAGCGAGAAAAGTTTCTGCACGCGTTTTCAAACTACCGGTAGCTAGAGACAATACTTCTTTTGCCAGCATTTTTGCACCTGTTGCATCGCCGATAGCTTTGAACTCTTGGGCCAGTGCGAGTTTGGTCTCTAAAGGGGCGTTGTCGTCAGGGATGGATGCTGCAGGACTTGCTTTAGAGGTTGTATTATTCAGGTCCAAAGATAGGTTGCCTAAATCAAGTTCTAAAGGTTTAGCCATATTGTTGACCGTTGATGCAACCTGTGTTGCACTTGTTGCCGCAACAGCTGCTGCAATGACAGGGGTCTCAAAGTCTGAAACAGTTGGCGCGGCCTCGGTTTTAACCGGTTCAAGCGAAAAATCAGGGAAATCAACCAAAGGGGACTTTGGCGGCTCAACTTTTTTAGCCATTTCTGGAAATGCGGAAGCAAAGTTAAAGTCTAAATCTAAGTCCACAGAGGCTGGTGACTTGGATGATTCAGGGTCAAGTTGAGCAACAGTACGGGTCGAAAATTCAGTACCATTGAGAGCAGCCAGAGGATCGTCACCATCTGGTGCACCAGCATGATAAAGTGGGTTGCTAGGCTCTAGATCAAAACCCTCTTTGCTCAATGCCAGCCATTGCGGGTCAGACTCAGTTAAAAGCAATTTAGCTTTTAAAGCCATTTGTTCAAAGTTTTTTGCATCACGACGCTTAGAGTAAATCCCCATTAATTTCGCATAAAGTGCGACATTTTCTGGCTGCGTTTTGAGACCATCTTTGAGAATTTCTTCCGCTTGCACATCACGACCGTAATCTAAGTAAACATTTGCCTCAGTCAAAGGGTCCACAACGGCATGTGCATTCACAGCGGGCGCGACAAACTCGCTTGCTTCATGCGTGGCAACATGCGCTAGTTCTACATTTTCTAGAGGCGTTTCTGTAACTTCTGCAACAGGTGCTTCCGGCTCCATGATGGGCTCATTGGTCGTGTCGCTGAAAAAAGATTTCTCTTCAAAATGCTCGTCAGACAAAGCATCTTCTTCAGCTTGCTGCTCTGCGCGGCGTTTTTTACGCTTGTTGTTGGCATATAAACCGCCAGCTAAAAGGGCAACTAGCAAGCCACCAGCAGCGGGTAGTACCACGGGATCATCCATCAAAAAGTCTAGCGCACTTGGCTCGGCGGCAGGCGCAACTGCAGCAGGTGCTTTAGCGATAACTGGTGGTTTCGGTGTCACCGGTGTAGTTGGCGCGGCAGGTACGGCTGCCACAGTAGTCGTTGGAGCAACAGTGGCGGCTGGTTTTTCAGGCGTAACAGCTGCAGCAGTTGACGTTGCAGGTAAAGCCGCAGGTGCAGCAGGTGCTGCTGCTTTTGAAGATGGCGCAGCGCCTGCAATTTTGTTCAGTTCGCTGATGTTTTTTGCCAGCTCAGCACTGCGAGCTGCATCGTCTTTCGCCTGGCGCTCTTTAGCAATTTTTTCTAGATTCTCTTTGGCCGCAGCAGCTGTTTTGTCGCCTGCCGTCATCCCACCTTTTGATAAGGTGAGTTTGTCAGGGGTAGCAACAACTGCTTTTTGATCTTCAACTTTGGCTTCGATTTTGCCACCAGCTACGCGATCAGTCGATTTGGAGGCTAAGACTGGCGCACTTTCAGCAAGTTTTCGTCTAAAGCCATTGAAGTCTTTGCTCTGGGCTACAACACTTTGTTTGGCTTCATTTGCTGAAACAGCGGCCGCTTCAGATTCTGTTGGCAAATCTAAGATAGCTCCAGCTTTCAAACGGTTGATGTTGTTACCTACAAAAGCCTGCGGGTTACCCCGCAGCATGGCAACCAGCATTTGTTCAAGCGAGACATTGCCAGGTAAATTATTAGCTGCAATTTTCCCTGCAGTATCGCCGTTGCCAACTTTGACTTGTTCACCTGTATTGCTCGTAGGTGCTTTTTGTGAGGTGACGGCAGGCTTGCTGATCGCAGCGGCCTTAGGCATGGCTACAGAGGCGGGTGCAGTGCTAGCAGGCGCTGCTGGTTTAGCTGGTGGAGGTGCAGATGCCGCAGTGGCTGTAACAGGTGGAGCAACCACAGCAGCTGGTGTAGTAGCCGGTGCAGGTGTTGATGTGGTTTGTGGCGCAGGTAAAACCGCAACAGGCGCAGTAACAGCTGCAGCTTCGGCTTGCTTCGCCGCTGGTGGATCTAACAGTAGTGTGTAATTGCGGACAATACGACCCGTAGGCCAATTGGCATTGATAACAAGGTTGATAAACGGGTCTGTCACGATTTTGTCACTGCGCAACAGCAAATAACTGCTGCCGTTGTCACGACGCATTAGTGTGATTTGGGCAGATGCCAGCGCCGCGTTGTACTCCATGCCAGCGATTCTGAACGCTTCAGGTGATGCCAATGTTGCTTTTAGACCTGCACGTTCTTCGTCGTTGATATCAGGCACATCAATATTAGCAACCAAAGGTTCACCCAGCGACGATAAAGATGTGATACGACCTAAGGCAAGTGCATTTGCGTCAACATGGGCTACTGTCAATAACGCACCCATAGCGGCTGCCAGCGCACTTAAACGCCAAGTCTTGTTCGGCGTTGGCAAGTCAGCTTGTGTGATTGAGTTCAATTTGGTATGCATTTGCGTCTTTTATATTCGTATTCTGTGAAGGACCGACAACTCATCAACGTCGTCAAATAATGTATTAATTTAATATTAAAAATATTTAAATTTCATAACACATCAATGGCTTACATGAAAAAGCTAAGTCAATTTCTATATTGTGACTTGTACGGTACTACTTTAACTTGCAAACATAAAGACATTCACAGTTTTAACCAATTGACTGTTGTGAGCATGCAACTAATTGCTGCATGTTACTTGCTGCTCACACAGATTGTTGACTTTAGTCTTCAAGCAAAATCCGCAGCATGCGGCGTAGCGGTTCTGCCGCACCCCAGAGCAACTGGTCGCCAATGGTGAACGCGCCAACGTATTCAGGACCCATTGCCAGCTTACGAACCCGTCCAACTGGGATGCTCATGGTGCCAGTCACTTGCACAGGAGTCAGTTCACGCAAAGTGGCCTCTTTGGTGTTGGGCACGACTTTGACCCACTCGTTGTCGGCCGCCATCATGGCTTCTAGATCTGCCACAGGTACATCTTTTTTCAGCTTGAAAGTCAATGCCTGGCTGTGGCAGCGCATCGCACCGATACGCACACAGAAACCGTCGACTGGTGTGGCAGCCGTGCCAAACATCGCGCCTTGACCCAAAATCTTGTTGGTTTCAACGCCGCCTTTCCACTCTTCTTTGGACATGCCCCAGCTAGCGTCAGTCTGCTGCTTCCCGATACCTAAGTCGCTGTCAATCCACGGAATCAAGCTGCCACCCAAAGGCGCGCCAAAGTTGGCAGTCTCAGCCGCAGACAGATTTTGCTGCTTCGCCAACACTTTGCGGTCAATTTCCAGAATCGCTGATTTTGGGTCGTCCAAAAGTGAGCGGACTTCGCCATTCAACGTACCAAACTGGGTCAACAGCTCACGCATGTGCTGCGCGCCGCCGCCAGAGGCTGCTTGGTAGGTCATAGTGGTCATCCATTCGACTAAACCCGCTTTGTACAATGCGCCCACACCCATCAACATACAGCTCACGGTGCAATTGCCGCCTACCCAGTTGTTCAGGCCTTTGGCGAGTGAGTTTTTGATGACCGGTAAGTTGACAGGGTCCAAGATGATGATCGCGTCGTCCTTCATCCGCAGTGTCGACGCCGCGTCAATCCAGTGCCCAGTCCAGCCTGCTGCGCGCAGTTTCGGGAAGACTTCAGAAGTGTAATCGCCACCTTGTGCGGTCAAAATGATGTCGCACTTTTTTAGCGCTTCAATGTCAAAAGCGTCCTTGAGTGTGGTTTCGTTTTTGGCGTAGCTTGGGGCTTTACCGCCAGCGTTGGACGTGGAGAAGAACACCGGCTCAATAAGCGCAAAATCGCCCTCAGCCTGCATGCGGTCAATCAGCACCGAGCCGACCATGCCGCGCCAGCCTACCAAACCTACTAAGTTACCTACTTTTTTCATTTCTAAGCGCCTTTCAAATTAATCAGTCTTGACTAATCCCCCGGCTCGTCTAGCTCCGGGGTGGGCGCGACGAACCGGGCTGGATTAGCCTTTAATGGTCGTCGTTTTGGTGGAGTTCACAAACGCGCAAACACCCATAGCGCAAACGGCTTGGATGGTTGTTGTGGAGGTCACAGAGGCGTTCATGGTTTAATTATAACTGATGGTAATGCAACTGCTACTGGGTTAGTCGTATTCGCCTTGACAAGTTGAATGGTTGTATCTTGCAGTATACAAACACTTTTGTCGCTCTTAGACATAGCTAGGTATTTACTACCTAAACGGGCTAGAAATATAAGTTCATCTACGCCTTTGCATGGTTCCGAAGTTTTAAGAATCCAGTAATTTCCTTCAAGATTTTTGATTTTGTTAGCTATATCGTTACCAGTTCGGAACGCGACAGTTGGCATCATGCAAAGCACTAGTAGAACAAAAACTCGTATTCGAACATCGATGCGAAGTAAATATGCTCCCCTATTTATGAAAAAATAAAATGCTAAAGCCGAAAGTAGCGGGTATATACCTTTCAATTTTTGATAACCCTGTTCAGTAACTACTACATAGCAAATATATGCTGCTAATGCCCCAAGGACGCTGTAATTTATTACCATCAAAAAGCGCATGTAAAGACGGTAAAAACCACCTGCTGCTACATAGTCTTCGTACTTCTTTTGAGATGTAGTGTTAAAGCCATCCAATGCAGACTGAAAAATTAAGAAACCAGCCGCTGGCAGCATTGGATATACCGAAGACTTAATGATGTCGGCTAAATCGGCGAAAGCTAATATATTTAAATCGAAAGGTAGCCAAAATCCCCATAGGTACGAAATACCGACGATCAAGAAATATGCGTAAATTGCAACAGATAGATTCAATTTCGCATTCATATTGTTTATTTTGGAATTTTTGCTATTAATAAAATAGCTGTTCAGGCAATAAATACGCCGGCTATAGCCATAAATGGCACTTAAATCAGCCCAAAGCCTTCAAAACCGCATCCCCCATCTCCACGGTGCTGACTTTCGTTGTCCCAGTACTGTAAATATCCGGCGTCCGCAGCCCTTGCGCCAAGACGGACTTGACCGCAGTTTCGATGCGATCGGCAGCTGCAGCTTGGTTCAAAGAGAAGCGTAACATCATCGCCGCGCTCAAAATCGTGGCCAGCGGGTTGGCGATGCCTTTGCCGGCGATGTCTGGAGCGCTGCCGTGGCTTGGCTCGTACAAACCTTGTTTTTTGTCGTTCAAGCTGGCGGACGGCAACATGCCGATGGAGCCGGTCAGCATAGCTGCGGCATCGCTCAAAATGTCGCCAAACATGTTACCGGTCACCACAACGTCGAATTTCTTGGGTGCTTTGACCAATTGCATGGCTGCGTTGTCCACGTACATGTGGTCTAGGGCGACTTCGGGGTATTGCTTGCCAACCTCGGAAACCACGTCTTTCCAGAACTGGAAAGTCTCCAAAACGTTGGCTTTATCGACGCTGGTTACCTTTTTGTCACGCTTCATTGCCGCTTGGAAGGCGACGTGGGCGATGCGCTCGATCTCTGGGCGGCTGTAGCGCATGGTGTCGAAAGCTTCTTCAGCACCAGGGAAGTGACCATCTGGAGAGACGCGGCGGCCACGGGGTTGGCCGAAGTAGATGTCGCCTGTCAGCTCGCGGATGATCAAGATGTCGAGGCCAGCGACCAGCTCTGGCTTCAAGCTGGATGCATCGACCAGCTCTTTGTAACAAATAGCGGGGCGGAAGTTGGCAAACAAGCCCATGTTTTTGCGCAGACCCAAAATCGCCTGCTCGGGGCGCAAAGGACGATCCAGCGTGTCGTATTTCCAGTCGCCGACCGCACCGAACAATACCGCGTCAGAATCCATCGCAAGTTTCAAGGTCGCAGGCGGAAGCGGGTGGCCGTGCGCTTCGTAGGCTGCGCCGCCGACCAAGGCGGATTCCATTTCCATCTTCAGGTCAAATTCTTTGTCGATGACTTTCAAGACTTTGACGGCTTCTGCGACTATTTCTGTACCAATGCCGTCACCGGGGAGGATTGCGATTTTCATGTTTATTCTTTTCTAAAAGTGTTATTTTTACTATAAATTTAATAGCTGCTCAGGCAGTAAATACGCCGGCTAGAGGTATATTTTGGAGTTGAAAATTGATATAAAAATGATAGCAAATGCGCTAATACTGATTACAGCAATGTCTGCGCCAACCAAGGCTTGGCAGCCAAACGCTCGGCTTCAAAAGCCTTGATTTTGTCGCTGTGGCGCAATGTCAGCCCGATATCGTCAAAACCGTTCATCAGGCAGTATTTGCGGAAAGCTTGCACCTCAAACGGCCATTCCACGCCGTCGGGTTTGACGATAACTTGGCGCTCTAAGTCCACGGTCAGGCTGTAGCTTGGGAAGGCGGCGCATTCGTCGAACAACTGGGCAACTTGTGCATCGCTCAAGACGATGGGCAGAAGGCCATTTTTGAAGCTGTTGTTGAAGAAAATATCGGCATAGCTGGGCGCGATGATGGCTCTGAATCCGTATTGGTCTAACGCCCAAGGCGCATGCTCGCGGGAAGAGCCGCAGCCGAAGTTTTTACGCGCCAACAACACGCTTGCACCCGCATAACGTGGCTGGTTCAGCACAAAATCAGGGTTGGGCTTGCGGCTGGTCGGGTCTTGGCCGGGGAAGCCAGCGTCCAGATAGCGCCATTCGTCAAACAAATTGATGCCAAAACCGGTTTTGCGTATGGATTTGAGGAACTGTTTGGGGATGATGGCGTCGGTGTCGACGTTTTCGCGGTCCATCGGGGCAACTAAGCCTTTGTGTACGGTGAATTTTTGCATAGATAGCTTTTAAGAAAATCGACGAATATCAACAAAATGCCCATGCACAGCCGCAGCCGCTGCCATCGCTGGGCTAACCAAATGGGTGCGACCACCCGCGCCTTGGCGTCCTTCGAAATTGCGGTTTGAGGTGGAAGCGCACCGTTCGCCAGGCTCAAGCTTATCTGCGTTCATGGCCAAGCACATCGAACAGCCAGGTTCGCGCCATTCAAAACCTGCGGCTTTGAAGATTTCATGCAGGCCTTCGCGCTCGGCTTGGTCTTTTACCAAACCTGAACCAGGCACGACCATCGCCAATTTGACGGTTTTGGACACTTTTTGACCCAATTGCTTGACCATCGCTGCTGCTTCGCGCATGTCTTCGATACGGCTGTTGGTGCATGAGCCGATAAAGACCTTGTCCACGTAGATATCGTTCAGCGCTTTGCCCGGTGGCAAACCCATGTAAGTGAGCGCTCGCTCAATCGCATCGCGTTTGTTGGCGTCTTTTTCTTTGTCTGGGTCAGGCGTGAAACCGTCGATGCCAAAGACCATTTCAGGCGATGTGCCCCAAGTCACTTGCGGAATGATTTGTGTCGCGTCCAACTCAACCACGGCGTCAAAATGCGCGCCAGGGTCGGATTGCAAACCCTTCCAGTACGCCACGGCTTGGTCCCATTCAGCGCCTTTAGGGGCGAGGGGGCGGCCTTGCAGGTAGGCGATGGTTTTGTCATCCACAGCTACCAAGCCAGCGCGTGCGCCAGCTTCAATCGCCATGTTGCAAACGGTCATGCGGCCTTCCATGCTGAGGGCGCGGATGGCAGAACCTGCAAATTCAATGGTGTAGCCGGTACCGCCAGCCGTGCCGATTTTGCCGATGATGGCCAGCACGATGTCTTTGCCGCCCACTCCGGCAGGCACTTTGCCTTCAACTTTGACGAGCATGTTTTTGGCTTTTTTTGCCAAAAGCGTCTGCGTTGCCATGACGTGCTCGACCTCACTCGTGCCAATGCCGTGCGCTAAAGCGCCAAACGCGCCGTGAGTGGATGTATGGGAGTCGCCACAAACTACGGTCATGCCCGGCAAAGTCGCACCTTGCTCGGGCCCGATGACGTGGACAATGCCTTGTCGCTTGGACATAAAAGGGAAATAAGCCGCAGCGCCGAATTCAGCAATATTGGCGTCCAAGGTGGTGATTTGCTCCTTGCTGACCGCATCGGTGATGCCGTCGTACCCCAGTTCCCAGCCCGTGGTAGGGGTGTTGTGGTCAGCTGTGGCGACGATGGAGCTGATGCGCCAGATTTTGCGACCGGCTTGGCGAATGCCCTCAAACGCCTGCGGGCTGGTAACTTCATGCACCAAATGGCGGTCAATGTACAAAACGGCAGTGCCGTCTTCTTCGGTGTGGACGACGTGTTCGTCCCAGATTTTGTCGTAGAGGGTGCGGCTCATGGTGTGCAGGGAGTAATTTTTAGGGATTCTTGGGAAATGCTGAGTTGTGGCTCTATTTTATTCATTCTGCACGATGCGTTCGCCGAAGAATGAAAAACGCCCGCAGATGTTGCCATCGGGCGGGCGAGATTTGAAGTCAATAAAGCTGACTAAATCTAATTAGCGCTGAGCAATCGGCTGGACATCACGCGATACATTGCCCGTGAACAACTGACGTGGACGACCGATTTTGTACTCTGGGTCACCAATCATTTCGTTCAATTGAGCAATCCAACCTGTTGTGCGAGCCAATGCGAACACAGCGGTAAACAAAGGTGTTGGAATGCCAATGGCGCGTTGGACGATGCCAGAGTAGAAGTCCACATTGGGGTACAACTTACGCTGAACAAAGTAGTCGTCTTCTAGGGCGATTTTTTCCAAAGCCATCGCTAGTTTGAACAATGGGTCGTTTTCTAAGCCCAACTCAGCTAACACTTCTTTGCAAGTTTCTTGCATCAGTTTAGCGCGTGGGTCGTAGTTTTTGTAAACGCGGTGACCGAAACCCATGAGCTTGACGCCAGAGTTTTTGTCTTTCACTTTTTCCATAAACTCACCCACTTTGCTGATGCCACCCATTTTTTGGATGTCTTCCAGCATGTTCAAGCAGGCTTCGTTCGCACCGCCATGCGCAGGACCCCACAGGCAAGCTACGCCAGCTGCAATGGCAGCAAATGGGTTGGTGCCAGAGCTGCCGCACAAGCGAACAGTAGATGTAGAAGCGTTTTGCTCGTGGTCTGCGTGCAAGGTGAAAATGCGGTCTAAAGCACGCTCTAACACGGGGCTGACCTTGTACGGCTCGCACGGTGTGGCAAACATCATGTGCAAGAAGTTGCCAGCGTAGCTCAAGTCGTTTCGTGGGTAAACGAAAGGTTGACCGACCGTGTATTTGTATGCCATAGCCACCAATGTTGGCATTTTCGCGATCAAGCGAACGGCTGAAATGGCACGATGCTCTGGATTGTTGATGTCTGTGCTGTCGTGGTAGAAGGCAGACAAAGCGCCGACCAAGCCGGTCATGATCGCCATCGGGTGTGCATCACGGCGGAAGCCGCGTAAGAAAAATTGCATTTGTTCGTTGACCATGGTGTGGTTGGTAACGAGTTTTGTGAATGCTTGTTTTTGCTCAGTTGTAGGCAGTTCACCATTCAACAGCAAATAACAAGTTTCTAAATAATCGCAGTTGGTCGCCAATTGCTCAATAGGGTAGCCACGGTAAAGCAATTCACCTTTGTCGCCATCAATGTAGGTGATGGCTGACTGACAGGCTGCTGTTGACAAAAAGCCTGGATCATAGGTAAACATGCCGGTTTGGGCGTAGAGCTTCCGAATGTCGATCACATCAGGTCCAACATTGCCGTGGTAAACAGGCATATCGATACTTGGGCTGCCGTTGCTAAAGGATAGCGTGGCTTTGTTTTCAGCTAGTTTCATGGAGCGTCCTTGGGTAGGCTAGGGTTTTTAATAACTTTTAAAATTTTATGCTTTATTTTGCAGCATCAGCAGTACTTCACGCGCTTCAACGCAGTCTAGAGAGGGGCTGCTAATCACGAGTTCATCAAGCGATTTGCGTGCCAAGTGTAGGTCAAGCAAATCGTTGTCGCTCAAATCCATTAAGACATTGAGACCTTTCGCTTGGTTGACAGTGAGCGACTTTTCAAACCTGTTGAAAAACCGCTCAATGAACAAATCGTTTTCTAGCAAACCACGGCGGCAACGCCAGCGCAGTTTGCTCAGATCACGTTCGTTCAAAAGTTCGGATTGCATCGCTATCGTCTTACTTTGTACAGATTAGACGGTACGCCTAAACAGTCCTCATAACCATCATCTCTTTGATCTTGCCAATCGCTTT
>Ga0114940_10000511_pt1 | contig 18078 bp, 18 predicted proteins | sample ColdCreekSource_FD_87195 | JGI IMG/M metagenome (GOLD analysis project Ga0114940, IMG submission 87195) | Groundwater microbial communities from Cold Creek, Nevada to study Microbial Dark Matter (Phase II) - Cold Creek Source | ecosystem: Environmental > Aquatic > Deep subsurface > Groundwater ... | reverse complement strand
TACCTGGTAGCAAGTTCTCGATCCGCGACCACTGGTCATCCCTTAATGCATATCTTCTGGTCATTGCTGTTTTTCTTTTTTGTTTCTTTTGATTCTACTTAATTGATGACACGCCCTAGCAACTAGCAGGGGAGTCAGATTATGGCGATCGCCATAAATTGAGCTTTAAACTTTGAGATTTGGATTTCTTTCATAGTCATTGGCTGGCAATTGATCTAGTCTTATTCTCAACAAAAAACAAGCACTGTAGTCAATTACTATGGTCAAAATACTATTGAGCTAATTCCTTACCGCTGCTTGAATGGGAACATCATTAATAATCTTTTTCGATCGCCTGTAATGCCGCTTTAATCAACTTAAAATAGGGTTCTTGGGTTACGTTTACTGATTTTGCGACCTCTCTAGATTTTCCTAACAACCCCGTACGATCGCCTTGACTAACAGCTAAGATATCACCGCGATCGTTCCGAATACGAAGCTCTTTGGCAGTTTTACTGCACACATAGATTCTGCCACTGTGGGTAAAAACAGCCTTTTGCACCCGATTAACTACATTACTATGTTTAACTGATTGGCTAGTAGCAGTGGTTTGAGATACTGGAGATACTGAAGGTGCTTGAGGTAGTCTGACCCCAACTAGCTCCAATTCAATACTAGTACTCCCCTGCCAATGGTTTTCTTTTAGTTTGTAGGCAATATCTAAACAAGAAGGTAAAGGACAATATTCTCCCCAGCGCCATGCGAGAGCTTTAATTTCAGTAGCATCATCTGACCGCAAGGTTAATTTTAAATGAGTTTGAGTTTTGCCGATCGCTCTTTGTTCCATAACTCGAACATTAGGTGTCCAAAATACGGGGGTACTATTGCCAATACCCCAAGGCTGTAAACTTTCGATCTGCTGATAAAGTTGGTAATTAATCTCCCCTAAACTAGCTTGGGCATCAATTTTGACTAGGGGTTTAAGATGTTCTACTTCCAGACATTTATGGGCAAACTCACTGAGTCTTGAGGTTACTTGTGGCAGATTATCCGCCAGGAAACTAAAACCTCCTGCTGCTCGATGTCCACCATACTTACCTAATAAGTCCCCGCAATAGTTCAGAGCATCAAAAACATTGAATTCGTCAATACTTCTGGCAGAACCGCGAATCATTCTGGGGTCAGGAGGTTGATCTTTGGCTGGCTTTTGGGCTGGTTCTTCTTCGTGATCTTCATAAGTGCCAATAAATACAGGCACACCATAGCGTTCTACTAGGCGAGATGCCACAATACCGATGACTCCATGATGCCAACCTGCTGCTACTACTACTAATACGCGATCGCGTTGCCAGGGAATCGGCGTATTTTCCACCAGGGCGATCGCTTCTTGTTCGATCTGTTCACATAGTTGGCGACGTTTTTGATTGATCTGCTCACATTGATCGGCTCTGATTTTAGCGATCGCAGGGTCATCGGTGGTTAACAACTCAATTACCATTTGCGGATCGCCAATTCTTCCCACCGCATTAATTCTTGGCCCTAAACGGAAGCCAATATCATCGGGTTTCAACTGTTTTTGGGCTTCATCTACTCCTGCCACCTGGATCAAGGCTTGAACCCCCAACAGTTGGGAATTAGGCAAGGCCCGCAAACCCCGTTTGAGCCAGCGGCGATTAACCCCCACCAGAGGAGCAAGATCAGCAATTGTTCCCAGGGTAAACAGTTCCATAATCGGATTAGTTAGACCCTTGAGTTTGCCTAAACTCTGAGCAGTGGCGATCGCCAAAATATAGGCTACCCCAACCCCAGCCAAGCCTTTGTAGGGAGAAGTATCCTTTAATAATTTGGGATTGAGGATGGCATCGGCGGGGGGAAGTTTCTCTGGTAAGTCGTGATGATCGGTAATAATTACGCTTAAACCTAGCTCTATTGCCCTGGCAATGGGTTCGTAAGCCGAAATGCCATTGTCTACCGTGAGAATCAAACCAACACCGTTTTCCGCGAATTCTTCGACGATGCGATTATTAATCCCGTAACCATCTTTCATCCGACTGGGAATAGCGTAATCGACGTTTGCCCCTAGATGTTTTAAAGCCCGTAACAGTAATGCCGTACTAGTCATGCCGTCGGCATCATAATCTCCACAGATGGCAATGGGTTCTTCATCAGCGATCGCATTTTTGATTAACTCTACACTCAAAGCCAGATCTCTAAACTCATCTAGGGGAGAGGGCAAATCTTGAGATTCTGGTTCGATATATGCCTGGGCATCCTCCGTATTAGCAATGTCACGGTTGAGCATCACTTGGGCGACTAGAGGTAACAAACCCGTAGCCAGGCTTAATGCTTGAGCTTTTTCCTTTTGAGCTTCGGCAATCTGCCATCTTTGGGTGGGCAGCGAACGGGCGCACTCTTGTTTTTTTTGCATTTAAAGGAGCGAAAACTTGTCAAATCGATAGTTGACTCGGCGATCGCTGGCATGATATTGTTATAGTCATAATGGGAGCGGTGACTTTTATCGACAACTGCAAAACCTCCACTATAAAAACTTTCAAGTTTAATTAAACCACGTTTGGCGATCCGAAGGCTACGCGGAGCGCGATCGCCAGTCAATAATTATTTTTTTAGTACAAAAAACAGTACGCTGTTAGTACGTTTTAAGATTAATTTCTAGTTCTACGTTGGCTGTTTTGTAAGGGCGTGTCCCCCTGTCTAGGAGTATCCAATTCCCCTTGTGCTTGATTTGTTTGATTCTGTTGTTTTTTCCAGTCGCGACCAAGCTGTACTGTAACATCAGAACCCAATACCCCAGTACTTTCGACGACTATTTCCCCCAGTCCAAGGATCGAACGTACTTCTTCGGCTGCTTCATTATCTCCAGATTGAGCAATTATTCTGGTGACTGGTAAAGAAGCTTGCCAGTTTTTGCTGGCGGACACCTGACGATAGCCCGCATCTCTTAGGGTATCAAGGGAAGCTTGTAAGGCTGTTTGACTGTCTGTGCTGTCTTGAACCGAAATTCTGAGGCGAGGATGGCTCAGACCAGTTTCCCCTTCTAAAGCTGCATAACGGTTATTAGCGATCGCCAGATAGTCTGAGTCATTTTTCGGCAACTCAAAATGTTCTGTCATCACCTTACGGATTTTTTCATCATTGGGCAACCAATAACTCACCCGTTCTCCAGGATCATTAAAGTCTCCAGGCAACATCATCATTTGAATGTCAGAGCGATCGGTTTTGGAAGCGAAATTAGATAGCGCCATTAACTCTCTCACAGTGAGATTGGTGTCTAAATGGGACTGGATTACCGACAAGATTTTGGGAATTTTAACGATGGTTGCTGGCTTGAGGGTTTGCTCCACTGCTGCGCGCATCAACATCTGCTGGCGCTGTACGCGAGAAATATCGCCGTACTCATCATAGCGGAAGCGTAAAAACTGCATGGTTTTATCGCCATCAAGATGCTGAACGCCTTTTTTCAGGTCGATATAAAGGTGTTGGCTAAAGTCAGTGTATTTCATGTCTTTAGGCACATTTACCGTAATGCCACCCAAAGCATCAATTAGCTTTTCTACCCCCTGGACATTAACCCGTACATAGCGATCGATCTTCACCCCTCCTAGTAATTCCCCAGCCACCTTGGCAGTTAAAGCGGGGCCACCATAGTCGTTAGCGTGATTAATTTTTCTAACCCCATAGCCTTCAATGTTGACACGGGTGTCTCTAGGAATTGAAAGTACCGAAACCTTTTCTTCCTGGGGATCGAACCGCAACAGCAACATGCTATCGCTCAAGCCGTGAAAAGAGTTGACGAGGTGATCGTAGCCAACATCTTGTTTTTCATAGGCAATTCCTCGGTTTTCCAGGTCAGAGCGAACTACCTTGATGCCTAATAGCAGGATATTTACAGGTCGCTTAAGCTCAGGTAGATTAAGATTTGCCGCCACCATATCTGTCTCGCTGAAGACTTTCTGCTCTTCCGCACTTAATTCCGCCTGTCTTAAAGGTGGGACATCGGACACCGCTACGGCTAAGAACGCACCGACCACTGCTGAGATTAGAGAGATGCCGAATAAACCCAGCCCGACTACAGTAGCTTTTCCTTTATGCAATTTCTTGTGTTGTTTTTTGAGAGGGTAGTTCACGGAATTAAATCGGGCGGTTGATTTTCTCCCCGAAGGAGTAGATTCATAAGCTTTTCTCACTGACACTGGAAACCCTCACTCAGATATAAATTAATGTTTTAAAAAAAATTAAGATATGTGTAAAGACAAATATAATTCTGTTGATATTACCAGCTATTTAATAGAAAAAATACTATCGAATAACTGACGGGGCGTACAAGCTCCCGAATTCATTCGGGAGACAGCCCCTTGACTTTTGGTTAGTCAGTATGGCTGTATAATGCTTTCTAATTCTAGCTGCCTCCCCAGAGTAACGACAGGAGCTAGGGCTGACAAGGGAAAAATGGCTTTAACTTGATAGATAGACTAATTTAGGAGCAAATAGTTCATTTATCAAAAAGCTTTTAGCCATCCGTGCATAGTTCAAGACTATGTTTGATCAAGCCAAGAGCCACGAAGCTCATAGCTAATAGCTTGGACGAAGCCCTTTATTCGGCGGAAAATAGTCTTTTTTTACCCAAACGAGTCATCAAAAAGGTACAGGCGACAAAATAGCTGGTGGTAGCGATCGCATTAGCGTAGAGAAAACGAAAAGCCATAACCTCTGTTCCCTCCCCAGCACCACAAGTAAACAGCACATAAGAACCTAACCACAGAAGAGTTAGATTAAGGGATAATCGGCTAGCTTTTTGTTGTTGGAGTAGCTCACCAGAGTCTTTAAAGGGGTTATTTTGGCAATCGGCGATCCCGAAGGGTAGGGGTCGCCTAATCGCCTCTTCCTTAGATTGATATAGCGTCCAAATGGCGGGAATTATCCCCACCACAGGTAAAAAATAAATCCAAAGCTGGAGATGTTGCTCTGTTTGTCTGGTGGTATATCTTGTATTATACGAGTTATTGCTCATGGTCTGGTTCACAAATTAGAGTTTAATGGCATTAATTGAAGAACAACTCACGGCGATCGTTTTAGCGGGGGGTGAAAGCACCCGTATGGGTCAAGATAAAGCTCTCTTAAATCTAGCTGGTGAAACTTTCCTCTCCCATGTCTGCCTGGTAGCCAGAGAATGTGCGGCTCAAACTTATGTGGTTTCCCCCTGGATTGAAAAGTATCAAAAATTTCTCCCCCGTGGTTGCCAACCTGTTCAAGAACAGTTAGTTTTAAACACTTCATCCAATACCCCTCTGATTGGTTTTGCTCAAGGATTAGAGCTGGTCAAAACTGAATGGGTATTACTACTCGCTTGTGATCTACCTCACTTATCTTCACCTCAAGTAAAACAGTGGTTATTAGCTTTGACAACAGTATTCCCCGCAGAAATCGCTTGTTTACCCCGTAGTACCAAGGGATGGGAGCCTTTGTGTGGTTTTTATCGTCGAGGCTGTTTAACTTCTTTGAAGCAATACATCAGTGAAGGAGGAAGATCCTTTCAACCTTGGTTAGCAGAGCATTCAGTGAGGGAGTTATGGGTGAGCGATCGCAATTGTCTATTTAACTGCAACACACCTCAAGATTGGAGCGCGATTAATTAGGGATTGGGGAGTTGGGGAGTTGGGGAGTTGGGGAGTTGGGGAGTTGGGGAGAAAGCTGATGCTAGTGAGATTTTTACAGGTGAAATTATAAAATAACGATTATTGATATCTAAGTCCCCATTCAATTTTAATCATTTAAGTTTTCAACATGGCCAAACCTACTCAGGCTCATTTAGAGCGCACAATTGATAAAAACGATCCCGTAGAAGTTAGACAGCAAATCCTGAGTCAGATGCAGTATTACATGGGAGCTAAATTAGTCGAGGTGCGGGTAAATCCCCAAAAGGTAATTTATCGTTGGTCAATTGAAAATCAGGATAACAAGCAAATTTGTACCCTCAGTGCTTTTTGGGGAGAGTCTCAACGCAAGCTACTATCGGGGGAAGAACCCTTGACAGGCAAAGAATTAGTTAGTTGTGCAGGAGCTAATGCTTCGGGAGGATTAGAGCAGGCTGCCAAACTTTGTGGCTTTGGTTCCGATTTAGAAGGGTTTAAAGCTCAATTACAAGCAACCGCTGAGAAGTTTGACATTCCCCCAGAGTCGTTTAAACAACTTCTAGCTTAGTCATTAGTCAATGGAAGTTCGATGAATTCTAGGCTTAGGTTGGAAAATAAGAAAAGGAAAAAGCTCACGGGGTGACCATAAAAATTGAATATTACTGCCGATTTTGATGACCTACCTCTAGTATGGTTGTAGATTAAAAACATAATGTAATTTCCATGCAAATTCTCCTCAAAGCAGTTCGTTGGAATAGTTTGATTTCCTTTCCCGTATTTTTATCAAAAAGCCTAAAGCTTAGAGCTGAGGCAAAGCCTTTATCAATCTGGCTTAGTATCGGGAGTTTCTTGAGCAACACCAGATTTACCCCTGCCATAGGGCTTGGCTTTACTTTTAGTTATGATTTCGAGCAAAGAAATAGGAATTGCAACCAGCCAAAAAGTTGATGCCATGAAAAGAATTAGCTATGAGATAGGAGTTGTTTTCAAACCTTTTTGATATTTGTACTTATTAAACAGCAAAAAAACGCAGTACACTCCTGCACCAGATAAGTAAAATGCCATGTAGAAGTTAAATGTCATATTAACAAACCTCAAGTATTTTCAAGTATTTTATAGTTTCTTGTAAATTAGTTTCTTACTTAATTGATATTATTAATCAAAGATATGGAATTCTAATTAAGGAACAGTATTGATTAGAAAAAACAAATGAAGTTTTAATGAAATATATTATTTTGCTTGATCACGTATCTGTGACTGGTTATTATGTCAATCAATACCAAAACTGAATACAAATATTCTCAATGGCAAGAACTGGCGAATTCCAAAGCTACCAAGGATGGAGAGTTAGAAAATATTAAATGTCATTTAGATTTAGTTTTATTGGCGTTAGAAGCGATCGCCAATATTAGTTCCGAAGCAATTATTCAAGCAGCCCAAGATTTACACTTAGAATCAATGATCGGCGATCGCCTCACCCTTTGGCGCTTAAGATCATCCAATCCCAAACGTAAAACTTCTGGGGGGAGAAAAAAGCTAGATGTGGAAGAAGCCCTATCTTTAGTTTTAATTATTTGCTATTTAGCTAACCAGCATCAAGAATTGCTACGGCGAAGTGTGAGTTTATTAGAGCAGGTTACAGAACAGAATGAATCCCCTCATCAGACTGCTTTACTAGGGAATTATCTAGATAAATTTATTAATTACTATCAAGAAAGAATTACTTCTTCACATGATATATCTCCAGAATCTTTAGCTCATTTAGCCTGGAAATTATTAAGTGATCTGCTATTTTACAGCGGTCAAAATGGTCATCGCTTGTTGTGGGTGGCAATCTTTGATGCGACTCAGATTAAATCTTAAGAAATAGCTTCTAGCTTCTAGCCTCTAGCTTTTTCCCCAACCCCCAACCCCCTAACTCTTCCAGTTATGTCTCCTAAGATCCATCGCTTCACGCCACCAACCTGTACTTTAGAAGTCACAGAGCAAAAATCCCCTCTTTCTTATCACCGAAGTGCAGAACCTTCAAAGCAATTTCAGTTTGAATTGAGGTTTGATGATCCACGACAAGCAACGACCAAACAGATCACAATTCAGGGAGATCAGCAAGACTTGCTGCAACTTCAAATCGCTATCAATCACTATATTCAAATACAGTTACAGAGTTCATTTCAGGCAAAAAATCTGACAGAAAACATCCAGATAACTCCCCCTCTAACCAGCAGATTTAGTGAGCAAACACCCTACTTAACACCCCAAGGATTCATGCATCATGAACTATTCCTTGGTTCATTGACTCATAATAGCGATCGCTCTAGCATCAGACTAGGTACAGTGCAGCTATTCGATTTAGTGGCAGCATTAGAAGCCTATCAAGCTAAAATTCAAACACTGTCTGAGGTTAAGCCGTCAAGATCTTGGCGAGACATTGTGCTTCTGGGGGGAGGAATTACTGCGATCGCTGCGATCGCAATTTTCACTGTTTTCAAACCCCAACCACAGCAAAATATTGCCACTGATACCTCTCGGCCTAAATCTCAAGGTAAAATTCCCGAATTAAATGAAATTACCCCACCCCCAGCACCAGATCCACGCCAGCAGGCAGTTTCGACACCGAAACTGAAAGAACCCCTAACTTCCGCCAAAAGGTTACCACCACCCCCCGCCGTCGAAACCCCTAAACCCAAGCCAGATATCCCAGATCCTGCTGATTATGAATTATCCGATGTAGCTCGTCAGTCAGGATTTGACACCCCCGCTAAGACAAAAATCAGTAGTAATCAAGAAGCAAAATCAGCAAGTAGAAGTCCCCAAACGACCAAGCCAGAAACCACAATTTATGCCAAAACACCAGCTCCCAGAACTACTCCCACGACTGCTCCCCAAGCTGAAATAACCCCTCGTAATCAAGGTCAAGAGGAAGCTGATGTAGAAATAGAAGGAATAGAAAAAACAGTAGAAACAAAAGATCTAGCAGCACCATCAGCCATTGCTGATAGCTCCTTGGTTAAACCAACTTTCAGGATAGCAGCCAAACAGGTTAGTCAAACAGAAGCAGTTACCGCTTATTTTGAGGATAAATGGCAACCCCCAGAGGATCTCAGCCAGAGTCTAGAATATCGTTTATTGCTCGATCGCAACGGTTCAATTAAGCGAGTAATCCCTTTGGGCAAGGCTGCTCAACTTTATCTGAGTCAAACCAATATTCCTCTAAACGGAGAACCATTTATTGCTCCCCTTACCCCGTCTCAATCCTCGACAATTCGTCTTTTACTTAATCCCAATGGTGGAGTTCAGGTTTTTACAGAATAAAGATATTTAGGGGAAAAATAAATATTTGAAGTCAGCATTAATTAGAGAATAAATTCATACATACAGCAATCAGCAAGAGGAGTTCATAGACTAATACACTCTTGCTTATTTTTCTGACCAAAAGCACTGCTTTCCTGATAGCTAATTTGGGTTTAAGATTTTCTCCTCTCTTAAAGCTTAGAGCTTAGAGCTGTGTTACTTAAACAAATCAGGTTTCCTTTCGGCATTACGGGGTTTAGGTGCAGCAGCATTACTTTTTAGCTGTTGTCCTGTGCCACCGTCGGCAGTGTCTAAAAATGGTCGGAGGTTGATGTTGGCAGGGGAAGATTTACGGGCGGTATTACCCTTACCATTGCTGCCATTGATGACGTTCCCGATTTCTCCTAAGATATCTCTGCCTCCTCCTTGGCGATCGCCAAAAGTATAGACTCCTTGAGTTGAACCACCATCGTCAGCCACCAATAGATTATCAAAGATCAAATCGCGGGTTAATTGCGGATCTTGTCCTGGGGGAACAGTCAAGACAAGACGACAATCTCTGGGATCTACTTGAGTGGTGACACAGATGGTATCGTAACCATTTTGCTCGCCAGTGCTTAACTCCAGTAGCCCATCTTCACGATAGGCTTCAAAGCGGTTGGTAATGGCATTACAACGTTTTTCAGGAGTCCAACCACCCCCTAAAGCACTGGGAATTGCCCAGGCATAACCTTCATCGGGGCGACTTTCTGGGTAATACATCACAGTGTACTCACCATTCACATATTCACAGCTAAATCGAGTGTCTCCACTACTAGAAGTACGAGAAGACCTTGAGGAGGAAGAACCTGGCTCGTTAATAATCACTTCTGGGGGATCATTGCGTTGGGCAATAACCTGATGCCCTTGATTAAGGTTTAAATCCCCGAAATCAAGAGCCTTGGCCTGAGTCGGTATACCCCAAAAAGCGATCGCCCCAGGGATAGTAACGAGGGAGACTAGGGTTTTAAAAGACTGGTTTAAATTCATAGATCGTAATGACACTTTTATTGATTGATTACTGAAATAGCGAGTAAGTTTGAATTTTTGTGTTCCCTTCTGTAGCTTTGACGATAGGAAGAAGCAAAAGTTTCTGAGAAATTCTGAGAAACCAGATAAATAGGAGATAATAACAGATAAATATTCAGACTTAAACTAGCTAAAAACCAGTAAATCACCAAAAATAGGGGTTTTATACAATTGACTGCCAAACAAAGTTATGTTGTTGCTGCCGAAGCCTGGCAAGCTCTCGAATCGTCCATTATTTACTATCGAGGCAACCCTATTGGTACTTTGGCAGCTTGTGACTATAGTTCCCCCTCTCTAAATTACGATCAATGCTTTGTCAGGGATTTCGTTCCTGCTGCCTTAATTTTTCTGATTCGAGGTAGAAGTGAAATTGTCCGTAACTTTTTGTTGGAGACCCTCAAATTACAGATCAAGGAAAAGCAACTAGATTTTCTAGAACCTGGACGGGGTTTAATGCCCGCTAGTTTCAAAGTGCTGCATCAAGGAGATGAAGAATTTCTCAAAGCTGATTTTGGTGACCATGCTATTGGTCGAGTTACCCCAGTTGATTCTTGTCTCTGGTGGACATTCCTCCTCAGAGCTTATGTAAAAGCCACGGGAGAAAGTTCTTTTGCTCACAGTCCTGAAATGCAGAAGGGGATTCGCTTAATTATCGAACTGTGTCTCTCTGCAAGATTTGATATGTACCCTACCCTGCTAGTTCCCGATGGAGCTTGCATGATTGACCGTCGCATGGGTATCAATGGTCATCCTTTAGAGATCCAGGCGCTATTTCATAATACTCTGCGCTGTGCCAAAGAATTATTGCTCTACAACAAAGAAAATGTCAAAATTCTTCAGGCGATTGAAAATCGTCTGCCCCCCTTGACTAGTCATATTCGCCATAATTATTGGCTAGATCTAGAAAAGCTCAATGTAATCTATCGCTACCATGCAGAAGAATATGGTGAAGATGCTCTAAACCAGTTTAATATTTATGCCGAATCGATTCCCTATGCTGAACTCAGTGAATGGTTTCCTGAGCATGGGGGCTATTTGGCTGGTAATTTAGGGCCCTCTCATTTGGACTGTCGATTTTTTGCCTTGGGTAATATGATGTCGATCCTATCCTCCCTAGTGTCACTACAACAGGGACAAATTATCATGCATACCATTGAGCAAAAATGGGAAGATCTAATTGGCTGGATGCCGATGAAAATTTGCTTTCCTGCCCTCAAGAATCGAGACTGGCAGATCCTTACAGGCTGTGACCCGAAAAATCGTCCTTGGTCGTATCACAATGGGGGCAATTGGCCTGTTCTCTTAGGTTTTTTTGTGGCAGCAGCGGTCAAAATGAATCGTTTAGACCTAGCCCAACGAGCCATTGATATTGCTGCCAAACGTTTACATAAAGACGAGTGGGCAGAATACTATGACGGCAAAAATGGTCGCCTAGTGGGGAAAGAAGCCAGAAAGTATCAAAATTGGACTATATCTAGCTTTCTCTTAGCTCAAGAGTTAATTGATGAACCGAAGTATCTCGATTGGATTACCTTTGATTAGGTCATTAGTGCCAACCCCCATGTCGCTAATACCAAATTAAACAGTATCCAGTATCCATTGCAGATGCAACGTAGGGGCGATCGCCTTGTAGCTTGCTAACCCAATTGTTGATAAAAATCCTCTTCGATAGTTAGTGGTGTTTCCATCAATCCTCTATTAATAAATGTAATTAAAAAGTTAGAAGATATTTTGGGTAAACAAATACTATTTTGTGTTTCTAAATATTTAGAATCGACCAATTGATAAAATGTAATTTTGTTATTTTGCCAACGCGAATGTGGAACAAGCTCCCTAAACGGGAGCGTTTCCATTCGCCATAACCAAACCTCTTTGACTCCTAAAGATTGATACTTTTCTAGGTCAGTAATACTCCCACTTGTATAGGTAACTTCTATAGCTAGATCGGGAATAGATTTATCTATTTCAAAAGCAAAACTATGGTCTGGTTCTTTGCCAGCTAGAGGCGGATTTTTAATAGTAGTCGAACCCATTGGAAAATAAATTAAATTATATTTACGGCAATAAGTTTTAATTAAACCATTAATAATTTCTGCTATTCTTTCGTGATTTTTACTTGGAGACACAATTGTGATAACTCCATGCCAATAAGATGTTTTGTATCCTATATCTGTTACCAATAATTGTTCATAATCAGACCAACTCATATTGTTTAAAGTTAAGATTTGATCTGCTCTTTTTGCGCGATCGCTATTTAGAGGAAGATTCAAGACATCTGTAAACATGACTAAATTTTTCAGATCTTTATTCTTTTAAATTATGAGCTATAAGGCTTTAATTCCTGCTTGGTTGAGAATTTCGGGAATTAAGTCTTCCCGCTTGACCGCCATTAGGTGTACTCCTTGACAGATACCTTGAGCGATTTTAACCTGCTCGGCGGCGATTTTAACTCCTTCTTCTAGAGGTTTGTCTGCCTTGGCTAAACGCTCGATAATAGTATCGGGAATATTTACCCCTGGGACATATTTGTTGATGAAATGAGCATTTTTAGCAGACTTTAAGAGAAAGATGCCCGCTAAGATGGGTTTGTCGCTAATGGAGGCAATTTGGGTCATAAATTTATCGAGCTTGTCAAAATCGGTAATCATCTGACTTTGAAAGAATTGCGCTCCTGCTTCTAGTTTCTGTTCAAACCGCTTTTGCAGACTTGACCAGCTTTTTAATTGGGGATCTACTGCTGCTCCCGCAAACAAGTTTAAGGCATCGTCGGGCAGCTTCTGGTCATTGAAATCGATTCCCTGATTGAGCTTGCTGATTAATTTTAAGAGCCTCACCGACTCCAATTCAAATACGGCTCTAGATTGGGGATGATCTCCTGCTTTGACGGGATCTCCTGTTAAAGCCAAAACATTACGCAGACCCAGAGCATAAGCACCCATTAAGTCCCCTTGTAGACCAATAGCATTGCGATCGCGACAGGCAAACTGACAGACTGGTTCGATGTCCTGCTGTAATAGAATCAGAGAAGCTGCAATGGAAGACATTCTCAACACAGCACGGCTGCCATCAGTGACATTGACCGCGTGGACTCGACCTTTCAATTTGGCTGCTACTTCAAGCATACGAGCAGGATTGCCCCCTTTGGGTGGAGCAACTTCCGCTGTCAGTAAAAACTTTTGCTCTAATACTGCCTGTCGAAAATTATTAGTCATTATTAATAATTTTTATAAAATTACAAGATTGATTATTAACTAAGTTAGCTTCTAGCTATCAAAGCGGGGGTAAAAATCCTAGAGCATCTTTAACTCGCTTCAATGTTTGGTTTGCCACTGCGCTAGCTTTACTTGAGCCTGACCGCAATACTTCATCCAGATAATCTCGGTTATCCATTAACTCATAATATCGGTGCTGGATTGGTTCTAGGGCTGCGATCGCAGTATCCGTTAATAAGGGTTTAAATTGACCCCATCCCATTTCCTGACACTCTTTTGCCACCGACTCTCTGGTTTTATTGCCAAGAATTTGATAAAGCGTCAGCAAGTTATTACATTCAGGACGCTCAGGATCATCAAAAGTAAGCCCTTTGATGGGATCTGTTTTGCACTTTTTAATCTTATGCCTAATGACATCTGGAGCATCCAATAACTCCAGACGACTAAGTTCTGAAGGGTCGGATTTGGACATTTTTTTAGTACCATCCGTCGGCTCATTACCCGCGCTCCCTCCTTACGAATCATTGCTTCAGGCACTTTTAAAACCGGCTGTTGTGCCTTGCCAAATTGATCATTAACTCTTGCAGCAATATCCCTAGTCAATTCCAAGTGTTGCTTTTGATCTTCTCCCACAGGTACTTGATCCGCATCGTAAAGCAAGATGTCCGCTGCCATTAAAACTGGATAATCTAGTAGTCCCACCCCAACGTTTTCTCCTTGTTTTACGGCTTTCTCTTTAAACTGGATCATTCTTTCCAACCAGTTAAGGGGAGTTACACAGTTGAGCAACCAGGCAAGTTCGCTATGAGCCGAGACATGGGACTGAACAAAGATCGTCGAGCAGTTCAAATCAATGCCACTAGCTAAATATACCGCCGCCATTTTCAGGGTATTTGACCCTAATACTTGGGCATCATGGGGTACGGTAATAGCGTGTAGATCGGCGAAAAAGAAGAAATTATCGTAATCTTGCTGAATATCTACCCAGTTACGAATCGCCCCTAGATAGTTGCCTAAATGTAAATTGCCCGTAGTTTGAATCCCTGATAATACCCGCTGTTTGCTCATGTTATGTGTTTGTTGCTGCTCTTGAACTCCCTCTTAAAACTTGAAGTTAGGTAAAATAAGGGATGATATGCAAATTAGTATTACATGATTTTGGTGGATCAACTTAGCCCAAAATTCAACCTCACAAATTCGCCATATCAAACGAAATAATCTCTTTCTTGGTAAACGGGTCGCTTTTTGATATTATTTCATCTGTAGCAAGAGAGTAGTTGCTGTAAATCTAAAAATAAATCTATCCAACACCTCCGAGACAATATTTATTGTGAATCTTATTGAAAATACGGGCGATACCAAACAACCCGCCCAAGCAACAGGACTAAATGGCTACGAAGTAGACCCTATCTTGACTATCGGCGAAGAAGTCAACGGTTATGCCCTCCCAGGAGTTCCTGATGGTTTAGGAGCGTATGCTGTTGATGACGATACGATTCGCATCCTGGTCAACCACGAGCTAGCACCAAATTTAGGCTATGGTTATGCCCTGGAAAACGGGACGGAACTAACTGGGGGGAGAGTAAGCTTTGTTGAGGTCAATAAAGATACCCTAGAAGTTGAGGATGCTGGTCTGGCTTTTGATAAGATCATCAACCGTGATGGTGATGAGGTAAATGAGGCATCAGACCTCGAATTTGCAGGGCTTAATCGTCTTTGCTCGGCGCAATACGTTGAGGCTAAACAGTTTGGTGATGGTCGTGGCTTAGAAGATAGCTTGTTTTTCACAGGGGAAGAAACCAGTGGCGGGACGGAATTTGTCCTTGATCCTGAGACGGATACCCTCCGTGCTGTCCCCTGGATGGGTCGGGCTGCCTGGGAAAATGTGACGGAGATTGATACTGGCACTACTGATAAAGTAGCTTTTTTGGTGGGAGACGATCGCGAAGCGGCTCCTCTGTTGATGTATGTCGGCGAGAAAAGCGATGAGCAAGACGCTGGTTTGCTAGAGCGTAATGGTTTAGCTTCAGGGAAGCTCTATGCTTGGGTTCCCCAGGGTGATCTAGGGGATACTCCTACCTTTGAGAACGAAGATGGAGACAATGTTGATGACGACAAGGCTCCTGACCCCGCAGGTTTTAATGGCACAGGGAATAGTGAAGCGGGGGATTGGGTAGAATTAGACTACTATCAGCCTGATGAGGCGGGTTCAGCCGAAGATTCCAATGGGGATGGTAGTATCCAGGATAATCTTGGCTACGATGACCTGGGTTTTGCGACTCAAGCCCAGCAGGATAAATTATTTGTTGATGCTGGTGGGTTTCAATTCTCACGGATTGAAGATGTTGCTACTAATCCTAACGATGGTACCCAAGGCGTAATAGCAGCTTCTGGTCGGGGCGATCGCTTTGAGGCGGATAACTGGGGAACGACTTATCGCATCGATACTAAGTTTAGTCGTGGGGGAGATCCCCTAACAGGACAACTCGATATTCTCTATGATGGGGATGATGCAGGGGATGATCAATTTAGGTCGCCAGACTATGGCTTACGCAGTGCCGACAATCTCGACTGGGCAGATAACGGTAAAATTTACATTCAAGAAAACCGTGCTACTGCCTCTGATGGAGATTTTGGCGGGAGTTCTGGGGAGGAGGCTTCCGTTTGGGAATTAGACCCTGAAACAGGTAAACTAACCCGTGTGGCTCAAATAGATCGTTCGGCGTTGCCCACAGGGCAAACAGATTCTGAAGCCGATGATTTAGGGAATTGGGAATCTTCAGGAATTCTCGATGTTTCTGAGTTATTTGATGAAGATCCTGGAACTCGCTTCGTCTTTGGAGTTCAAGCCCATAGCATAGAAGACGGTGTAATTGCCAGTGAGGGCTTAGTTCAGGGGGGACAACTGGAGTTTTTGACTACCGACGGAAGTGACTGAGTTTATGCCCCCCAATCCCCCAACTCCCCAACTCCCCACCTCCCTAACCTCCTAATTTTGCTAAATTTAATGTTGACTGACTACCGTTCATTGTTCAAACTGGCGTGGAAATAACTTTTTTGGGTACTAGTTCTGGAGTACCAACGCGATCGCGCAACGTCTCCAGCGTAGCTTTACGTCTCCCTCAAAGAGGTGAAGTATGGCTATTTGATTGTGGAGAAGGAACACAGCATCAGCTTCAGCGTAGTGACCTGAAAAGTTCTCAGATTCGACGGATCTTTGTCACTCATATGCACGGCGACCACACCTTTGGCTTAATGGGTTTAATTGCTAGCTGTGGCTTAGCTGGCACTGGTCAACCAATCGATATTTATGGTCCTGAAGGATTAAAAGAATATCTCCAGGCTACTGCCAAGTATTCCTACATGCATTTTGGCGATCGCCTTAAGATTCATACAGTGAAAACAGGTGTACTCTATGAAGATGATGAGTTTGTCGTTAGTTGTCAGCTATTAAAACATCGTGTTCCTGCCCACGGTTATCGTGTGGTGGAAAAAGACCGCCCTGGAATGTTTAACCTCGAAAAGGCTCAGTCTTTGGGCATTCCTCCTGGTCCAGTATATGGCAAGTTAAAACAGGGACAGACAATTACCCTAGAAGATGGTCGCAAAATAAACGGCAAAGATTTATGTGGGCAACCAGAGGTGGGGCGCAAGTTTGTCTATTGCACCGATACGGTATTCTGTGACGGCGCAGTCGAATTGGCTCAAGATGCAGATGTTCTCATCCACGAAGCCACCTTTGCCCATCAGGATGCACAGATGGCGTTTGACAAAATGCACTCCACAACTACTATGGCAGCCCAAGTGGCTTTGTTGGCAGGGGTGAAACAATTAATTATGACTCACTTTAGTCCTCGCTACGCTCCAGGAAATCCCATTCAACTTGATGACCTAAAGCAAGAAGCCAGAGCAATTTTCCCTCAAACTAAGCTGGCTTACGATTTCTACTCTCATGAAATACCACGGCGGAGAGACGAGAAAGCAATTAATCTAAGTCAAACTTAAATTTACCCAGACGTGAGTAATAAACATCAACTAAAACAAATAGCCGATTCTCAGCCATACCCCCTGCTGTTCGCTACCATCAGTGGCGCTCATTTGTATGGCTTTGCTTCCCCTGATTCCGACTACGATCTTCGGGGAATTCACATTTTGCCACTGCCACAAATAGTCGGATTACATCCCCTACAAGATACCATTGAGGTATCAAAAATCACCGATGGCTTAGAGTTAGATTTGGTTACTCATGATGTCCATAAGTTTTTTACTCTAATGCTGAAAAGAAACGGTTATGTATTAGAACAATTGTATTCACCGTTAATTGTCCACACTAGCCCTGAACATGAAGAGTTAAAAGCGATCGCCGATCATTGCATCACTCGTCATCACGTCCATCACTATTTAGGCTTTGCTAAAACTCAATGGCGCTTATTTAACCAGGAAACTCCCCCTAGAGTAAAACAATTACTGTATTTGTATCGGGTATTGCTGACAGGGATCTATCTCATGCAAACTGGCAAAATTGAAGCTAATCTCAATCAGCTTAATCAAGAATTCAATTTGCCCTATATTCCTGATTTGGTTACCTTAAAAGTTTCTGGAGCAGAAAAAGTCAAAATCCCCAATCTTAATTTAGAATTTCATCAGCAAGAATATGATCGCCTGAGAGAGAAATTAGCACTATCCGCTCAAAATAGCCATCTCCCCGATCTTGCCACAGCAAAACCTGCCCTCAATGATCTTCTAGTTAGAATTCGCTTAGCGCGAAGTTAAGGCGCGTTTTGCGAGACAGTCCGTTGCGGGGGTTCCCCCGTTGTCCTAAAGGACTACGTCCTCGAAGGAGGATACACCTTCGGATAAGCAAACTTCGTAAGAAG
>Ga0114940_10000510_pt1 | contig 18127 bp, 16 predicted proteins | sample ColdCreekSource_FD_87195 | JGI IMG/M metagenome (GOLD analysis project Ga0114940, IMG submission 87195) | Groundwater microbial communities from Cold Creek, Nevada to study Microbial Dark Matter (Phase II) - Cold Creek Source | ecosystem: Environmental > Aquatic > Deep subsurface > Groundwater ... | reverse complement strand
CCTGTAAGTCATCAACTACTAAGATGGTTTTCATGATTTTTAGTTTTAGTGCCTAAGATAATTTTTTTGATGGTTGAGAAATCTAGAGTTAACGTCAATACCATTAAGGGACTGGTATTGCAGAAGATAAATGCCGATTAACCACAGCCAATAATTCAGCTTGAGAAAATGGTTTCGTGAGATAGTCTGTAGCACCGACCATTTTTGCCCTGGTTTTATCAATAAAGCCTGTTCTACCTGACACCATGATGATGGGAACTTCTTTTAAGGAAGCACTGCCTCGAAAAAAGCTACAGAGTTTGTAGCCATTGATGTTGGGCATGGAAATATCCATTAAAATTAGATCTGGCTTCAGGCGCAAGAGAATTGGTGCTGCTTTTAGGGGGTCATCGATTTTGGTGATTTCATAGATATCATCTGCTAAGAACCTCTGCATCTCATCCAAGATGGTGGGACTGTCATCAATACAAGCAATCTTCAACTTTGTCGAAGCATCCCGAACAGCTACAGAATTCGCTTGAGAGGGAATATGAGGCAGGAGAGCAAAAGGACTGGGGGGTTCCCGAATCGTAATCTCACCGCTGTTGACATAAGGATGGAGCAGTTGGGCAATTTTTAACTCATCTTGGTTGAGGATCAAAGCTAACTGTCGAAAGCTCAAGCCTTTTAAAAACTTGGCAATTTTCAACAATATGGGTGGGGAAGATTCCGTCAGAGACTGAGCATCTGCTAGGAAAGGGCATTGATAAGGCGATCGAATTGCCATATTAAAGTTTTGCCAGTCTTTAATCCGCTGGTGCATACTTTGCAACAACATCGACAATTCAGTATTCTGAAAAGTCACTCTGGCAGCTAAGGCATGTTGAGGTAGGTTAGAACTTTTCAGCCATTTATAATCCCCTTCCTTGAGCCATAAAAAAGTTTCGATCGCTTCTTTACTCAGACTGGCAAAAATCTGTTGCGCCTGTTCGCGATCAAGATGTTCTCGTAAAACCAGCCAATTAATAGAAGGAATAATTCGACCCCCTTCCAGCCAGTTATTGTCTTCCCCCTGTTGTTCAGCGTTTGGTGCAGGAATTGACTTGGCTGCTGCCGCCGCATTCTGCAATCCCAGGCAGCGAAGATGATGGTCTAAAGTTACCATCAAGTGCTGTACTGAATTGGCCGCACACTTAATCTGTCCTTCTTCTAAATAGATGTTCCAATGTACGCGACTATTAGATGCTTGGAGTATCCCCGTCGCCCTGGAGCTAGATAAATTGGTTAATATTTCCGTTGGATTTAAAATTTGACTCATATAGAATTTTTGGTCAAACCTGTATTAGTTACTATCAACTGTTATTGTTCCCAAATCACTTTCATTTGTAACCATCGACCGCAAAATTTGTAATGACGATCAGTGCTTCGCTCTAGCCATAAGCTATAAGCCCTTCGGGTTCGACAGTTTGCGACGCGGAGCTAGTCCTTTAGGGCTCAAGTCGAGAAAGGCTTTAGCCGCATCTAACCCTTTCAGCATTTGCTTATGGGGGAAACCCCCAAGACCGCAATGCTTCACCAACGCAACTGTCTCACTATAAGCTTCAAGAGTGACCCCAGGTCGTATAATGTTGGCATCCCTAGACAATGTAGACAACAGACTGCTGTGACACTTTCAACCGAGAAATTAAAGAAATCCAAACCAGACTGGGCAGGGGATGATTTACTGTCTCGTTTGGTCAATCTCCTCATTCAAACTAAGCCTATTTATCGCCTGATGCAGGGTCAAGCTCGTCGTGTATTAATTAATACCGCCGAAAAAAATGGCATACCCTGGCGGGAAAATTATCAAGCTTTGGAAAACTCCACCGTCAAAGATTTATTAGTTTCTGTTACCAATCCTGCGATCGCCTATCCTGATTATTATCAAGTCCCTTTTCATGCTTATGATCAAGGAAACCTCTGTTGGCAGGCGGCTTTTGAAGCAGCTTCCGCGACCAATTCTATGGCTCTGCGAGTTTGGAAGGACGAAGATCTATCTTGGCAGGATGCACAGCAACGTTTACGTCACAGTTTTTACCAGATCTTAGAACCATATCTGCCTGAAACTATCACTGATATGCTCGATCTGGGTTGCTCGGTGGGAATTTCTACCTTGACTCTCCATCAATATTTTACGGCGAACCAAGATAGTCCAATCCGTACCATCGGTCTAGATTTATCTCCCTATATGCTGGCGGTGGCACAAACGGCTGATACTCAAAAATTGGTCAGTCAATGGATTCATGGTTTAGGGGAATCTACAGGATTAGAAGCTAATTCCCTAGACCTAGTTACCCTACAGTTTGTGATCCATGAGTTACCTCGTCAGGCAACAAGCGCAATTTTCCATGAAGTGTTACGCATCCTCAAGCCAGGAGGAGCGATCGCCATCATCGACAACAATCCTGCTTCCCCTGTAATCCAAAATCTTCCCCCTGTGTTGTTTACCCTCATGAAAAGTACAGAACCCTGGAGTGATGATTACTATACTTTTGATGTGGAGGCAGCGTTGCAACAAGCGGGTTTTGAGTATCAAGGAACATTTCCTAGCGATCCGCGCCATCGGACGATAATTGGGATCAAGCCCAAGTCCTAGTACTTGATGTTACGCAACTTAAGGGGATTTGGGGATTTATCCTAAAGGACTAGCTTCGCGTCGGGGATTTAGGGAAAGCAAAGTTAAAATTAATACAAGCTACTTACATACTCGCCATAGCCGTTGTAGGGTAATGTTTCTTTGATTTCCCAAGACAATCCAGGCCCCGTACTAATAAACTTCTCTGTGGCTTGTGACCACCGAGGATGGGGAACATTTGGTTCAACATTCGCCTCAAACTTATACTCATTAGGGTCAAGGGTATTCCAGTAGGTTGCTGGTTGAGTTGCTAAAAATTCAATCTTGACAATGGATTTTGCTCCTTTAAAACCATATTTCCACGGTGTTACCATCCGCAGCGGTGCGCCGTGCTGTTTCGGCAAATCATGACCAAAGATACCTGTAGCAAAGAAAGCTAAATCGTTAGCCATTTCTTCAATCCGTAAGCCTTCGACGTAGGGCCAGGGTAATGAGCCAAGATGGAAACCAGGCCCTTTGGTAATTTCAGGATCGTAGAAGGAGGTGAAGCTGACAAACTTCGCCTTAGCGGTGGGTTCTACGTTTGCTAACAAGGCTTTCATGGGAAATCCAATCCAGGGCAAGACCATTGACCAAGCTTCTACACAACGAAAACGATAGACTCTCTCTTCTTGGGGAAATTTGCGTTTTAAATCCTCCAGATCGTAAGTACGGGGATTGTTAACTAACCCCGTAACCTCTACTTTCCAGTTTTCCGTGGGCAGTTTTTGGGCATCCAGCCAAATGTTCTTGGTGCCACCATATTCGTAGAAGTTGTTATATTGTGCTGCTAGCTTTTCTTCAACAATCGGTCGATCTACCCGTTGAAAAAGAGGATTTTTAGTAAAAGAGTCGATTTTAGGTAAATTAATACTTTTCTCTAAAGCGATCGCCGAGGCAGATTTACCAATTCCTGAAGTACCTCCCTGACATCCAGCCAGGGGCAGCAAACTCGCACCAATTCCCGCTCCCACAAGAGTTTTGATAAAGCTACGGCGGTTGTAATAGAGTCTTGAGGGGGTAATTTGATTTTCAGATATTTCCCAGGATTCAGGAATGCGAATCAAAGTCATAGGGGCTAATAATAAGCTATTTTTTATAGTTAAGTAAATCTCGCGCCAAGACGCAGAGACGTTTATCCCGCTTAGTTTGGGACAAAGAGTTAAATTTGATTTAGTCTATTTTCATAGAGAATTGGTATGAGTAGTAAACCTTAACTAATTGTAATTGTATACAAGCTAGAGGCTAGAGGCTAGAGGCTCTAATAATACCCTGGTAAATCCCAGTCTTGAGGATTAAATTCCATCATAGAGTCTAGTACCTGATCTGCTGCTGTGAATAATTGACGATCAAAGACAGCATCGGGAATTACTACTACGGACATCCCGGCGGCGATCGCTGCTTTCATCCCTGCCACCGAATCTTCAAACACCAAACATTGTTCGGGATTAGCCTCTAATCTCTTGGCAGCCAGTAAAAATATATCGGGGGCAGGTTTGCCTTGTTTAATTGCTGGGTCATCTCCTAGGGTAGTAGTAGTAAAAAGTTTTAGCCACTCCTGATGATGGATCGTTTTCATCTCGAAATGATGCTGAGAAGAGCTAGAAGCGATCGCCTGGGGAATATGATACTTTGCTAAGTGTTGAATCAGTTCCACTGTCCCTGGTAGAATTTTCGCTGTGCTGTATAAAGGGTAAAGTAGCTGATTGCGCTCTACTAGATACTCTTCGGCAGTCAAGGGCAGTTGCAAAAGCTCCACGAGAATTTTTGCTGAATCTAGAGTTGGTCTACCAGCGATCGCCATTTTGACTTCTAGATTAAAAGTTTTGCCGTAGCGACGGGCAACTTCGCCATTGACTCGTTCATGTAATGATTCTGTGTCTAGCAGCAATCCATCCATGTCATATATAACGTGGGTAATAGACTTAAACATAAAATTTTAATTGATAAAATTTAGCAGGAATCGCAAATAGAGTCTTGAATATAACCGAGGATGATAAATAGCAAGATAAGAATTAAAGAAAGTTAGGAGTGAACAGTACTCCGCGGTCAAAAGTCAGGCAAAATTTACTTCTTGCTTGATTTAAGCGGTTTAGATAGCAAAGGCGATCGCCCCTCTGATATGTTTATTACATAGCCTTTGATTGAGAGATTTTTAAGATCATGAAGGATCAATCTACGGGGAGAATGTTACTCTCCCACAATTTTAATTTAAGCAACCAGGAACTTCCTACATTTCAGAAAGCAGAATTTGCCGAAATATTTATTCAAGGGTTACCAGAAAATGTTAAGTGTAGCTTAATCGATAACCCTCATTGGGTAGTGGAAATCGTCTTTCCTACGGATGAATTTGAACCCCAAGAAATTGGTCAGATGTGCGGTGAGATTCTCACCAACAAAAGGAAAAGTCTCCAGCCAGACTCCCCCGTCGCGATCGATACTTTGATTCTGGGGGGTAAAAAATATACTCCCTCAACTAGCACCTCTCCTACTTCCTTACAAACTGGTGAATGGGGTGTGGATGTGGTGGAAACAGCTCAAGCAGATGCATTCCTAACTGCGATTAATTGGGATAATCTGACCACTGGTAAATCTAGCGATCAAATCTTCAAAATTGAATTTCTCAAAGCTTAGTTTCTTTGGTGTTCTATGTTGATTTTGTTATGGATAGATTGATTCAATAAACCAATGACTAAAAACTAATGACTAAAAACTAATGAACACTACTGTATTTGAACAATTTTTTGCTGAATGCGTTGGCAATTGGCAGTCTGATCGCACTTATCATTATCTAACACACAAAGAAATAGAGCGATCGCAGACTACTTTTGAAGTAGAACCTCTAGTCAACGAACAGAAAGCTAAGGTACTAGCGGATAATGCTTACGAGAAACTGGATAATTTGGCAAGTTTACCAGGGTTTAATTTGGGCTTCTATACGATTTCGGAAAACGGGGAAGAAAAGAAACAAAATCTGAATCTGATGTTTGTCCCTAAGTCCGAAGCAAATATATTGCTGGAAGGGGATTATTTACGCGATCGCGCTTACGAAGAAGATCGCCCCATTGTTTCCCACTTTAGCTTTAATCCTCATACCAGAGAATTACTGATGACCACCAACTATACCCGTGTGGTTTCCGTTGATTCTATTACCCTTATCAACCCCACTCTACGCATCCGACGAATTCTTAACTATGCCAAGCCTGATGCAGGACAACCCCTGAAAGACGTTCTGTTAGCTGGCTTTGGTGTAGAACAAAAGATTCTGAACTAAACTAGCCTGGAATCTATTAACGATTACGCTTATTGCTTTACAATTCTTAATTCAATTCTCATTAAGTTTTACAAAACTTGATAGGATAGGTTCTAGGAGCATTGTATAAATAGACTGTAAACCCTTAACCCGATTCCTCTAGTTGAATCCTATAAGGCTTTATACCTGTTAGGTGTGATAACAAGTCTAACTTTATACTTTGTCTTTAAGACTTGAGATTTAGATCAAACACCTTGTGAAAACTGCGTTGTATTATGCAGCGTTTGAAGATGATGGTGCTAGAACTCTTGTTTAAAAGACTCTAAACCAAAATATCTTTAATTAAATAAATTGGCGTACAACGACTTACTGTATCTGTGAAGTAACAAAATATTAAAGATTAAATTGTTTGATATTTTCCTACTTTGCTTTTGCTGAGTTGGCCGAAAAGATTTATTTCCCTTTCTAGGAAATAAAGCCGTGACAAGCGTTGATCGAGCAGTAGATAAATACATCTAAGCTTTAGATATGCTTGTCGAGTTTGTGTATTCACATAAAACTCATTCTTAAGCGTTTGTATCAAGCCATTACAGTCAAAACTTAATATGTCCTGGCTGGGTAGGGTAAATACATCGTGTAAAAAAATTAATTCCTAAATCAAGGAGATTTATTAAATGACATTTGGACCAGCATCTGAATTAGGTGTCGGCTTATTTGAAGATACCGCTCCTTTTGAATACGTACCTGGTCGTTCAGAAGAAGAAGTAGAGAGTATCATTCGTGCTGTCTACAGACAGGTACTAGGCAACGCTTACATTATGGAAAGCGAGAGAGCAACTGTTCCTGAGTCGCAATTCAAACTAGGGCAACTAAGCGTCAGAGAATTTGTCAGAGAAATTGGCAAGTCTAACGCTTATAGTTCTCGTTTCTTGGAAACTTGTCCTCGCTACCGTTTCATCGAACTGAACTTCAAGCATTTCCTTGGTCGCGCCCCCAATGGCTACGACGAAATGAAAGCTCATAGCGCCATTTTGGATCAAGGTGGCTGGGAGGCAGAAATCGACTCCTATCTTGATAGTGATGAATATCAAGAAGCTTATGGCGAAAACTTGGTACCTTTTTATCGAGGGTATAAGAGTCGTCCTAGTCAAACTATGGTGGAATTCACTCATATGTTTGCTTTGGCTCGTGGAGCTTCTTCCAGCGACTTTAAAGGCAGTTTAGCAGGAAAAACTCCTGTGCTAAACAAAAACATAATCCAAGGTACTCCTTTGGCGGTAATTCCTCCTTCTGGTGGTGCTGTTGGTGATGGTTGGTCTTTCCGCGAACCAGCCTTGGGTGCGCGCACTCGTCAGGGTTCTGGTTCTGGAGAAAATGGCAAAGTATACCGTATCGAAGTTACTGGTTATGCATCCCTCGCCGTTAACCGTGTATCCAAGTTCCGTCGTAGTAACAAAGTATATCTAGTACCTTACGAGCAGCTATCCCAAGAATATCAACGTATTCATAAACAGGGTGGCAAAATCGCGAGTATTACGCCTGTTAACTAGTTCTAGGACAATTAATCATCCCTGCCCTTAAAAACGAAAGTGCTTAATTGCGGTTAGTTTTCTAAGGGTGGAATTTCGTTTGACAAATCAATATTAATTCAGGAGAAATATAACATGGTGGCAGTAATTGATGCTCCTTTTGAAGTCCGAGGCAATAGCAGTGCTGATGACAAGGCGATCGCTATTCGTGCAGTATATAAACAGGTGTTGGGCAATCCTCACGTGATGGAAAGTGAGCGTTTAGTAAGTGCTGAGTCGCAATTTTGTAACGGCACCATGAGCCTGAGGGAATTTGTGCGGGCGGTGGCAAAATCAAGTTTTTATAGCGCTCGTTACTTTGAAACCTGTGCGCCCTATCGTTTTGTGGAGCTGAATTTCAAACACCTGTTGGGACGCGCCCCCAGAGATCAGGCAGAACTTTCAGAGCATATCCAACGTTGTGTTAACGAAGGTTACGATGCAGAAATCGATTCTTACATTGATAGCGTCGAATATGCCGAGAAGTTTGGCGAAAACATTGTGCCGTTTTACGATGGTGCTACCAGTACTATCGGTCAAAAGCAGGTTAACTATAATCGCACTCTGTCTTTACTTCAAGGTATTGCAGGGGTTGATAGTGCCGAAAAAGCTTCTCGTTTAGTAGATAGTGTAGCTACTAATAGTGCGACTGCTGCCAAGACTCCTTCTACTGGTGGGCGAGTTTCTCCCTATCAGGATGCCACTGCCAAAAGATTTAAAATCGTGGTCAAAGGTTCTAAATTTGACGCTCCTCGTCGAGTCAGTACTACCGAGTACATCGTCCCAGGCGATCGCATGACTCCCCAAATTCAGCGCATTAACCGTACTGGGGCGAAAATTGTCAGCATCACTGAGATTTAAATTCTTACTGACTAAAAATTCATAACTAACATATCTATAAATTTAAAACTCAGGAGAAGCAACTCATGTCCCTTTGGTTACAAGATGCCCCCAAGACAGAATTACGTTCTAACTCGACAGAAAGCGATTTACAAGTGGTAATTCGGGCGGTTTATCGCCAAGTTTTTGGTAATGCCCATCTTTTAGAATGCGATCGCCAAACTTCTGCGGAGTCCTTATTACGGGATGGTGACATTACCGTCCGTGGCTTCGTCCGCATGGTAGCCCAGTCTGATTTGTATCGTGCGCTCTTTTTTAATCGTTCCTCCCAGTATCGTTTTATTGAGTTGAACTGCAAACACTTTTTGGGTCGTGCGCCACTAAATCAGGCAGAAATCTCAACTCACGTTCAAACCTACAACAGTTCAGGTTACGAAGCGGAAATCGATTCCTATATCGATAGCGATGAATATCTCATGGCTTTTGGAGAGAACACTGTACCTAGTCCTCGTGGTACGAGCGATCCTGCTACAGTAAGCAATGTTGGCTTCAACCGAGTCTATTCCCTCTACCGTGGTAACGCAACTAGTGATAGTGGCAAATCTGCTCGCCTAATTAGTGATTTGGCGGCTAACCTACCTACAGCGATCGTCGCGCCCACCGCAGGGGGTGGTACTCCTGGAAGCAACAATAAACGCTTCCGCGTCAAGGCAACTAAAGCTAGTGTTGGCTCTCTCAACCGCGTTAGTAACCAAACCTATGAGGTTAATTACGAGCAATTAAACGCCAAAATCAAAAACTTACACCGTACTGGAGCAAGAATTCTCAGTATTACTGAAGTTTAAGATAGCTTTAAGTTCTAAACCAAAAGTCAATTGCAGTAAATATATTGGGGAAAACTTTAACCTTTTCCCCAACAAATAGGAGAGAATCTATTATGTCAGGAATGATTACTACTGGAGATACCAACCTTAGTACGTATGGCAGTCGCACGATCGCTATTGAAGTTACGGGTGTTTGTCGGCAAGATGTAATGCGGACTAGTAACTATACAGTGAAAGTGCCTTATAGTCGGATGTCCCAGACTATTCAGAGTATCAATCGCATGGGGGGAAAAGTAGCAGGTATCTCTTTAGGAAATACTGGAACTACAACATCGGCTCCTGTAGCTGCTGCATCCACTGGAGCAGAGGCAGAACCTCAAGCAGAACCCAAAAGGCGCTCTGGTGGCAGAAAAAACCGCAGCCGCAAGTAATTTCAATAAAAGCTTTTAGCTCTTAGTTATTAGCTTTTAGCTACTGGCTACTGGCTACAATCGAATATAGCCTTCTACCCTACCTAATTGTAAAGCGCGTTTTGAATCGGTTAGTTTTTGGGCGTGAAGATTCACGTTGGATCCTTACATCAATTTCAGGACGCGACCGCAGGAGTATTCTTGTATAGGAAGGCTAAAGACTAAAAACTAAAAGCTTTTTAATAAAAACAACTTAATAAAAACACTTTTTTTTTGATACTTCTAGATTTGAGAATCCATGAACATTGATGAATTTGTCGAACGCTCTTTGGGAAAATGGCGATCGCAACGTAGCGCTCATCATCTAGCATTTCATCATTTTGAAGAAGTCACTTCCCAAATTGAAATTCTCCCCCTAGAATACGACGACGAGCGAGTGATTGCTCTGTGCAAAGCCAATCAGGTAGATGCTCACCTAGTTTCCAGTCCTTTTTATATGACTTGGGCAGGAGAATCGGATTGGGATGAAGATGAAGTCTTGGCGGGATCAACGGTGTTAGTTCCCGTACCCGATCTAGAAAAACCCACTCAGGGTAGACTCCTTCGAGAACAGGGCTATGCTGAAACCGTTCCTGCGATCGGGCAGTATCAACTGATCGAAGACGGTTCTTTTGTGTTGAAAACCCAGTACGAACGGGCAACTGCCGAGGAAAAAATCTGGTTTGCCACACCGAATTTGAGATTTCGGGTATCTTTAATCAAAACAGGAGATGGCAAGGGTGTTACCACTGCCTCTTTCTCTTCCGAGATTCGTTCTTTAAATTTGGAAGAGTAGCAAAACTTGCTAAGAATAAACTTTTTATAAAAAAATGTTGACCAGAGAAAATCATTCAACACAAGATAATAACTTGCTTCATGAGCTGGCTCGTCTCATGTCGGGGGATTTTTCCAATCGTCAACAGTCCGATGCCGATCCCCAGAATTACGCTCATATTCGAATTTTCTTTCGTCCCTTACCCTGGGACTTTTTTTCGGGCATTGGCTTTTACTCCGAGCAGGTGTACGACTACAACCTGTGGACTCCCTATCGCCAGGGGATTCATCGCCTAGTCAATCAAGGAGATCAGGTTTATATTGAAAACTATAGCCTCCAAAATGCAGAAAATTACGCAGGTTCGGGTCATAATCGCGATATTTTGCTGACCATTCCCCCAAACTGTATTGAACGTCGTCCTCACTGCTCGATGGTGTTTCGTAAGGAAGGAGAAATGTTTCGTGGCAGTGTTGAACCAGGAAACAAATGTCTAATTCAGCGCAAAGGTTTGAACACCTATCTCATTAGTACTGTTGAACTGACTGAGACCACTTGGATTAGTTGGGATCGAGGAATGGATCTAGAAAGTCATGAACAAGTTTGGGGTTCGGCGATTGGCCCTTTGAAGTTCACCAAGAAAGAAAGTTTCGCTCATGAACTGCCTGATCTTACTAAAATTTCTGGGGATGAAAGCTAAACAGTCAACGCTGGAAAGTGCCGATAAGTTAATCACTAATCTGATTAGCAAATGAAAACAAATATAAATAAAACCATGATTAGTATATCGGAGCTAACAGTAAGAGGTATGCTGCCACCAGTAGCTCGCAAAAAAATGCAAGCTTGGATTAGAAGTCGTCATCTAATTTGTTCAGGTAACTTTTTTATTCTAGAAACCTTGGAATATTCTACTATCGAGAGGTTTGAAGAGTGTGTCCAGGGATTAGGTGGAACTTTTATTTCAGTTGAACCTGTACGTAAAGTTTGGATTGGAAATCACCGTCAGGTAATTTTGTATCAGGCTAGAGCTAGTTTGCATACTCCCCATCACGAACTAAAACAGTACTGGATTAAATACGGTGGCTTTTATACCAGATTCGACGAGAAATCTTGTTAATTAACGATTACAAACTTAATTTATCAACTTTATCAGGGAAATTTGAACATCATGGTAAGTACTTTCATTAGTCCAGTGATTGGTAGAGCGGGAGAATTAGGATTAGGTTTACATGAAGATATTGAACCAGTTCAATTGTTTCCCAACGATTCAGTAGGGACAGTAGAAATAGCTATTCGTGCGGTGTATCGACAAGTATTGGGAAATGCTTATGTGATGGAAAGTGAAAGGCTTACTGTCCCAGAATCTAAGTTAAAAGAAGGTAAAATCAGCATTCGTGAATTTGTCCGTCAGGTAGCCCAATCAGCATTATATAAATCTCGTTTTTTTGATAATTGTCCCCGATATCGTAGCATTGAACTGAATTTCAAACATTTACTTGGTCGTGCGCCAGATAGTTATGACGAAACCAATAGCCACAGCCAAATCTTAGATCGTGGTGGTTATGGGGCAGAAATCAACTCTTATCTAGATAGTGACGAATATCAAAATAAGTTTGGCGAAAATATTGTTCCTTATTACTGCGGTTATAAAACCCAAACAGGTAAGAACATCGTTGGTTTTACTCATCTATTCCAGTTACTTCGCGGTGCTTCTAGTAGTGACAAAAAATTAACCACTCAAGATCAACCTCGTTTAACTAGTCCTCTAATTCATAATCGCCCCAGTGTGATTACTCCTCCCTCAAATGTTAGTAGTTATGGAGGAGTGACTGATATCAATAAATTATTGAATAATGTCTTCAGTCTTCAAGAGAAAGCAACTCCAGTCATGCCCCAACCTACTGTGTGGGACTATGCTAGCGCTACCCAACCCAGTTACTCAACAGAATCATCATCCACTAACCCCAGTCAGAAAATTGCTGAGTTGCAGCAAAAACTGTCTAGCTTAAGTTCTTTTGCTACTATTGGTGCAGCGTCAATCAGTAAATGGCAGTCAACAGGAATGTCTGGCGGAGGTGGCGATCGCACATCAACCAGCAACTCCCAGTCTAGTAATACCACCGAACAACAAACTATTGCTGATTTAGAACGCCAAATAGCAGATGCCCAAAGGTTAGCCTCGATTGGCGAAGCTCGATTAAATAAATGGCGTAAGCGGGCTTTTTTTTAGTTCGGAATTAGGAGTTCGGAGTTCCCCTAAAGGACTAGCTTCGCGTCGGGAGTTCGGAATTTTCATAAATCTTGATCGTAAATAAGGAGTAAGTTGTAAGTTTTACATTTCGCAACCTACTCTTGGTTTTTTTTGACAAAAATTTGAGTGATAATAATCAAGTTGCAACAAGTTTTAATTAAACTGCGGAGATTAGATTAAGTATGCCACGCAAAAAAACCAAGTCTACCAAAGCCACTAGCAGACCCCTTAAGAGTGTGCAAGAAAAGTCCCCGATTGAAGCTTCGACCGCTCCTCAAGAAACCCTCAAGGAAATTGTTGAATCTACTGAACTATCTGAATCAGGAGTTGTGGACAACTTGGTGGCGGACAACTTGGAAATTGCCAGTGAGGTGACAGAAAAAACGGTTGCCGATGAAGTAGCGCCAGAAGATTCTCAGGCAACCATAGCAAAATCATCTGAGGGAGAAGAATCAGCTCAATCTGCCGTTTTACTAGAACTAAAAGAGAAGATCAAAGAGCATAAGGCGAATTATCAGGCATTAAAAAAATATGCTCAGGAACAAGAAGCCTTAGTTAAAAAACTGATCAAGCAGGTAGAAGAACAGAAAGCCCAGGAATCTAACCAAGATCAGCAAAAAATTGAGCAGTTGGAAGCCCAGTTTAATCAGGAATTAAACCAACTCAAAGAGCAATTATCGAATCAGAAAACAGCACAAAAAGCTACTGAAACGAGTCTGGTAAATAGTGAAGCCCAAATTAAAGAACTTGAACAACAGTTATCTAGCAAAGAAGATAGCGATCGCACTCTACAATCGCAACTAGTAGAGCAAGAATCAGCCTTAACTCAATTACGGCAGCAATTAGAAGCAAAGCAAGGGGAAATAGATAGCCTTAATCAAGTACAAACTCAGCTAACAGAGCAAGAATCAGTCCTAACTCAGCTACAACAGCAGTTGGCTGAAAAACAAGGACAAATTGATAGTCTTACCCAAGATGTACAACAACAGTTAACTGAAAAGGCTTCAGTTATAACTCAATTCAAGCATCAGATAGTTAATCAACAAAAAGAAATTGAAAGTCTGACCAGCGATCGCAACCAAGCTCAAAGTCAATTAACAGAAAAGGAAACTACTTTAACTCAACTTCAGCAGCAGTTAGCGATAAAACAAGGAGAGATTGAGAGTCTAACGAGCGATCGCCAGCAAGTACAAACTCAGCTAACCGAGAAAGAATCAGCATTAACTCAATTACAACAGCAGCTAGATCATCAACAAACTGAGGTCGAAAATCTGACAAGCGATCGCAACCAAGCCCAAAGTCAATTAGATGAAAAGGAAACTGCATTAACTCAACTACAACAGCAGTTAGCGGAAAAACAGGGAGAGATTGAGAGTCTAACAGGCGATCGCCAGCAAGTACAAACTCAGCTAACCGAGAAAGAATCAGCCCTAACTCAATCACAACAGCAGCTTACCCAGGTTCAAAGTGAACTAGCAAAAGCATCGACTAGTAGTCAAAATCTACAAATTCAAGTAACCGATGCTCAACAACAGTTAGGAGTATTGAGAGATGAAATTCAGCAGCAGCAAGGGGAATTAGATCGCTTGCGCGCCGATAGTCAAAACAGCCAGAAACTATTGAATGATAAACAGGGACAAATTACCACTTTAGAACAGCAAATCAATCAACAAAAGGTTCAGATTGACGAGCAAAACGTAGTCACTCAAGACTTACAACGAAGTCTAAAAGAGCAAGAACAACAAGCAGTAACATTGTCCCAGCAAATTGCCGCCAAAGAACAGACGATTAACCAGACTCAAGAGCAGTTAAAACGAGAAATTGCCCAAAAAGAGCAGCAGGTGCTGAACTTGCGACAAGAAACAACCAAACGGGGTGAGTTGGAAATCCAAAGCAGCGATCTCGCTAACCTCATTGAACAACTAAATCGGCAATTACAAGAACAAGAAAAAAACTATGAGGTTTTAAACTTAAAAGGAAATGAACAACAGGAAGAGATGGAAAACTTGCGATCGCAGCTAACGGAAAAATCCTCCTTAGCCGAAACCATCAGCACCACAAGCACTTATAAGACTTGGACAATAATTCTCTTGGGAATTTTGTTAACGGTAGCTTCGGCAATTTCCGCTCAATCCTATCTATGATGAATTTCTCCCTACTGCCCTACTTCCCTAACAGAATACATTTGTGATATTTAATTACACCCACCTACTTATAGTTAGATAGTGGACAGTTAGTGGGGGTCGCAAAGTCAAAAGATTTCGCGTTACGGTGGGGGAGAGCGATTAGTTCAACTTTGCCCTGATGGTTAACTCGCCATTGATTAGCTTCAACTGTAGCCTTCACAGTTGCTTGTGATGCCAGATCTTGCTGGTGATTAGCTTCTAGCAGATTGTAAGCGCTAATGTCGGAGGGGGTGTTAGCAGGAATGTCAAAATCCGCCACGACCATGTTATTTGCCTGAAATTCTGTCAGAGGATTAAAGGGTAAACCACCCCTGCCAATATAAGAAAACACCCCTTGGCGATCGCCTTTGTTGCCACAACTTCTAGTCATCTTGCCATCAGTCTGAAGAACTTGTTGTGGTAACTCACTATAGTTCTGGCGTTCCGACTCTACAAGAGTTTTAACCTTTACTGTACCATCAATGCCCAAAGCAGAATCCGCTGTAATAGTACTATCGGGAGCAAGAAAGATATCATTAGCCGTGATGCCGATATTACCACCATTGCCTATTTCTGCTGCATTAGCGGAAATTGAACTGTTGCCTGAAGCAATGACAAAATTGGCGCTGATTTCGATATTGCCTCCATTCCCCAAGGCGATCGCATTAGTGTCAATGAAAGAATTATCTTCAAGGCGCAGAAAATCATTCACCTGAAGCATAATGTTACCCCCTTGTCCAGACAAGGTTGAGCCAGTAAGGCTCCCTGCGTTTTTCAGCAAGATAGTATCAGCGGTAATCTCAAGTTTGCCTGCTGTCCCCTCGCCAAAACTACTAACACTAATTTCACCACCGTCAAAAACTGATAATTTCCCAGTTTGAATTATCACGTCACTAGCAGGGTTCAAGGTATTAGTTGTGCTAGAAATATAGCTATTTAGGCTCTTGTTAGAAGGATTTCCGAGAATAGTGTTACCTGATATTTCTATGGACTCAGCAGCATTAATTATCAGTTTTCCAGGAACACTCCTGGCAATGTCGGTGGAGGTAATATTTTGCGGATTTACAGCAGGATTCAGCACAACATTGTTAGTCTGGATATTTGCTCCATCCCGAATCGATAAACGTTGGGTATCAATCCGCAAATCCCCAGATAAACCAAGCCCACCATAACTTCCTGTGGAGATACTTCCTGAAAATAACACATCAGGAATACGCTCCTTAATAGAAATCGATTCTGTTGCCAAAATATCGATATTTCCTGCTTTACCACTCCCCGCACTAGCAGAGAGGATCGCTCCCCCTCCAGAAATCATCAGATTTTTGGTATTTAAATCGAGGTTGCCTCCATCTCCAGTAGCAAAAGTGGGGGAAATAATTGCCGAGCTATGAACATCAATAGATTTGGCTGCATTGATCTCTAAATTGCCTGCATCATCATCACCATAGGTTGCCGCTGAGATTATTGCCCCCCGATCTAGATTAAGCTCAGAAGTATTGATGGCAATATTGCCTGCTGCCCCTTGATTAATAGTAAAGGCGACAATACCCCCTTTAACATTAGCAAGATTCAGTTGTTTACCTGTTAATGCATCTGTAATTAAAGCCTCAAGATTATCAACTCCAGAGCCATCGATTTTAATTCCATTGCGAGCGTTAATCAAAATATTCCCCCCCGCTCCGTTACCAACAGAAGAAGCAGAAACCAATCCATCAGCATCTACATACAAATCACCAGTATTAATTGTCAGATTACCAGCAGGGCTATAACTTCTGGTGTCGCTCAGAATACTGCTAACAAAATTGTCTCCAGCAGATTTTCCTCCAACTTGGATAAATTTAGCCACATTCAGTTCAATATTTCCCCCCTTTCCACCCAAAGGAACTAGCTGAAAACCATCTTTTGTCACCTGAATCGCCCCGCTAGCAGCGGAAATTATGCCCCCATTTTGCAGAACTAGCTGTGGAGTATTAATCTTGAGATCTCCACTAGCACCATTGCCAAAAACTGTATTGGTATAAATACCCGTAGGAATGATTGAAATCAGCGGAGTATTTCCAACTTTGATTGCTTCTGATGCATTTATGCTTAAGTTTCCCGCATTACCATTGCCCAGAGTTGAAGCAGAAAGAATCCCGTTTTGCTCAACTAAAAGCTGTTTGGTCTTGATGTTAATTTCCCCTACATCCCCTGCGCTAAAAGTCGCCGAACCAGTTAATAATCCTGAACCTCTTAATGTCAAATTATCCGCCACATCAAGATTAATGTTACCCGACTTTCCTGTGCTATCGGTACTACTGATTACTCCTGTACCTTGATCAATTATCAAGTTGGATGTTGAAATCTTGATATCCCCCGCCTTGCCACTACCCAAAGTAGCAGTTTCTAATCCGCTAGGAAGATCGCCAGAACCTCCAGGGGTGAAATTACTAGCGAGAAATTTTTGAAAAACACTATTGTCCTCCCCCAGAATTTTGACCTTTCCTTGAGCATCGATATCGATATCCGCTCCAGAACTATTCCCGAAGGTGATGGTTGCAATTTTTGAGTCGTCTTTTAGCTCTAAATTATGGCTCTGAAGTCTAACTTCTTTGCGGTTATCTAGATCAGCATAACTAGCATCATGAATAGAGATAATTTGGGAAGCCTCTGTGAGAACGATGTCTCCTCTGGGAGTATTGGCAGGGAATCTTAGCTGAAAATCTTTTTGGAGCGCAATCTCAGTATTCTGATCCAGCTTACCCAAACCACCTAAACTAATATTGCCTTTTGTGACACTAAGGTTGGAGTTTTTCAGTAAAATACTTGGAGCGCGATTTCCTTGTCCCAATAAAGTCAGATTCTTCCCTTCTGAAACCGCCAGATTTGCCCCATCAATAACAATTGAGCCATTTTGCCCCATTTGATTAAAAAAGAGCGCCGAGGGATCGAGAGTTAATAAAGCTAGGTTTTCTTGGGCATTAGGGATAGCAGCAAAAGCATGTTCGCCAAATTGAATCTGATCAGCAGTGGTAGCGAAAAACGAACCATTAAGATCTAAAGCTGCCCCTTCGCCAAACATAATGCCATTGGGATTGAGTAAAAACAAATTAGCGTCCCCACCAGTCACCCCCAAAGTACCAAATATTGCCGAAGGGTTATTTCCTGTAACTCGGCTAAAAATATTAGCTACTCCAGGATCGGCAAAATAGGCACTTGACCCCGTAGGCAGATTAAATTCTTCAAAGCTATGGAACAAATTCTGTCCTGCAGTAAGTATTCAGGTATCAAATTGAGAAATTAAAGAAGGGCGATCAATAAGATTAACAGTAGCCATCAAAGCTTGAGTGAAAAAATCCATCACAGAGCGACCCTGAAAACGACAAGTTTGAAT
>Ga0114940_10000509_pt1 | contig 18135 bp, 15 predicted proteins | sample ColdCreekSource_FD_87195 | JGI IMG/M metagenome (GOLD analysis project Ga0114940, IMG submission 87195) | Groundwater microbial communities from Cold Creek, Nevada to study Microbial Dark Matter (Phase II) - Cold Creek Source | ecosystem: Environmental > Aquatic > Deep subsurface > Groundwater ... | reverse complement strand
TAGGCTTGTTTCTGCGCTTCATATTACGAATTTTCAAGTCTTCAATAGCCAAAACACTACAGTTGCTAGCTAGCTTATGTGCTTCGTTATAGTGCCAATTTTTTCTTGGTCTGGCTATTTTTTGATGAAGCCTAGATATTGCCCGTCGCACGAGTCTTTTCGTCTTCAATGAACGGGTTTTGTCTTCTAGTTTTCTTTGTAGTTTAGCTAGTTTGGATTCAGATTTTCTTAGGTGCTTTTGAGGTAAGCTTTGGTTGTTAGATGAGTCTAGATCTAGTTTTTCAAGTCCAACGTCTAGTCCAGTTGTGTTTGATTCGGTGGCAACTGTATCTATCTTTGTTTCAGGAACGGTCTTGTCCTCTACAGATAAATTGATATAGTAACCATCTGCTTTTTTTGTTATAGAAACGGTTTTTAGCTTAAACCCAGACTCTATGTCTCTCGACTTGCGAAATTTAAATATGCCCAGCTTGGGCAGCTTGATTGTACTGCCGACTAGATTTATTTCTGGTACTTTCGGGAAAGCAAAAGTGCGATACCTAGACTTGTTCTTAAAGCGAGGTCGCCCACTTCTGTTACCTTTTGAGTCTCCAGAGATGAACCTATCGAACGCCAATTTTACTCGTTTTACGCAGTCCTGAAGCACCTGAGAATAAATGTCTTTATACCAAGGTCGTTCCTGCTTAAGTTGAGGTAAAGTAGCTGACTGGCTATGCCAATCGGGATTATTCCTCAACTCTCCACTGCCTATTTCACACCACCGCAAGCAATAGTCGCCTTGGGGGATTACCAGATTGCAGCGATTCATTTGCCACCAGCGAAATCTATCAGCCAACAAATAGTTGTATTGATGTCGCAACATATCTAACCAGCGGTCAATCTCTTGACGCTGGTTAGCCGTGGGAATCAATTTGTACTGATAGGTTTTTCGGCTTTCATCCCATCACGGGACGTGAGGGTCTTCAGCCAGAAGAAAAGATAACTATCTTTGACAGCTTTTTCTGATACAGATTTTAGCCCCGTTGCTGCGCCCAAAGCTAAAGCGGTAACAATGATAGTTGCAGGTTCCATAGATTAAAGCCAATTTGAGTTTAAAGTTATTTTTGCCTATAAGTGTAATATGTAAAACAATTACTATGAGTCTGAGCTTGAACCTGAACCCAATTTTAAAACGGCCATAAATGCTTCTTGGGGTACATCTACAGTACCGATCGCTTTCATCCGTTTCTTACCTTTAGCTTGCTTTTGCAATAATTTCTTCTTACGAGAAATATCACCGCCATAACACTTAGCCAAAACATCTTTACGTAAGGCGGGGATATGTTCACTGGCGATTACTTTCGCGCCAATAGTTGCTTGAATAGGTACTTTAAATTGATGGCGAGGAATTAGTTCTTTGAGTTTTTCGGTTAATGCCCGACCAACATAATAGGCTTTATCGCGATGCACGATCGTTGATAGAGCATCTACTGGATCTTTATTAACTAATATATCTAATTTGACCAGATGACCGACGCGATAACCAATTAATTGGTATTCCATGCTGGCATAACCCTTTGTTCGGGATTTCATTTGATCAAAAAAGTCGGTGACTACTTCAGCTAAAGGCATTTCGTAAACTAAACAGGTACGATCTTTGCTAAAGTACTTCATGTCTTGGAAAACACCCCGCCTAGTTTGACACAAATCCATCAAAGTCCCGACGAAAACTTCAGGGGTAATGATTTCTACTTTGATGTATGGTTCTTCAATTTTTTCTCGTTGTTGCGGGTCTGGTAATTGACTGGGGTTATCAATTTCCATAACCTCGCCACCAATAGTAGTGACGCGATAGATTACCGAAGGAGCAGTGGTAATTAATTCCAGATTGTATTCTCGCTCTAGTCTTTCTTGAACGATTTCCATGTGTAACAAACCTAAGAAACCACAACGGAAACCAAAGCCCATCGCGGTCGAAGTTTCAGGTTCGTAGGAAAGAGCTGCATCATTCAGCTTTAATTTTTCTAAAGCCTCGCGCAATTCTGGATATTGGTCTGAATCCGTAGGGAATAAACCGCAAAAAACCATCGGTTTAGCTTCAGTATAACCAGGCAAAGGTTCAGCGGCAGGAGTTTCTACCAGAGTGATAGTATCACCGACACGGGCATCTCCTACGGCTTTAATGGCTGCGGCGAAATAACCTACTTCTCCTGCATGGAGTTCATCTACTTGGATTTGGGTAGGAGACAAAACTCCTAGTTCGTCAATGACATATTCTTTTTCCGATGCCATGAGGCGAACTAAGTCGCCAGTTTTCACCGTGCCGTCCATGACGCGAAAATAGACGACGACACCGCGATAGGCATCGTAATAACTGTCAAAAATTAACGCTCGCAAGGGTTGATCAACCGTATCTTGTGGTGGAGGCACTAGTTGAACAATCGATTCTAAGATTTCATCGACTCCTAAACCAATTTTGGCGGAAGCTTTGATGATTTCGCTACAGTCTAAGCCGACGACTTCTTCGATTTCTTGGGCGACTCGTTCTGGTTCTGCCCCTGGTAAATCAATTTTATTTAAGATAGGAATAATTTCTAAATCGTTTTCTAATGCCAAGTAGACATTAGCTAGAGTTTGCGCCTCCACTCCCTGGGACGCATCAACAACTAGTAATGCTCCTTCACAGGCAGCCAAAGAACGAGATACCTCATAAGAAAAATCTACGTGACCAGGAGTATCAATTAAGTTTAAAACATACTGCTGTCCATCTTTGGCGGTATAATTCATCCGAGCCGCCTGTAATTTGATCGTGATTCCCCTCTCTCGCTCCAAGTCCATATTGTCGAGAAATTGTGCTTTCATCTGCCTTTGGGCAACAGTTCCAGTAGTTTGCAACATTCGGTCGGCTAAAGTCGATTTGCCGTGGTCGATATGAGCGATAATTGAAAAGTTACGGATACGAGAGACGGGAACGTCAGTCATAAATATTTATTAGATAAAATTTTTTATAAAGGCTAAGGATCCTTAAACTATTGTAATGTTGATTTTTGTCTATTTCCCAATGTCTTAAAGATCTTTACCCTAAACAGTTAAAATTATAGAGGAGCATAGAGAGACTTTTATGAATGATGATGCAGAGCAACAGCGGCTAAATAGCGAAAAAGTAAAAGTGTCAATTGACTTGGATTCTGAGATTCTAGAACAGATTAAACATCTGACTAACGATCCTAGCCGAGTTATTGAAGTCGCGATTAAACAGTGGCTTAATGGTGAGCGGGAAAACAACGCTGATTTGACTCGCACTTTTCAGAGAAATCCTCCTGTACCAGTCAAGGGAGAATGGAACGATTAGAGTTAGTTGTCTTGAAGAAGATTTTAGGGTAGGAATAACCTAATTTTGCGATCACAAAAGTTAGATCAATAACTAGTAGATACACATAAACATACATAGTATTCCTACCTTATATATCTATAGGTTATAGTTTCAGGGAAGAGTTCAATCTCTATTTTTGAACTTAATCAAAATCCAACCTACTTGCCAATGCTCCCTAGATTTGATTCAGAACTATCTGATGGTAACGCTGCAATGCCAGCCAATAATATTGCATGGCAACATTTAGGGGCAGAGTTGGTTTTTACTCAAGACAGCTGGGGAAATTATTTGTCTTTTTGGTGGGCAAAAGCCAAAGAATACGGTTTCTGTAGCCATCAATCGACTTTAGCTGACGAAAATAGTTTTACTCCAGTTGATTCAGAAGCCTATATTCAAAAAATTAGACGTGTAATCAGGCGCAGATTACCCGAACAGTGTTATTGCTTATTTAACTGCGGCAAATCTACTTATTCTTTTGAATTAGTTGTTAGCCCAATTTTACCTACTGAGGGAGAGCCTATCGCGGTTTTGGTAATTGGACATTTACTAGAGAAAACAGAAATGTTTTCTTTTTCCCACATAGATGCACCTGAACCTATCTATAGCTACCAAAAATTATTAAACCAAATTGTCGGCAAAATCCGCCGTAGTCTTGATCTAAAAACGATTTGGCAGCAAACAGTTGATAGTCTAGGTGAAACATTTGCTGTTAGTCGTTGCTTAATTTTAGCTAATCATTCCAATCAGACGAAGTTGTTCGTAGCAGCAGAATATCGTCGCCTAGGATTTTTGCCTACTGCTAAACACGAAATTAACTGGCAAGACGAGCCACATTTGCAACAGGCTCTTAATTCTTCTTTTCCTGTAGCAGTTGACTTGATCACTCCCAATTCTCAAGAGCAAAAATCTGTCTTAGTAGTATCTACTGCTTATGATAGCGAACATAATGTTTTAATTTGTTTACAACAATGCGATCGCTATCGCCATTGGACAACAGCCGAAATGGAATTGCTCCGAGAAATTGCCGAACAGGTAGGATCAGCAATTTATTTGGCAAAACTCTATCGAGAAGTAGAACAAGCTAGTATCCAAGCAGAAGAAGCTAACCGTCTCAAAAGTGATTTTTTAGCTAATACTTCCCATGAATTACGTACTCCTCTTAATGGTATTATTGGGTTTCTTAAATTGCTTCTTGAAGGTATGGCTGATAATCCTGAAGAACAACGAGAATTTATTGAGGAAGCCTATAAATCTTCGATACACTTGCTCAATTTGATTAATGACATTCTAGATATTGCTAAAATTGAAGCTGGCAAAATGGATTTAGAGTTAACCGAAATTGAACTAGAAGAACTGTTACAAAATGTTGATAATTTGATCCGCACCCAAGCAGAGCAAAAAAAACTCAGCTTTCAAATTAAATATCCTGCAACTCTTACCCCCGTTACTCTTCACGGTAACTATCAACGTTTACTTCAGGTAATGCTAAATTTGGTCGGCAATGGGATTAAATTTACCCAGGAAGGCGGAATTATGATCAGTGCCGAAGTCAATAATCAAAAAGTTGAATGTCAGGGACAAGAGTTTCCTGGTATGGTCAAAATTCGAGTCGCGGATACTGGAATTGGCGTGTCTCTTGAAAAACAAAATAAGCTGTTTGAGAACTTTTTCCAGGTTGATGGTTCAAGAACCAAGTCTTATGGTGGCACTGGTCTAGGCTTGGCAATCTCGCAAAAGTTAGTTGAAGCAATGGGAGGAACTATTTCTTTTTACAGCATGGGTGATGGTTTGGGGTCTACTGTTACGTTTACCGTACCTCTTAGCCATTTACCAGTAATTAAAACGCTGCAATCTGAGAACTAATAGGCTGTTACGCATTTAATTTAACTATTCTAAACTTTCTCTTGTTGACGTACTCCCCAGCTCAGATGAGCATGGGGATTCTGGGGTAAAATAAGTCTTAGTTAACCCGTTAATATAAACATCTTAAAAAAGATACGGTTGATACATCCGTCGTTGCCTCAAAAGTGCATGATTGATGATTATCAGGCTAATAACAATTATTGGCGTTGCTGATTGAAAGTATACTACAAGGGTACAATGTGAAACTGGTAGCAATACTTTTTGTAGCTCTCAGCTCTTAGCTTTTTTGGACTGTACGTTAAAAGTGATGAATTTGTTCTTCATACCTTGATTGAGCAATGCCCAATTATTAATAACAATTAATAAAACAGCCATGCAAACATCACCACCAGATAAAGAGCTTCTATTGAAAAGCTTATCTCAAGGAGATCGCACTGCCTTTTGGCAACTATGGGTACCATACCAAGATTATCTTTATCATTGCTGTTTAACTTGGATGGATGGAAATGTTACAGATGCCCAAGATTCCCTCTCTCAAGCGACTCTCAAAGCCTGGGATCAACTATTCCACCATGCTGGCAAAATCACTAATCTTAAAGCTTGGCTGAGGCGCTTTACTCATAATCTTTGTATAGACATACACCGAGAGCGTGGCAGAAAGGCAATAGGGATAGATAATTTTGAAGAAATAGCTGGGCAAATAAAAATAGTAACATTTCCAGTTGAGTCACCTCAATCAGCCCTTCTCAGCAGTGAGATGGCAATAATCATCTGGGGTGCTATTGAGGCTCTGCCTCCCCGACTGAAATTGCCTTTTACCATGCGTTTTGAGCGAGATATGTCCTACCTAGATATTGCCCAAAAACTCGGTATTTCCATCGATAACGTCTATAAACGCATCTCACAGGCGCGAGCAATTCTGAAACCCCGGATAAACAAGTATCTTTCAGAAGAGGATGATTTTGCTTTCTTGGAAATTCTCCTCCCATCGATAAAAAAGGAGAAACCAACTGAGGCGAATCTAAACAAAAAGATACAAAAAGATACAAGGAAGTGAAAGGGTTTTCGTGCTTGAGGCTGGTTGCAGGGGAGGCATCGAGTTAGACAACAAAAGCCTCCAACGCGATCAAAAAATTCAGAAATTGACCACTGGAATCGTCTTTAAGTTAGAGAGTATTGAAATTGAAGGAAAATTGTTATGACCTTGAACAGACTGGTTGATTCAGGACAACCTCTGCCAATACCCGACGTGCAGAGAACGACTTTCTCATTGGATGCAGTTGCTCGGTTCGTTTGCAATACCTGGGAAGAAATCTTGGCAGCACAGGAGGGTGGTCAATTCGACGCGATTGTCATTGGCTCAGGTATGTATGGTGCATACACCGCTACCAAGCTATTCGAGTTTGGTCGCCGGACGGCAAATCTAGCCCAAGCTCCACGAGTTTTGGTTTTAGAATCTGGTCCATTCCTGATTAGCGAACATGTTCAAAACCTCACTAATCTCGGCAATCTCGGTTCGTTTGTTGAAGAAGAATTGGTTGCTCGAGAGCAAGTAGGGGGTACACCTTTTGAGAATTTTGTTAAACATCACCGCTGTGTAGGTGGCAAATCACTCTTCTGGGGAGGGTGGACACCACGTCTAGTCGATACCGATGTTGAAAAAGTCGATGCAGATGGAGCTAATCTCTGGCCCGACGATGTTCGAGAGTATCTATTCCGCAAAGCTCAGCCAGATGGGTCTGTGATTGATGGGTATGAGTTCATTGAGAGAGAAATCGGTGCCGTTCCCGTTCAAGACTTTATCAATGGCTCTTTATATAAAGATTTGGAAACTGTTGCTCAAGACGTTATAGCCAAGAAACGTGTTCCCTCCCTTAAGGCAGTCCTGCCACCGCCAATCGCTGTGCAGGGTGAGTCACCGATCTCAGGCTTGTTCAGTATGGATAAGTTCAGCAGCTTGCCTTTACTGCTTGATTCCATCCGCGAAGCCAAAGGTACACCAGATATATCTAGTAAGCTATTCCTAGTTCCTTACGCTGAGGTTCTCAAACTAGAAACAGTCAATGGCGTTGTCACCCAGGTTGTGATTGCTTTGCTCGATCCGTCTGCACCAAAGGATAAGAGCAAAGCTCGTGTCGTGAGGTTGAATCTCAAGCCCAGTGCTATCGTAATCATCGCCGGCAACACCATCAACTCCACACGCCTGGCTTTAAATTCCTTCCCTCGTCCCCCTCAGTTAGCACCTAATGGAGAGTTGATGGGACGAAACCTCATGTCCCACGTTCGCGGTAACTTTGTCTGGAGAGTCTCCCGAAATGCCCTAGGACTCTCAGCAACTGATACCACTTTGAGAACTGCTGCGTTACATGTTCAAGGTTCAACCCAGACATCACAGGGACCAGGGCAATTCCATTTTCAATTTTATGCTGCTCCCAATGTGAATACAGCAGCCTTTCCCGGTGCTGCTAACAATCCAGAAGAGTTTCTGTACCGGATGGTGCCCAATTTAGATGATGTGCAATCGATTCTTGAAGCACAGAAAGGGCTGGGGGACAGAGTTGTTATCGGCATTCGCACCACTGGAGAAACTTTTGGCGACAGAACCAGCCCTATTAGTAGCAACAACAACGTCAGTTGGATGAGTGTTAATCCTTTCGGCGGCAATGGCGATGATGTGTACTTTGAGAACGGTCAGATCCTGCTGATGCCTAAAGCCTTTGTAAATTTAGTTGAAACGCCTGACGACAAAGCTGTTCGAGTGGCTCAGGCTCAATCAGCTTTTGCCTTTATCGAAGCATTGGCAGCTCAGCCCCCAGGCAGTGCAAGCAGTCGCGATCCTAACGCTCCAATTCAGTTCTTTAGTGGAGGCGAAGATCCGCCTGGAACTACTTATCATGAATCTGGCACGCTCTGGATGGGCACTGACTACACCAAATCCGTCACAGATGCTAATGGTCGTTTCCACCACGTCTCTAATGCCTACTGCGTAGATCAGTCGATTTTTCCCACTGTTGGTTCTGCGAATCCCGTACCCACAGGACTAACCCTATCCCGTAAGATTGCTCGCTCAATTATTGAACGCTATACCTCAACCTCACAGGATGTTAACACCGAAGGAGGCTTTGAAACCCTTTATCGCGGCAACTTCAAAGCGGATGGCTGGGAAATTGCGGCATCAGGTAGCCAAAACTTCTTCGATGTCCAAAATCAGAGTATTCCAGTGTTGGGTGCAGGTGTTGACGATAAGAACGTCGGACTTGGTGTTCTCTGGTTTACTCGCAAAAAATTCAAAAATTTCATCTTGAAGTTGGAGTGGAAAGCTTTTGACATTGAAGCCAACTCTGGTATCTTCTTGCGAATGCCAGAACCCAAAGTTCTTGACGACCCCTTGTATAACTCTAGCATCGAAATTCAAATCGATGAACGCGGTTACGACTTTCCCAATAACATCTACGGTAGCCCCTTACACAAGACGGGTGCAGTATACGAGGTTTTCCCTGCTCAACGATGGGCTGCCAAGGTATTAAGCCCCCGCAACTCTGGTAACCCAGGATACTGGAACAGCTATGAAATAAAAGTTCAAGGCAATGAGATTGAGGTCAAACTCAACGATCAATTGGTCAGTGCAGGAACCTTCCCCCAACTTCTAGAATTTGCCGACCCGAGTGACGGTAAGAAGAAACGTTTAGAAGGTTTCATCGGCTTACAGTGCCATACTGAAGTCGTTCAGTTCCGCAACATCCGGATTAAAGAATTATAAGGGAATTGAAACGCACACAAGTTAAGGATCGCAATCGCGATCCTGTGCAGATCATTTTTTAAGGAGTAAACAATGCCACTAGACCTCAACTCAAATAAAGGACCAATCGACAAGAACGACAGCCAGTATCAAGATGTTCTTGAAGACTTGCAAGGTAATATTCTCAAGTCACATGGCAGAGAAGAATCTGTACACATTTTCTTAACTTTCCCCGACCCCAGGAGAGAGCCGCAAAAAACTGCTGCACTCAGAGGATTGATTGCTGAAATTGCCACCCAAGATATTACATCAGCCAAGAAGCAGTTAGATGATGCCGATGCCTGGAGAAATAATAAAATTGATGGTGGCGCATTTGTACACTTCTCTTTATCTTCCTCGGGGTACGAAAAACTGGGTTTCCTTGATTCTAATCAACCGAAGGGTGCCAATCTTCAAAAACGACGAGAAGCTAACCCTGAAGAACTTAAGGACGACTACGATCAAGTCTTCCAACTGGGTATGAAGCGGCGGCAGTACGCACTTATAGACCCCCCATTAAGCTCTTGGGAGCCTGCATATCAGAGGGCTATTGATGCATTAGTCATCATCGCCGCAGATAATTTGACAGATGTCAAGAAAAAAGAATCAGAAATTACTGACAAGCTGAGGGGCATTGCTACGGTTGCCACTGTCGAGCGAGGTACTATAATACGTCGCCAATTTAACAATCAGAACGAAGATCCTGTTGTTGAGCATTTTGGCTTTACAGATGGTGTCAGTCAACCGCTCTTTCTCAAGCAAGATCTCGAGAAGGAAGAAGGCGAAATGAGCAAAAAACTTTTCAGCGCTCGCCTCAATCTTGTCCTGGTTCCAGACCCGCTAGGCACTCGAAATGTGAGCTTTGGTAGTTTTCTGATCTTTCGCAAACTTGAGCAAAATGTTCAAGGATTTAAGAAGGCGGAACTAGAGTTGAGCAAAGAATTGGAAGTTTCCCGCAAGCTGTCTGGGGCAATGGCAGTAGGACGTTTTGAAGATGGCACTCCACTTGTGCTTCAGAGCAATGACGGGAGTACAAACTTAAATGACTTTGATTATTCTCGCGACCCTGTGGGGCTAAAATGCCCATTCCAGGCTCATCTTCGCACAACGAATCCTCGACTGGAATCGGTCAGAGCAGGTGGACCTTTTGCTCAGAGCGAAGAACAGGAGCTTGGGCATCGCATTGCACGGCGCGGAGTCACTTATGGTGGACCACTCAGCGACTTTAGCAACCTCGATCAACTACCTACAGGCGGTGTCGGATTGCTATTCATGTGCTACCAGTCCGATATCTGGGAACAATTTGAGTTTATTCAGCGGTTCTGGTCCAACAATCCCGTATTCCTTGAACCCGCTATGTCCAACTCCAGCAACGTAGAAAATAAAAATTACGACAGAACAGGATTAGATGCAGTTAGCGGTCAAAGCCTACCTGGTCAGAGCGATCCGCTGATTCGAGAAGAGGCGCAGCCACCGAAAAACTGGTTAAAACAGCGGGATCAACCTACCACGAAAGCCGATGTCAAATTTGCCAACTTTGTCAAGCTCAAGGGGGGTGAGTACTTTTTCTCGCCGAGTATCAGTTTTCTGAAGAATTTGCCCAACCTACCTCAAAATTTTCCTACGCCACCAATTGAAGAACCTGCACCTAGCAAAACATACGTTGTGCAACAAGGTGACGATTTATCAAAGATATCTGAGAGAGCTTACAGTGATGGCAGTCTCTTCTCATTAATCTATGACGCTAACAGAAATGTAATTGGACCTGACCCTGGCTCGCTCTTACCTGGGCAGATACTTTATATTCCAATACTCCCAACCAACACTAGACCCATACCTGGTGAAGAATATATTGTGCAACAAGGTGACTATCTATTTTTGATAGCCGAGAGAGCTTACGGAGATGGCAATAGGTCAATGGAAATTTACGAGGCTAATCGAGATGTCATTGGTTCTGACCCGACCGTCCTTGTCCCTGGGCAGCGAATTCGCATTCCAATACTGGGGTAGTGTTACTGAATCTGCCACCAAGTACGTGGGACGTGAAAGTTGTGTATTAGTAAGGGTGGGCAATGCCCACCACAAGTTATTAATCCGCGATTTTAAGTAATAAGTAACTAATCTATGGCGCAGCGAAATCCAGCTAAAATCTGCCTCACTCCTGGATTGTACCAGTTGCGAAAACTAGTTCTTAAAACCCAGGGATTGGTTGCCCAACTTCCGCCACGCAGTACACGGTGCTGATGATCAAAATAGGCTTGAGAATATCCAGGATAGGGATAACTGACAAAGTTTTTGTAACCATCAAACCAACAGGCTGTCCATTCCCAAACGTTACCCAACATATCTTGAGCGCCATAAATACTTTGATTCTCTGGATAAGCATTGACGGGAGTAGTATGTCCAATCGCATTACTGTGATTGCACCGTAAAGACGTTGCCTCTACAGGGTTTCTAATCGCCGCTTTTGCCCATTCTACTTCGGTTGGCAATCTTTTACCCACAAAATTAGCGTAGGCTTCGGCTTCGTAGTAACTAATACCGCAGACAGGATGATCGTGCCAATCTGGAGAGTCAAGCCAGTATAAGGGCTGAGATACGGGATTGATTTGCAACCAATGCCAACCTTGATCTGACCAATATTTTCGGTTTTGATAGCCTCCTGATGCCATAAACTGACGATATTGCTGACAGGTTACGGGATAGCGATCAATCCAATAGGTGTTTAAATGTATCTTATGGGCTGGACTTTCATTATCTAAAGCATCAAGAGCATCACTACCCATGATAAATTCTCCCGCCTTTACTTCTATCATTTCGTCTAAGTCAGATAGACCTACGGCGATCTCCTGACGGTTTAAACTAGATATTGATTTAGATTGAGCAGTAGTGAAGTCAACAACAGAACTAATTGAATTTTGTTGCTGGCGATGAAGTTGCAGCAGAAAAGTAATGGTTTCTGTATGCTGACTTTCGTGTTGAATCAGCCATTGCCAAAGGCGTTCTTGAATTTCTAGTGGCGCGGTTACTAAATAATTTAAGACTTGCTCTCTAACCGTATTTAGATAATTTTGAATAGTTTGAGGATTAGGTAAATTCTGACGTTCTTGTTTAGGTAGTCCATCGGCAGCAAATAAGCGATGATATTCGGGAAAAATCGGTATTGAGTTGGCAAGATGTTCTAAAATCCAATAGGCTTCGATAAAAGCGATATGACCAAAATGCCAACCAATCGGACTAAAATCAGGATGAGCCTGCTGGGAAAAGGTTAGATCATCAATTTCGGCTAATAAATTTAGCGTATTTTGGCGACATTGCTGTAAAGCTACGGCAATATATTTTCTACGAGATTGAATTGACTGTAACTTCAAGATTTTCCTCTACACAAATAATGCTTTTTTCTGGGCAGCTAATCCAATTGCCTTCAAACATAGGTTCTGAGGCAAAGATGACCGCATTAGAATATAGTGAATCGTCTTTTACATAGTAGAGTGAAGGGCTTATTTGGCGATTAGAATAACGACAGGCAACTAACTCTTTGCCATTGCTGAGGGCTATATTGGCAGAAAAATTAACCCTATCAGGTTGAGCAAATTTTGATAACTTTTCAATAGTATTAATTAAAGCTTGTTGGAGACTAGTGCTATCTTTTGTGGCTAACTCGTTAACTATTAAAGCAAAAATATGTTCTGAATCGGTAGTACCTTCAATCTGTTGATAGGCAAAGTCATTCAAGCTATTGCGAATTGGCCGATAAAGAGTTTGCCGAAAATTATCAATATAGCCATTATGAATAAATAAAAGATGTCCATGAGTAAAAGGCTGACAGTTAATTATGTCTACCGATAGGCTAGAAGTAGCACTACGAACATAACCAAGAACGCAGTTAGACTCTACATAACGACCCAACTGGGGTAAATTAGCATCGTTCCAAATTGGCAACACATTTTTATAAGTGTACGGTGGAACTTCTTTTTCGGGATGATACCAACCAATTCCAAAACCATCGGCATTTAATAGCCCAGCAGTCATTTCACGGGGTTGATAGCTTTGAGCAATCAAAGAATGTTCTGGTTTGTTAAGCAAGCGTTCTAATTGAATAGATGAACCGAGATAGCCTAATAAGCGACACATTAAGGTTAGATAAGGTGAGAAATTTTACAAAAGAGAATCAGAACCTACAGATTATATCGGATGGATGAAGTGAACTGGATCAAGTGAACGAAAAATATACTCAGATGCGATCGCGTCAATACCATTATTCGACACAGGTTTAGATGAAGATTCGATGAAGATATTTAGCTAAATTTGTTGATTGTGTATTGCCGCATTATATTTTTTTGATTAAGATGGCAGTAAATATACGTAGATTATTATCCAAGCGAGTTTGAATATTTACTCCGAATTAGATTGAATGTCAATAGTATGGATAAAATAGGCGAGCAAGAATTATTACAAGAATTAAAGCATTTGCAAGCAACTAATGCCAGCTTGTTAATTGCCATTCCCTTAATACATTTTATGGGTTATGGTTTTTTGACACTGACCTTTTTAAATTTGATTTATATTCTGATTCCTTTAAATTTATTTGATCCTTTTTGGAGATTAGATGTATTAAAAGGATTTATTGATCAAATTCCTATTGCTTTAATTGGAGCAGTTTGTATATTTTATGGTGGGAGCCTATATCGTAGTCAGCGAGAAAAAATAATTCTCCAAGTATTACATAATTTGGTTTTAGGGTATGGTATTGTGTTTTTATTGTTGATTCCTTTAGGAATAATTGATACTAGTAAAATTTATCAAGCTAATAGTAAAAAAAATCAATTTGTAGCTCAAGAAAAAATAATTGCCATACAAGCAAATAAAGAAAAAATTCTAACGACTAAGACAACTGCGGATTTAGCAAATTTATTAGAAACTTTTTTAGCTCCAACAAAAATAGCCGCAAATACTAGTGAAAAGTTCCAATTAGAACCATTAAGGAATCAAGTTTTAGATATTTTTGAAAACCAAGAGCAACAGATTAAGCAACAGATGGAGTTGGCTAATAAAAATCGTTTTGCCTATTTAGTCAAAAACTCACTTAAATTTAATTTGGGTTCACTAACTACTGCCATATTATTTTTAAATATTTGGCGTTGTAATAAGTGGGTTAAAAACCGAATTCATAATTCATAACTGTGGATTAGCTTAGTAACTAGTTGCTAGTTGCTAGTTGCTAGTTACTATTACATTCAACTAGAAGCACTAGTGTAAAAACGTAAAGCAAATTGCCAGAAAAAAATTGAAAAACCAAATAAACCCATCGCTAAAATAGCAGCCCCAAATATCCAACTAAATTCGCTACGATTTAGCATGGCTTGAGCAGGAACAGTAGTTAGAAAGGCAACTGGAACTATGAATGTAAAAAAGAAACGATAGACAGTAGGATAAGCAATCATGGGATAACGTCCCGCTTCTAATAACCCTCGTAAAACTTCAGTCACATTATATACTTTGACAAACCAAATGCTAGTTGCACCCAAAATAAACCAGAGACTATAAAGAATAATTATGCCAAAGCCAAGGGGAATTAAACTGGCTAAATAATTCTGCAAATTTAACTCCAAATTAACTCCTGCGTAAACAATTAAAATCACACCAAACAACAAATCTGGCAATCCCCAAGGAGAAATAGTTTTAGTAGAGAGCCAAAACTGGCTGCTAATTGGTTTGAGCAACACAAAATCTAGAGTTCCTTGTTCTACTTGTTTAACAATACTGTTAAGATTCGGGACTAAAAAAGTAGCTGAAAATCCTTGAAGTAGAGTAAATAAACCCAGGACAATAATTGCCTCATCCCAACTCCATCCCTGAAAAGTATAACCATTACGGTAGAACAAAGATAAACCAAAAATACTGCCAACTAAGTTAGCAATACTGGTAAAAGTAGCAATTAAAAAATTAAGACGATACTCCAATTCTGCGGCGATCGCAGTTGACCAAAATAGACGTAAGATTTTAAGATAACGTTTCATTGTTTATTGTTCTGTATTTCGTTTCCAATTCATAATGTCCCAAGTTCGCAAATCCCAAGCTGTTAATTCATAGCCAGTCAGATTATTGCCAAAAGCTACTACATCAGCACGATGAACTAACGGGATAACAATTGCATTTTTAATTAAAAGATCGTTCATTGAGATGAAAATTTCGGCTCGTTTTTTGGGGTCTAACTCAATGTTAGATTGATGCCACAAGCGATCATATTCTGGGTTGCAATAGCGACCATTATTATCTCCAGACCAATTATTAGCTTTCTGAGGAATTTGAGCGCAAGTATTAAAATTCATATAAGCACCAGGATCAGGACTAGTATTGCCTGAGGTGTACATCTGCAAATCTGCATAGAAATGCTCCATCGTTTCATTATTGCTAGGATCGCTAGAAAAATAGACACTAGGATCAATGCTCTTGAGTTCCACTCCGACACCTATAGACTGTAATCCTTGTTTGACTACAGTTTGGGTTTTCTGACGCAGAGGATTGACTGAGCTTTGAAACACCATCTGCATCTCAATACCATTGCGATCTCGAATCCCATTGCCATTAGTGTCTTTCCATCCTGCTTGATCTAGTAACTTATTAGCTTGATCAGGATTGTACTTATAACTATTATTAGGAGAGGCGTATTCTGGTGGCGCAACTAAAAAGTTAGGAGTTGCCTTGCCCGTAACCCCGTATAATTGTTGAGCAATAATATCCCTGTCTATAGCCAGGGCAAGGGCTTGACGCACATTGCGATCGCTCAAAAATGGATGGGGAAACTCTAAACTAGAACGTTCTCCTGAAGGTGCAACTTTATTAGGATCGCTAAGATTAATCACAATCCGTTCCATCAACGCACCATAATTAGATACGACTTTACCTTGTCCTGCTGCTTCTAATTCTTTTAATACAGGTGCTTCTACCTGGAGATTGTAAGCATAATCAGCATCCCCCGTTTGTAATACTGCTCGCGCTGCCGAAGTAGCATCGCCACCGCCTTTAAGTTCTACTCTGGCAAAACCTAATTGATCGACTTGGCGAAACTCAGGATTAGGCTCATAAATAACCGTATCCCCTGGTCTAAAGTCTACTACTCGATAGGCTCCAGTCCCAATTGGCTTGAGATTCCCTGGTGCTTCCCTGGCATTGGCACCATTGTATGATTCATAAATATGTTTAGGCAGAATCATTCCTTCTGTGCCGACAAATACTAAAGACCAAGCAGGATTAACATCCTTAAAATTAATTTTAACCGTATAATCATCGATCGCGTCCACACTTGCCACAACATCATAAGTCCCCGCCGATACTGCGCCAACTTTTGGGTTACTAATAAATTGATAAGTAAAAACTACATCTTGAGCAGTAAAAGGTTGACCATCAGACCATTTAACATTTCGCTTTAGTTTCCAGGTTACCGATTTACCGTCAGCAGCTATGCCACCATTTTCGGTTGTTGGTATTTCGGCAGCGAGCAAGGGAATTAATTTACCACTATTATCAAAACTAGCCAAAGGTTCTAAAGTAATGCGGCTAGCTTCAGCATCTTTAAATCCTGTAGAGAGATGGGGGTTAAGAATCGTTGGGGCTTGCCAGTACAGTAATTTTAAAGTGCTGCTATTTGGTTGAGTATTATTTTGTTGAGTATTAGTAGGACTACCGCAAGCAGTTACTAGTAATAATAGAAGCAATGTAGATATGAATTTTTGGCTAATCACTAAGTTTTATATTCCTCAACTAGTTTCGATCTGCTGGATGATATTTTAATCTTTAATTGCTCAAAGAGATGACTCAAAACAACACCAGATTTGAGTATGTCAATCAACTAACCTGTTACACATAAAATTTTTAACATAATCAAATTTATATATGTAACACTTTAAAATAAGCGACTCTTCTGGTATTGTTTATGTGTTCTTTGCTCAACACTTTTAAAAATGAAACCAGCTTTATTACCTCTGATGCGAATCGGTATTTTGGCTTTTAGTTATTTATACGCTACCAGTGAAATAGCTAATGCTCAAGTTACGCCCGATGGCACGGTTAATACTCAAGTTAACCAATCTGGCAGTGTTTCAGAAATCAATGGTGGTGAGACGAGAGAGAAACGTATTTTCGCTTAGTAGTCAACGCCGTCCTGATTGCATCACTTGTTAATCATTAATTCCGAGGCCAAAATAAGTAACGCATTTAAAATAGAAGCCGCCGCAGGCGAACCCCCTTTCCTGCCTTCAATGAGGATTTGAGGTACATCAAATTTAGCTAAAGCCTGTTTAGATTCAATCACGGAAACGAACCCCACAGGTACACCAATAATTAATCCTGGCAGGGTCTGGGAATCAGATAATTGCTGACAAAGTGCCAGTAGCGCGGTGGGTGCATTACCAATTACATAGATTGCATTGGGATACTTCTCCCAACATCTGAGTAAACCTGTTTCTGTACGAGTCTTCCCAGGCGCGGCAACTTCAGCCTGTTCAACGGCAGCGATGACGGGGTTATTAAAAGTTTTAGCTACCAAGTTACGAATTCCCTGTTTAACCATTGTCACATCGGTAACAATCGGAACTCCTTGTTTGATAGCAGCAATACCAGAATCGATCGCATCGGGACTAAATCGCAACAGCTTAAGATACTCAAAGTCAGCCGTAGCATGGATTACCCGACGGGCGATCGCATATTCTTGAGGCGCAAGACCGTGTTCTCCTACCTCGCGGTCAATAATAGCAAAACTCTGTTCGACAATCGGATGAATTAATTTACTATTGTTCAACATTCAACGGCGAGGATTCCCCTCTTCTGTCGTCAGACGACAACGGGGAGGAATCGCCGACAGGGTTTAGGCTACACATAATCCATTTGACCTCCTAAGCAATGTGGTTTTAGAAACAGAAAATTGACCTAATCTTTTCCAGTTAACGTCATAAACGCTAATAATCCTATTAGGTTCTGAATAACCTCCTATGTACCCATTTACTGTTAGTTTCCCTTTTGTAGCCTGAACTAAATCACCACTTCTAAACCCAAACGGGGTAACTGTTCCACCTTTACGTTTTCTAGTTCCACCTAACTGGGGATTCTCGAAGTGTAATTGTCTTCGATACAATTGAGGGCG
>Ga0114940_10000508_pt1 | contig 18182 bp, 13 predicted proteins | sample ColdCreekSource_FD_87195 | JGI IMG/M metagenome (GOLD analysis project Ga0114940, IMG submission 87195) | Groundwater microbial communities from Cold Creek, Nevada to study Microbial Dark Matter (Phase II) - Cold Creek Source | ecosystem: Environmental > Aquatic > Deep subsurface > Groundwater ... | reverse complement strand
GTTCGGGCGTTGGGTTCAGGACGACCGCCGCCTGGAACTGCAGCGCACGTGGCAGGCGGGATTCAGCGGCACGTACCAGGTGCTGAAGCAGCTTAACGCCTACGTGGGCTACACTCGCAGCGAACGCACCACGGACGGCCCGCTCTTCCGTGACGTGACCATTAACCAGGCCACCTTGGGTATCCATTTGCGCTGGTGATGTGCTGGTTAGGGGTTCGTCAGATCTAAAATGAAGAGTTGCTAGTAGCGTGACGGCCAAAAGCCGAACTGTTTACGCACTCATTAAATCAGCCCTGATGAACCCTCCGAATCAGGAATAACGCGCTGTATTCCTGCCCAGCAACGCGTGTTGACCGCGCTACACTACGCCCATGTCCTTCCTCTCCCGAACGCTGACGCAGCAGTGGTTTCTGGCTCTTCTATTTTTCATGGTCGGCTTGGGGTTGCTTTATCCGCAGCCTGGCATGTGGGTCAATCGTTCCGTTGGGACGACGCCTTTTGTTTTCGTGCTGCTTTTTCTTACCAGCATGGCCTTTGACGTTTCACAGCTTTTAGCCGGCTTCCGCAAGCCGTTGGCGATCGTGCTGTCGCTATCCGGCACCTACCTTTTTATGCCTGCCTTGTTATACGCCGCCGCATGGCCGCTGGGTTTGGAAACACCGCTGGGCGTGGGACTGGTCGTCATGGGCGCGGTGCCGACCACACTGGCCAGTGCGGCGGTTTGGACGCGCCTAGCAGGCGGTAATGCGGCACTGTGTGTGGCCATGGTCGTGATCAGCAATGCATTGAACTGCCTAGTGGCACCGCTGGTGCTCCACGTCACGCTCGGACAAGTCATCGACCGACCGCTGTTGCCCATTGTTCAAGAATTGGTGTTGATCGTGCTGTTGCCGCTGGCGCTGGGGCAACTGACAGCGTGCTGGGTTATGCCTAGGTTTTGGCCACTCCGATCAGGAACCGCAGTCCGTAGCGTGCCGCTTCGCGGTGGCAGCAACGCACGTCCATCCGACATTGTCGTGTTGCCTCCGGCTTGGTGGATTGTTCCTACGAGTGTGCTTTCGCGCATCTTGCTCGCTCTGGTCGTGCTGCAAGCCGCGTCGCGGGCGGCACAAGAAGCCGGGAAAAGCCTAAGCTGTGGCTCAGCGGATTCGGGTCCGTCACTTACGGTTGGCCTGGCGGTGCTGTTGGTGGTGCTATGCGTAGCCGTTCACGCGCTGGTTGTGGCGCTACTTTACATCCTGGCGCTGGGCACTGACTTAGCGCGCGAAGATCTGATCGCCGTGATCATGACCGGCGGCCAGAAGACACTGCCCGTCGGGCTTACGTTGTTGAGTCAATACTTCGAACAACATACCATGGGCGTGCTGTCAATGGTCGTGTACCACGCGGTACAGCTTATTTTCGACACGTTCTTGATAGAACTGTTCAGAAGACGCAAAACCGAAATCGAAAGCCCAGTACCAAAAACGTAATTTAGCCCGCGCCGTGCTGCTGTCTAACTTACGCGACGCACCTTTCCTGAATGAATGTCCAGACTGACCCACAAGTTGATGCCTCTCAATCCACCCAAGACAGCGGATACTTCGGATCATCCAAAGTGAGCGCCTGAGGCGTTAACGCCAAAGTGCGTTCTGTATCAAACATCACGGCCAGTTCCTCCGTGTGCGTCTCCTTCAGGCTGCGCAGGATGGTGCCGGGGTGTGGGCCGTGGGGAATGCCGCGCGGGTGCAGCGAGAACGAACCAGATTCGATGCCCTTGCGTGATCCAAAATTCCCGCGCACGTAAAAAAGCACCTCGTCGGCTTCAACATTGCTGTGCACGTACGGGACTTTGACCGCATCGGGATGATGATCCAGATAGCGCGGTGCGAAGGTGCAGATGACAAAGCCTCGGCACTCAAAGGTCTGCTGCACCGGCGGCGGCATGTGCACCGTGCCTGTAATAGGCTCAAAATCTTCGACATTAAATGTGAACGGGTACACGAAACCATCCCAACCAATGACATCAAAGGGGTGCTGCGCCAGCGTAACACGCGTCACACGCGCACCATCTTTGACCAGGATGGGCGTGTCTTCATCCTTGTCGAGAAAGATAGGTTCGGTCGGACCGTGAAAGTCGCGGTGGTAGTACGGGGCACCCAGCATGATCTGGCCGTCGGGATTCACGTAGCGCTTCGGCAGACGCACCGCGCCGCCGGATTCGAGAATCAGGTAATCTTCCAGCTGCGCGTCGTGCGGCTTCAAGAGGTACGTCGTGCCGCGCGGGATGATGATGTAGTCGCCTTCACGGTAGGGCAGCCGACCGTACGGGCTTTCCATCACACCGCCGCCGCTGTAGATGAAGACGACTTCGTCGGCACCCGCGTTGCGGTACAGCGTCTTCATGGCGACCATGGGCTTGCAGCGCGAACAAACCACGTCTTCATTGAAAAGCAGCGGCACGCGGCCCGAAAGCGCGTCGCCCACGCGCGGCAGTTGAGCGGACTTGAGGTGATGCGCGCGCAGCGGCAATTCGGCGGTGCGTTCCAGCGGCATGTGCGCGGCGATTTGCACGTCTTTGACGCGTGTGGGTGGGCGCAGGTGGTAGCGAATGGAGTACGCGCGGTCGAAGCCTTCGGTCGTGATCACGTGCTCGTAATAAAGCCCCTCGCCTTTGTACGACTGCGCGGCTTCGCGGCGATGGACGATGTGGCGTTTTTTCGGCACGTCACCAAGTCGCATGTACGAAATCAACGTTCACCTCCAGTTACCGCACCACGATGCTCACGGACTTCTGCACAAGACCGGTCGAGATCCGTGACTCCGTGGTTTTTATGTGCCGTCCGGTCGGGCCACAACCGGCGTCCTGAGTACCCCCAGCCGCTCAATCTCCAATTCAACCACATCCCCTGGCTTCAGCCAGCTGCCGGTGTTCTCGGGGCCGAGTTCCAGAATGCAGCCGGTGCCGACCGTGCCGCTGCCGAGCAGGTCGCCGGGAAATAGCTCCGCGTCGGCGCTGGCGTGAGCGATGAGTTTGGGCCAAGAGTGATACATGGACTGGACGTTGCCGCGCGACAGTTCTTTGCCATTCACCCGTGCGGTCATCTCCAGGTCCACGCGCCCATTTTGATCTATCTTGTCCTGGAATTCGTCGAGTGTGACCAGATACGGTCCAACGGCTGTGGCAAAGTCCTTGCCCTTCGCCGGCCCCAGACCCACCGACATTTCCTGGCGTTGCACGTCGCGGGCACTCAGATCGTTCACGATGGTGAAGCCCGCCACGTGCTCCCAAGCTTTCTCGGGTGGAATATCTTTGCCACCCTTGCCGATGATGACGCCGAGTTCCAATTCGTAATCGAGCTCGTGCGACCCGTGCGGCGCATAAACGGGCTGCTCGTGACCAATCAACGAGCCTGGATTGGAGAAGTAAAAGACCGGCACTTCGTACCAAGCTGGAATCATGTCCAGCCCGCGCTTGGCGCGCGCGGTCTTGACGTGTTGCTCAAAGGCGTAGAAGTCGCGGAATGAGCGCGGTACTCCACACGGTGGCGCATATTTTGAACCAAGGAGTAGTGGGGCGAAGCCTTTTTGGGCCCCTTGTTCTAGTCCTTCATGCCGCCGTGCGTCCTGGTCGAGTAAGAACATGCGAAGTTCTGTTTTGAGGAATACTTCATAGGCTTCAGGACTAGTTAGGAAACCTGCAGGATCAACTTTTTGATTTTCCGCGCATGGCCCAACACCATGCAGGATTTGCCATGCTCCTGCATGGGTAAGAACAGCGGGTGCATAGCGACCGTTCCCTAGTTGAAAAATGGCCAGCCGCATACCCACTCCCTTGTACCGTCCAAAGCGTACATGCCGTTACAGCGTTCCTCTCTTCGCCTGCTCACGTTCGATGGCCTCAAAGAGCGCCTTAAAGTTGCCTTCGCCGAAGCCGTCGGAATTGCCGCGGCGCTGGATGACTTCATGGAACAACGTCGGCCGACCAAAGATCGGGTGCGTGAAGAGTTGCAGCAGGTACCCATCGGCGCGGTCGCGATCCACCAGAATGCGCAAATCCTTTAACACCTCGATGTTTTCCTTGATCGCACCGACACGCTTGCGGAACTCCTCGTCGTAATAGGTTTCCGGTACCTCCATGAAGGGCACGCCTTTCGCATGCATCTCGCGCACGGTTGAGACGATGTCGGGCGTCAGCAGCGCGATGTGCTGAACCCCCGGGCCTTTGAACTCATCGAGAAACTCTTGAATCTGGGAGTTCTTGCTCGACGGCTCGTTGATGGGCAGTTTGATGTAGCCGTCCTCGTCTCCAACGACCTTGCTCATCAGCGCGCTGCGTCCCGTCTTGATATCGAAGTGTTGGCGTAGGTCGAAACCAAAGACACGGTGGTAATAGTCCACCCATTCGTCCATGTGTTCGACATTGGCGACGACATGGTCAATGAGCGCAAACTGGATGTCGCCGTCCTCGACGCCACCGGCTATGTGGGTGTAACCCGGTGCAAACAGTCCGCGTTCCTTGCGTTGGATAAAGGTGTGCGTGGTGTCCCCATAGGCCGCGATAGTGCCGCCCAAGAACACCTCGTGTTCGTCCAGCGGGCGGACCAGCGTGGCTCCGGCGGACACGGCGTACTTCAGCGCCGCAGCGGTGTCCTTAACTCGGAAAGCGATATCCTTCACACCGCAGCCGTGCTTGGCAACGAAGGCTCGGATGGCTTCAGCTTCGGAACCTTGGCCTGCGGCTTCGGCAAAGAGAAAATTCACGCGTCCCTGTCCGACGACGTAAGCGCGACGGCCTTTCAGACCCGTCTTGAGGTCGCCGTAGCCGCGCTTATACATGCCGAATTTATCGGTGTAGAAGTTCGCCCACTGGTCCACGTCATCAACGAAAAATTCGATGTGGTCGATCCAGCGAATGCCCAGCGGATTATGGCCTTGAGGATGGCTTTGGGCAGCCACGGGGACGGTTTGAGCGTGCGTATGCATGGGGGGTCTCCGTTCGAGCAGCCATCGACATTCGAAAGTCTAAAATCTAAATATGGTACGCCTACCTTTACCTCGATTCTGCCACGTCAGATTCCGCCAGTGACAGCGGCACGTCCAGCACGTGCTTTACCGTGTCCAGCACCAGCAGCGAATGAATGCGGCCCACGCTGGGGAGTTCGCTAATGCGGTCCACAAGCAAACGGCGCAGACTGTCCACGTCCTTCGCGAGAACTTTGAGCAGGAAATCGTAATCGCCCGCCACGTGGTGGCACTCCAGAACTTCCGACAACTTTACGACGGCCATCTCGAATTGCGTGAGCGCCTTGCGGTCGTGTTCGCGCATGGTGAGCTGTACAAACACTACGACATCGTGGCCGAGCGCCTTGCGGTTGATGCGCGCTGTGAACCCCTGAATCACGCCGCTGCGCTCCAGGCGTTTGACGCGCTCCAGAGTACTGGAAGGTGAAAGCCCGACGTGAACAGCCAGCGCCACATTGGCTATCCGCCCGTCGTCCTGCAGAGCATGCAGGATTTTCAGGTCCAAGGCGTCGAGTGGGAAACGTTCGCTATTTGTTCTGTTCATGAGTTCACCTACGATTGATAGTTCCTATAAACAAAGCAATGGTGCTTTGTTATTCGTTGTTTGTCAACAACTATAGAATAATATGCGATTGAATGTTTTTTCATCGGAATCCGACATTCACAGTTCCTTTTTTACGACACTCTTGTTTAATGGGTTCAGAGAACTACAGGTATGGGCCGTGCGCAATCCTTCAACCCTCGTCATTTACAGCAATAAGGCGGTCTACGCATGACAACCAAGTATTTTGCCCTGGTCGTGTGCAGTGCGGTGCTTGGTTTAAGTCTGAATTATTTTTCGTCAGCCGCTGCCGCCCCGCCAGCCGACACGCCTTCAGCGACGCAGCCCCCGCCTCCCGAGCTCGCGAAAGCCGAACGCATTCGCGTGGACATATACAAGAAGCTCGCGCCAGCAGTGGTAGGGATTTCGTGCCGCGCCAAGTTGCACAACCGCTCTGGACAATATTATGGCACGGGGGCCGTAGTTTCTCCCGACGGCCTGGTGCTTACCGACATCACCGTAATTCCAGCAGATGCAACCGAAGTGAAAGTCTATTTTACCGACATGAAGGTCTTGCCCGCCGAGATCCGCAAGGTGGACGCACGGTCCGAGGGCGTGCTGATTAAGGTTCAAGGCACAAACCTTCCGTATATGAAACTTGCCGACAGTTCCAAGTACGAAGTCGGTGATCCGGTCTATTCGTGGGGCAATCCGCATCTCACCATTCAGCGCGACGGCGTGGTCTCGCTCAGCACCGGTACGATCAGCGGTCTGTATACCGCCGGAAGCGTGGACAGTCAGAGTCGCTATACCGGCTCTGTGATCGAAACCGATGCGGCGGTCAACCCGGGTTCTGACGGTGGGCCGCTTACGGATAGCGACGGCAATTTGCTGGGCATCATGAGCTTGGCGTTCTCGCAAACGCGCTGGCTGGGACTGGCTATCCCCATGCATCAGTTGACGGAAGCCTTACCCGAACTCAAGGCGCTCAAGGTCGCCCCGCGCCCCTTACCCACGCCGGCACTAGCCGCCGTGTGGGGCTACCAGGCCGCGTTTGGACAAGTGGCAAAACTCACCGGCGAAGGCACCGTCGGCCTGTGGGTAGTGCGTGAAGGCGACAAAGTGGAAGCGCCCGAACACCGCGCCAAGCAGGTGGTAGCCGCCGGTGGGCCGCTGCCTGAAGGCCAGGCCCGCGGGCGCTTTGAAGCCCTGCGTCCTCCGGGTGCGGCTTCCGCTTTTTTTATCGATTCCTCCGGCCACGCGCTAACGGCGGCGTATCACGTCGCGGTGCCGGAGAAGATCAAACACATCTGGGTCTATTTACCCGACGGACAACGCCTCAGTGCCAAGCTGCTAGGCGCAGACAAGTACACCGACTGCGCCGTACTGAAATGCGAATTGCCTGCGAATGCCAAGATACGCGGACTGGATTTAGTCCACGACAAGGATCTGACTCAAGGCCGCGCAGTCGCGGTACTGGGACGCAGCGAGCCTCCCGGTGGCTATACGCTCAACAGCGGCACCGTCAGCGGAGTGGGCCGCCATACCGGAACCTGCGCACAAATCAGTGCGCTGATCAACTACGGCAACCTGGGCGGTCCAGTCATCAACTTGAAGGGCCAGGTCATCGGCATGGCGGTAAAAATCAACGAAAAGACCCCCTGGCGGCAGAATTGTGGTGTGGGCTTCCTGCTAGAGGCCGACAAAATTCTTGAAATCCTGGCCGACCTCAAGGTCGGCAAGCTCATCGCACGACCCAAACGACCGTTCCTAGGCGTGCAGTTTGCGCCAGGGCCATCCGAAACCAAGGGCGCGTTGATCGCGCAACTCGTGCCCTTTGGCCCTGCGGCGGTCGCAGGGCTTTTGCCGAACGACATCGTTGTGGAATGCGATGGCCAGCCCGTTGAAAGCAGCGTGGGGTTGGCACAGGCCATCCGGAAGAAAGAAATTGGCCAGAAGATCAAGTTGAAGATCAAGCGCAACGAGGAAGAGTTAAACGTTGAGATTACCGTCGGCGAACAGGAGTAACGTCATGCGCAAAGCGCTACCTGCAATCTCTGCACTTTGGCTTTGGGCGGCCCTTGAAAGCACTGTGGCGGCAACGCCTGCTACCGCGCCGGCCCCCGTCGCGGAGGAAGCGGCCAAGCTGGAACAGGCCCTGTCCGCGACCATCAAGCGTGTCGTGAAGACCTATGTTTTCATCGGAGGCGGATCGGGCGTGCTGATCAGTTCCGACGGCCTGATGCTGACCAACCACCACGTCGCAGGTACTTCCAAAAAGTGGAGCGTGCGCGTAGGCGATAAGCAGTATCAGGCGCATATGCTGGGCACCGATCCGCGCGGCGACATCTCCCTGCTCCAACTGCAGAATGTAAAAGAACTGCCTTACGTCGAACTGGCCGATTCGGATCACCTGTTCGTCGGACAGCAAGTCATCGCGATCGGCAACCCGTTCATGACCGCTGAATTCGCCGGTGAACCGACCGTGACGTCCGGCATCGTCTCCGCTCTTAATCGCTTTCAGGGAAGCTATTCCGACGCCATCCAGACCGATGCACCGATCAATCCGGGCAATTCCGGTGGCCCCTTGCTCACGCTGGACGGAAAACTCGCCGGTATCAACGGCCAGATCGCGACGCGCTTCGGCGCGAAAGCAAACACCGGCATCGGCATGGCTATCCCCGCGCGGCAGATCCAGCGTTTCATGCCCCTGTTGAAGAACGCCAAGGGCAACGCGGTGCTGCACGGCTATGTGCGCGGCATCGTCGGCAACGCCGAAGAGACCGACGGCCTACAGAATGGTGCCGAAATCAAGGAAGTGCGCGTTGGTACGCTCGCCGAAAAACTTGGCCTCAAGGCCGGCGACCGCATCACGCAAGTGGACAGCTACAAGGTCCATAACTTTGCGCGGCTGATGGGCGTGATGGGCACTTACCCAGGCGACAGCCAAATCAAGATTACGTACGAGCGCGCCGGAAAATCCGAGACGGTGCCCGTTACCCTAGAAAAACTTAACCCTGGTAAGCTCGACTTGCGTCCTGCTCCACGCGGGCTTTACCCGCCCATCATCAACAAGGTCAAGGACGCTGAAGCCCAAGCGGGCCTTAAACCTGGCGACCGCATCGTGGGTCTTGAAGGGCAGCCGGTGCGTAATTTTACTGAATGGGCAGTGCGCATCGGCCAGGGCGAATATTTCGCCGGCGACACCGTTAAGCTCAAGGTGCAACGCGGCACGCGCGAAGCGCCTGAAGTGGTTGAACTCTCGGTTGTACTCGACGCAACCTATAAGTGAAAAACGGCTGCAGGACCAGAAGCCGCGTACTTTTTCATGCGTTTAACCTCACTTCACGATCCGCGCTGTAATGTTCAGTGCCTCGTCAATCTGCGCGCGGCTTACGTCACGATGCGTGACCATGCGGATACGTTCGCCGAGCGCCAGGCAACGCACGCCGGCCGCGTTGAGTTCACGCGTAAGCCAAGCCGCATCACCATGAGAACCACAATAGTCGAAGAAGAGAATGTTCGTCTGGACAACGTCCAACTCCACGGCAATGCCCGGCATTCCGGCGAGGCCTTCGGCTAGATGTCGGCAATTCGCGTGGTCTTCCTCCAGAAGCGCAAGCGAAGCGTCCGTCAACGAGAGGATTCCGCACGCGGCCAGCACGCCCACTTGCCGCATGCCGCCGCCGAGCATCTTACGCAGCGCGTGAGCCTGCGTGATCAGGTCTTGGGTGCCGCACAGCAGCGAACCCACGGGCGCTCCAAGTCCCTTGGAAAGGCAACATGAAACGGTGTCGGCGACTGCGGCGATTTCCCGGGCCGGTACCTTCAGAGCCGTCGCTGCGTTGAAGATGCGCGCACCGTCGAGATGGACCTTGAGCCACGGTGCTTTCACTTTCGCCGCAGCGGCGCAGGCGCGCAGTTCCGTCGGTGTCTGCACGGTCCCGCCGCAGAAATTATGGGTATTCTCGAAACACAACAGCGCGGTGGTCGGCGAATGTGAGTTGCCACCCGGAAGGCCGTAGCCCACGCGGATTCTGCGCGTAACTTCGGCCGGATCGAAGCGCCCGAACTGGTCCACTTCTAAGGCCCACTTATTGACCTGCGCCAAGCGCGCGTAGCTACCGGCCTCGGCGGTGTGTATGTGGCTGTTCTCGGCCACCAGGATTTCGCTGCCCGCAGGCGCTTGCGCCAGCACGCCGATCAGGTTCCCCATACAGCCCGAAGGTACGAAGATTGCGGCTTCCTTGCCCAGCAGTTCCGCGCCGCGCGCTTCGAGACGTTTGACCGTCGGATCTTCCTGAAAGACATCGTCGCCTACTTCTGCCTCCGCCATCGCGGCGCGCATGGCCTTCGACGGCTGTGTCACGGTGTCAGAACGGAGATCAATGGGCAGGCGTGAGGGCATGGCAGGCTTACCTTTCGCGTGGTGCGCGTGTCAACTTCCAGCTCCTGCGTATTTGCGCAGGCCCAGACGCCACATGCCGCAACCGATCGCAAGGCAAAGCAGCCCGGCCAGCGGCGTGAAGTACGCCAAGCTCGGCGTGCTCGCCGCATCGCGCAAGAACAAAGTCGAAGGATAGTATGAGACAAAGCCGAACGGTATCACGTAGGTCAAGCCAAATACGATCGCGCGGTGAAATATGTTCAGCGGATATTGGGCGAAGTTGAGCAGATTGTATACGGGCGGGATGAAGCCCACGCGATCTTGCGACCAGAACGACAGCGTGCTCATGAACAGGAACACTCCAGTCAATACTCCCCATGCACCAAAAATCATCAGCATCAGGAGCAAACCGGTGCTGACGCTCCATTCCAGACCCAGCTTCGCCCAAGCGTAGCTGATCACCGCGATGCCTAAGGTCAAATCGGCGATAAAGTCAAAACTGATTCCTTCCAGCAGCATCTGAAACAGGCTCGAAAGCGGGCGCAGTAGAAGTCGATCCATTTCTCCCTGCACGATGTAACGGTCCGAGAACCCGTAGAGGCTCATGGCGAACGCGTCAAAGCAGGCACGCGGAATGAGCATGAAGCCGTACATGAAAAAGACTTCTTCTCGAGACCAGTTCTGCAGCATGGGGATATTTTCAAAAAGGACGTGCAGCATCAGCAGCCCAGAGGCCTGTTGCAGCAGTGCAGCGAGACACTCGAGTAGGAAGTCGGCGCGGTATTCCAGCCGCATCTTCAAGGCCTGAACCACGTACAACCAGCCGACATGGAGATGTTTGAAAAGGTAGCGCAATTTATCGAAATCCTGAGACCCTGGAGTTCTGTCTATGCTGCCCGCACCGGTTCTTAGCTATTCTACGAAAGACTCAACATGGAGCCTCACTAACTACTCCGTCTTCATCGCAAATTTCGCCCTCGGCAGAGCTTGAGCTTAAACCAAGTTCCTTAAAGCAAAGTGCTTGCCTAAGAAATGGAGCAAGCTACATTCCCTTGCACCAAGTGCATGTCGGTCGCGTCCAATCTGGGCAGCAGGCACTGGGATAATAATTTTCAACACGGTTTCGCACGTGAGCGGAGGACCTCCTTGAGCGCAATGCATCAACGCACCCTTGTAATTATCAAACCGGACGGCGTCCAGCGCGGTCTGATCGGAGAGATCGTCACGCGTTTTGAGCGTAAAGGTCTTGGTCTTGTCGCCCTGAAGCTGATCAACGTCGATCAAGCTACTGCGGAAAAGCATTATGCGGAACATAAAGAGAAACCCTTCTTCGGTAGCTTGGTGTCGTTCATCACCTCAGCACCGGTAGTCGTGATGGCGGTAGAAGGCAATGGAGCCATAGAGGTCATTCGTAACCTAGTGGGACCGACCTCTGGGCTAAAGGCTCCTCCCGGCACCATTCGAGGGGACTACGCCCTGTCCATGCAGAATAATCTGATTCACGCCTCGGATAGCCCCGATTCGGCGCAGCGCGAGTTGGAATTGTGGTTTCAGGCTGGGCAACTTGTGCCACCGGGCAAGGGTTCTGGCGGGGCCATCCGGTCCTGGTTGTACAGTACCGAGGACCAAAAAAAATAGTGTCTTAAGCTGAGTTTGGTGCTTGGTACTCGGAGTAGTCAACGGAAAAGTGGTTGGGGCAGCGGGAGAAACAGCCATGAACTTCTTGCACGTGTTGCTGTGGGTTGTCTTGGTACTGGCCACGTATGGCCTTGGCCATGCTGACACGGTCTTTCTCAAGAATGGCGATGAGATTACAGGGGACATCGTCGAGGAAGGCAACGCTGCGGTTGTGATTAAAGACAGCGCTACCGGCGCATTGCGTTCGTTTAGCCGCGCCACGATCGACATCATTGTCTACGACCGCAAGGTCGAAGTGCAGCCGGTGCTGGTCGCTAAGACAGAACCTGCTCCAGACACGAAGGCCCCCAATGAAAGCGAACTCAAAAAAGAAGTTGAGCCGGTCGCCAAAGCAAGCGACAACCCCGTCGAAAAGGGCAAAGAAGGCGAAAAGAAACCCGAAGGCACGCAAGGCGAGCCACAGGTAGGAACCGCTGAAGAGAAGTCTAAGAAAGTCAATCGACCCGAGTTGACGAAAGAAGAAAAAGAGCGCATCGAAAGTTTGATGAAGGACATGGACACCGACGACCCTGATGCGCGAAAACAGGCAAAAGAGAAGTTGGGAAAGCTCGGAACCAAGGTAATCGCTTCGCTTGCCGACGGTCTTTACCACAAGCGAACCGAAGCCCGCGCCGTCTGTGCTACCCTGCTGGGCACGATGAACTCGCGCAATACCGTCAAGCAGCTCATCGAAGCCTTTTATGCCGCCATGCCGGACAAAGGCGAAGCCGCGACGTACCAGGTGGTGTTCCTACGGGGAATAAAAACAGCGTTGATGTCCACGACCGGAGAATCCTATCTAAACCATGAAATGGACAAGCCGCTGGTTCAGGATGGACTTAAGAAATACATCGAATGGTACGAGAAGAATTACGATCGCCTGCCCACGCAAATCGACGAGCCTGAGATCGCGCCAACCGATCCCGACTACCTGAAGAAGATCAAGGAAGCGCGTGCACTCAAGTTGGCGAAGCGAGAATGGCCACGCCCCGCACTTTCCGTCGAACACGCTATGGGCAAGTCCAGACCCTTCCCGAACGGCGAGGCCGAACGACCGCAGGATTTGGATTACAAAAAGGCTTTCCCCACCACCGATCGCGACAAGGCGGGCGGCTATATCCGCCAGGACGACAAGAAGTTCGGAGAAGATTTCTTCAAGAAGAAAGAATAGGGCATTCGCCCACTATCGTAGGTAGCCGACGGAAGCCCTGCCCGCAGATATTGCCGACGCAGTTGGGGCCACTTCAAATTATGGGCCTGCCCGGTGCTCCCGCACTTCAATCTTCGTAAACCGCACCGCGCTTTGATACGCGCCAACTCCCAGTTTTAAGCGGTTGGGGAGGGTAAAGGCTTCCATGTCGTTCTCGGTGTATTTATCCGGGTTCCACTCGCTGATAAATTGACCGTCAAGATACCCGCGTACGCGAGCAGTGCGCACTTCTACATGCGCCGTGTATTTTTTCCCCTGCTCCAGTCGTGCCGACTGACGGCGCAGGGTGGGATTATTCGATCCCGCGACGTTAAAGAGCCTGAAATGCGCGCGGTCCCAAACAAAACCGATCTGGTGAAAATCCAGACACCACAGGCCCATGCGTGCCTGTTTGCCGCCTGCGGGAAAAATTAAGTTGATCTCCCCACAACCAAAACCGTTTCGCGCATCGCGCTCGACCTGGAACTCAATCCGGTAATCGTACTCTTCCCCAGGTGGCAGGCCCGTTTGCAGCGCAGTGCAGGCCCGTTCGACAGCGGCTTCCGTACGAATGACACCTAGCTCCTTCGTCCATGCGCCTGTCACTTGGTCGCGTGCAAGCTCAATTCCTGGGAGCAGGTCCACCCAGCGCGCTGCCCCTTGTACCGTTGGTGCTCGTGGCGGATCAGACGGCGATTGCGGTACTTCCCCGTTGACTGCTGCTGAGGACGGCGGAGGTTCAGGTGCTCGCGTATTCTGCCGGTAGCTCGACCAGAGCGCCCAAAGCAGGAACAAGACGACCAAGCCGCCGGCCGCTCCGATCAGTAGCCACGCCAGTCGTTTTTTTTCTTCGGCTTCTTGTCCCGACTTGGATAGCGGAGTTGTGGTGCGAGGCCCTTCCGACATGTGGCCGTGCCCGTGTGCGGCACTGCTGCGGTCGGCCAAGATGCCGTCGATCGCTTCAACGACCTCTTGTGGCGTGGCATGGCGGGCGTTCCGGTCCTTGGCGAGCATGCGCGTGATGAGACGCACGCACGCGGGACTTAAGTCCGGGTTCCATTGACTGGGTGGCGTGAGCGTCTCGGTGATGTGTTTTAGGACGACTTCGTAGGGCGTGTCGCCCTCGTGCGGTGTGCGACCGGTGACGGTCTGATAGAGCGTCGCTCCGAGCGCATAAATGTCAGCGCGAATGTCGATGTCTTTCGCATTCTGGGCTTGCTCGGGCGCAAGGTAGGAGGGCGTGCCCATCACGGCACCGGTCTGCGTCAACGCGACGGCTTGCGGGTCGTTCATCTTGACCAGCCCAAAGTCGGCCAGCTTCACCGTCCCGCTGCGATCAAACAGGATGTTCGAGGGCTTGATGTCGCGGTGTACCAGACCTTTTTCGTGGGCATGTTGCAGCCCCTTGGCCACGTCTCGGACCATGGCCAACGCCTCGCGCTCGGGCAGCTTCACTTCCTGCTTGATCCGCTTGTCGAGGTCGCTGCCTTCAAGAAGCTCCAGCGTGATGTAGTGCACCCCACGGTCTTCGCCACAGTCCAGCGTGCGGAGAATGTTGGGGTGTAAGAGTTCCTTGCCGAGCGCCGCTTCGCGCTTGAAGCGCGCCAACAGCACCGGATCGGCGACCAGCCGCTCGGGCAGCAGCTTCAGGGCAACTTCGATGTGCGTACCCCGAAGCTTGGCGTGAAACACGGTACCCATGCCGCCCGCGCCCAATTTGCCCAACAGATCATACGGGCCGACGGAGCCTTGCTTGCCACCCCGGCTCTGTGCCTCGACGATTTTCTTGACGTGCTCGGGCCACAGGTAGCCCTTCTGAACCATGATCTCACCCAGGCTGCGGCGCGGCCGACGTTGCGCTTCGTCGTCGGCTTGCATTTGCAGGCATTCGCTGACGTACTCAGGCTTGGTGTATTTGCGTGAGACGGCGATGGAGCCGAAGCGCAAGTCGTCTTCGCTAGGCATCCCAGACTCCTGCTTCAATACGTCAAAAGACCAACACACGGTGAACTACAAATACAAACTCGTATCCTTGATGATCCTTTTAAGTTTTCCCGTTAATTTGGCTGTAGGTCTTGCTCAGGGATCCTTTTTGCTCAGAAGGTATGGTAATTCGCTTTCTGGATTCGGCCAGAGCCAAGGGCGGCCCGCAGCGCTGCCGGTGAAATAGTATTGCACGCCACCCACAGGCTCTCGAATTTCAGCGCGATACGCTCCGGAGTCGGCCACCCACTCAAAGCGAGTGGCTTCCCAAGCCGGTTCACTGCGCAGAGGACGGTGCATCAACAGGATCTCTGAAAAGTACGTACCGCCTTCCAGTTGCAGCGAGATTTTCAAGGTGCTGCCCTGTCTTTCGCAAGCCACTTTGGGAGTTGGAGGCACGGCGCGTACGGGCGGCACAAAACTCCCTGCCAGATCGGGTTCGCCAACCGTCTCACGTTTTTTATTGCGCGCCTTGGCCAAGTCCTTTTCGAGCAGCATAAGCAGGCGTTCAAAATGCGGCTGAACCGAGCCCCAGCGATAGCCGTTGCCCATGCGCAAGGGGTCGTTCAGCGGCTGGTAGATCACGTCGGCGATGCGGGCCAGTTCCTTCCAAGCTGCCGCTGCGAACTGAAAATGCTCCCGCGCCTTCGGCAGCCAGCGTGCGTCTGCGGTGACAAGCCAGAACGCGTAAGCCGTCAAGCCGCGCAACCGCGCCGCATGGGAACGCCCCAAATGCGCAAGGGCACGGGCTTCTCGTGACAGCACCAGGAGCGTGCCCGGATCGGGACTTAGACTGACTTGCGTGCCCGCTTCCGATTTGAGTACGCACTCCAAAGCTACGGCTGCGGACAGCGTGAGGGCCGCGTCTTCCTCCAGCTTGGCAGCGCTTTCCAGTGGACCGATGCGCGTACTTTGGAGCCGATCTGCCGATTTTTGGCGCGCAAACTCCAGCGGGGATGCGTAACGCGCGCGGTCTAGCGGCTGAATGGCCGCCAGTTGTTCCAGACTGCGCCATTCCTTGTGGTCGCGCAGAGCGGCGCCGATTTCCAACTCCGGTGCCGCGTCGCGATGGTCGATGCCCAGCGCATACGAGGCGTAAACCTTCGGCACGATGCGGCTCATGGCCTGATACGTCTTAAAAGCCGCCGCACCCCCAGCGTGGCCGTAGCGTTGGGCTAGGGTGTGAATAAAAACGTCATCCGGTGTGGACGGATCATAAGTCAGTCGCCCCCACAGCAGATGCCACAGCGCATGGCGTTCCAGTAGATATTTTTCAGCGGGACTTTTTGGCGCGCTGCTGCCCATAGGCGCGTAACGCAAGTTCGTCTCGGGCGAATAATACGCCAGCGGCGCTTCGATACTGAAACCTGCCGCTTGCCCAAGCCTGAAACTATTCGCGGCACGGCGCACAAACGCGGAGTCGCCCCATGGAAAGACGCGGTGCGTGCCGTTAGAGCGCACTTGCCAGAGGACCTGAAAATTGCGCTTAGGCAGCAGGAAGTCCTGAAACGAGTAGTCTTCACCCCAGCCTAGAATGGCCGGGTACGGCAGACCCAGGTGCTCGCCGTTGTATTTCACTTCGACCCATAACCGCCCGTCAGCTAGGCGACTCATGGCGGTTAGCGTGTTCTTGTCCGTGCCCCACGATCGAGTCAGGAACGCGCCTTGAAAGCCGACGGAGCGTGCGGGACGCAAGTAACAGGTCTCGAACGGCCGCAACGCCTCGTCTCCCGTGCGCTTGCCTCGCATACCCAAAGCCCACAAATCCGGGCAGGCGCGCAGGAGTTGCTCGACCCGATCGGCAAGTTGGCCCTGTTGTGATTGCGGACCGTTCAGATAGTTCATCAGGGCCACGCGGATGCCGCGTTCCCTCGCTCGCGTCACAATTTTCTTCAACGTCTCCAGGTTGGGATTGGGCTGCGCCGGATCGGTATTGGTGAAGACCTGGACCAGGCTTGAAAAAGCCGATGAAGCCGGGCAGTACGCGCCGTGAAGGTCCAGCACGTTGAAGCGGCTGTGCGCCATAAGCTCAAAATAGCTTGTCCAAAACTGTTCGTCCTTGAACCAGTTGGAAAGTTGTCCATTCGGCTCGACATGCACGAACAGATTCAACGCGCGGATGGCCAGGTGCGGTTTTCGCGTTACCGGTTGAACCCAATCCGTCGGCTCGGCGAGGCCTTCGTGCTGCGGCGTTGCGCCTAGCTGTTCGGCCAGTTCGAGCAGTCCGTACATCGCACCCGTGGCGTCGCTCGCGGTTACCGTAATCGCGCCCGTGTCGGACTTCGTGATCGCGAAGGACTCCGGTTCGTGGGCCGGGACCAAGAGCACGCGCACCGAATTGCGTTCAGGGAATGGGCCACAAGGCAGTTTCCTCGCACGCACCACGGCGGCCCATTCCGTAGCTGCCCAGTGCATACAAGTCGGGCTGTTTTCGGGCAGCGTGATGATCTGCTCGGATGTCCGTGCCGCGTTCGGGGCCGTTTCTTGGGCGGCAAGACCGCAAAGCAGCAGGAGCGCAGTCCATACGAACCAAGCCGACCTGGGTCGTGCCATGCCATTCCCCAATTCATTGCTCCAGACGCGTAAAGACGGCGTTTATTCCGCCTGCACGTGCGCTCAGAATAGTAACAATAGCTGGTCGCGACATGATGATAACGAGGAGCTGCGCTAGCCGTTGAATAAACTGGCGGAGAAAAAGTAACAAAGGTAGTGTGTTGTGGCCTGAAGGGGGCAACTGGAGAGACGCGATGGCCGGTACCAAGCCGATGAGTTGGAAGTGGAGGCTCACGATTGTGCTCGTGATCCTTCTTTTGGTTGGGATTGGCTTCGTCCTGACCGAGTGGGGCCATGGTGCCATGGAAAATGCCATTCAAGCCCGCTACGACAGCACGCCTGCCGTAGAACGTCGCACAATGGACTCCGCTGACAGCTACCTCGCGCTGGCTTGGTGGGTCGGAAACATCTGCCAGCGCACCAAGCGGAGCACCGAGATGTACAAGAAGTTCCTGGGCATCGAAGACGACAGCATCTGGCAAAAATTGGATTCAGGCAAACGGCCTTGGAAGGGCTACTTCGATCCCAGCGACAATTCGGGCTGGGGGATCATGCATCCACGCGCGCCCGAGGCCTTTTACGCATATATTCACCAGTACGAATCGCTAGGCCACTCGGGGCAGTTCATTAAAGATGAGGCCGCCAAGTACCACCTGCTCTTCCATAAGCTCTATCCGCAAATCGCCAAAAGCAAAGGCAAGCCGCATCCGCGCTTTTATATCTACTGGGAAAAAATTAAGGACCGCTTCATCATGAAGCATCGCGGCATGTTGCCCACCGATGTCCTGCCCAAGCCCAAAGACTTTCCTGGCCCCGAGTGGCTGGGCAAGGAACATGAGCTGAATGAG
>Ga0114940_10000507_pt1 | contig 18196 bp, 19 predicted proteins | sample ColdCreekSource_FD_87195 | JGI IMG/M metagenome (GOLD analysis project Ga0114940, IMG submission 87195) | Groundwater microbial communities from Cold Creek, Nevada to study Microbial Dark Matter (Phase II) - Cold Creek Source | ecosystem: Environmental > Aquatic > Deep subsurface > Groundwater ... | reverse complement strand
TATGACCGCTATGGTGTAGTTGGTGGCGAGAAGATCGCGGACGGCCTGCTCAAACTAACGACAATTATCGAAAAGCCAGGCAAGGCTAACGCGCCGTCTGACTTAGGTAGCTTTAGCAGCTATTTGTTCACGCCACCGTTTATGCACTATGTGACGCAATTGTTTGAGGGTTACGACGCCAGTTTGGGCGATGAGTTTAAGATTCAGGATGCTATGCAAATGATGATCAACGACGGTCACCCGATCTTTGCGATGGAAATCGCTAACAGTACATACTATGATGCTGGCAGTAAGCTTGAGTATATGAAGACAATTGTTGATTTTGCCCTCAAACACGAAGATATTGCTGACGATTTCCGTACTTTCTTACGCAGCAAAGTGTAGGCGGCAACATAAGCGATTTGCATTGAACCGACTAAAGTGTACAATTGGAGGTATCTATGGATACAAGTCAAGACATACTAGTAATAATTCTGTCAACAGCATTAGCGGTATTACTGGTACTGGCTATCGCTATCGCCGTCTTGGTCGTTAAGCTTCTGCAGACGGTCAAACGTATTACTCAAAAAGCTGAACATGTTATCGAAAACGCCGAGCATGTCACCGAGGCATTCTCACATGCTTCTGGTCCGTTGGCGCTATTTAAGATAGTGCGTAATGTTGCTGAAATGGTATCTAAACACAAGAAATAATAAGGAGCGACAACGATGAAAGATTCTACACGGCGTTTTGCTATTGGTGCGATGATTGCGGGCATAGCTGGCTATTTGGCAGGACTATTAACTGCGCCTAAGAGCGGCAGGGAAACCCGTCAGGATATTAAGGACACGACTGCCCGGGGTATGCGCGAGGCAGAACGACAGCTTAAACGTCTCCATACTGAACTTAACGATGTGTTGGCTGAGGCTAGCGAGCGGGCCGAAAAACTCTCTGGCCTTGCCCGTGAGGAATTTGATGTAGCGGTTGACGCGACTCGGCTCGCCAAAGAAAAGGCACGCCAAATCCTTAGTGCTGTCCACGAAGGCCGTGCCGAAGACAAGGAGCTTGAAAAAGCCATCAAAGACGCCCAAAAGGCTGTCAGCCACCTGAAAGATTACTTAAAGAAACGCGCCTAGCGATGTTCTGGCTGTTTACTAAAAAACAACCAAAAGAAGACAAGCGCAAGGATTACGAGCAGCTTGGTAAGCAAGTTATGGCTTTGTATGACGCTATTAACCCCGATCGCGTCGGCTTATACCGGACGGCCTTCCTCAAAGGGATAGTCACTGGTGTCGGTAGTATTATCGGTGCAACGCTGGTCATTGTTATGCTGGCTTGGTTTTTGACGCTACTCGGCCATATACCGTTCGTTGGACCGATCTTTGATAATGCAAGCGACACAATCCAGGAAAGTTCGCAGACTTAAGGTGATTGTCCACTGGCAATGATGGGCCTAAAACGCTTATACTATATATAGCAATTAGATTCTAAGAGGGGATAGTTCCATGGCGGCTCCGCTTCAGCCCAGTGATTATGTCCATTTGCATAATCATACCCAGTACAGCTTGTTGGACGGCCTTACTAAGGTGCCGGCGCTCTGTAAGTATGTCAAAGAATCGGGCATGGTTGCGGTAGCTCAGACTGACCATGGAACGCTATCCGGCGCAATCGAATTCTATAAGGAAGCTAAGTCAGCTGAGATCAAGCCAATTATCGGCATGGAGGGTTATGTTGCCGCCCGGACAATCCATGACCGTGAACCTGGCAAGGATAAAGCTTACTATCACTTGATCATTTTAGCTATGAACCAGACCGGGTATCAGAACCTGATGAAGCTGAGTACTATAGCTAACCTTGAAGGCGTGTACTACAAGCCACGCGTCGACCATAATTTGTTAGAGAAGTATAATGAAGGCCTGATCATCTTGAGTGGTTGCATCGGTGGTGAAGTCGGTGATGCTATCCGTAATGACGACTACGCGAAAGCCTTGGAAATCGCTAGCTGGTACAAGAGCGTATTTGGTGACCGGTACTATATCGAAGTCCAGGATCACGGCCACCCGGAGCATCCGTCCAAGTGGGATGAGCAGGTCAAAGTAAATGAAGGTTTGCTCAAATTGGCCGATGAGCTAGACATCAAACCAGTTGTAACTGGTGACGCTCACTACCTCAGCCATGATGACCAGACTGCCCACGAAATTCTGCTATGTGTCCAGACTGGCTCATTTTTGAGCGACGAAAAGCGTATGTCACTGGCCAATTTTGAGCTGCATGTCGCTGAGCCGGTCGATATTATTGCCCGTTGGCAAGACTTCCGCCCAGATGCTGTGAGTAATACTCGTGAAATTGCTGACCGCTGTAATGTCGAGTTTGAGCTGGGCGGTATTTTGATTCCAAAGTTCCCCGTGCCAGAAGGCGAAACCGAAAAGACATTGCTCGACCGCTTAGTGTTTAGTGGCCTTGCCGAAAATTATCTTGGCACACCCTTAGAGGATGCGCTAGCGATGTCTGAGGGGGATATTCGTCTCAAGCTCGACCCGGTGGTCTTAGAACGGACTGAATACGAACTACGGGTTATTGACGGCATGGGCTTTAACGGCTATATGCTGATCGTCCAGGACTTTATTAACTGGGGCAAGCGCCAGGGAATTATCTTTGGGCCGGGCCGTGGTTCGGCGGCTGGGTCAATCATTGCCTATGCGCTCCATATCACCGACCTTGACCCTATCAAATATGGTTTGCTGTTTGAGCGTTTCCTGAACCCTGACCGTATCTCGATGCCAGATATTGACGTTGATATCCAGGACAACCGCCGCGATGAAGTCATCCAGTATTGTGCCGACAAATATGGTCACGACCGGGTATCAAATATCGTGACCTTTGGTAAGATGGCCGCCCGGGCGGCTATCCGTGATGTCGCCCGCGTCTTGCAGGTGCCGTACGCCGAAGCTGACCGCCTGTCCAAGCTGGTGCCAGCGCCGCTGCAGGGCCGGCATATCCCCTTAGAGAAAAGTATCGTCAATGATGTTGACCTCAAGCGCGAATACGATGAGAATGAGACCGCCAAGCGTGTTATTGACCTAGCGATAGCCCTTGAGGGGACTATCCGTAGCCATGGCGTACATGCCTGTGGCGTGGTGATTGCGCCGGGTGAGCTCGTCCAATATGTGCCGCTCGAAATGGCCCAGAAGGGTGTAGTGGCTACCCAGTTCCCGATGGGGCAGATAGAAGAGCTTGGTTTGCTCAAGATGGACTTCTTAGGCCTGTCTAACTTAACAATCATGAATAACGCCCTGCGTATTATTAAACGTGTCCACAATGTCGAGATTAAGCTTAAAGACATCCCACTTGACGACGACAAGACCTTCGACTTGTTGGGCCGCGGCGACACTACCGGCGTCTTCCAGTTTGAATCATCAGGCATGAAGCGCTACCTGCGCGAGCTTAAGGCTACCGAGTTTAATGATGTTATCGCTATGGGTGCTTTGTATCGCCCAGGGCCGTTGAGCGCTGGGCTAACTGACTCGTTCATCAAGCGTAAGAACGGGCTCGAGGCTATTGAGTACGCTCATCCGTTGATGAAGAAAGCCTTAGAGAGTACCTTCGGTGTGTTAGTTTACCAGGAGCAGGTGATGCAGATCTCTCGCGATGTCTGCGGCTTTACGGGCGGCGAAGCTGATACGTTGCGTAAGGCTATCGGTAAGAAGAAGCTCGACGTCATGCAGAAGATGATGGTCAAGTTTATTGATGGCGCCGTCGCCAATGGCGTCCCAAAGGCGGTTATTGAGAAGTTCTGGAAAGACCTGCTGGGCTTTGCCGACTACTGTTTCAATAAGTCGCACTCTGCTTGCTACGGCCTGACTTCATACCACACGGCCTACCTTAAAGCGCATTATCCAGCCGAGTTTATGGCTGCCCTAATGACGAGTGACTTTGATGACACCGACCGTTTGTCGATTGAAATCTCTGAGTGTAAGAAGATGGGCATGAAGGTCATGCCGCCGGATGTCAACGAATCGTTCGTTGAGTTTGCGGTGGTCCCAGAGACCGGCCAAATCCGCTTTGGTATGGCAGCCATTAAAAACGTCGGTATTGGTGCTGTCGAAGAAATCTTGCGCGCTCGCGACGAAGGCCAGTTCAAAGACCTAGAAGACTTCTTTAGCCGCGTCAACTCGCGGATCGTCAACCGTAAGGCCTTAGAAAGCCTTATCAAATCGGGCGCCTTTGACCGCTTTGGTGACCGAGCTGTATTATTGCACAACCTTGATACGTTGCTGGCTTTTGCTCAGCGCATCCAGAAAGAGCGCGTCAGTGGCCAGACCGATTTGTTTGGCAACTTGGTGGCCGAGGACGTGACGATGCGTTCGACACTCAAGCTAGATGAAGCCGCACCTAAGATTAACCAGCACGAGCAACTTAAGTGGGAGCGGGAATTGCTGGGGCTGTATTTGAGTCGTCACCCGCTGGAGCTGTATGAGACATTCTTGAGTGAGCAAACAATCCCGCTCAATAGCCTTAAACCAATGCACGATGGCCGGGCGGTAACTGTCGGTGGAGTGATTGGTGAAATCCGCGAAATCACCACTAAGAATGGTCAAAAGATGGCTTTTATTAAGATGGAAGACCATCTTGGTGAGATTGAATTGATACTTTTCCCCGGGAGCTACCAGCGCACCCTAGGCCTGTGGGAACGTGACCGGGTAGTCCTGGTGCGCGGCAAGATATCGGCCAAAGACCGTGAAGGCAATATTGGCGAGGAGCTCAAGATATTGGTTGATGATGCCCGCGAGATCACTCCTGAGCAAGCGGCGATGTATACTATCACCGGCCGCAAGCAAAAACCGTTGTCCGAAGGCCGTAAGAAAGTTTCGTTGAGCGCTTTACCGTCTAATAGCATTAAGGGTCCGGCGGCACCTGCTCCATCGGCTGCTCCCGCTCCAGCTCCAGCGCCAGCACCTAGCCACAGCGCTCCCAAGCCATCTCCAGCAGCAACGCTGCCGGCTGTCCCTCGGCTATACATCCGCTTAGCTAACACCCAAGACCAGAACATCTTAATGAGTCTCAAAGAGATGATTGATGCCCACACCGGCCAGACTGATGTTGTCTTAGTGCTGGGAGCTAGCAAGCAGGTTATCAAGCTGCCAAGTGGTGTCCAAGAGGACGAAGTCGTCATTGGCAAGCTGCGCACGCTTGTCGGGGCTGAGAACGTCAAGTTCCAATAGTAAGTTTTACACTAGAGTAAAAGAATAATAACCTTGATGGCATGATGCCGGTTGACTGTTTAGTTGATGAAGCCGGCGGTGCGGGTGAGCACGAAGCCAATAGTGATGCCAGAGACTAGCAACACGTCTAAGTATGGATGGTGGACGATGAACTCTTCACTATGGACAAAGCGGCGGTGCAAGGCGCGGGCGTGGCGGTAGATGAAGAGAGCTGCGGCGGCAGCGATAATAAAGATAGTCGCAGCTATGCCTTCGGCTGGGACGGTAGTGGCGACGGTCTCTAAGCGGGTAACGGCCTGAGGTGGTCCGTTGACGGTGGCACTGACCTCAGCAAAGGTATTGCTGCCAAGCGTGGCAGGCACGACGGTGTCATCTTCGGCGTTGGTCGTCTGGATGGCGGTGACTGCTGGATCGAGCTCGGCCATTGCCTGGGCGGTACCCGGTGGTGTGGCGATTGGCTGGCCGGTTGCGGATTGGCTAACTGATCCGGCAGTTGCGACTGGAGGTACGGCTGATTTGCCGTACATAGCCACGATAATTGTTTCTTGGCCGTTGGTCTGGTAATTGGCACTGTTAGCGATCCCAAAGCCGACATCCTGGAAATTGGCGTTCAATAAGTTGGCCCGGTGGGCGGCACTGTTCATCCAGCCGGCAACAGTACTTGTGCTGGTGTCGAAGCCATAGGCTAAGTTTTCGCCAACCGTTAAGTAGTTGTAACCAGTATTTGAGACGAACCACCACGGCTCTTTGCCGTCTGGTGTAGTGTGCGACCAGTAGTCACGGGTTGACATATCTTCGGCTTTTGCCTGGGCGGCCTTGGTGAGCTGTGAATTAACATTGAGGCCGGCTAGACCGTTGTCGGTACGTCGGAGGTTAGTCTCGTCGAGCAAGCCAATCGGTGAGGTGTTAGTTGCGTAGCCTAGCACATCCCGTTGTGTCATAACGCTGCTAAGTGGTGTCCACATACTATTGAGGCCAAAACCGAGGCCGACAATAACTAGGAGCGGCAAATATGGCCAATAGTGCTTTTCGTAATCTTTAGTGCGCTTATGGTGGTTAGCCTGACGCTTACGATGGTGCAAGGGTGTAGTTGTCTCTTTTTTGGTACGTAAAACCATGTACTAAAAGCATAAGCCATATGGGGTGCATTGTCAAAATATACTGCGGCGTTAGGCTAGGCGAAGCGACAGTGATAGAGCGCCATGGCTGCTGCCTGGACGACATTAAACGATTCTTTGCTGCCATACATAGGGATCTCTAGGATTGCATACATAGCCGCTAAGACTTCGGCCTCGACGCCTTCGACCTCGCGACCGACGAGCAAGGCGAGTTTATCGGGTGGTCGATAATCTGGCAGCCGTGTACTCGTCAGACTCTGTTCTATGGCCGCCAGCGTGTAACCATCCGACGATAATTGTTTGAGGACGGCTGTAATGTCATCTGCCTGGCGCCAGCGCTGGCTGGTCTCAGCACCTAAGGCAGTCTTTTGGATCTGCTTGTGGAGTTTGTTGGCGATATGTGGCAGTCGCCGGTCGGTTGATCCGTCAAATAATAAAGGGTACGGACTATATCCGGTGATGATGACTTCTGTAACGCCCAAGCCCTCAGCTGTTCTTAATAGGCTTCCTATATTATGACAACTCCGTAAGTTGTGGGCAATTAGTACAATATCTCGCATGCTGGCATACTACACGACAGCCGTCGGGTTGTATAGGTACGCTATGGCCCTACATAGTGGTCATGGTTTATACTAGTGACCATGAGTGAAGATCCCCGCTACGAGCAGGAACAAGCCACGCTACGCCGTGCGCGCATGCTAGGCCTTAGTTATGCTGATACCTCCCAGGTGCCAGAAAAGAAAATCTATCCTGATGTGATGGCCGTACCTGAGATGTATCAGCAGCGTATATTGCCGTTGCGGATGGATACTAACAACCTGCTCTTAGGTATCACTACTTCGACCGCTCAGCAGGTAATGCGGGACATGACCGCTCGCTTCCAAGACCAGCGGGTAGCCTTTGCGCTTATTTCTGAAGATGGCTTTAGGGAATATATGCGCCTGTATGACCCACCTAAGAAGGTTGAGTATCAGAATATTGATATCAATACAGCTGGCTCCAAGGACCTGATCGAAAAAGTTTCACGCACATTGGAGCAGGTTCGGGCAAGCGATATGCTGGCTTATTTGGTGCAGCAAGCGCACATGCTTAGCGCTTCGGACATCCACATCGAAGCCCAAAAGGATTCGACGCGAGTACGTTTCCGTATTGATGGCGTCCTTCATCCAGTAGCCCAGCTGACAATCGATAAATACCGTATACTGCTGTCGGCAATTGCCAGCGCCGGCAATATCTCGACTGGTGCCCACGAGGCCCAGCAAGGACACATCGCCCAAGACTTAAAAATGGCTGACGGTACCGAGGTGGCTATCAACTTACGTTTGGAGACCGTGCCAACCATCAATGGCGTTGACGTTGTAATGCGTTTGTTTAACATGAGCCAGGAAATGTACGTTCTTGATAAGCTAGGCTTGTCACCAGAAGAACGGGCGATCGTTGACGAAATTATTAAGAAACCAAGCGGCTTGGTTATGGTCGTTGGCCCGACTGGTTCAGGTAAGACGACGACACTCTATTCAATGCTCAATTCCCTCAACTCCGATGAGCGCAAGATCATTACTATTGAAGACCCGGTAGAATACCAGTTCCACGGCATTTCGCAGATACCAGTTATCCACGATAGCGAGACTGGCCATGATACTGGCTTTGCCGACAAATTGCGAGCTGTGCTGCGGCTTGACCCTGACATTGTGATGGTTGGCGAGATCCGAGACACCGACACTGCCCGCACTGCCTTGCAGGCATCATTGACTGGTCACTTGGTGCTCAGTACCTTCCACGCCTCTTCGGCAGCTGCTGCCCTAACCCGGCTCATGGATGTTATTGGCCAGAACCCGTTGTTTGTATCGGCGATCCGTTTGGTAATGGCCCAGCGCCTAGTACGGCAACTCGATAGCGCCTCTAAAGTAGCCTACGACCCGGACACGGCAACACTCGAACAGCTACATAAAGTAGTTGATGGCTTACCGGGTACAATTGCCAAGCCTAACCTGCAGGGGCTTAAGCTGTACAAGCCAGGCAGCTCGGCTGATAACCCTTATGGGTACAAAGGTCAGATTGCTATCCGCGAACAGTTCCTGATGACTGGTGAGATGCGCCGCTTGCTTGAACAGACCAACCAAATTCTGTCTGTCCAAGAGATTGAAGCGGCAGCTGTTAAGAGCGGCATGCGTACCATGAAGCAAGATGGCATTCTGAAAGCAATTGCCGGTGAGACAACGCTCGAAGAAGTCTACCGCGTCGTTGGCTAAGACGGCTACCAGGAGAGGTTTAAATAAGACCGGCCGCCTTGTAGGCCATTCTTTCTCTAATAGTTAAAGCGCCCGATTCTGGTTCTGCCAGCATCCGGCTCAAGGTAACGGCAGCTAGAGCTAGTCCAAGTATATCTTGCTGACCGGCTTTTTTTGACGCCTCAATTACATCTTTGCGTATTTGCGGGCCAAGTTGCTCTGGGTCGTCATACGTTTGGTATGGGCTAGCTAGTTCGGCAACGGTCGGCATATCTTTGTGGCAACCTATATTTTGCTCAACAGTATAGACAGCGGCCTGGACGCGTCTTTCGCGCATGGCGTCAACCGTATGGTGCGGTAAGACCAGCATTGGGTCATAAAGATCGGTATAGAGGTAAAAATCCCATTGGCTAAGGCCGGAGATAACTGAGGCTGGCATGGTAGTGCTGGCGGCGTCGTCATGTCGTAGGGTGATAACTATCGGAACTCGTATATCGGTTTGGGGCTTGCTATCCAACGTCCAAGGCATAAACCTTAAATCGATCCCTGAAGCTTTGCCCAGTGTGTGCTGATCATGGGTTCGGATATCTGGCGCGAAGTCTGGTTTTGAGAGCCTATGGTTGGTAACAACGCGGTTTAAGGACAGTCGGGCAACATCTCGTACGTTTACTGAGCATGCTTCACCAGGATGGGTCATAAGTAAGGCTGGCCCATGGTTAGGATCGTAGGACTCGGGCACCGCTAACCTGCCGGCAAAGCTCACGCTAGTGGGTGTTATGCCGTGCATCAGTCGGATGAGATTAGGATCTATATCATTAAAAGCCCCTTCGTTTGCCGCCTCGTCGAGACGCTCGTTGAGTTCAGTGTACATTTCTTGACGTCTGGCCATATCGCCACGGGGTATAAGCATAGTTATGTTTATAGCATACAATGTCTGACTTTTCATGTTGTAACAGATATGTTATACTTGCTTGAACAGCTAAATTAGTGTAAGGTCATTACAGATAACAACTTACTAATAACTTCGTTGTGCTATGTAGCCTGTAATGAGAGTTTAAGAAGCGAGCATCATTTATTATGGAATCAATAATTCAAAAGTTCAACAATCAGTTCAAGAAGAGCGCCGTTGTCGCCGTTAAGTCTGGTGACACCGTTCGTGTCCACCAAAAGATCCGTGAAGGCGCTAAAGAGCGTGTTCAGATCTTCCAGGGCCTAGTTATCCGTACTGACCGTACAGAGACCCACACGAGCCGGATTACCGTTCGCCGTATCTCTAGCGGTATTGGTGTCGAAAAGAGCTTCTTGATCCACAGCCCACTCGTCCTTAAGATCGAAGTTACTAAGCGTAGCAAGGTCCGCCGTAACTACTTAAGCTACATGCGTGAGCGTACTGGTAAGTCAGCCCGTATGACTGGTCTCGACTTTGACCGCCGTGCGGTTAACGAAATCCACGACGAAGCTGCCGAAGCCGAGGAAGCTAAGCTAGCTGCAGAAGTAGCACAGGCTGCTGAAGCTGATGCTGCTGCTAAAGGTGCTGAGGAAGCCGCTTTAGAAGCTAAGGCTGCTGAAGTTGCTGCTCGTCATGAAGCCGCTGCCAAGTAAGCAGCCCTTCATCCTTCTTATAAAAACGCCCCATCTCGGGGCGTTTTTGTTATAATGGCTAGATGACGATTATGGGCATTGATGAAGTCGGCCGTGGTTGCTGGGCTGGGCCGTTAGTAGCCGGGGCGGTGGTGATGGCTAACGACTACACCCATGATGCGAATCTGCCATGGAAGCTGGCAGACTCTAAGCAGATGTCCAAATTGCAGCGCCAACGGGCAGAGATCGGTATTAAAGAATCGCCAATGATAATCGCATATGGCTTGGGCTGGGTGACGAGCCTGGAAGTTGATGCGCTTGGACTGACGAAAGCGGTGAGCTTAGCTATGGAACGGGCGGCTGGCGCTACTGGCATAGACGCTGACCAAATCATCATTGATGGCTCATATAACTTTTTGCCAGAGCGGAGCAATGTGATGACGATGATCAAGGCTGACGCCAGTCAACCGACGGTCAGCGCTGCTAGTATTTTGGCGAAAGTTGCCCGTGATAATTGGATGGCTGAGGCTGACCAGGGCTTCCCAGGTTATGGCTTTGCGGCGCATGTTGGCTACGGTACGGCCGCCCACCGTGCAGCATTGGCTACGCTTGGCATATGCGAACTGCATCGTCGAAGCTTTAAACCCATCGCCGCTTTATGATACACTTTGGCTTAGTAGCCGCTATAAGAGATGGAGATATTGTGTGACTGACGTTTGGGCTGATTTACATACCAAGTACAATGACCGTGATTGGATCAACAAGTCGTCACTATTTGCTGAGACTGCTATAACCTACTTCCCAGAAGAGGGTAAAATCCTTGATCTCGGCGCTGGACAGGGGCAAGATAGCCGTTTTTTTGCCGAGCATGGCTACGAGGTCGTCAGTACTGACATTGAAGATATCGCCTTGGAACAGAGCCGGTCTAAGCTACCTGACGCATTTAAGGACCAAGTTGCCATCCAGCGCGTTGATCTTCGCCAAGAGCTGCCATTTGATGACGAGTCTTTTGATATTGTCTACGCCCATCTCTCGCTCCATTATTTCGACCACCAGACGACTATGCGTATATTTGATGAAATCGGTCGGGTGCTGAAACCAGCCGGTATACTGGCGTTCTTTACAAACTCGGTCGATGATCCGGAATGCAATGAAGGCGAGAAACTTGAAGACGATTACTACATGGTTGGCAAAACTGCCAAGCGTTTCTTTAGTGTTGATACCGCTAAAGTATTTGCTCATGACTTTGACGTTATCTTGGCTGACAATAATGGCGAAACCTACAAAGACCTTGATAAAGGCGTGCATAATCTTATTCGATTCATCGGAACTAAACAGGCGTAGTTAAGCAAATGGTGTTCAATACTATGCAAACGACGTATATTGGCCAGAAGGCAGAGCAGGTAGCTGCTCAATATTTGGAGCGGCAAGGATACACTATCTTAGATCAAAACTGGCGGCGACGTACATGTGAGATCGACTTGGTTGCTAAAAAAGGCACAACCATACATCTTGTGGAAGTCAAATATCGTCAGACAAACATTGCCGGCAGTGGGCTAGAATATATAACCACCGCCAAGCTACGACAAATGGCCTACTCTGCCGAGCGTTGGGTAGCTGAGAATGACTGGCAGGGTGAGTATGTGCTGTCGGCCGTGGAAGTCAGTGGTGAAACTTTTGAAGTGACAGAATTCATCGAAAGTATAGACAGTTAAATTGTTACCATGCTATAACCTAGGTGTTCAGAGTTAAAGTGGGAGTGATATAATGACAAACATGAGCGACGTAGCAACCCGGCAAGATATCGACGAAGTTATCGGTATAGTTCGAGACTTTATGACGCAGGTTAGTGAGCGTTTTGACGCCCAAGATACGCGCATGGACAACATAGAAAAGCGGATGGATGATCGGTTTGATGTAATGGATAAAAAGTATGATCACTTGATCAATACGATCGACGGCTTTATCGCGCGCATCGACAGATACGAAACCGAGCAAGCCGCCCGCGACAGCCAGTTCAACAAGCTCTTGGTTTGGGCACGTGAAGTCTCCAAAAAGACTGGTATACCCATCGTCGATCTGTAGTTTTAGTATGGCACCGAGGCTACCAATACTTCCAGAAAAGGTTTTTCTCGTTCATGATAAAAGTTGCATATTTGCCATGATGTTCATTGTTCGGTGAGATGTAGATCTCGCCCAGCTGAAGTTCGATATCGCGACTACTCTTTTCTAGGAGTTGGACGGCGCGGCAATCATTCTTAGGCTCAACTAAGATTTTTTCTATAGATTCGCATTCTTTGGCAGTTACCGGGTAGAGAATCGCAGTACATTTGCCAGCTTCGCCTGTTGCTAGGATGCACGAAATGTTCTCAGATATGGGTTGCTTATTATGTAACACCTTTAGACTCTCTTGCGACGTAACGAATGACTTTAAGGCTGACACGTCGTTCCGTCGTTGAATAGAGGCCCAACCGATAGCTATGCCTAACATGAGGAGTGAGATTATCGTTAGGGATATGAGAGACAGTAGTATTTTCTTCATTTTTTACCTATTGTAGGGAACTGCAATCGCTAGTTCATTGTTAAGCATGGCTTGAAGACAGTTTGAGTATATGTCATCACCTTGTTGACCAAACTCACGCCCTTTTCCATTATTATACCAGTCCATGTTTCTCTCAGTTAAGGGTTGCCCCTCTTTATATTCATGTAGATCACCGAATGTTTGCGCTGTCTCACTGCCAAATTCTTGCGTCATCTTGCCACTCCAAAGGCAAGTGCCGGAACGCATCAGCTCCACCGTTATGAAGGCTGCTATTGTACTCGGTCGCAACGACGGCGGCCAATTTAAATGACTCATCGGCTAATGTCTGGGCGCGGGAGCACAGCGACCATCTTGATGGCCAGCGGCACCAGGCTTTTTCGGCGCCATTTGCAGCATCAAGTAGACTTGACGCCTCAGCACGTGCACCAGTATTGGTGGCTATTTCTGTGGCAGTTGTTAGCCCAAGGATCATCATAGTGCCACCAACAGCTGCTGTTGCTCGAAGGGCGGCTCTGCCCAGTATTCTCCTTGCCCGTCCGGGTGTGTTTTCGTGAATATCGGTGAGTTCGACAGTCGGTAGTAATTCGGCGGAGCGCATGAAGACCTCTCCCTTTATGCTAATTATTTTAGCATAATTCACAGCAGGGTTAGCGAATAAAGGTTATACGATTATGACAAGTTCTCATAAGACGGGCAACCCCCCCTTAGGCTTTGAAGAAGTCCTGGACAGCGGCCAGATCGCGTTGGATCCAGGCGATGCGTGAGTCGAGTTCTTCGATGCCGAGGGTGATATTGAGCTTGAGGCTCGGCTGGCCGATCATCGGTAAGAAGAAATCTTTGTACTCTTGGACGCGGGACGGAGTGTTGAGGGCGCTGGCGGCGTAGCGTGGGAAATAGTCGTATGACTTGTCGCTGCCGTAAGTTTCTTCGATCCATGGCCATTCGCTGCGTAACCAGTCCCAGGCTAGGGCTTGGTGGTAACGACTGCGCATCAGGAGGACAAGCCAGTGGTCGACGTCGTGCTGGCGGACCTTCGACTTATCTTTGAGCCGGCTAAGTAGGAAAGCGCCTTTTTCTGGAGCACGTGTAGCGGTCAAGGCGCCTAAGATCTCTTGCTTAAGGTTAGGGTTGTTGGTTGATTCCTCTAACTTGAGCAGATAATCAAAAGCGTCGGTTGCCTCGAAGCGCACGGCGGCCGTAAAGACAATGCCTCGCAATTCGGAGTCGACGACCTTGCCGTCTTGCTTGTAGGCTTCGAACAGTTCCAAGGCTTTGTCCTTGATCGCTGGGTATTCGGAATAGACACCAAGCCCTAGGATGGTGCCGCGCAATTTGGTGTCATGGTTTGATTCATCAGCCTTTGGCTCCCAGCCAAGGCGTTGGTATTGCTTCTCAATCAAGACGCGCAAGTAGGCTTTGATCTTGTCTTCTAGCTCCGGGTCGCTGTCGATAAAGCGCCGTGAGTCAGCGACGACTAGGGCGATAGTATCCCAGACCGGTTCACTGGTCTCATCCTTGTAGTAATCCAGTAGGCGCAAGGTGCTGGCAAGGCTGTCGGTGCCATTGCGCGCCAGCAGACCGCTGTCGCTGAGGAGCATGAGGCGTTCGGCTTCGTTAAGCTCGCCGCTCTGGGCTTGCTGGGCGACCCAAGCCATATGTTCTGGCTGGACGTAATGCACGATGTAGTGTCCAACGGCCCCTTGGTTAATGCGCACATAGTCTGAAGAGGCAAGGATAGTAGTACTGTCAGCTTTATCTAAAAGGCTCGGTACGGCGCTATCGCTGGCTAATAATGGCACCGGCCAGATACGGCTAGCATCGGCCTTAGATGGGTCAACTAAGAAGTGCTGCTGGTGGACACTGAGCTGGCTGTCGGTTTGGTTAACGCTTACGACCGGGAATCCGGAGCGCTCAAGCCAAGGGTTCATAAAGGCGGCGACGTCTTTGCCACTGGCCTGGGCGAGGGCGGCCCACAGGTCATCGCCGGTAGTATTGTCATACTTATGTTTTTCGAAATAGGCAGTCAAGCCGGTGCGGAAATCATCCTCACCGATATATGTCCTTAACATGTTAAGTAACCTTCCGCCCTTGGCATAGACAATCGACGGGTCAAACAGGGAGTTGATCTCATCAGGATGGCGAACTTCAGTCTTAATAGACTGGACGCCGGCAATGCTGTCGCGGCGGAAGGCTGACATACCTTCACTGGCGATAAAGGTGTTAAAGATGTGCCAGTCGGGGAACATATCATCAACAGCGACGTATTCCATGACATTGGCAAAGCTCTCGTTGAGCCAAAGGTCGTTCCACCAGCGCATAGTAACTAAGTTGCCAAACCATTGGTGGGAGATCTCGTGGGCAATAACCATAGCAATTGTTTCTTTGCCGCTTTGTGAAGTCGTGTCTGGGTCGGCTAGTAGGTATGGTTCGCGGTAGGTGACCAAACCCCAGTTTTCCATTGCTGCTGACGAGAAATCTAGGATGGCGACCATGTCGCACTTGGGTAGCGGGTAGGGCACGCCATAATATTGGTCAAAGAATTCGATGGAGCGCTTAGTCGTATCGAGTGCAAAATCCAGGGCCTCAGGCTTGTGGGCTTTGGTAGCATAAATTGAAACGCTGACACCGCTGCTAGTCTGCGTAGTTTTGTGCTGCAGGTCGCCGACCACAAAGGCTAATAGATACGTGGACATCTTCGGCGACGTCTCGAACACTGTCGTTAATTTGTTGTCATGCTCGGACTGTGAAGCTGACGGCATGTTGCTAATGACCGTCTGTCCAGAATCAGTAGTGAGGGTGAGGTCGATAGTCGCTTTAGCCTCAGGCTCATCAATACATGGGAAAGCCTCGCGGGCGTGGTGGCTCTCGAACTGGGTTGAGATAACCGTCTTAGTAACCCCATCATCAACAAATTGACTACGGTAAATACCGTGCATTGACGGTTGGATCGGCGCTGTAAAATCAATCGTCACCGTATAGTCACCGCTGTATAGTTGGTCTTCGGTGTGAAGTCGTACTTCGTTTAGTGTCTGCTGCAGGTTGACACGGCTAACCTCTATTGTTTGGTCGCCAAGTTTTTTATCATGCCGGACAATCGTTGCTTGACTGACCTTGAGGCCGACGCCGTGGAATGTCAGACGTTGGCTGGGGCGTCCTACGCGCTTGCCAGTGATAATAACTTTGCCGGCGGCTAGATTTGTATCAAGATCTAGGTCCAACGCGAGGTTGTAGTTTTGTGGTTGGAACGTAGTATATAATCGTGCGACAGATTTGCTCATAAAAGTCATTGTAACAGCCTCCATTTGGTCTTGCCACATTTTAACTACAGATAGACAATGGTGTCTGCGCCGACATTGACAAACACCTCACAGATGACGTATACTTGAAGAGTTCAGTCGGCCAGCGTGGTCGACTTTTTTCATACAGAGCCTCCTCCACTGCACTACTGCCACGATTGCAAAGAGACGTATGATGCATGAGAAATATGAATAACCTTGAACTTACCAACTACGTAATAGAAAGAAGGATGATATGGATTTAGATATCAAACAACTAGCCGTTGCCGTTAAGGCGATTGCCGAAGAGAAAAACCTGCCAGAAGACACTGTCCAAGTCATTGTTGAGCAGGCCTTAGCTGCCGCCTACCGCCGTGATTACGGTGAGCGTGAGCAAGAAGTCCGCGTAACTATGAACCTCAACACCGGTGACGTCGATGCTTACATTAGCAAAGAAGTCGTTGAAGAAGTTGAGAGCCCAGCATACGAAATTAGCCTAGCCCAAGCCCAGGTCATGAAGAAAGACGCTGTTCTTGGTGACTTGATCGAAGTTCACGAGAAGGTGGAGTCATTCGGCCGCGTTGCCGCCCAGACCGCTAAGCAGGTTATCTTGCAGCGTCTGCGTGAAGCCGAGCGTGAGATTGTCCTTAATGAATTCGAGGACAAAATTGGTACCGTCATCAATGCTACCGTTGCCCGCGTCGAAAGCAACATTGTGCGTATCGACCTCGGTCGTGCCCAAGGCATCATGCCCCGTAGTGAGCAGATCCAAGGCGAACGCTATTATCCAGGCCAACGTCTCAAAGTCTTCCTTAAGGATGTCGAGCGTGATTTCCGTGGCCCACAGCTTGTTGTAAGCCGTGGTAACCGTGAATTTATGGAATGGCTGTTCCGCGCCGAAGTGCCGGAGATGGAGAGTGGCGCTGTCGAGATCAAGAACATCGCCCGCGAAGCTGGTGTCCGTAGCAAAATCGCCGTCGCCTCAACCGTCCAGGGCGTTGACCCAGTCGGTACATTCGTTGGTGGCCACGGTACCCGTGTCAACGCAGTTATGAGCGAAGTTGGCGAGCAAGAAAAGATTGATATCGTCGTCTGGGCAGAAGATTCAGTCGAATACATCACCAACGCCCTGAGCCCTACCAAGGTTGCCCGTGTCGAGCTTGACCAGGCTAAAACCAAGGCTCGCGTCTTCGTACCCGAAGACCAGCTTAGTATTGCAATCGGCCGTAGTGGCCAGAACGTCCGTTTAGCTAGCAAGCTGACCGGTTTTGAACTTGATATTGAAGCCGAGAAAGGCAGTAACAGCATGAACAACGTAGACAACTCCCCATCATCAGATACCGCTCCAACGCCAGTTGAAGCTGTTGCCGAAAGCAAGCCTCTTGTCCAAAAGCTCAAGAAGAAGAGCGAACTTGAGAACAACTTGCTCAGCGCCATCGAAGAACACGGCGAATAAGCTAAGTTTACGATAGGTAGTGAATAGCTCCCATCTTGGGAGCTTTTTACTACAACCAAATATTGACGCTAGTGATACACTATGACACATAGTGTATATATTTGAACATCCTCGAAACTTTGTAGATTCCGATCTAGCGAAGGCTATCACTGCATAATGACTGCTACCGGTATGGAGACTGAAACTCAGAGTATTAGCGACCTTGCGGATAGTTATGGCATCGGTAGTCGGGAGCAGGGTGTTGCGTTACAGGTGGAGGCCAATGCATATATTTGGCAGTATGCCCGTACTACTGTGAGCAAGATGGTTGGGGGGTGATAATGGGCTACGCTACCCGGTCACGCAGACGCGGCTTATTCATCCAAAGCCATATCTTACGTTTGGCATTGCCGGTGATGGCGCTTTCCAGCCAATAGTCACTACTACGATAGAGATAAAACTATAATTAGCACTCTTGACAGTAGAGTGCTAATTGGTATGATGGATATAGAGAGAAGTTAGCGAGAAACCTGCAGCTTATCTTATAAGAAAGGTGGAATAATACACATGATGCCAAACGACAATAATTTCCAAGATTTTTTGAACCATTTGACTAACAATGCCTTAGCTAGCCTCAAGCATGCTGATGCCATTGCCCGGAGCTTTGGTAGTGCCTATGTTGGTACTGAGCATTTATTACTAGGCGTGTTGGCCCAAGATACGAGCATGGGCGCTAAGATCTTAGAAAATGCCGGCGTGACCTTAGAACGGGCCCGCTCAGCGCTTAACCTAACTCCCAAAAGCCTGGTTATT
>Ga0114940_10000506_pt1 | contig 18295 bp, 14 predicted proteins | sample ColdCreekSource_FD_87195 | JGI IMG/M metagenome (GOLD analysis project Ga0114940, IMG submission 87195) | Groundwater microbial communities from Cold Creek, Nevada to study Microbial Dark Matter (Phase II) - Cold Creek Source | ecosystem: Environmental > Aquatic > Deep subsurface > Groundwater ... | reverse complement strand
TGTTAATCATTTAATTGACTAGTTATGACTGACACGGAGACAAGGGGACACGGAGACACGGAGAGGGTTTGATGGTTAGTTTCGCGTTTGTAATAATATGCAGTTTAAATGCACATCAGCTTAGCACCCCACTACCAGCGATCGCATTTAATCTTGGACGACCAAATTATTACGATGTATTACCGTATCAACACTTTCATAACCCAAAATTGAAGTGATTTTGGCTGAATGATGGCCTTTGATCTGTTCTATTTCGGCACTGCTATAGTTTACTAATCCCCTAGCCACTTCTATTCCTTCCTGGTCGCATAGCTGCACGGCATCGGAAGCGGTGAAATCGCCTTCTACTGCGACAATTCCCGCAGGTAATAAAGATTTACCCAGGCGACTAACTGCTTTAACCGCACCAACATCAAGATAAAGTTTTCCCATTGGGAGCAAACCATAGCTAATCCAGCGTTTACGCGCATTATCTGTTCTGGGCTGGGGTTCAAACTGAGTTCCTAATTCTTCTCCTTGCAAAATTTTAATAATATTTTGTGGCTGTTGTCCTTGAGTGATTACGGTTCTAACTCCTGTACTGGTGGCGATCCGTGCCGCTGCTAATTTAGTCGCCATACCTCCCGTACCCCACTGAGAACCGCTTGATCCTGCTTCTACCTGTAATTGAGCAAATTCCGCACTGCTGACTAATTTAATCGGTTGAGCATTGGGAACTGTTTTGGGATCGGCAGAATACATCCGATCTACATCAGTGAGCAAAAACAACCAATCGGCTTGAACTAAACTGGCAACTAAAGCCGAAAGAGTATCATTATCACCAAACTTCAATTCATCTATGGCAATAGTGTCGTTTTCGTTGACTATGGGAATGACACCCAAATTGAATAGTTCGCTAAAAGTATTAGAAGCATTGACGTATGTAGTTCTCTCGATCAATTCACGACGAGTTATTAAGATTTGAGCGATCGCTTGTTGTAAAGTGCTAAACAGGTCATCATAAATTCGCATTAATCGACCTTGACCAACTGCGGCTACAGCTTGTTTGATCGCCATTTTCCGTGGTCTTTCCTTTAAGTTCAACCTGGCACACCCTACCCCTACCGCACCAGAGGTAACCAAGACAATTCGATGTCCTTGCGATCGCAAATAAGTTAAGGTTTCTACTAAAGAAGCGATCGTGGCGATCGCAATTTGCCCCGTTGGCTGCGTCAGGCTGGAAGTGCCAATTTTAACCACAATTGTTTGCGATTCACTAGTCATCATTTATCAGTTATCAAATTATTAGTCGCACGTTTCTCATTTCTACTCACATCGCTTTTAAACAAGTAAAGTTCAAAATTTGTTTTTATTAGATTCGATATATTCTAAAACAATAACCGAGCTATAATCAAGGGCTGAAAAAACCATTATTATATTTGCATTTATTTAAACTACATAGTAGGAGTTATTTTTAATGATTGGAGCAATTATACTCTCCAAGCGATCGCAACTTTGTTTCGCGCCGATGTAGATGCTCAAGGAGGAGCTTATGCGACAGGAGTATTGGTGCTGATGAGTTCTGCGGCTTTTGCGGTTACTTTATCAGTCAGACGTGGTAGAAATGTTTCCCGTTTCTCAAAAGAAACTATAATTTTTAGCTTAATTACATTGGTATTTATATACACTACTATAGTTAATATTATCGAAAGACCTGATGGGGTTAAGATAGCAATCTTTTTCATTAGTGCGATCGTTATTACTTCTCTAATTTCTCGAATTTGGCGTTCTACCGAACTTCGAGCCGATGAAGTCGAACTAGACGATACAGCCCTGAGTTTTATTAGCGAAGAAAGCATACACGACATCCGCTTGATTGCCAATCGCAAAAATCAGGGAGATGAGCATGAATATTTTTGGAAAGAAAAAGAAGTACGAGAAGACAATCACATTCCCGTTGAAGATTCGATTCTCTTCCTAGAAATTGAGATTTCTGATGCTTCAGAATTTTCTGAGACAATTACAGTACATGGTGTAACGCTAGGAAAATATCGCATTCTCCGCGCTCAGAGTGCGGCTGTACCCAATGCAATTGCTGCTATCCTATTATCAATTCGCGATCGCACTAATCAAGCGCCCCACGCCTACTTTGGCTGGATTGAAGGTAACCCCGTTCAATATTTGTTGCGTTTTCTCTTATTTGGAGAAGGAGATACTGCTGTCGTAACGCGTGAAGTCTTAAGAACAGCCGAAAAAAACCACAAACGACGACCGATAGTTCATGTTGGAGGTTGAATTCATTAACCGATAAATAATATAAACTTAATTAAGTAGTGTGAGAATAGCGATCGCGTGACTGAGATTAAACCAGAAACGGGACTAAATCAATCCACATCTTCGATTACAGAAATACTCGATTTAGGATTGGCGGCGGCAAAACAACAAGATTGGCTGCTCGTTATCAATTATCTACGGTTGCTACCCTTAACCAAGACTTCTCTTGCTGATGGAGACTGGGAAAGAACATTTGACCTCACCTTAGAAGTTCTTGCTCAAGGTGATTTTCAGCAAAAATGGGAAATCGCCAAAATATTACCTTTACTCGGGAAACCAATAATCGAACCCTTAGCTACTCTTTTGCAAGATGAAACCGTAGAAGTAGAGGTGCGTTGGTTTATTTGTCGCATTTTAGGGCAGTTTGCCGATAAGACGGTGGTAATAGCCTTAATTGAATTACTCCAGCAGACGACAGAAACTGAATTAATTACTATCGCTGGTGAGACTCTCACTAAAATTGGTACTGCGGCAATTGATGGCTTAGTAGATTTATTAGCTCAACCCCAGTATCGTTGTTTAGCAGCACAATCCTTAGCCTATATTCGCACTACAGAAACGATTACCCCCCTACTGGCAATTGCCCACGATCCGCAGCCTGAAATTCGGACTCTTGTTATTGAAGCTTTAGGTAGCTTTCATGATGAGCGCATTCCGCCGATTTTAATTGCGTCTTTACAAGATACTGCTAGTGCTGTTCGTATTCAAAGTGCGATCGCATTGGGATTTCGACCCGATCTTTGTACCGAATTAAGCCTTGTTGCCCATCTTCAACCATTGCTCTATGATTTGAACGGGGAAGTATGCCGTCAGGGGGCAATATCTCTGGGCAGAATGAAAGATGAATCTGCCTCGACGGCTTTATTTGAAGTACTGCAACAGGAGTTAACTCCTGTTGGCTTGAAACGAGACATAGTTAAAGCGCTGGCTTGGAGTGAAATTGAGTTGGCAATAAACTATCTACAGCAAGCATTACTTAACTCAATCGAGCCAGTAGCTCAAGAAATTATTACTGTTTTAGGCAGAATCTCACCACCTAATTTAAAACCAAAATCGGCTCAAATATTAATTGATTGGTATTCACAGAGAAGTAGGGGCGATTCGCGAATCGCCCCTACCTGCTCACCCGAAATCAAAAATGCGATCGCGACATCTTGGGGAGAACTTGGTTGTAATCTTGCACTTAAACCACTACAAGAATTATCAGCAGACGAAAATCGTAAAGTTCAGCTTCATGCGATCGCAGCTCTCAAAAAACTTTCTAACCGCCGCTGATTTTGGCTTTGTAACCCAAGCTGAGCAATACTTCCCGTAACTTTTGCTTGTGGTCACCTTGAATTTCCAAATTATTTTCTTTAATCGTACCGCCGCTACCACACTGGTTTTTTAACTGCTTAAGTAACTTAGTTAAACTTTCTGGATTATGTTGGAATCCAGTCAGTACGGTGACGGTTTTACCTTTACGTCCCGATCGCGTTGCCTGTATTCTGATATCTTGTTGTTGGGGTGGCAGATCGCGTGTACCCCTCTGTAAAGCCTCGGAGTTGTCTGGAGTACCAAATTCTTGATAGGAAATACGTTTGCGATCGCCTAAGTTATGTTTAGCAGCCATTATTATTTTAAAGTATTTAAAGTATGCAAAATATTCTTTTTATTAGATTAACAATACAACCCAATTTTTTAGGAGCAGAATTTAATGCGTCTAACTGTGCCAATGACCATGATGGAATTCTTTCGTAAAAGTGAGGGAAAATGGTTTACTGAAAGAAGTGTACATCACTTTGATATCGTTGCTGATGAGTCGGGGGAATCTAATTTAATCGTTAAAGTTGTTGAACCTGACGATCCTAAAGTTAAACAAGTCTGTGATCTCCAAGGAATCGACCCCTCGAAAGCGACAGGCGGCGGTAGCTTTAGCTGGCAATCTAACCTGGAAGAAAAAGAGCCAAATCCCAACTATGCGGCTATTTTGATTGATATACCCGACGATGAAACGGGACTTAGTGGCAAACTAATTCGCGATAAGGGTTATGTGGATGGTCTGCCTGTGGTCAGCCGTTATTGGTTTGGTCAAGATGGTATTTTGACCATCAACACTGATTACGATAACAATCAAGGACAAGAGAGGTGTTGGTTTCTAACTGACGATTTTCGAGTTCGGGTTAGTACGGTGCAGATGCTTAACGGAGTGAGTTTGATGGCTTATTGTTCCGAACGCCGTTGTGTGTCTTTAGATAGCTTAAAACAGATGGCTAGAGGTCATCAAGAGCAGGTTCTTAGTGAAACTTTTCAATAGCTCTAGGCTAGTTGCTAGTCGCTATTATCTGATTGAGATTGCCAAGGGCGATAACGTTGAGCATAATAATCTAAAATATCCTCAATTTGCTGTTTTTGGCGATCGCCTATATTGGTGGAATATTCGATCTCTAAAGCGGAAATTTGACTTTGATTGTAGTCAAATTCTTCTTGTTGATCATGGCTAATCGAACGAGGAATTAAGACAGCCTTCACACCTTCTACCTGTCGCAGATGAGCCGCAACTTCTCGATACACTGCTAAAGGCAATTGGGGACATCTAAGCTGGTATTGGTTTTTCGCTTGAATGGCTGACGACTGCACAGACCTAAATCCTCATAATTGGCAACTTTATGTGTTAATTTTCTCACTTTCTCTGTACATTTGTCAGAACAAATCTCTAGAACTGGGGCGGAATCGTTGCATAATATAAAGATATACTAAGAGTTCTGTTTTAAAGCTTCTTCATGAACCTAAAGATGGTGTCGCTTCAGGACTCATAGAATCAATAAAATTGTTAGATAGCAAAAATTAATACCCATTATGAAAACTGTTTCCGATAGTAAAAGGGCTTTTTATTCTTCTCACGCTCGACCAATTAACTCAGTTTACAGAAGAGTAATCGAAGAATTGTTAGTAGAGATGCACCTGCTATCAGTTAACTCGGATTTTAAAAATGATCCTCTTTATTATTTGGGAATTGTCACTTCTTTTGAGCGTTTGATGCAGGGTTATCAACCAGATAAAGAGAAAGAACAGATTTTTAATGCTCTCTGCACGTCTACAGATAGCGATCCTGAAACTTATAAATCCCAGGCTGGAAGTATACTATTTCTAGCTAAAGATAAATCCCCAGATCAATTAGTTGCTTGGTTGAGTAATCCTATCGCCGACAGTGATGCCGATAATAACATCATCGAACCAATTAAAGCGATCGCAGCAAACGATAATTTTAAGTATAATCGTCCTTTTGCGATCGGTCTATATACTCTTTTGGAAGAGTGCGATGCAGAATTGGTTAAAGACCAAGATAAACTCAACCAAGTTTTAGATACTATCGCCCTCAATCTTGGTTTACCAGGTGAGAAAATGAAGAAAGACCTGGAACTATATCGCAGTAACTTAGAAAAAATGGATCAATTGCTTAAAGTAATTGAAGATGTTCTAGAAGCTAGCCGCAAACAGAGGGAGAAACGAGAGCAAGAGAAAGAAGCTAAAGAAGCAACTGCTGAGTAGATAGGTAATAGGTAAACCAGCAAACACAAACTCATGACCATTGCGAAGGCTTCTACTCGCTTCCGAAGATTTGAGAAAAATACGGGAGCGAGTAGAAAAAAAATGGGTCTTGAAGAAGACGGAAGCCTTGTTACCTCGACTGTTGAGTTTTGAGGAAAAGACACCACTCTTTTGATCTGTTTCCAAGTTAGGAAAAGTCATGTATTTTGAAGAATCGCCACCAGTCAAACTGAATTAAGACACTGTAACATTCTCAGCAAGATTATTTGCTAAGTCTAAGGAATTAGGAACATCTGTTGCTTCGCCGTTTCTAGCTACAATAACCGTGGTATCTTGCTCGGGGAAGTAGGACATTTTCGCATTCCAACCAGTTACTCCACCAGTGTGACCTAAATCTTGACCAAGTTGAGGATTGTTTAATACCTCAAGTCCCAATCCATATTCTGAACCTTCTTGCCCTCCAGAAACCATAAGCTCAAGTGTATCTGGTGCTAATAATTCATCCTTAAATAAGCCTCTGGAAAATCGACTTAAATCTGCTGGAGTTGTAATTATGCCACCATCTGCACCCGAAATTTGATAAGAGGGATCGAATGTGTTGCTAATGTCATCGGGTTTGCCATCACCATTAATATCTTTATAGTGGTTAACATATCCGCCTGGTACTTGTTCTTCAGGAGCAAAAAAAGTATTTTTCATCCCTAATGGTTCGATAATTCGTTCTCGAAACTGCTCACTAACAGTTGAATCAGTAGCTGTTTCGATAATCTCTCCTAACAATAAGTAGTTAGTATTGCTGTAATTATAATCAGAGCCAGGTTCAAAGGAGGCTGGTTGACCGTAAACTGTGGCTATGAAATCTTCAGGAGTGGAGGATTTTTGAGCCAATGGTGAATTGATGTCTAACTTAGTAGTTAATAAAGGATCTGCAACTAAAGATTGAAAAGCTGGATCTGTTAAAGATTCTGGAGTAATTGGTTGATCTTTTAAGGATGCTATAGCATCACGTGTTGCAGTTGAAAGTTCTGGATCGTTAACTAATTTGGCTCTAATCGCTGGATCGTTAAAAGTATTTAAGGTATCTAATGCTGTATAGTTAGGAATTCCACTAGTATGATCAAGCAGTTGTCGGATTGTAATGCGATCGCCGTTGGTAATTTGGCTAGCAGTATCGGGTAACCATTTATCTAATGTATCGTCTAGATTCAGTTTATTTTCCTGCGCTAGCTGTAGAACTGTAGTAGCGGTAAAAGATTTGGTAATACTGGCAACGTAAAAGTGGTCATCGGGCTTGAGAAACTCTCCAGCTTCTTGGTTAGCATAACCTTGTGTACCCAGCCAACTCGCACCATCTGGGGCAATAACCGTTGCGGATACCCCAGGGAGATTAGTTTCTTCAATACCTTTGCTAATTTCCTGTTGGAATGTCTCGGCTAATTTTGGATCGGCAAAGATAAAGTCATCTTTACTTAGGCTATTAGCTTTAACTCCTTCAAGAATGCCGATGTTTTGCTCGCCATCGAAAATTGTGACTCCATCATCACTATCTTTTAACTTTAAGCCCTCAAAATTAGCTCCTATACGTAGAATTTTTAACTTATCTGTACCAATTTCAAAGTCTTCGATCTTACTCGTATCATTGCCTTGAGGACTACCGATTCTAAATTCATCTGCACCTTCGCCGCCAGTCAAGCGATCTCCTCCATCTTCGTCTACTAGAATATCTTTACCTTCATTTCCCTGCACTTGATCTAATCCTGCGCCACCATCAAGATAGTCATTGTTTTCGCCACCTGTCAGAAAATCATCCCCCGAACTTCCTTTCAGTTCATCATTACCCACATCTCCCACAAGTAAGTCATTATCCGAACCACCGACTAGGGAATCATTACCTTGGTTGCCAGTTAGATAATCGATACCTGCACCACCATTGAGCAAGTCGTCACCTTCTTTGGCTTGTATTTTGTCGCTACCATCGTTGCTAAATAGTACGTCTTTACCTGAGCTACCGAAGATTAAATCATCACCTTCTAAACCGTAGGTAGTAAGATCTGGTTGACTAATTTCAATTAAATCGTTTTGCGCCGTGCCAGCGGTAGTAGGCATCATCGAGCTACTATTGGCATCGACTGTGGAGAGAAAATACTCGTCTAAGTTAAAATTCTGGTCAAAATTGCCTGGGTTTGCTTCGGTCACTAAATTCTGGTCAAGATTACTGTCTAACATAAGTTTGAAAATTTTTAGTGATGTAACTTTGTAGTGCGATTTGCTAAGAGATATTATTTGAATTTTGTCTAGAGTCGATTCAGGTTCAAGAAGCTGTGAATGACTGCTACTACGAGTGCGCCAATGAAAGCAGCGAAATTAATGTTATGAGCGTTAGTTAAACCAAGTTGATCAAAAAGCAACCTCGTGACTACCGCAGTTATTGCTATCACGACTCCTACGGACAGGAGATCGTAACCCGCTACCCGATTTGCTGAATACCAAATTCTTTCGCTTGAGAAGGTTTTAGCAACTCGGAAGCCATACCATCTATTGGGTGGAACTTTTTCCAGAACAAGGGGAATGCTCATGCTGATAAAAAGAAGTCCCACGAACAACCAGAGAAAAAGCGCATTTTTCATGATTATGCTGCTAAAATTTCTTCAGTCTTTTCAATCGCACTATCGCGACCATTGGCTAAGTCTTCATCTGTAAAGACAGGTACTTGTACATCGGCTGGAATGCCCTCTGTCTCAAAGGTTTTTCCTTCTTCGGTAAGATAAAGTTCATTGCCCAAACCAAATTTCCAGCCATTAGGAAGAGTTTTTACAAGCACATCGGAGTAAACACCTTGAGTAGTCTCCCCTATCCGCACAACATCTTCGCGTCCCATCAACGCTTGGGTAAATGTTTCAGCTGCGCTGACGCTATAGCGACTGGTCAAGAGTGTCACATCATCCAGAAATCCAGGTTTGTCATTAGGCTGAACCGTAACAGATTGTGGATCGGTAAACTCAGAAGGGTCGTTGGGGTCATTGCGGGCTATCTTTGTATAAGCTAGATAGGGTTTGTCCGTGAGGCGAGAAGCAATCTCTAAACCTAACTCATCAGAACCTCCGAGATTCAAGCGCAGATCGATCACCAGATTCTCGGGTTGTTCGGGTTGGCTAAAGATGGTGTCGAGAGCAGTGTTTAACTCTGCTAAATCATCAGAAAACGCGCCACTATCTGTATATCCTCCAAAACTATTAATTCGCAAATAGCCCGCACCTGAATCTAGCTTGCCGTAAGAAATATTGCCATTCCCCCAGGATTGCAGAGGTTCTGATAAATATTGACCAGTAATCTCCTTGATTTGTTCACTTTTTTGCGCCAGTGCCTCATAGTCAGAACCATCCTTCTCTCCTCTAAAAGTTTTGCCGATATCTTCGGCATTAATGCTTGTGTGTGCATCATTAAGTGGCTCAATCGCCGAACTTAAAATTTCAAACAGTTGTTCTGGTGTTGTCTCTGAGGTTACTTGCGATCGATACTGTTCTTTTAGTTCCGACCAGTCTACGTCTTTGAAGGGAAACGCATTGTAGTTTTCAGCAAAAGTATCCCAGAAAACATCAAAATTAGTTAGAGGATCGTTAGGGGTTGGTTGCTCGCTAACTGATGGTTTTTCGTCGATGCGCCGCAAAATGATATCCGATGCATTACCCTCTGGTTCGATAAGCTTAACATCGTCGTCAGTGGTTGATTTGATTTTTAAGTTTAAATCAGAAACAGCAAAATCTACCTCTCCATCTCCTGGTGTCTGGTCTACGTTATTTCCTGTATTATTAGGAATAAAACTATTTTCGGTCACGTCAAAAAAACTTAGCTCATCTCCTTTTGCTTCAATGATGTACCCATAGCCATCGGATTTCCAAAGACCTTGTAGTGAATCCGTTTCGCCTACTAAAGCTTGACTACTCCTGCAACCAAGTAACTGATCTTCGTCTATAGCGTTGTCAATTGAATCATCACTTTCTAAACCATAAGTAGTGCGATCGAATTGACTAGTTTGAGTCAGATCGTTTTCGATGGTGTCATAGTCAGTAGGCATCATCGAATTAGTATTTGAATCTGTTGTAGTTGGAAACAACTCGTCCAAGTTAAAATTTTGGTCAAAATTGCCTGGGTTTACTTCTGAAAATAAATTAGGGTCGGAATTAGTATCTAACATAAGTTGAAAACTGTTTGTTGTGTAATTTTCTGAGCAAGACATTTAAGCTTTTCCAATCTTATGCTGATGCTAGAAATCACCACATGAGTCTAATCTCCCAAATATACTTAGGACTTTAATACCAAATTAACCAGTAATATTCGGGACTAAATACCCAAGTACCTTCATTCGGGTTGCGGAATTAAAAGTATGAGAGAACGAGTCCAATTGCTTGATGGTAGAATAATGATCGATTCTGTGAGCGCTCGAGGTACTAAAATCTGCGTCATTATTCCTCGATGATCGATGATATATATTGAATAATCGAACAGAATACTAGAAAAATTTTATTAACTGTTGAGAGATTATGAAAGACACATTTCCCCTCTGGTTATCTGTCGGGCTTCTTTTTATTAGTATGAGCATTCCCCTCATTCTTAAAAAAGTGCCACCCAATCAATGGTATGGACTCCGAGTTGCTAAAACCTTATCAAGCGAGAGAATTTGGTATGCAGCAAATCGCATAGCAGGTTACGATCTCCTGTGGGTAGGAATCGTGGTAGCAATAACTGCTATAGTCACAGGATTGTTTTTTAATCAGCTTGGTTCAACTACGACGCATACAATCAATCTTGTTCTGTTTATTGGCGCATTGTTAATAGCGGTAGTTCACAGTTTCTTGAATCTGAATAGTATAAGATAACGATATCAGTTTTGAGGAAGGGCAATTTCATTCGGGTTACGGCATCAAAGGAATGAGAGAAAGAGTGCAATTACTGGATGGTAGAATAATGAGGGAAAAATAATCAAGAAATTGCTCTTCTACTTCATTTAACAGAAGGCACTGTCAAAAATTATATTACTCGTATTTTAAGCCAATTGAATTTTCGCGTTCGCGTTAGTGCTGCACTTTGGGCGCAACGTAATTTACTTAAGTGAGAATTAGCCGTTGAAAATTAGGCATTGTAATATCCTTCTGACAGAGATTTAAACCCATCATTTTTAGTTGAGCAATCACTTAGCAGATTTTTTTTCTAGTGCGGATAATCTCTTATCTATATTTCTGACATCTTCTTTTAATTCGATTAATAAGGTAGCCAAACGTTCAAATAATGGGTCGCTGCGCCCAATCGCTTGACCATTAATCACAGGTGGGTTTCCGAGATTGTTAGGTGATTGTGTTGGATTAGGAGTAGTAGTATTTTTCCTGAGATAATTTGGCTGATTAAAACTTCTTACTTCTCCTTCTAAACGGTTGACTCGGTTTCTTAAATTAAGAAGATCAAAGTCTATCCCTGTGGTAGATTGAGCCTTGATGTTATCACCGATAAATCTACTTAAAAAGTGATCGCTCGTCACCAGAATAGCGACCGCAATTATCGTAATTATAATTGGTTTAACAATCCGGAAATGATAGTTCATGGCGAATTACTTGCTTGCCAATCTTTTGATTCATCTTTATTTTTAATTGAAGCATTAATTTTATCGATAATTTGATTAGGGTTCATGGATTTGAGTAGATAATCATTAACTCCATGATCTACAAAGTATTGCCAGTCATTATTAGTTAGTTGGTGGCAGAGCAAGACCACACTAATGCGATCGCTAAGGCGTTGTTTTTCAATTTCTCGACCAATACTTTGGACGGCTATTTCTGAACAGTCTCGATCAATAATTACGGTATCTGGCTTTAATAACTCAATCTGATTAATTGCCATTGTGGAATCCACTAACCAGACGACTTGATATCCAATAGCAGTCAGTAATTGGCAAATAAAAGTAGCATTCTCTTCATTTTCACTCACTAACATTATAGTTCGGGAACGCAGCGGAAACTTGGAGGCGATCGCAACTTGTTGCTCGGTTTGATGCTTGAAAGATGTCTTTTCTGGCAAGTAAACCGTAAATACCGAACCGTTGCCTAAAACTGATTCTACTTCAATATTTCCACCGTGCAGTTCGACCAATTGTTTAGTCAAAGCCAAGCCTAAGCCCGTTCCTCCATGAGTGCGCCGACGGAAATCTTCTAACTGTTTAAACTTTTCAAATAGTAAAGGAATCTCTTCTTTAGCAATACCAATTCCTGTATCTTCAATTTGAAAAACTACTTGTTTTTTTTCTCGCCAAATTCTTAAGATAACTTGTCCTTGTTCGGGAGTAAATTCGATTCCATTGGTAATTAAATTAAATAATATTTCTTTTAATCTTTCTTCGTCAGCAAAAAAGATATCTTGTTCGACTGTTACCTTAAGTTCAAAGCTTAAAGTGATTTGTTTTTTTTGTGCCTTCTTTTTTAGTATTTGTAAGGCTTGTTGCGCCACGCCTGCTAAAGATATTTGCTGGATATTTAATAGGTGTTTGCCAGATTCTACTTCGGAAAACTCTAAAATATTATTAATTAAGGTCAAAAGATGTTTGCCGCTTTGCTGAATAAGCTGGAGATATTGATGTTGCTTTTCAATGGGTAAGGAAATATGCTCTTTACTTGATGACCACTGGAGCAAAGTGCCGGATAAACCGATTACTGAAGTTAGGGGCGTGCGTAATTCATGACTCATGCTGCCAATAAATTCATGTTTTGATTGACTGGCTACTTGGGCGGCAATTAGCGCATTTTTAATCTGCTGCGCTTGAGTTTTGACTTGTTTTTCCAGCAGTTTTTTCTGTTTTTGTAGTTGCTGATAAGATTGATTGTGGTAAATTGCGATCGCTAAATAGTCTGCTATTTGACGCAAAAACTCAATCTCTTGATTATCCCACTGTCTAGGCTCAAAACACTGATGAGCGATCGCCAGTCCCCAGACTTTCCCTTTGACGAGAATGGGCGTAACTAACTTGGCTCTTACCTGTAGCTTACGCATTAAGGATTGCAGACAAGAATTCAAGTTAGGGCTTGTTTCGATATCATTAATAGCTAAACTAAATCCTTGACGATATTTGTTTTTACATTGAGGAAAGTCGCTCAAACAAATTTCATCTTGGAAATATAGAGTTGAAGCAATATCTTCACTTATTTTGGCTTCATAGGTAATAGTATCGACAAAATCACTTGGTGCTGAATCCAAGTTCATGGATTTTAAAGGAACATCTAATTGATAGATGAGTAATCTATCTAATCCTAAAACGTGGCGGCTTTGTTCTATTGCTGTCTGAATGATTTCTCGTAAGCTTAAATCCTGACTAATCTGAATTTTAAGCCGATCTAGTATGTGTTGTTGTTCGACTTGATATGGTAATGGTCTTTCCATCACTGGAGTGTTATTGTAACCATTGTTATGGCGGCGATCGCCCAAATTATGACTATTCATAAGTAAATTAATCGCTTTAATTACAAATTCATGTGAATAATCAACATTTTCTGTCAGTTGATTGATAAAATCTGGTTGTAAATATTCAACAGCAGCAGCTTCATCTCCACTTTGCCGAATTAACTGTATTAAGTATGTAGCAATTACTTCCCTTTCAAAAGTTATGGTAGTCTGGTAACTGTTATTGGATTTATTCGGTTTCCCCCATACCAGTGCATTAAAGTATGGGGTAATTAATAACTGAAATTTCTGTATTTCTAATTGTTTCTTTGAAAAAACATTTTGCTCATTTTTTGTTAAATTTAATAATGTCTCTTCTGTAATCAATAGAGTATTATTCCCTACTGTTTTGACTGCTTGTGACCATAGTTCACTAAGCTGAAGAAAAACTTCACGACTAACGGTTTTCTTAAAGATTGAAGAAGACTGGGATATTGACACAATTTAAATCTTAAGTCCAACAAAATAACAAAACCTTTTCTTTCTACTTAGCTTCGCTCATTTTTCTTCTCTTAATCTAAACCGTAATCATTTCTCAAGATTACACATCAATTATGCATAAATTAGCAGCGATCCCTGGCGGTTGGAATCCTAATACCGAAGGAGTAATTTTTATTGAACAATCTCCAGCACCCATTGTTTTTCTGACTTATGCTGATACAGATATTCAAAGTATTGCTGCTTCGGTTCCCTTTTTATTAAGTAATTTCCCTCAGATTAGAGTTGTTAATTTATTAAATCTTCAGCAACAGCTAAGTATTGACTCGTACGTAGAAACCGTGTTATCCAAAGCGCAAATAATTGTGCTTCGTCTGTTAGGTGGAAATGCTTATTGGCCTTATGGACTTGAGGTAATTAAAGAGACAGTAGAGTCTACTAATGCTGCTCTATTCGTGTTGCCAGGAGATGATGCGCCCGATTTAGATTTAATCAGTCATTCGACCGCATCATTAGCTGCTGTCAACCAATTATGGCGTTATTTAATTGAAGGTGGAATAGAAAACTATACTAATGCTTTCAAGTTCATCAGCGATACTTGTTTGAAAACAAATTATCAACCAGATCCACCCAAATCTGTTCCTGATTTAGGATTTTATAATTGGCAGACTCAACATCATAAAAACACATCTAATTACAATAGCGATCGCCCTACAAATGATCTAATAAGTCACAATTGTGGATTACTTTTTTATCGCTCTCATTATTTAGCTGGTAATACTTTACCGATTGATCTTCTTTGTGAATCTTTAATAGCTAAAAACTTAAATCCTGTACCAATATTTGTATCTTCATTAAGAAATATAGAGATACAAAAACAACTATTAATTCTATTGCGAAATAAACCAATTAAAGCATTACTTAATACTACTAGTTTTTCTTTGGCTAAGATTGGAGAAGAGGCAGAAACAGAATTTTGGCAACAGCTAAATGTACCAGTCTTACAAGTAATTTTAAGTGGTAGTACTAAAGAGCAATGGGAATCGAGTTCTTTAGGATTAATGCCGAGAGATGTGGCAATGAATGTGGCACTTCCTGAAGTAGATGGCAGAATTATTACCCGTGCTGTTTCTTTTAAATCAGTACAAACTTGGAATGAAAAATTAGAAACTAATGTTGTCGTCTATCAACCAAAAAGCGATCGCTTAGATTTTGTTGCCGACTCAGCCGCCAACTGGATTAACCTAGCACAAGCCCCTCCTGAAAGCCGAAAAATAGCTCTCATATTAGCTAACTATCCCAACAAAGATGGCAGAATTGCTAACGGGGTTGGTTTAGATACTCCCGCTAGTTGCATTGAAATTTTAAAAGCTTTACAACAAGCGGGATACATAGTTACAGATATTCCTGCAACAGGAGACGAATTAATTAAACGTTTAACTACGGGCATTACTAATGATCCAGAAGGTCAAGAAATTCGCCCCGTCTATCAATCTCTATCTGTAGAAGAATATCAAGCTTACTGGGAGACTTTACCAGCAAAAGTGCAACAAGGAATTTGCGATCGCTGGGGTGATATCAACGTAGGGGCGATTCGTGTAGGGGCGATTCGCGAATCGCCCCTACACGCCGATGAAATTCCGATTCCTGGAATTCAACTAGGCAATGTATTTATCGGTATCCAACCATCAAGAGGATATGACCGCGATCCGAGTTTAAACTACCATGCACCAGATTTAGAACCTACCCATGAATATTTAGCTTACTATCATTGGTTAAGAAGCAAATTTCAAGCACAGGCCATTGTTCATGTTGGCAAACACGGCAATTTAGAATGGCTACCAGGAAAAAGTCTGGCCCTCTCCTCTAGTTGTTATCCCGAAGTTGCTTTACAAACTATTCCTAATATTTACCCTTTTATTGTCAACGATCCGGGGGAAGGCTCTCAGGCAAAAAGACGATCGCAAGCTGTAATTATCGATCATCTTACTCCACCTCTTACCCGTGCCGAATTGTATGGCGGCTTAGAAAAACTCGAAGCCTTAATTGATGAATATTACGAAGCCCAAAGCCTCGATCCATCTAGGTTAGCCATAATAGGCGATCGCATTACTCAACTTGTCCAACAAGAAAACTTAGATCAAGACTTAGGAATTAAGCCGACAGATACCCAATCCATCGCCCAATTTCTCTCAGTTGCCGATGGCTATCTCTGCGAATTAAAAGAAGCACAAATACGAGATGGTTTACATATCTTCGGTCAATGCCCCCAGGGGAATCAACTGAGAGACTTAATAATTGCGATCGCTCGTTCTCCTAGTTTTAACCGCCTTGGTCTTACCCAGGCTTTAGCTAAAGATTTAGGTATAAATTTTGAGCCACTCGATTCGAGCAATGGAGGAGAAGAAGTTGAGGAAGTTGGGGCAGTTGAAGGAGTAGATGAGTGGCAAGATAATTGTTTCAAGAGGTTAAAAAAATCAAGGACTATCGGTGATGCGATCGAAATGCTCGAAGAAATCGCCGCCGAATTAGTAGAGAACATCATCACCCCATCACCCCATCACCCCATCACCCAATCCCCTCACACCCACAAACAACTGAAATGGATTGCCGAGACACTCCTGCCCAATCTCCAAAAGTGCGATCGCGAAATCCAGAATCTAATTAAAGCTTTAGACGGCGAATATATACCCAGTGGCGCATCTGGCGCACCAACTAGAGGTAGACCAGAAGTATTGCCGACTGGTCGTAATTTCTATTCCGTTGATATACGGGGTATTCCTACTGAAACCGCCTGGGATGTGGGTCGCAAAGCAGCAGAAGCGGTAATTGAACGCTATACCCAAGAAAATGGCGAATATCCCCAAACCTTAGCTATTTCTATCTGGGGGACTTCCACAATGCGGACTGGCGGTGATGATATTGCTCAGGTAATGGCATTAATGGGAGTGCAACCAGTGTGGGATGGCTTGTCTCGTAGAGTTATCGACTTTGAAATTCTGCCTGCATCCTTGCTTAATCGACCTCGTGTTGATGTCACAGTGCGCGTCTCAGGCTTTTTTAGAGACTCTTTCCCTAATATAATTAACTTATTGAATAAAGTAACACAGGCGATCGCAGATTTGCCAGAAACAGCAGAAATTAATCCTCTAGCGGCTCAAGTCCAAACAGAAAGTCAACTATGGCAACAACAGGGATTAGATGCCGAGCAGGCGCAACAGCGAGCCAGCTATCGGGTATTTGGTTCTAAGCCTGGTGCTTATGGTGCTGGTTTACAAGGTTTAATTGAAGCTCAAAATTGGCAAAGCGATGATGATTTGGCTCGCGCCTATCTTAATTGGAGTTCTTATGCCTACGATGGCAGTGGTCAAGGTTATTCTGCACCCGAATCTTTTCAACGGCGATTAAAACAATTACAGATAGTTTTGCATAATCAAGATAATCGCGAACACGACTTATTAGACTCCGATGACTACTATCAATTTCAAGGTGGTTTAACCGCCGCAGTGCGAAGTTTAACTGGTAAAAATCCCGAAGTTTATTTTGGCGACAATTCCCTTCCCGCTAATCCCAAAGTTAGGAAGTTAACAGAAGAGATAGCCAGAGTATATCGTTCTCGTGTCGTTAATCCTAAATGGATTGAAGGAGTAATGCGTCACGGCTATAAAGGTGCATTTGAAATGGCAGCAACAGTAGATTATCTATTTGCCTATGATGCTACTGCCAACTGTGTCCAGGATCATATGTACGAAGGAGTAGCGTCAGCTTATCTTTTGGATGCCAAAGTACAGCAATTTATTAAAGAGAAAAATCCTTGGGCATTGAGAGATATGTCAGAAAGATTATTAGAAGCCAACCAACGAGGACTATGGAACAATGTTAGCCCAGAAATGATCGAAGAATTAAAAGCGATCGCTAATCAAAGTGAAGGCGTTATCGAAGAGCTGTAAAAGACTCCGAGCAACTAGCAACTAGCAACTAGCAACTAGATTTTTAAGCAAACGTCTTTTTATAACATTCTTGGGCTTCTTCAAGTTTACCTTGTTGAGTCAGGGTATCTCCTAAACGACGATATAAATACGCTGCATCTGGTTTTAACTCTAGGGCTTTTTGATAACATTGAACAGCAGTATCTAACTGATCTTTCTCTCGAAAAACATCTCCAATTCTGGTGTATCCAGGGGCAAATTCGGGATTGAATCGTATAGCTCTTTTGAAATGCTCTAAAGCTTCGTTCAAATCTCCTTTCTTTTTATGCGCGTCTCCCAATGATAGGTATGTTTGGAAACGTTCAGGTTTGAGATACATTACTTTATTATAATTGGCAATAGCTTCATCTAGACGACCTTTTTTCATCAAAGCATCAGCTAACTTAAGATAAAAAGGAGCAGACCAATCTGATTTTAATTCTGATGATTTCTGATAAACAGCAATCGCTTCTTCGAGATTATTTGGTTCTTCAAATAGTAAATCTCCCAACTCTTTATAAACTCTGCCTGAAGAATCTGGTCTAATTTCTAGAGCGTTTTTA
>Ga0114940_10000505_pt1 | contig 18339 bp, 14 predicted proteins | sample ColdCreekSource_FD_87195 | JGI IMG/M metagenome (GOLD analysis project Ga0114940, IMG submission 87195) | Groundwater microbial communities from Cold Creek, Nevada to study Microbial Dark Matter (Phase II) - Cold Creek Source | ecosystem: Environmental > Aquatic > Deep subsurface > Groundwater ... | reverse complement strand
GACAACCACGGAAACGATCCGCACCCACCGGCATCGGATCGATGAAATTCAAAAAGCCGAAACTGACCACGAAATTCGACTTACCGAGAAACGTGGCGATCTGAACCACCTCACGGAACGCATCCTGCGGGAATACGGCGTTGACCTGACAACACTGACCCTGTTGCCTTTAAAACCGGATTCAAAAAGCGGAACTGCTTCCGGCGAGATCTCCGATGAACCGGAGGCAGCGCCCCGGCCATCGGTCTCCCTTCCATACACCTTTCTTGCCTTTGCCGGTTGGGAGGAGGTCGCGTTGCGAATCGCGGAGCTGCGTGAAAAAATTCAAGGCATGGGCGCTGTTAATCTCGAGGCTGTTCAGGAATATGACGAATTGGAACAGCGCCATACCTTTCTCAAACGCGAATCGGAAGACCTTGCCACTTCCAAAGAACAACTCCTGGAGATCCTGCGAAAGATCAATACAACGACCCGCAAGATATTTGCCGAGACGTTCGAGAAGATTCGCGAGAATTTTCAAACGGTTTTCGCGGAGTTGTTTGGTGGTGGAAAGGCCGATTTGATTTTGATGGACGAAAGTGATCCCCTCGAATGCGGTATTGAAATCGTGGCCAAACCGCCCGGCAAACAACTCCAGAGCATCATGTTATTGTCCGGCGGCGAAAAAACAATGACCGCCGTTGCCCTGCTCTTTGCCATTTACATGGTCAAACCAAGTCCATTTTGTGTGCTGGATGAAATGGATGCGCCACTGGATGAATCCAACATCAACCGCTTTGTCAAAATGCTGGAACGGTTTCTGGTCCAGTCCCAGTTTGTGATCATCACCCATAACAAGCGCACGATTGAGATGGCGGATGCCCTGTACGGTGTCACCATGGAAGAGCGGGGTGTATCAAAGCTGGTCTCCGTAAAATTCCACAGGAAGGAAGATGTCACCTGGCGAGCGCACACCATGGAAGGATACCAGGCTTCTGAAAATTCAGCCTCCAATGGAAAGGTTCCGACGGAACACCAAATCACCGGGCCGGCACCGGAAACCACTCCCGTTTTCGCTGGAGAAGCAAGAGCGGTTTAAGATGCTTTATCTGCCATCAAGTTTCTCACCACCAATTTGGATGCTTCCTTTGATATTTAGGAATTTCAAAGTTTTGAATTCCATGAATGTTCATTTGAATCAGAAACCTTACAAGGAAAAGAAAAAGTTGCCGCGAAAGCGGCCTAATTTAAATAAGATTGGTGGAGCGTAAACTATAAGATTGTTAAAGTGGATCAACGTTGGTATAAATTCACGATACAAGCCAGAAAGGATCCGGGAAAATGATGTGTTTTGAGAAGTTTGTGGCAATGATTTTGCTTCCTCTGATGATCGTGGGAAACCTGCGGGCAGAGGCCTCCAGAAAGTTTCATACCAAGGTCTCTTTGGTTTCTGAGCGATCGGAGATTGCGCCAGGGGAATCATTTGATGTGGGATTGCTCCTCAAGATGGAGGAACATTGGCACACTTACTGGAAAGACCCGGGCGATGCCGGGTTGGCTACGAGTGTTACATGGACGTTGCCGTCTGGTTTCACGGCTGATCCCATCCGGTGGCCGAAACCCCAAGTGATGAAGACAGGGCCGCTTACAACCTACGGTTACGAAAGGGAGGTTCTTCTTCTAGTTCGGATCCATGCACCTGAAGAAGGCCATCGCCCGGGCCAGAAAGTCAAATTGGAGGGGGGGGTCGTCTGGCAGGAGTGCAACGAAATCTGTAGGCTTGGCTCAACCACTGTTTCGCTTTCCCTTCCCATAGCCAACACGTCCAAGGAGACCTCCGCCGACATGAAGTCCCTGTTCGAAAGATATCGTGCACTGACACCTCCGGATGACTATCACCCCTCACCTGAACGTGCAGCGAGGTTAAAGGAAAAAGAAATCGCTGCAAATCAAGCAACAACCGGAGGTGCGATATCCCCCTTACAACCCGCCAGCCTGACTCAGAGCGCAGTTTCTTGGCAATCGGTAGCCGCTCGATTCAAAATTCAAACTACAGGGACTGGCTATATGGATCAGAAAGCTTTCTTGGATTTCCTGAAGAAAACTTCGAACGAGAATGGCCTTGAAAAACATGGGGTGCTGGCCATGCTTTTCATCATCTTTTTCGGTGGAATGGCGCTTAATCTAACACCGTGCGTACTGCCACTGATTCCGATCAATCTGGCAATTATTGGTGCCGGTTCTCAAGCACAGTCCAAAGCCCGCGGGTTAACTCTGGGTTCTCTTTATGGGTTGGGCATGGCGGTGGCGTATGGCTCACTCGGGATTTTTGTCGTTCTGACCGGTTCCAAGTTCGGCGCATTAAATGCCTCTCCATGGTTTAATATTGCGATTGCGCTTATCTTCGTTGTCCTAGCTCTTGCGATGTTTGATGTTATCACGATTGACTTCACCCGTTTCCAGTCTGGAATGAACCAATCTGTGAGCCAAACCAAGGGACGATTAGGGGTTGTGTTTGCCTTGGGAGTGGTCTCTGCTTTGCTGGCCGGTGCTTGTGTTGCACCCGTTGTTTTATCGGTGATTCTTCTCGCCAGTAAGCTTTATAGTAATGGTGTTTTGGCCGGCCTGTTCCTACCTTTTCTTTTGGGAGCGGGCATGGCAGCACCTTGGCCACTGGCAGGCGCAGGCATTAGTTGTCTGCCCAAACCTGGAAAATGGATGAATCGAGTTAAATATGCTTTCGGAGTTATTATCCTCGCTCTTGCATTTTACTATGGTCACTTGGCCTACGATTTGTCTCGTAATCAAGTTGGTTCATCTTCTAACGTTGCGGGCAACCATGCCTCTAAAGCAACCCCCGCACGCCAACAGCAAGACCTGATAGAAGCGCTGGCAGAGGCTGAACAAACAGGGATGCCTGTCTTCATCGATTTCTGGGCTTCCTGGTGCAAGAACTGTCTTGCGATGGATGCGACTACCTTCACAAAAGCCGAAGTAAAGCAAAAACTCGGCGAATTTGTTGTTGTCAAATTTCAGGCGGAACATCTGGACGAACCTCAAACTAAAGAAGTGCTCGATTATTTTGGAGTAATAGGATTACCAACCTACGTGATCCTCCAACCGAAGTAGCCAGGATCTCAGGATAGACTCTGCTTTTAAGCTTGGGAAAGAATCCGGCGAAATGGGTGAAGGCCGTCCACCATGCGCCCGCTCGAACAACGCACCAAAAATCCGGATTACATCACCCGTCCCTACCAAAAGCGGGACCGGGAGCATATCCGCCGCATATGCTGTGAAACGGGATTTCTGGGTGAGCCGATTGACGCTGCTTTTGGTGATCGCGATCTTTTTGCTGACTATCTCACCCGCTACTACACCGACATTGAGCCGGAATCCTGCTGGGTTGGCGAAAAAAACGGCGTGGTGGTGGGCTACCTGATTGCCAGTAAACGCTGGAGATTAAATCGCTGGTGGGGCTTGTGGAATGGTCTGCGGCTGGCATTGAAGGCGGGTTGGCGTTTTCTGTGTGGACGTTACGACGCCAAAACCCGGAAATTTCTCGGCTGGATCCTCACACGTGGCTGGCGCGAAATACCGTGGGCACCGGCCGACGCGGCGCATTTTCATTTCAACTCCCTGAAGGGACACCGCAAAATGGGCATCGCGCGCGATTTGCTTATTACCATGTTGGACGATCTGAAGAAACATGGCATCCCCCGTGTTTTCGGTCAGATGATCACCTACGATCACCGGCGAACAGCCCGTGTTTATGAATATATTGGCTGGAAGGTCGTGGACAAAAAGCGGGTGAGCAAATATGACGGCGTGATGAACAAGGAACTATACCTGACCACCGTTGTGAAGGACCTGACCGGCGAAGCGTGAAGCCTCCAAACCTTGCGATCAGGACATCTTCACATTATTTCCTTGATCAACGCCTTCACATTCTCCGAAGAAACACCCAGCGGCCGATGGGCCAATGGACCGCCTTCGTTTAGGACAGGCTCCAACTCGTGAAGAGCAGGAAGATCGTTTCGTTTCCAGAAGAGGCCAATCGGAATTTCATCGCCCCACATAAACCCCTTGTCAATGGCTTTGTGGAAATCACTGGTATCATGACCTTGTTCCTCGAGTATCTTAACCCGTGGGTTAAAGAAGGGGAAGCCCCCTTCCTTGTTGTAGGTGACACAGGGGCTAAATACGTCAATCAGAGCAAAGCCTTTGTGCAGAATGGCGCCCTTGATCAACTCGGTTAAATGCTTGGGTTTGGCGCTGTAGCCACGAGCGACATACGTTGCTCCGCCAATGATCGCCATCGGTATGGGATTGATGGGATTTTCCACGTTACCATGCGGGGTGCTCTTGGTTTTTTGACCCTTGACGCTCGTAGGCGAAGTCTGTCCCGTAGTCAACCCATAGATCTGGTTATCCATGACGATATAAGTCAGGTCCATGTTGCGGCGCATGGTGTGAACAAAGTGATTGCCGCCAATACCATAACCATCACCATCGCCACCCGTACAAATCACAGTAAGTTCATGATTCGCAAGCTTAAGACCGGTTGCCACCGCAAGAGAGCGGCCGTGCAGTGTATGCATACCGTAGGTGTTGATGAATCCGGGCAGATTTGAGGAACATCCAATGCCACTGACGACAGTGACTTTGTGAGGTTCGAGTCCCAACTCAGCAAGTGCATTTTGCAGAGCGGAGAGAACTGTAAAATCTCCACATCCTCCACACCAATCAGGATGGTTGCTTTTGAAATCCTTGGCGGTGATGCCAGAGGGTTTTGCTTCTGTTTTAACGGGAGCGTCGAGAACGGGTGTGCTCATAAATTTTCTCCAGGTCTAAACCATTATCTCGTGAACAGGCACTGAATGATTGGTCTTGCCCGCGAGTTGTTCTTTGACGGAATCCACAATGTGGTGAGGCATGAAAGGTTCGCCGTCATACTTGCGGACATGCCCATGCGCAGATATTCCGGTCTCGGAACGCAGGTAGCGAGCGAACTGTCCGCTGTAATTGTTTTCGACAATGATGATTTTTTTGCTCTTGGAAAGGATGTTTGTGATTGCATCAACATGAAGCGGTACCAGCCACTTGATCTGGAGCTGGCTGGCCACAATTCCTTCTTCCGCTGCGAGCTTCTCAATAGCTTCGAGAATTACACCTTCTGTTGATCCCCAGCCCACCAAAGTAACTTGAGCATTTTCGGGGCCTACAAGTTTGGGCGGAGCGATTGATGCAAGGACCGCGTCCATTTTGCGCATCCGTTTCTCATGCATCTTCTGCCGTTTATGGGGGTTGGTGAATTCGTCACTGATGAGAATTCCATCTTCGTCATGTTCATCGGTGGAAACGACATGAACATGGCCTGGCACGCCGGGAACGGCACGTGGGGAAACGCCGTCATCGGTAATTTTATAGCGCAAGTACGTCTTGTCACGGACTCCACCCCATGGATTTGCGGCATGACCATTGCCATTTCCGTTCGGGAGGATGAGCGCGCTACGGTCGATCTCAGGATCGAACCGAAGCTCATCGGGATCCACGCTCGCTGTTCCTTCAGAGATCAAAAGATCACTTAACACGATCCCAGGGCACTGAAATTTATCTGTTAGATTGAACAGCTCAGGCATGATTTTAAACGCATCGAGGTGATTCGTGGGCGCGACGATCAAGCGAGGATAGTCACCCTGACCGGCGCCCAAAACTTGCCACAGATCTCCTTGCTCGGTCTTGGTGGGCACACCAGTCGCAGGTCCGGCACGTTGGACGTTGATACAAACAACCGGCACTTCCATCATCGCAGACATTCCAAGAGCTTCGGTCATCAATGCAAAACCTCCGCCTGAGGTAGCACACATGGAGCGGCAGCCTGCGTGGGCCGCGCCAATGACCATATTGATGACCCCGATTTCGTCTTCTACCTGACGAACCATGATTCCCAATTTGCGGGCATGTTTTGCCATGTACATCAGCACAGCCGTCGAAGGACTCATTGGATAGGCACAATAGAACTTCACGCCGGCAGCAATTCCGCCCATGGCCAAAATGTCGTTCCCTGTCGTAAAAGCAAGAGGCTTGCCTGGATCTGGAAGTGGCGTTGGATATGGTTTGAAGTTTTCAGCCGCATATTCGTAGCCTGCTTTTGCTGCAGTGACGTTCTCTGCAATGACCGCTTCTCCCTTCTTTTTGAATTGGAGCGAAAGAACTTCTTCGTAATACTTGAAATCAACCCCCAGCATTTGGAGGAGAGATCCTAATGTAATGGTGTTTGCGAGAAGTTTGTTCGTACTCGTGCCGGAAAGAGTTTTTACTGGAATTGGGCAAAGGCGAACTCCCTCATTAGGAGTACCAGGCTTGATTTTATCTGCGTCGAAGAAGACGCATGACCCTGCGGTCATTAATTTGAGATGGCGGTCGATAGTGTCCTGATTCCAGGCAAGCAGGCCATCAAGTTTATCTCCGAAAGTCCGAACAGGTCCATCACTGATGCGAATTGTCAAAAAGGTGTGCCCACCACGAATGATTGATTGATAGGCGTTGTAGGCTTGCAGATTCAGACCGCGCCGGGCAAAAATACGAGCAAGAATATTCCCGGGTGTGGCGGTTCCTTGTCCGGCCTCACCCCCGATTCCAAATGCATAATCAACTTTCGGCATAGATCCGCAAACCTACTCGTATCCAAACCCGCGCGCAAGAAAAGAGTGATGAATCTAACAGGGTGTTGAAAAAGTCCGTGGGTAGGGGCGTTCAATTGAACGCCCCTACGTAAGACCGAAGGAGAATATATCGTCATCGAAGGCTGGCCGGTGCAGTTTCTGCCTCCCAGCGACAATCTGGGCGAGGAAGCGTTGGCGCAGGCTGGCGATCGCAGCAAGCTCACTGAGACACCCACCGTATCACCGGAGTTGATTAACAGATTCTGTTAATGGCATTGTGGAATCCATGTCCTACGATCTCATCGTCATCGGAGGCGGCCCGGCCGGTTACGTCGGCGCCATCCGCGCCGCGCAACTCGGAAAACATGTTGCTCTGATCGAACGCGAACGCCCCGGTGGAACCTGCCTCCATTGGGGTTGTATTCCCACCAAATCCCTCCTTCGAAGCGCTGAACTTTATCAGCAAATCCAGCACGCAGATGCCTTTGGCATTCAAGTGGGAAATATCAAGGTTGATTTCAGCAAGGTCATCCAGCGCAGCCGCGGAATTGCAGAACGCCTGACCAAGGGCATCGAATTTCTTTTTAAAAAGCACAAAATTGAGCACATCACCGGCACTGGAACCGTCACTGCACCCGGTCATGTTTCCTTCCAGCCTGTCTACGGAGCCGTGCAGACATTATCTGCAAAGCACATCCTGCTGGCCACGGGGGCCAAACCACGATTACTCCCTTTGCTGCCTGTGGATGGCGCGTGCGTTCTCACCAGTAGGGAGGCGATGGTTTTACCTGAAGCTCCTCGATCTATTGTAATCATTGGCGCTGGCGCCATTGGCGTGGAGTTTGCCTACTTCTTCAACGCCTTCGGAAGCCAGGTTACACTGGTTGAAATACTACCTCAAATACTGCCTCAGGAAGATGAAGAAATCGCCGTTGAACTTGCCAAACAATTCAGCCGGTCCGGTATCCGCATTCTTACTGAAACCAGGCTGGAACAAGCGCACGTCTCGGACGTCGGTGTAAAGCTGGGTCTTTCCGGCAAAACATCGGAAACCATTGAAACTGAGAAAGTTCTGCTGGCCATTGGCCTGGAAGCGAACCTTGCTGAAGCCATCGGCAGTGATCTGAAACTCGATCTGGATGGAGGTTATGTAAAGACCGATGCGCGCTACCAGACTTCGATTCCCGGATTGTTCGCGGCGGGTGATGTGAGCGGCCCACCGTGGCTGGCCCACGTTGCCTCCTACGAAGCCATTCAGGCGGTTGAGGGAATGTTTGCAAATCGGACGCCTCACAAGGCAACCATTTTCCCGAGTTGCATCTACTGTCAACCGCAGGTTGCCAGCGTGGGGTTGAACGAAAAAAAGGCGCGCGAGCTGAAAAAAAATTACAGGGTGGGCAAATTCCCATTTTTCTCCTTGGGAAAAGCTCTTGCTGCAGGTGATAACTCCGGTTTCGTGAAGATCCTGTTTGGTGAACCCGGCGGAGAAATTCTTGGCGCGCATATCATTGGCGCAGAGGCCACCGAGTTGATCAGCGAAGTTAATCTGGGAATGACACTCTCCGCGACGCGCGATCATATCATCTCCACGTTGCATGCTCACCCGACCCTTGCCGAGGCGCTGGCCGAAGCCGCTGCCGCCTCGGTGGGAGAGGCGATTCATCTTTGATGACGAGTCTCAATGATTGAGATTTCAGCATGAATGGGTGCCGACCATAAGAAGAGATCGGCCCATTTTTGAAAAGCTGCTTTCCACCTGCCATTGAATACATGATTACCAATCCGGTATGTGGCTTTTAGATATATTTTTCCACCATGACGATTATAAGTCATTTGCTTGTCATCTAAATCCCAACCTTGAAAAGCGAGACATTGTTCGATGGGATGTTCGAGAAGAATCCAGCCTCCGCCTCCCTGATATTCCGTAAAATGATTCACATGTACTTTTTCCAATTGAGACATAAAAGCTATCCGGTACTCGTGCTCCATATGTTTGCTGGCGGAAAGATGGATGGTCGCCAAAGCTCCGGTCAGGCCGGTTATCAGGTAACAACAAAGAATTGCTGAATTTGTTTTGTTGGGTGGAACGCAATAAGAAACTTTGTCTGGAAAAAACTGAAACGGTGTTCTCCCTTTATTTTGAAGAACAAGAAATAAAAAGATTGTAATGATGAATAAGAGTATTCCTATTGCCTCGTGAATGGTTTGATCAAGAGGTTTTTCAAAAAACAAACTTAGCAAAATATGGGTAATGATTCGAAGTGTATTGCAGAAAACGCCAAGGATAATTGCCAGGAGCGGCGCTGCCATCCATGCTTTAGCAAATTTTCTACGGTAAAAATAAAACGAGGCGAAGAGAACCATGAAAACTCTTGTGATAGCCGATCCGCTGCATTTTTCTAAAATGGAAATCTGTTGTTCACCTACGAAATACGAAATTCCGGTTCGTTGATAATGGATGGGAGTATGGTTCATAATCCAATCTACAGAGAGGATGGATATATTTCGCAACCAAATTGCTAAATCGCTGCTTAAAGTGGGAAGAACCATCACACTCACAATCATCATGGCCGCGATGGTCTGGTGTATGTTGGGATTAAAAACGCTGAAGTGCCTCCAAAAGAGCAAAACAGAAATTCCCAAAACCAGAGCCCATGCGGAAAATCCGGCAGCATGTGTCCAAATAGAAAGGATTAAAACCAGAAAAATAATCAGAAACTGCCAAATTCGCTTTGGAAACGTATATGGAAAATGAAAAACAAGAAAACCTAGAAATCCTAATAATAATACTTTGTTTAGTTTAAAAGGTGTGTAGTTGAGATGTGCACTTTCCATATATGCCGGCAGACAGGACATGGTGGGGAGAAAGAGAATCACCCCAAGGAAAATACCAGGCCTCCGGTCGCCCCATTTTTGGAAAATCCACATTCCAATTATTGGGCCGCGATTTTTTCCTGACGGGTCTTAATCAGCCAACTTACAATGGTGATTCCAAGAATCATAAGCAGCCATTCTTCAGGTTCCGGCAAACCGCCTGTTTGCATGCCTTCAAGATCATAAACTTGCTGGGCTTCGTACTCCTGCCGCGTGAAGCCATATTTTTTAAGGAGTTCCTCCGGTAATGCGATAAAAGCAGTCTCAGAGCTGATGAAGCTAAAGTTTTTTGAAAGATGGACCGTTTCCTTTCGCAGATCTTCCAATTTGCGATTAAGAACCTCCTGTTCCAATCCGGTCCGACGCACATTTGTTCTACGCCCCGGTGGGTCTCTCAACCATGAGAGTCTTGCATTGATTGCCTCCACTTTTTGTCTGGCGTGAAACGCTCCGACGAAACGATTGCTCTGATTACCGGCTACAAGATCAATTATATTTTCAACCGCAACGGGTTTGATCTGTTGATTTTCTTCAAAATAGCGCTGGTGCAATGGGAAATTCAGTCGCATCCGCAATCTTCCACTTGAATCAAAGCGTCCGGTCATCCATACAACATGAAGTTCTCCGGGTTTGGCGATTTCTTGGTTATAGAAGTTCTTGGCAAAATACAACTGAACATCCTGAAGTCCGACGGTGCCCTTTGTCTCTAGAGTGGGAATTCCTGCATCAAGGCTTGGTAAGATTGCCTAAAAAAAGGCACGCGATCTCACAGTCATCTTTTCCAATCGCGTCATTAAGATGTTGGACCACTTCGTCAAAAGACCGACGTGTATTGTTAATAGACGGCCTTTCAAGCAAGTCCTCAAACACATCCCAAAATTCGTTAACCTGATGTTTTTTATCGGTCACGATGTATTTTTTGAGGAATGCTTTTGTCAGTGTCTCCCTGAGATATCCTTCGACATGGATCGTTGGTGGAATGTAGGAGGCATGAAATCGGCTATTGTGATCCAGTGCCATCAGAGTTAATGATGCCAAAACCTCCCTGGACATCGCACGGCCATCGGCAAAATCAAAAACCTCATCTAAGTTTACTTCTTCAGATTTGTCCCTCCAAACGCCGATGTAAAATGAATGTTCTCTCTGAGGAGCAAGGGAAGGACGGCTTGAGTTCGGATATGATTCAGGGGTTCTGGATATAATCCTCATGGAAAAGAAGTGATCGTTCCCTTGACTGAATGTCAATGGAACGACAGAAGAGGGATTATCAAGGCGAACCTGGTATTCAAATAAAGCATCTGTGATTTTGCCGCGAGAGAAGTTTTGCGTGTACAACCGTCGGTGGTCGTCCAACCTTCTCTCCTTCATTCCAATACCTGTGATGGTGACTTCTTCGACGGGCAGATTGTCCTTGAGACAAATCGATACTTCTGTTCGTTGACATTCAACAGATCCGTGACGAGGATCATTTGGCTGGGAAATGGTATTGAATGGGAGGTTAAGGAAAAATTTTCCGTGATTCATGCTGAGTCGTTGGTGACTAATAAGTTCGATCTGTTTATTTTCCCCGGGAAGGATCGGGAAAACTCTCATTTCATATCTGTTTCCTGTCTGACGGACTAATCCGGGGTCTTTGTTCATGGTAGGAGCTTCATCACCGGTAATTTCATTGTAGGCATTTTCCGCTTTAGTTCGCTCTTCAATGGCGCCTACATATCGCTTCCCTTGGTCCCAAAGACAGAACTGTGTAATGGCTGTATCCCGTGTAATGGGCATGGAAAACGCAAAGCCCTCATTGGTGGTTCCATGATTATGATAAACTTGAATCAATCTCGTGATCGCAATGCCATTGTCAATGGCCACGTCCACACGCGTGTATGGAATGGATATTTTTCCGTGGGAAGCTTCTGGCAATCGAAGTTTTTCCTCCTGCACCGTGAGGATCTTTTCAAAAAATGTTCCCTTAATGGGAAATTCTTCTGCGTGAACAGAAGAAAGGACGGCCAGGAAAATCAGGGTGAAACAGGGGACTCTTTTCATAGTGAAAGGGATGCAATTAATTGTTTGGCCTCATACAATCCGCCCAGTGAGCCAGAAAAAATTTCTTTTCCACGGGCAGGAAGGTTTCTGATGTGCCAACAATCGGGCGGAGCGCTGTGCTCATTTGGAGTGCAACCATGACGAAGATAAAACCCCACACATCCAGGTGTCCACGGTTACCCGCGTTGATGTCGCGGAGACCGTGATACAGGATCCGCAGTCCATACCAGATGCCAACACTCCAAAATACCAGATGCAATGTGCCCATAAAAACAAGCGATTCGGTGGACTGAGAAAAAATCCATGCCACGGGCGCAAAGCCAATGAGGAGAATCGAATTCAGCGTCAGCATGGCATACAACAGGCCTCGCGTTTCGGAAAATTTGACATCCACCCCGCTGAAGCAGGAAAAAATGAACAGGCTGGGCAGACACATGAACGCGCTCAAAAATGTTCCGAGCGTGACCTTGACGGGTGCAGCCCAAAGTTGTTCTGCTCCCGAAAATGATCCAACCACAATCCCATAGCCCGCCAGGCATGCGATTGTGATGAATAACAGGGATGTGATAAGTCTGCCTTTTTTATCATGCTGAAGTTGAACCACGATTTGGTCCGGGTGTTTCAGCAGGGCTTTCAGTGTGGCTCCAACTCCCATGTCCAATGTTGACATTCCTGATGAAGCTGATTGGTTTGGTGCAGGGGATTCATTCATGGGTCATTTCTCCTGATGAGTTTAACTGAGAAGTTGTTTCATGGCTTCGAGAACGTTCTCATAGAAATTTCCATTGAAGGCATCGTCTCGAAGGAATTGAACATCCAGAAAAGGAGAGCCGACAAAGGGTCGAAAAATCCAGGCAAGCTGGCTGCCCAGAAAAAGATTGCCGGTCATCCAGGTAAACAAGGTTTTCCGAGACCGTTTGTGATTGCCACTTAACATAGTCAACAGTCGGTACAGTCGAATATTCGCCGTGATGCCTGCATAGGAAATGGCAACAACATGGTTTAACTTGATAAACAAGTGTGCTGAAACAGCAGAGGGGGCAGTAAGAGGAGGTGTGTTGTATAAGATGAAAAGGGAAATGGGTGCAAAAGCCGCCAAAAACATGGCGACGACGGTAAAACTCATCAGAATGGCAAGAGAAGTTTGTCGAAATGTAAGGCCCAAACCGAGAAGTTGAGCCATCATTCCGTTCAGCAGGGAATTTGTCAGGAGAGTGAGGAACATTAACAATGGGAATTTGACACCGGAATACAGGGCTTGCAGAGGGGAGCGCCATAGTCCGATGGTTGCGCCGTAACAGCCGCAACCGAGTGTGATTATGCCACAGCATAAGAGTGGCCACCGGATGGATGACTCTTCAAACCAGATTGCGATTTCGTCCGCCTCTCCGCGGCATAGAATTCTTAAGCGGCTCCAAATGTTGCCCAGTCTGGTGATCATGGAGAAACACCGGGGTTATTTCTTTTCCGGTTCCGCGCTGCTTACAACGGGCTTTCGTCGAATCACTTCCTTGAAATGGCCTTTGTAAGAGATTAGATACGCGTCGTCATAGATGGTGATATTAAATGAATCCCATACTTTGATAAAGTTCTGATCGGGCTTGGAGCCAGAGGAATAGTAGGGGATTTCATTATTCATTAACTTTATGAGCGTCCCTTTCTTCCAAGAGTCCACCGATCGCAGAATCAGGTCGTCTATCATCAATTGAAATTCCTCCTTTTGCATGCGTCGCATAAGAGCGAAGAAGGCGGTTTCCAAGGCTGTGCCGTAATGGCTGTCAGTTACGGTGCTCATGAAACGTTTGATCGGCTCCCAGGCCTCTTGATCCTGATAAACATGAAGAATACAAATGATGTCTTCTTTGGCCTCTTCGGATGAGATAAGCTCCAGGTTTCTGCCGAGCCGTTCAACTTGATCTCCGATCGTGAAAATCGACGCGAGACAAAGGTAGTGATTCATGATGTCCGGCACCTGTGCACTTTGGACGGATTTGTAATCCAGCAATTCGCGCAAATCTTTCTGGCTGGCTTTGGGGTTGAGCATTGAGGCCAGGAAAATTGCATTGGCAGAAAGCACAGAGTTGGTCGAGAGATTCTTCTGTGCAATCCTACAGAATGACGCGACATCATAATTCATGGGCTCCAATTTCTTGCGTGTCTTGGCGTACACACCCACGTAACCATTGAAGACCATGAAATAGTTTTTTCTGGAAGGGATATAGGCTGTCCCACAAAACGCCCAGCCGATTTTCTTTTGCAGTAAGTAGAAGCCGTAAATTTTTTCTTCATCGGACAGGGTCGTGTCGTCCAAGATGGACCGGAGGCATTGGATAAAATACTCATCATTTACGATGAGCTTGGCGTCCGAATAGTCGCGAGTTTTTTGAATAGATTTTTCTGGAATCTTCAGAGCGTCGTTTAATTTTTCCGGTGGTATATTCTCCGCACGGAGGTCGCTCAAAGCTATGCAGGCGAGAAGTATTGCGCGAACCAAAAAGTTTCGGTCTATTCTCATGGTCGGATGGGAATTGGAGGGTTGTTATTAGGTACTACAGGAATTCGCCGAAAAGGTTACAGACTACTTCAAAGGAATCGCCATCCTTCGACGGATGCCCTCATCAGTTTTTGTGGGAGATGTTGTCAGTGCCGACGCTACTGCGTCCGCCAAAGCAAGCCGTATCCAGTGCCTTCCTGGCAACCAGACACAACTCCGCATTGATCAGATCACTTTCTGCTTTGCGTAACCAGCCTGCGGCGGCATCACGGTTGTTTTTCATACAGCACCTTCCCTTCGCGTAAGGCGGTTGTCACAAATGCTGCGCTGGCCGTCTTCCACTCCGCCACCTCTTGAGGGGTGTAAACCATTACCTCTGTGTCCACCTCGATTGACAAATCTCCCAGCGTGGCATGGAGAGGAATCGCCCGTTTATAGCGTGGTTGCTGAGACTCTTGAATCACCAGCAAATCAATATCGCTATCCGGCCGATAGTTTTCCCGTGCACGACTACCGAATAAGACAATCTTTTCTGGTTTCGCTACCGCAACGATCCGGCGGACAATCTCATGGAGGATGTCCATATTCAGTTCCCGTGACTGAGGGTTGTGACCGATCATTTTCAGTATCCTTCACCAGCTTGGATTTCTCGCCATGCCTCGTAACTTATTAATTGAAGCAGAAAGACGCAACCTTTTTGATTGATGTCCCGGTCAGTTCAAGAGCGAGCCGGGATTCGGATTGTATCACAACTTTTCAGCACCCTTTCCAAAACGGCTTTGCACTCCGACTTTTCCGGGTGAGCTTTGAGGACAGTTTCCAATAAATCCCGGGCTTTTTGATAATAGGAAAGCGCCCTTCCAATATGACCGGCCTTCGCCTCCAAAAGCCCCATCTCCAGATAACTTGAAGCCAGATCTCGCTGAATCAGTGCGGATTCATTCTTCTGCAACAATTTCTCCTGCAACTCCGAAGCCTTTCGAAAACACTGAGCCGCCTCGCTCTCTTCATTATTCAAGCTGCCGAGATGGAAATAAATTCTGGCCAGCAACTCCTGAAAGCGGTCCACCCTCGTGTTTCCCTGTGCCAGCTCCTCTTGGATCTTTCGTGCCTGTTCGATCATTCGCCGCGCCTCTCCAATCCGGCCGATCCGCATATGAGCACACCCAAGGTTCAAGCACACCGTAGCCAGACGATGCGCCCATACCATTTGCCCCGGTTTTTTCGTCATTGCCTGCTGAATCAGCCGGATCCCATTTTGATAATTTTCCAGCTCCAGTTTCCCGTATCCCAATTTCCCATAAACCAGTCCCATCCCGTTAAAAACGAATCCGAGACCGCTCTGGGCGTCCGGATTTTCTGGGGATTTCCGTAGCAATTCCTCGTACGTAGTCCGCGCGTTATGGTAGTGCTCGAGAGCTTCTTCCAAGCGTCCTGTTTCCTCCTTCATCATGCCAATTGCCGTATGAAGATAGGCTGCGTTCATGGCGATATCCGGATCTGATAAGCTCCGCTTGAATCGGTTGTAATAGGCCTGTGCTGTCTCATAGGCGGGGAGGGCCTCGTTCGACATTCCGAGACGGGAATTCAGTAACCCGATATCCAGGTAAAGCCCAGCCAGCTTTCCATATGTCTCGATCGTTGCAGGACCCGAACTCAACATTTCCTGATAGATCTTTATGGCTTGATCATAAGCTGCCAGGGCTTCTTTCCGTGAGCCAATTTCTCGAGTGATATTTCCAAGGCGATGATATGCCTCCGCAAGATCCTGCAATAGAGCGGGGTTATGGGGATTCTCACGAACGAATTCCTGATAGTATCTTCGCGCCTTCTCCACCAGTTCCTGTCGCAACGGCTGTATACCTGGGGAATCCCACAACTCCATCTCCAGGTTCAAAAAAAAATCGTTCACGGCAACACGCGCCCGGCGGGAATTGACTTCAGCGAGCTCGCGTTGTCGCCCGGCCTCAGCAAGATGGGTCTCAGCCCGCTGCCATTGCCATACCACAGCCACAAAACCGCCAACAAAAGTTCCTACCAGAGCAGCGATCAATCCGGAAACCACCGGCTTGCGACAAGTCCAGCGCCAAAGACGGCCCAGGTTGCTGATCGGCCGGGCCTGAATGGGTTTGCCGTCAAGCCACCGCCGCAAGTCGTTGGCCAGTTCACCTGCTGTCAAATAACGTCGCAAGGGATCTTTCTCAATGCATCGAAGTGTAATCGTATCCAAATCCCTTGGAATTTTATGATTGAGAGTTCTTGGTGAGCAGGCGTCCTGGTGAAAAATCTGATGGATCACCATCTGGGTTGTGCCTCGGAACGGAAGCTCTCCCGTTAAAAATTCGTACAAAATCACACCGAGCGAATAAATATCCGCTCGCCCATCCACCCGGTGACTTGCCTGTGCCTGTTCGGGGCTCATATAGAGCGGCGTTCCAAGCAAGTGGCCTTCGAGTGTCAGTGTGGTTTCACCCGTTTCGTGTTTTGCCATTCCAAAATCCATGATTCGTGGGAAAAGGGTGCGTTTCCCGTTTGGTGTTGATTCACTTTCGATCTGTGTGAAGGAACGTGACTTGTCTCCGGCATTTGCCTGTGTATCCAGAATGATATTCGCCGGTTTCAGATCGCGGTGAATAACACCCATTCTGTGAGAGTAGTCGAGAACCTCGGCAACTTGAACTGCCCATTCCACTGCCTGACGGAAAGACGGCTGATGATTTTTGAGCCACTCCGCAAGGGTGATGCCCTGGACAAATTCCGATACGATCATCGGCTGACCATCCACATGACCGACTTCGTAGACCGTCACGATCCCCGGATGCCGCAGTTGAGCTGTAATCCTGCCTTCCTTGAGAAACCGTGTTTCCTCTTCCTCATTGGGAAATTGACCCTTTCTGGGAACCTTGACTGCAACTGTGCGATCCAAAGCTGTATCACGGGCTTGCCAGACTGTGCCAAAGCCACCCGAGCCAAGGACACGCAGTAGCTCAAAACGTCCCAAGCGATGGACCGGCTTTTCGAGCAGATTTATGGTGTCAACCATATCCAACCGATACACACTGCCGCATGCATGACATATAACTTCTCCGGTATCATCCTTCTCGATCTCCATGGTTTGTCGGCAATGAGGGCAGTCAACCTGCAACGATCTGTGAAGAAGTGTTCCTGTCAGAAGACAACGTGGGCAGAGTGCGTCCACAGCGTGCGACCTGGAAAAATCCAACCCACAAGATAAGCAATGCATCGTTTCCATGAATCACTCTTGTCGACTCCTAAGAAGCTTCCCTTATTGAGCTACAGGGAATCTTCCCAAAAGTTACAGCAAGCGGGAGGCACTCAAAATTTCAATAAAGCACCGAATTTCCTGATTGATTTCTGTCGGGTTGGCGACCGTCCTGGCTATTTCGTCCTGCAGGATTTCCCGCAGTCGCCGGCGCATCCGGTGCACGGCAACTTTGACCGCGCCTTCGCTTGTTCCAAGTTCCGAGGCTGTCTGTTTGTAGGACGGAGAATCCACATCACAAATCAATATAGACTTGAGTTGTTCGAACAACTTCATCTTGCCTTGTTCACGCCATTCCTTTTTCAATCGGGCAAAAGCATATTGCAACAGAGTCAGCGCCCAACTTCGTTCAAAAGCTTTATCGGCGGTTTCCTCGCACACCGGCTCGATTGGATAACGTTGTTCCGCATCAACAATTTCGGAGAAAAAGGAGACACGTCCGCCACCGCGCTTTTCTGCCCGTCGTTTGTTCCACTCATTGATCAGGAAATGATTCATGGAAGTCAGAAGAAAGGAGCGGAATCTTCCCCGTTCGCGTTTGACAGATTTCAGATAATTTTTCTTAAGAATCATGACGAAAAATTCCTGAGTCAGATCCTGCGCTTCGTGGAGATGATAGCCCTTTCGCCGCACATAGACATAAAGAGGATACCAGTATTTTTGACACAACCGGTTCAGGGCTTTGTGGGATGTTTCGGATTCCCCATCACCGGCGGAGAGTATTGCGCTCCAGTGGGTTGATGGGAACGCACTCTGTAGAAGTAACGTTGCTTCCGATCCCTTGCCGGGTGGCGGGATTAGAGATTTTGTTGAGCACTGCGTTGCTGGATCCATCGACAGGATAAAACTACCTACGAAACAGCCGGAATGATGCCCGAAAGAAGCAACAATGCAAGCACTCTTATAGCCAGATACATTCAATGGCAGGGGGGTTTGTTTTGAAGGGTAATTGAGGGATGGGATGAGAGAGGGACGCACTTTTTTGTAGACAAAAAGCGCTCTTT
>Ga0114940_10000504_pt1 | contig 18345 bp, 16 predicted proteins | sample ColdCreekSource_FD_87195 | JGI IMG/M metagenome (GOLD analysis project Ga0114940, IMG submission 87195) | Groundwater microbial communities from Cold Creek, Nevada to study Microbial Dark Matter (Phase II) - Cold Creek Source | ecosystem: Environmental > Aquatic > Deep subsurface > Groundwater ... | reverse complement strand
GTAGAAGTTGACATGGACTATTAGCTTAAAAACATCTATTTTCAGCTTCCCATGAATACTCTGCCTTTTCTTTTCTGTAACCATATATCAATACTTTTAGGTATTTGTGTCAGGCAGTCAGGGTTAATACTCAATGGCAAGATCTGGAAAAATATAAGCTAGACAGTAACTATAAATTCATATCGCTTATTGTAGATAACGATGAAAGTGGCAAAATATGGACTGAGGGAGATAAAAAATTATTAAGAGAAAGGTCAGAAGTCCAAGAATGGTCTAACAAAAATGGTTTTAAAGAAGTGCTTCTGCTTGCTTCAAACTAATTCTCAGTAAATACTTGTTTTATAAGTGTCTATATATTTTCTTTTTCCACAATGAATAATCCTATTGTTGATCCCGCGTTAGTTCAGTACCAAGAGAGTTTGGACAGCTTATTAAAACGACTACAAGTATTTGCCACCGAGATTAATAACCAACAGTTACAGGTAACAATTCGTAATTTACGAGGTAATATCAACGAGCCATTTTTGTTTGTGGTGGTAGGAGAGGTTAAAGCAGGGAAAAGTAGCTTCGTAAATGCTTTGTTGCAGACAGATATCTGTAAAACCGCAGCAGATCCTTGTACCGATGTAATTCAACAACTGGTTTATAGTCAAGAGCAGTTTGAGCAGCCTGTAAATCAATATTTACGTAAAATTGGTTTGCCCAACGAGATTCTCAAAACTCTATCAGTAGTGGATACTCCTGGGACAAATACCATCGTCGAAAATCATCAGGAGATTACCAAAGATTTTATCCCCAATAGCGATTTAATTTTCTTTGTCTTCTTTGCCAAAAATCCCTATACTCGTAGCGCTTGGGAATTATTAGACTATGTGAATAGTGAGTGGCGTAAAAAGGTGGTATTTGTGCTGCAACAGGCAGATTTAGCTAAACCTGAAGAATTAGCTAAAAATAAGGAAAAACTTACAGAATTAGCCTTGCAAAAAGGTATCCAATCTCCAGTGGTATTTGCCACCTCCGTTGAGCGGGAAGTAAACGGCGAACAGGATCTTAGTGGTTTTACAGAGATTAGGAATTATATCCAGGAAACTCTGAAAGAAGGCAGCACGAAAAAATTAAAGCTTCAGGGAGTCAAGAAAACTAGTGAGCAGATTATCGACTTACTGAGGAAAGACTTAGTGATGGTGCAGCAGCAGCTAATTAAAGATCAAGCAGTTGTCAGCAAGATTAAAACTAAGTTATTGCAAAACAAGCGACAGTCGGGTTTTGAGCTAGAATCCCTGATTAATCGACTGCTCGATAAGTACGATCTCATTACCGCTAGGGTTAAAGCAGATTTTCGCGAACAGCTATCTATATTTACTCTTGTTAAGGGTTCTTTCTCCGTCCTATTTCGGACTAAAAAATCTGCTCCAGTCTGGATGGATGAACTGAAGGCAAGTTGTGAGAATGACTTAAAAAACTCCTTGGGAGAAATATCCCAAGATGGAATCAAACACTTCGTAGGGGGAATTAAAGATTTACTCCAAAGTCTGGTAGATGATTTACAGGATATCAAAGTCAATCAAATAACTACCAATGTGATCACCGTTAACACCCTGGAGAGTCGTCAAGAAATAGTTGAAGATGTACAGCAAAAAGTTGCGACTTTACTAGACGACAAAACTTTCCTCCATTCCATTGAATCCGTCAATGCCAGCGTTGCCCCTGGATTCTTGGGGGGCAGTGCAGCTACCGTTGCGGGAACAGCGATCGCCGCTCTCACGGAAGTTGTATTATTAGATATTCTCGGCACTGCTTTTGCGGGGGTGGGTTTGCTCTTTGCTGGGGGAACTTTAGTCTGGAAAAAGCGCAAGATTATCAAACAGTTTGAAGGGAAACTAGACAACGAAAAAGTCCGTTTTGAAAGGGAACTATCCGCCAAGCTAACTTCTAAGTTAGATATTATCTACGAAGAAATCGAACGCAACTTTGCTAATATCTATAGCTATGTGGGAGAAGAAGAACAAAAAGTTTTGCCGTTAGTCGATCAGTTTCAAGGGATTGAAGAAGCAGCAAGTAATTTATCGATATGAATTGACTCCTAAGAAACAAGACGAGTTTCTGAAAATGATTCGCTCAATTACAAAAAAAGCTAGAAGCTAAAAACAGATAATTATAAACTTTGTATTCACACTAGACGTATATCAACTTCGCCGTAACTCCCTAGGTAGATTGAAATAGTGAATTGGATCATGTGACTGGAAAAAATGATAACCTCTTGAGTATGAACCCTTCGATGCAAGAAGAAAAAATAGCAGCTCTAGAGTCAGAAAATCAGGCACTGCGAGAAAGAATAGCAGAGCTTGAGAGACGTTTGGGAATAGACAGTAAGAATAGCTCCAAGCCACCATCTTCTGATGGATTGAGAAAAAAGAATACTCATCGAACAACAAGTCTAAGAGCTAAAAGTACTAAAAAAACAGGTGGGCAAAAAGGTCATCAGGGTCATACTTTGGAACAAGTTGCAGAACCAGACTTGAAAGTCAAACATTCAGCACCTGATTCTTGCGTGGGATGTGGATGTGATGTCAGTCAGGAAAAAGTAGTAACCGTATTGAAAAGACAAGTTTTTGACATCCCCACACCCAGAATAGAAGTGACGGAACATCAAGTCGAAGTCAAACAATGTCCTCTATGTCAACAGAAGATACCAGGAAACTTTCCCCCATTCGTAAAAGCACCAGTCCAGTATGGAGTGAGGATCAAAGCCGTATCAGCCTATCTCCAACATCAACATTTTCTTCCAGAAGATAGATTAAGTGAAGCTCTCCAAGATTTGTTTAATTGCTCAATGACACCAGGAACAATTGCCAATACCAGTAAATCTCTAGCTCAAACAATTTCTCCCGTGGTAGACAAACTGGCACATATGCTCAAGTCAGCCCCAGTGAAACATTTAGATGAAACGGGATTTCGTATTTCAGGAAAGACGCAGTGGCTACATGTTGTGTCAACCGAAACCGCAACTTGGTATCGACCAGCAACCAAACGCAAAGACCTTGAACCGTTAAAAGGGATTACAGGAGTCGTAATTCATGACCATTGGAAGTCCTATTTTCAGCTAGAAAATGTTAGTCATGGCTCATGCAATGCACATCATTTAAGGGAACTCAAAGCCTTAGAAGAAATTGAGCAAGAGTCGTGGGCTAAATCAATGAAACAACTTTTAACTTTAGGGAATAAGTATCGACATCGTTACCGCGAAACTATTCCCGAACCAATAGTGATTCGATTGACTCAACTTTACGACTCAATTCTGAAAAGAGGATTAGATTTTCATGCTGACCAACCACCCTTAATCCGCAAAAGCAATCGAGGTCGACTCAAACGTAGGGTGGGTCACAATCTTCTGCTGCGCCTATTAGATTACGCGCCAAATGTGTTGCGCTTTCTCTTTGAAGCTCATGTACCTTTTACTAATAATCAAGCGGAGCGAGATTTACGAATGATGAAATGTAAACAGAAGATTTCTGGCTGTTTTCGTTCTTACCCCCATGCTCTCAACTTTGCTAATATACGCTCTGTTCTCTCTACTGCTAGAAAACAGAACCTCAATCTTTTGGAAGTTCTCATAGATGCTTTATCTGGTAAGCCTCCTGTCTTTTTCTAAGTTATCTACCTAGGGAGTTACACTTCGCCTATGAAATCCGACTACTTGGAGAGGATTCTAAATGCCCGCGTTTATGATGTTGCCCAAGAATCGCCTTTAGAATATGCCCCTAATTTGTCAGCCAGGCTCAATAATAAGCTGCTGTTGAAGCGAGAAGATATGCAGTCGGTATTTTCGTTTAAACTCCGAGGTGCTTATAACAAGATGGTAAAGCTGCCTCCCGATGTTCTCCAACAGGGGGTGATTGCCGCCTCCGCTGGAAATCATGCCCAGGGGGTAGCTTTAGCTGCTAAACATCTAGGAACTACAGCAATTATCGTCATGCCCATAACTACACCCCAGGTAAAGATAGATGCAGTCAAAGCCCGTGGGGGGGAGGTGATTTTACAAGGAGACACCTATGATGATGCTTGCGCCTATGCTAAACAACTATGTCAAGAGCAAGATTTGACGTTCATTCATCCTTTTGATGATCCTGACGTAATTGCTGGACAAGGAACTATTGGTATGGAGATCCTACGGCAATATCAACAGCCAATTCACGCTATCTTTGTGGCAATTGGCGGAGGGGGCTTAATTGGCGGAATTTCGGCATATATTAAACGATTACGCCCTGAAATTAAGATTATCGGTGTGGAGCCTGTAGATGCGGATGCGATGTATCAATCCCTTAAGGCTGGATATCGTGTCTGTCTCCCCAGGGTGGGTTTATTTGCCGATGGTGTAGCGGTGCGGGAAGTAGGAGAGGAAACTTTTCGTTTGTGCCAAGACTATGTAGACGAGATTATTTTGGTTGATACAGATGATACCTGTGCTGCTATTAAAGATGTGTTTCAGGATACTCGGTCAATTTTAGAACCCGCTGGCGCATTAGCGATCGCAGGAGCTAAAGCCTATGTAGAGAGGGAAAATATCACAGGAGAAACCCTAGTGGCGATCGCCTGTGGTGCAAACATGAACTTTGATCGTCTGCGGTTTGTCTCAGAAAGGGCAGAACTAGGAGAACGTCGGGAGGCAATTTTCGCCGTCACGATTCCCGAAGCCAGAGGCAGCTTCCGCAAATTTTGTGAATGTATTGGCAAACGTAACCTAACGGAGTTTAACTACCGTATTTCTAACGAAGAGAAAGCCTATATCTTTGTCGGGATTCAGATCCAAAATCGCGCTGATGCTGCTGCCATAGTGGAGAAGTTCGTTGCCCAAGGATTTGAAACCATTGATCTCACCGATGATGAACTGGCAAAAATGCACCTGCGTCATATGGTGGGAGGGCGATCGCCTTTATCCCAAAACGAACTGCTCTATCGCTTTGAATTTCCCGAACGTCCAGGGGCATTGATTAAGTTTTTAAGCTGTATGAGTCCTAACTGGAATATTAGTCTCTTCCACTATCGCAATAATGGCGCAGACTACGGACGCATTGCTGTTGGAATGCAAGTACCGCCTGATGAAATGGTCCAATGGCAAAAATTTCTAAACTCCATCGGTTATCGTCATTGGGATGAAAGCAGCAATCCCTCTTACAAGCTATTCCTGAGTTGATGGGCAATGGAAATAATTAATTTATAGTCATTCCAAATAAGAACCAGGTGATCTTTGAAAAAAGTAGTAGGTAGTAAGTAATGTTTAACTCGCTCATCAATACAAAACTACTATCAGGAAATTAATTGGAATGACCATACATTATCCTTGGAATCAGCAACACTAAGAATTATTCCTGACGAAAAGTAACGGGTTGATAACCATCTGTAGGCTGAATTGCCGAAATTTTATCCACATCCTGATTAATGCAGCCTTCCTGTCTTCCTGCCACATATTGACAGACTCTTGCCCAAAGCCTCGTGCGATCGCCTGGTTTTCCAGAGCTAAAGATTACCTCACGATCTGCTTTGATTTGCACTTGACATACGGGACAAATTTCAATGTTTTCTGAGGGCATAAAACCTTACCGACTATTGATTTCCCTCCTATCATACGTATTTTTGTCAAAAATGCTAACTAGTAAGCTAAGATCCTTAATCAAATTTTGGGCGTTGCTGAATGGGTAATGCTTTTCCACTAGGGGAATACTTAACCATTGAATATCTGGTGCAGAATGATTTTGATTGATCTAAACCAAAGCTTCGATGTAGGTTGAAGTAGTTTTTGCCTCTGGGATTTCATAGCCTTCTAATTTCAATCCTTCAAGATGAAATTGAATTGCTTCTTCCATATTGGCAGTGACTTCTTCTATCGTTGAACCCGTAGACACACATCCAACTAAATCTGGGGAGTAGGCAGAATAACCAGTACCAGTTTTTTCAATTACTGTTAAATATTTCATGTTTTTAAACCTGCTTGCTTAAGAATACTATTCAACGTTCCAGGAGCAAGTTCATCACTCAATTTACCTGGAATTGTCACTAAACCCATTTTAATTTGATGTTTGTATTGGCGATGACTACCCTTTGTTCGTGCCAAAAACCAGCCATCCTCTTCAACTAGTTTAATTATCTCTTTTACTTTCATTAATTACATCTGCGAAATTGCGCCTCTTGCCATATCGGCGATCGCTCTATCTGTAGCTTTAGGCAGATGATAGTAAGTGCCACCTGCTTGTTTGGCTAGTTCTTTGGCAAAACCCGTGGAAACAAAACGGCTTTCGGTATCAATGACCAGAAGTTTCATCCCCATCCCCCGCACTTTGCTGGCAATATCCAGGAGTTCTCCTTTGATATTGGGTTTTTCTGCTCCCTCTTCAGGAACTTCTCCCAAGGAACGGGACAGAGGAATATTGCCTCGTCCATCGGTGATGGCAACAATCACAACCTGTCCGATATCTCCAGACATTTGGGCATTGATACCCACATTCACCGCCTGGGTTAAACCATGAGATAGGGGAGAACCACCACCACAGGGCAAGGACTCTAATCTGCCTTTTGCCATCGTAATGGAACGGGTAGGGGGGAGTAAGACTTCAGCGCGTTCCCCACGGAAAGGAATTAACGAAATTTGATCACGATTTTCGTAAGCTTCAGTTAACAAGCGCATGACCGCACCCTTGGCGGACTGCATTCTGTTCAACGCCATAGAACCAGAAGCATCCACCACAAAGATAATTAAGGAACCAGCTTTGCGTGCCATGCGTTTGGAACGGAGATCGCTCTGTTCGACAATTACATTTCTGCCAGGGTTACGCTCCCGTCGAGCCTTTTGATAGGGGGCAGCCTGGCGCAGAGTAGCATCGATCGCAATTCGTTTGACTTTTCCTTTAGGAATCATCGGTTTGATATAGCGTCCGCGATCATCGGAAAAGATTAAATTTCGCGCTCCTGATTTCCCCTGTCGCTGCATAGTCTGAGCAAAAGTCAACACTTCGGGATCTAACACCACTCCTTCAATATCAAAGATAAACTCATCGGGGATTGCAGGAGGTTCTTGTTCTTGTTCTTGCTCATCTTCCTGCTCGTCTTCTGACTCCTCTTCATCCTGATCCTGATTGGATTCCTCTTCAGGCTGTTGCTGCGGTGGTGGAGGTGGTTGAGGCGCGTCTTCTGGGGGGACTTCGATGGTGGTGGCGCGGGGGACAATTACTAATTCTACGGCTTTACGTAAATCATCCGCAGTCACGTTATCCCTTCCGTCTAGGGCAGCACAGGCTTTAGCTACCCTGACAGCAAACAGTTCGGCGCGATGTCCCTCCACGGTTCCCCTAACGGCTTCCTGAACTAAATACATAATCTGATCGTGGCTGATTTTGACTTCCTTGAGCCATTCCCGCGCCAGAATAACATCTGTCTTGAGACTATCGATATCTCCTTCATAAGCAGCGATAAAGTCTTTAGGAGAATTAGTAAAGTCAATTACCTGGTTAACGGCTTCTACTCGTTGTTCGAGGGATAAGACGCTATCAGCAGAAAGAGCGATCGCAATGCGGTCTAGTAAATGTTCCCGCAATACCCCTTCTTCAGGGTTATAGGTAGCAATCAAAATTGGCTTACAGGGATGTTGGAAGCTAATGCCTTCCCGTTCAATGATATTCCGTCCATCGGTTAACACCGTTAACAGTTGATTGGCAATCTGATCATCTAAAAGATTAAGCTCATCGATATACAAAACCCCTCGATGAGCTTGGGCTAATAATCCTGGCTGAAAGATTGGCTCCCCACGCTTCACAGATTCTTCCACATCCACTGAACCCAACAGCCGATCTTCCGTCACCCCTAAAGGTATCTGCACAAAAGGAGCAGGAACAATCTGCGTCGGTATATCTTTGATCGCTGTATTGCCATAACTCACTACAGTATCATCGTCCCATTCTTGAGGCTTATGAGGGTCACAATTGTAGAGAGAACCCTTAATAATTTCAATGGGGGGCAAAAGATTATAGATCGCCCGTGCCATCACCGATTTAGCCGTTCCTCGACGACCAGCGATCGCCACTCCCCCTAATTCTGGATCGATCGCCGACAATAATAAAGCCAGTTTGATCGATTCTTGACCAACCACGGCAGTGAGGGGAAAGTTAAAATTTCTGGGGGCAGTATTTACAGCAGTCATGCGATCGCTCTTTAGTTCCTGTGGGTAATTAAGACCTCGATTTTTAACTTTAGTCTATTTAGGGGGTCAAACTCAAAGCAACAGTTTTTGTTTGAAAGCTTTTTGTAACCCCAAATTATAATGAAACAAATGTACCTTAATTAAAAGGGGAATAAGAGCATCATAGAAATGAGCAGGAAAATAGTATCATGACTGAATTTTTAGAAAAAGCGATCGCTTCTGTGCGACAACTACCAGAATCAGAACAAGATGGAATTGCTACGATAATTCTTCGAGAACTAGAAAAAAAACAAGCTGTTGCTTGGGATGAGTTTGACCAGATTCTCCAAGAAAGTCAAGTTAGTACAGAAATTTCGGATTTATCTTATCAACATGATCATTATATTCACGGTAAACCAAAACAAGATCTTGATTAATTGTGGTCAAAGTTTTTGTAGATACAGCAGCGTGGTTGGCGTTGATTAACGTTGATGATAATTTCCATTCACTGGCAAAACAAGTGAGGATAAAACTTCAACAAGATAATTATAGTTTGGTGACTAGTGATTTTGTTTTGAGCAAGTCTCGCAATCCTGTGCCGTGGTAGTCAGCAGTCGAACATCTTTTTCTGGCGTTGCACAATGAATAGATGATAGTTTAAAAAGCAGCGCTAACCTCTAATCATCCACCATAAATGCCAGATCTTTTCCCTTACCGTTTTTAACTATCTTGCTTGACCCACATTGAGGACACTGCATAACGATCTTTATCATGTTTTAGCTGTGCAATGCTCCCAACTATCAATTATCAATTATCAATTATCAAATGTTACTTCTAATCAGATTTTGGGCATCATAGGAGGGTAATTTCCGCGCTTTGTAGCTTAATTCGGATGTCTGAAGAAATAGTAGGAATTCTGCAACAACAAAATTCTCTCTTAAATCGCGTAGAAGAAGTTCTAGCTGAAAATCAAAGATTGAGAACAGAATTTCAGCAATTAACCGAGCGAGAAGAACGATTTCGGCAAATTGCGGAGAATGTGCGAGAAGTTTTTTTTGTAATTTCGGCTAAAACAGACGAGATTCTTTATATTAGCCCGACTTATGAACAAGTTTGGGGGCGTAGCTGTCAGAGTCTGTATGAAGATCCTCAATCCTGGCTATTTGCCATTCATCCCGAAGATTCCTTTAAAGCGATCGCCACTATCGAAACTCAGTTTCGGACAGGGGACGATTTTGAAGAGGAATATCGCATTATTCGCCCTGATGAGTCTATTTGCTGGGTGAGGGTGAGAGCCTTTCCTGTGAGGGATGTCATGGGCAAAGTCAACCGCTTTGTGGGGATTGCGGAAGATATTACTAATCGGCGCGATGGAGAAGAAGCTCTTAGAAAGAGTGAAGAGCAGTTTCGTCTGACATTTGAAATGGCTCCCATCGGGATGGCAATCAGTAGTCTTAAGGGGAAATTTACTAGAGTTAACCAAGCTTTATGTGATGCCCTAGCTTTTTCCAAAGCCGAGTTATTGGAATTGTCCTTTGCGGAGATTAGTCATCCCGATGACTGGGAAGTACATCATAATTTGGAACAAAAATTAATCAACGGTGAAGAAACTAGTTTTCAGATTGAGAAACGTTTCATCGCTAAAAATGGTTGTGAAGTGGATACTTTGCTCAAAGTATTGGTGGTTTTAGATTCCCAAGGAAAACCGCTGCATTTTAATAATCAAATTGTTGATATTACCGAGCGCAAATCTATGGAGAAGCAGCTTCTTCACGATGCGCTCCATGATGCTTTAACAGGGCTTCCTAATCGAGCTTTATTTATGGATCGCTTGGAGCAACAGTTAAAGAGAAGCCAGAATCACAGTGGTTATTTATTTGCGGTGCTGTTCCTCGATTTAGACCGCTTCAAGGTTGTTAATGATAGTGTGGGGCATTTAGTTGGGGATAAATTATTGATTGAAATTGCTCGTCGCCTCAAAAAATCCGTCGCCCCAACGGATACAGTAGCGCGGTTAGGAGGAGATGAGTTTACTATTCTCTTAGAGAATATTTCTAGTAAATCCGAAGCCACCTTAGTTGCCGAGAGTATTTATCAGACTTTAAATTTCTCTTTTAATATTGACGGCTACGAATTATTTTCTACCGCTAGCATTGGTATTGCTCTTTCTTCTCAAGGCTATGAAAAGCCTGAAGACATCTTACGGGATGCGGATTTGACGATGTATAGCGCCAAAGAACAGGGGAAAGCCAGGTATGAGGTATTCGATCGCTCCCTGCGCGATCGCGCCCTCCAAAGACTGGAACTAGAAACCGATTTACGTCGAGCCTTAGAAAGAGGGGAATTTGAAGTTTATTATCAGCCGATTACTTCCCTCAGTCTGGGAATTTTAGCTGGGTTTGAAGCCTTAACTCGTTGGAATCACCCCAGCAAAGGAGCAATCAGTCCCAGTGATTTTATTCCTGTGTGTGAAGAAACTGGTTTAATTGTTCCCCTCAGTAACTGGTTGCTCAGAGAAGCCTGTAAAACTGCTCGTAGTTGGCAACTAGAATATCCTGAACATCCATCAATTAAAGTGAGTATTAATCTCTCAGGACAGCAATTTCGTGACCAGCAACTAATCACGGAAGTTGGAAACATCCTTCAGGAAACTGGTTTAGCGGGAAAATATCTGAAGCTAGAAATTACCGAAAGTATCTTGATTGACAACCTAGAAACAGTTACTGAAATTATCCTTCAGTTGAGAAAGCAGGATATTCAGTTTAGTATTGATGATTTTGGCACAGGATATTCATCTTTGAGCTATCTCCATCGCTTTCCTGTGGATACAATCAAGATCGATCGCTCTTTTGTGAGCCAGATACAATCTAATGGCGATAATTCAGCCATTGTTAAGGCGATCGTCACTCTAGCTCACATGCTGGATATGGACGTAATTGCCGAGGGCATTGAAACCACTTCTCAATTAGCTCAATTAAAGCTACTTCAATGTGAATATGGTCAAGGATTCTTTTTCTCTAAGCCTTTAAGTAAACAGAATGCGGCAGCTTTTATCGCCAATTCCCCCAAATGGTAATACTAAATCGCTTGCTGAGCAGTAATTTTATTTCGCGCTAAGACGCTAAGACGCTAAGACGTTTATCCCGCTTTGATTGCAACTTAGTATAAGTAGGAACTAGCGACTAGCAGGAAGGATATCAAAAGCTTAAAGCTTAAAGCTTATTTACTACTCAACCTATGTCCTTCAATCACGATCTCATTTTCTCTCAAGCAGCGTAACCAACCATGAAGACGACGAACTGCATCGTAATTTTTCAGCAGTCCTGACTTTTGTTCTTTTTTGGTTAGGCGCACAAACTTTTTATAGCTAGGATAATCAGGTGCCACCAAAGCATCTTTTTGATGCAAGATTAAAGGATTAGTTTCGTCAGAAATATCATGATAGGTGACAGAGAGATTATGGAGATCTACTTCCATAGTTGCCTGGAGAGCAGGATGGGCTTGATTATCAAACTCTGGATAGACTAAATAAGTTATTTTTGGCTTATTGTAGTAAATTTTGATGATATTAGCGTTTTCTAGGCGATAGAAATTACGACTAGCGCAGCCTTCATAGAGTCTCAATAGAGGAGGTAGTTTTTCTAAAGCGCTAACATGTACCGCCAAAGCGCCATCGAGTTGTTTCCCTACTTTACTGCTCTGACAAAGATTAGCAATTTTTTGCAGATCTCCCACCTGGATCAGCAGAATATCAGCAATGGTACAGGCTTGTTTATAGCTGCCAAATAAGGCTTTAACATCAGCTTTGATTTCAGGGGCGAGTTTTCTGATGGTGGGGCGACCACTAAATTTACCTAATGCCAGGTAGACCAAAAGGTCTTGACGACGTTTTTCGGCGATCGCATCCCATTCAGCGCGATCTGTCGCTTGAAGAATCAATTTAAAAGCCCGCTGGAAACTGCGAAATTCGGCCTTGATGGCTGCTTCGGAGGCTAATTCTCCTTTTGCGGGTAAGCGACCTCTTTTGGTGTAAAAATCCATCAGGGGGGTGAGTAATTCGCGATAGTCATCAAAATTCCTGATCTTGGCTTGAATACGGGGAGTACTCAGGCGGGAATATAAACGAGAAGCACGGAAGAATTCCGCTTCAGCTTCCTGACGAAAGACAAAATAAATCCCTAAGCCAGCAGGAATCGACTCTACTTCTAGCACCTGGTCAATATAGAGTTTTAGTTCTTCTTGTTCGTAGTACTTCTGGAAGGTATTACGGTTAGTTACCACCCCATCACCATAGGCTACTAAACCACGACGGCGATCGTCTACCAAGACTTGTGCCGAAATGATTAATACTCTCTGGGTCAATGACCAAGCCTTAATTAGAGCCTGTCTTCTTTCAGCGATATCTTCAATGACGTTAATGATATAGCCTAGGTTAACAATATCAGCGGACTCAATTTCTCCATTGGGTCGATAGAAAGGGTCCCACCCAGAGGCGCTATAACCATGACTCTTAATCTGCTTAACATCTTCACCGCCACCACAGCCATAATCAAAAAAGCTCGTTCCTTCTCGGAATAAATCAGCTTCCAGGGCGATTCTAACGGGACGGGATAAATCTGAACGCTTGATCGCTGCTTTGTGGCGCTCGATTAAAATAGTTTGCTTTTGCGCCACAGGGGAATCCACAGGACAGGCAACATGATGATCGATTAAAGAAACTCCCTGCTGTAACAACAAGCGGGTCCACTCCTGCAAAGTACCAATATGTCGAGAATTGTCTAATAAGCCCAAAGCGACTTCTTCTTTGGTTAATTCCGCAAAGGTCTGATAGAGAGGATAGTTTTTCCCCACAAAAGTTTCTTTCCGATGCAAAATTGGCGGATTGTGAGAGTTGTGGTATTGTCTGACTGATACTTGCTCGGTAATTAAATCCACCATAATACTTTGATGGAGTTGAGGATGGGGGTCGCGATCAAAGTCGGGATAGTATAAATAAGAAATTTTGGGTCGATCAGTGCCAAATTTGACAATAGTGGCGCGGTCAAGATTATTGACCAGATTTCTGGCTCGACTCTCATACTCTTTCAGCACGGGATCGAGTTCAGCTAAAGCATCACTATGGACATAGAGTGCATCGGGCAAGTGTTTGCCTACAGCGCTGTGTTTGCAGCAAGAGACAATTGTGGAAAATTTTTCAAGAGTTACCATCGTTCAGTATCAGTCAATTGTTATTTAGTGATCGATCATCAGTGTTAACCTGACACATTCCCTCCGTGAGCATTCCCTTGCGCCTGACGGCGTCCTAAAGGATACCGCAAGGCATAACGCGGGGTCTCACGTCTTTTCAACTTCATAGCCTTGGATTATAGCTGGTCAAAAATGAAATATCATCTTGGTTTTAGTCAGTCAGATCTTGGTGCCGATGCCCCGCAATCGGTAATCCTATCGGGAGAGCCTGAGCGATCGCACTATATCGCCCAAACTTATTTAGCAAACGTTAAATTACTCTCTCAATATCGTGGTCTCCATAGTTATTTGGGCAAATTGCCAAATGGTAAGCCCATATTAGTCGCTACTAGCGGAATGGGCGCTCCTTCTTTAAGTATCGTAGTAAATGAACTAGTACAGCTTGGAATTAAGCGGTTTATTCGAGTTGGGACATCTGGTTCAATTCAGCCTTTTATTGCAGTGGGTGACATTGTTATATCCCAAGGAAGTTTATGTCGCCAAGGGGCAGCTTTAGACATTGCTCCCCCAGAGTATCCTGCGGTTGCTGATCCTTTTTTAACCGTCGCCTTGGTGGAAACTGCCCGTAAATTGAATATTCCTTATCATCTGGGTATTACTGCTTCGGTGGACAGTTTTTATGAAGGACAGGAGCGAACTGAGTCTTCCGCTAATCCTCACCTTCAATCTTGGCTGCGAGGCATTACGGCGGACTACCGCCAGCTCAACATTTTAAATTATGAAATGGAAGTCGGAACATTATTTAAAATGGCTGGAGTATATGGCTTTCAGGCTGCCTGTATCTGTGCCATCGTCGCGAACCGCACCGCAGGGGAGTCCATTGTCCTGGCGGATAAAGAGGCAGCAGTTCAACGAGCGATCGCCGTGGCGATAGAAACTATTGCTCAACCTCCGTACGGGTGGTCAGTTTCTTGACTTGTGAGTTATCTCCCAAAGAGCGTTTAGCAATTACTTCTAGTTCTACTTTTAATCCTGGTTGCAGATAGGCGGGGGGAATTGGCAGTTGTCCTAACTTGAGGGTAAATAAATTACCCGATTGAGCGATCGCTTCTGGGGGAATTACTCCTTCGTACTTGGTCTGGTAAACTGTACTGCTACCACCAAAGAAGTTTTTATCCGCCGATTCTTCACCGACACGATATTTAAGGGAAAACTCCGTAGCGATTAAATTTGACTTTTCTGCCTCGTCAAACACATCTAACTCCATATTCGCCCCCTGTCCAAACAGACCATCAATTTTTAAATCGGCAACATCTTTCGTCCGCACCGCATTAAACACAAATAGCTCCGTCAGTTTGTCCCGCTTAGATGCTCTAGTTTCTAACCAGAGGTCTTCGGGCAAAATAATGTTAGCATCGTTTTCTCCTTTCAGACTCAAGGTAATTTGCTGATCGGCAAAATCTTCCACTGGCTGAGGTGCGTCCCACACTAGTAAAACGGAATGTTCATGGCGGGCGACCAATTCTTGATATTGATCAGCAATAATCGATCCTGGAGCAAACAAAGTAGAAGCATCATTTTTGCTCTGCCAAATATTTTTCGATAGGGTAAAGCCTCGACCTTGTAATTCACTAATTGGTGCCGTAACTTCAGGGGCATCAGGAGAGAGGGATTTATCCATGTTAATTAAGGTTAAACTGCCCATTTTTCCCTTGACTCCTTTCCTGCCTTCTCTGCCCTTTCTCCCTGAAGAGCCATCGGTACAGGTAAACTCTTCGGTGGTGCAGCTATAATTCGGGCTGCCAGGTTCTCCAAAGCAGGTTTTTTCGTTCCAAGAAGGGCGATCGCATTCGCACCCCCCTCCGCCGTCTCCTGCCGTTCCTGCATTCCCTCCTTCTCCCCCTGCAGCAATCACATAAATCTGCTTGAGATCTTCCTTGTCAGTGGCGTAAACCGTTAAAGCGCCACCATTGCCGCCGACTCCCCCATCTCCTCCATCTCCCCCACTACCGCCATCAGCCCCCTGTAAATTCTGCCCAACATTTTCTGTTGTCTGTTCACAAAAAGCATCGTAGCCAGGTTCTCCTGGCGCTCCCGTTGCCCCATTCCCCCCTGCTAAATCCAGGGTCATCGATGAGCCATCAGCAAACACTGTCAAGTTGTCACTATTACGGCCATTTTGTCCCTTTGCTCCTATTTCTCCTGTGTCTCCAGCTTCCCCTAGAGTTTTCATCTCTGCTGCGATCGCCCTAGAGCAGAGCAATGATGGCGCAACCGTCCCCGATGTAACGAATTGCGGTATGGATAGAATCATCACAAATAGAGACAATTTACTAAAAAAACGTATTTGCATAGCCAATAAAACTATTTTGATCGCATTTTACATATATTCGTTGTTCGTATATCGCACATTTTTGAGTTTTTGTCATTATTTTGGCGGATTTAATTGCTCAAATTTATTAAACTTAATGAGACTTGTTGCAGTGGCTTGGTATATTGCGCTCCAGATTCAGATATCTTAGGTATAAAGACTCAAATATACAGAATATATGAAACGCTGGTTAATCGGTTTATTGCTCATTTTTGCCCTGACTATTACCGTCGGACTGGAGCAACCTGCTGATGCTCTAAGCATCGAGACGGGAGAACTTTCCGAGCAACAAATTGCTCAAGGTGACAAAATCGCCCAACAAGCTTTCCGCGCTGCCCAACATGGGGACTTTGCTCAAGCCGAAACTTACTGGACAACTTTGGTGGAAAAGTTCCCCGACAATCCTGCGGTTTGGAGTAACCGTGGTAACGTTCGTATCGGTCAATATAAACTGGAGTTAGCGATCGCTGACTTTAATCGTTCTATTGAGATCGCCCCAGAGTATCCTGATGCTTATTTAAATCGAGGCATTGCTTATGAAGGACAAAAACTTTGGAGTAAGGCGATCGCTGATTATAATTATGTGTTATCGATTACACCCCAAGATCCAGTAGCCTTAAATAATCGAGGTAATGCCAAAGCAGGACAGCAACAATGGCAGGATGCATTAGATGACTATCAACAGGCTGCGAATCTCGCCCCAACTTTTCCTCTGGCGAGGGGTAATGCTTCTTTAATTCAATATCAACTAGGCGAGCGCTCGGAAGCAATTCGTAATATGCGTAATTTAGTTCGTAAATATCCCCTCTATTCTGATATGCGGGCTGCTTTAGCAGCAACTCTATGGGTCGAAGGAAAGCAAGGCGAAGCTGAAAGCAATTGGGTTGCAGCCGTTGGTTTGGATAACCGCTATCAAGATCTTGACTGGATTGAAAACATTCGTCGTTGGCCACCATCGGTGATTCAAGCTTTATCAAGGTTTTTAAATCTCAATTAAAACTAGTTATGAATAATTACCCTGAATCTTTGTCTTTTCCTCAAGCGATCGCCACTACCCAAGCTCTAATGGATCAAATTAATGCTAATCAATTAAGTGAGGCTGAAATTCAACAAAGAGTTTTGTCTATACTGAACAGCAAAAATGGTGGAAGAGGATTTTTTGTTGCCTATTTGACCAGCGAGATGTCTTTGGCTGATCATCCTTCCCTGGGAGTGTTAGCTGGATTAAAATCTACTGAAGAGGTATCTAGCGAGTTATTAGTCAAAAATTTAGCTATGTCTTCCGCTATGGCTGTTGTCCATAGCCAAAATAATGATTTAGAGAGTGTCGCAGGATCTCAAAAAGTTTGTCGCCGTACTTGTAATCTAATTCAGCAACTTAACCTGAAATTGATTAAAAAAGAGCTTCAAGAACTTCAGAATACGCTCAAAAATGGTCGTGGTGAATATCAAGAGCTTCTAGAACACTGGAATTATAATACCGAACAAAAAAAAGCAATTGAAGAGACTATTTCCAAATATATCTAGACATATCAATAATAGTATTTAGCAGCCATAGCTAAAATTGAAATCTGTTGCACCTATTTTAAGTAGCTTCTGAAACTGCATCAACCTCAAATTTATAGCCAACACCTCTTACAGTTTGAATAAAACATGGTTCGGCTGAGTCAATCTCAATTTTTTTACGAATTTGACCAATATGAACATCAACAACCCTTTGATCGCCTACATAATCATAATCCCAAACACTTTGAATCAGTTCATCCCTACGCCATACTCTTCCTGGTCGAGTAGCCAGAAAATGTAGCAAGTCAAATTCCAAAGCTGTCAAAAGGATAAACTGCTCATTAATTCTCACTTCTCTCCGAACAGGATCAATAACCATATTGCTAAAAACCAAAGGCTGCTTCTCTGAGGTAGAGACTGTGCGCTGCCTTTTTAAAATAGCCTTGACCCGATATTCTAATTCCTGAAGATCAAAAGGCTTGGTTAAATAATCATCCGCACCTTTCAAAAAACCTTCTTTTTTGTCCGCAGCATCTGATCTACTCGTCAGCATCAAAATAAAAACATCAGTATTTCTTTGCATCTCCTCGCACAAATTATAGCCTAAAGCATCGGGGAGATTTACATCTAAGATCACTAAATCAGGGTTGAATTGTTCAAAGGTTTTTAATGCACTTTGACCGTCCACAGCAGACTCAAGTAGATAATCTTTCTGACTAAGAAATCGAAATATTAGATTGCGAATCGCTGGGTCATCGTCCACAACTAGAATTTTAGCGGAAGCGGTATGCATAATCTTAACCAGTAAACTAAAAAAATCAAGGCAGCTAATTGCTTAAAAAGATGAGCAAAGACTGCATTCAATCTTCTAAACAATTATCTATGCATAACTGGATAATGCCAAGAACATAAACTACTTTTATCATTATGTCGATTGCACCAAAAATCAAGACCCAATACAAAACCCCTTAATCCTGTGCAGACTGAGGGGTTTTTGCTGTAACTGAAAAGAGGAACCTGGCACTGAGCTATTGTCCCAGGGGGCAACCCCCCAAGTATCTTCGCCGCCACAGCGTTTCACAATCGAGTTCGGGATGGAGTCGAAGTGGGT
>Ga0114940_10000503_pt1 | contig 18391 bp, 12 predicted proteins | sample ColdCreekSource_FD_87195 | JGI IMG/M metagenome (GOLD analysis project Ga0114940, IMG submission 87195) | Groundwater microbial communities from Cold Creek, Nevada to study Microbial Dark Matter (Phase II) - Cold Creek Source | ecosystem: Environmental > Aquatic > Deep subsurface > Groundwater ... | reverse complement strand
GCTTTTATGTTCGATATAAAACCGATTGTAGTCGCCGATGCCGTGGCCGATTTTTCACTGCAAGATCAACAGATGGCGCTCAAGTATATCGCGCAGCGCTGCGGCTATATCGAAACCCTAACGACAACACTCGCGCAATTAAACGCAAGACCACGCAGGCTCAGCTTGGAAGCATTACAACAAGATCTAGCCGATATTTTACAAATAGCGGTAGCGGAAATAGAGCCCGATGAAAATCTAATGTACTTAGGTTTGGATTCTATTCGCGTGATGAGTTTATTAGAAAACTGGCGCAGTCGCGGTGCGAAAATTACCTTTCTGGATTTAGCAGAAGCAACCACCTTAAACCAATGGTGGAAAATTATTGCCGCGAGCATGCAACAAACCACGGTGGTGGAGGCGTGAGCGTAATGACAACTGCAAACAAGACTTTTACAGCAAATAAACTTTCAGGCGATAATTTTTCAGAAACTATTAATGGAAACGCTATTTCTGAAAAAGTTAGTTTGCACCCTGGGCTTTCAGCGGCGCAAATGGGTATATGGCTTGGGCAACAACTCAACCCACACAGCCCCCTGTACAACGCGGCTGAATTTATTGAATTGCGTGGCGAGTTAAAGCCTGAATTGTTTGAGCAAGCCTTACGTCAAGTTGTCACAGAAACAGTGACATTTAATATTATTTTTGAACAAACGTTTTTAGGCCCTACACAAAAATTCTCTGCGGCAGATTGGCATTTAATCCACAAGGATTTCAGCCAAGCTTTATCGCCTATAGCGCAAGCATCTTCGCCAATAGAGCAAGCGCGTGCGTGGATGCGGAACGATCTCGCCACAGTGGTGGATATTGCCAACGAGCCACCTTTTGCACAGGCATTAATTACACTAGGCGAACAACATTATTGCTGGTACCAACGCATTCACCATATCGCCAGCGATGGTTTTAGTTTCGCCCTGCTCACACAAAAAGTCGCTGAAGTTTACACAGGTTTAGTGCGCGAGGATTCATTAGATAGCAGCACGGCTAAATATGAATTACAGTGGGAATCTGCCATTACTGCATTCAATAAAGTCTTAGCGGAAGATCAACACTACCAAGAATCTCCCGCGTATCTCAGCGATAAAGAGTTCTGGAGCCATCACCTAAGCGGCCAGCGCCCGCCCCTGAGTTTATCGCATTCACTCGCGCCCATGGCTGACCTTGCAATTCGCACCAGCACGTTCATAACTAGCCAGCAATTTGCGCAACTTAAAACGGCTGCATACAAGCTCGCTGCCAATTGGGCGGATTTATTGATTGCGGCAGTGGCGCAGGTGGTTTACCAAAATACCGCTGCTTACGAAACTACATTCGGTATTCCCGTTATGGGGCGCATGGGTTCCGCAGCACTGCGAGTTCCCGCGATGGTGATGAATATTATTCCACTGCGCATAAACTTCTCTAACGCAAGCTCACTGGCACAACTCACGCAACATATTGCACAACAATTAAAAATAACGCGCCCACATAGCCGCTACCGTTACGAACAACTTAAGCGTGACCTTAATAAACTCAGCAGCGAGCAGCGCTTATTTGGCGCGGTGATTAATATTATGCCGTTTGATCGGCAATTGCAGTTTGCCAATTGCAGCGCACAATTACACAACCTCTCGGCAGGGCCAGTTGAAGATATTTCTTTTTCATTTGTGCTCAACCCTGATGGCAGCCTAAGGTTGGATGTAGATGCCAACCCTAATCGCTACAGCGCAGCTGAATTGCACAATATTCAGTGCGAACTGCTCGCAACACTGAACACAATAGCAGACCTTATTGATCTACCCTTAGCACTTAATCGAGAAAAGCTATCTTGGTTAGAAGGCACTAAGTATATTCAAAGTCCCTGTATTCAAAGCCCCTATATTCAAGCCAACAAGAACGCAAGCTCTAGCAATCACCTTAATTCCGTGCTTCAGAATATTTACCAGCAAATTAAAACTGCGCCCAATTCCATTGCGCTACAGATAGAAGAGCGTGAAATAACTTATGCAGAGCTAGGTAAAAAAGTAAGCCAGTATGCGCGTACATTACAGGATGCAGGCATTAAAAATAATAGTGTTATCGCACTTGCTTTAGCGCGCAGCGAAAATGCCATTATTACCGCACTCGCCATACTATTAAGTGGCAATAGTTTTGTGTTTATCGATACCAAAGCGCCGATTGCGCGCAATCAATTAATTCTGCGTGATGCAAGCCCCGCGCTATTAATCGGAACCCATGAATACATTGCTAACAATGCCGAGTTTTTACAGGGGAATCATATTCGCACGCTATTAGTGGACAATATGAACGATAAGGATATCGCCAAGGATTGGGAAAACATCTGGCAAGTGGCTGACACAAATAATGGCACGGCCTATTTAATTTACACCTCTGGCTCAACCGGAATACCCAAGGGTGTCATTATTAGCCAGCAAGCCTTGGCAGAATTTATTGAGAGTACCGATGATGCTTATGGAATTACGCAACACGATAAGGTCTTGCAGTTTGCACCATTGCATTTTGATGCCTGCATTGAAGAGATTTTTGTCACCCTCGCACGCGGTGCGCGCTTGGTATTGCGCAATGAATTTATGCTCGAATCCATGCCGCGCTTTATCGCACAGTGCGAAGATTGGAAAATTAGTGTGCTGGATTTACCCACCGCATTTTGGCATGAACTTGCGTTTGCCTGTGCCACCACGGATATAGAACTACCCGCTAGTCTTCGCGCGATTATTATTGGTGGTGAAGCCGTATTACCAGAACGAGTAGCGCAATGGCGCGAGCGTTACGGCAACCAAATTGCGCTGCTCAATACTTACGGCCCGAGTGAAGCGACGGTTATTGCTACCTATGCACATTTAACACAACGCAATAGCAATACAACCCAGTACACTATCTCTATCGGCCAACCCTTAAATAATCGCGCGATTGTGGTGGTTGATAATGATCTGCATATTTTACCCAAAGGTGAAAGTGGCGAATTATTATTGTTGGGCGGTGGTTTAGGTGATGGCTATTTACATTTACCTGAAAAAACCGCCGAGAGTTTTATTGCACTAGAGTTGCCGTGGTTTACTCAACCGCAGCGCGCCTATCGCACCGGCGACCGCGTAAAAATTAATGATAACAACTGCATCGAATTTATTGGGCGCCTAGACGACCAAATAAAAATCAGCGGCTACCGAATAGACCCTCTGGAAATTGAAGCCGCACTGATTAGTCTGGATGATGTGCAGGAAGCAGCCATTGTTGCTATCACCCAAGCAAACGACATGAAATGCTTGGTCGCGCATGTGGTCAGCCATAGTACTTACGACATCGCACGCTTGCGCGCCGCGTTAAAAGATCAATTGCCAGCCCCCATGTTACCTTCCGTTGTTGCGATGCATGCGGCACTACCCAAAAATTCATCGGGCAAAATAGACCGCAAACAATTGCGAACTCTGTCAGATATAAATGCTGATTCAATCCCACAGGCTCCCATAAGCGCACAACAGAAAATTATTATGGATGTTTGGCAAGAGGTGCTAGGGCAGTACGATATTCAACTGGAAGACGATTTTTTCTTGCGCGGGGGTTCGTCACTACAAACAATTCAAGTTGCCAATCGCCTCGCTATTAATTTGCAACGCGAAGTCCCCATCACACTGATTTTTCAGCACCCGAGTATTGCTGCGTTGAGCACCGCACTTTTTCCTGAAGCTCACACAACTAAGATGAAAGATATTCACACTGCTCAGGAGAAAGATAATCAAAGCGCAATGTTGGCGGATTGTTTAGAGTTTGAATTGGCCTTGCCTGTTAACAGCTGCGAAAACAGCAGCTACAAGCCCGTCAAAAACATCTTACTCACGGGCGCAACAGGTTTTGTTGGCGCGCAATTATTGCATCAACTTCTTAAACAAACACTTGCCGACATTATTTGCAGCGTGCGCGCCGCTGATGAGAATTTGGCGATGTTACGCATTAAAAAATCGCTCGAACAGCAAGGACTACACTACACAGACGTTAAGCGCATTCAGATTATATTGGCGGATCTCGAAAAACCTGCGCTAGGTTTAACGCAAAGCGAATTTACTGACCTAGCCGATAAGGTTGATGTTGTTATTCACAACGCTGCCGTTACCAGTGTGATGCGAGACTATCATTCGCTACGCGCGGCCAATGCCTTAAGCACCGGTGAATTATTAAAACTCGCTGCCGTTAAAGCTATACCTTTTCATCTCATCTCTACCATTGCGGTAGCGCCACCAACCGATATTGCAACCGCACTGCCTGAAGATTTTGTAGCTGCGCACAGCGGTTTACACGATGGCTACCAACAGAGCAAATGGGTAGCTGAACAAATGGCGGCTATTGCGCAACAAAAACAATATCCGGTGAATGTGTATCGTTTAGCGCGCGTCACTGGCTCCGCTATTTCAGGTTATGTCAATCCTAAAGATTTAGTGTGGAGCATTATTCAAACCGGATTACGCAATGGCACTTTGCCCGAGCTACCGATTACTGAACCTTGGACACCGGTTGATTCCATTGCTCGTTTTATTGTTGCGGATGCTTTAGCCAACCCCGGCCAAGGTGTCTGCAATTTAACGCCTGCACATAATGTGCAGCTCGCGCAGATTTACCAATGGTTAGCTCATGCTGGTTTTAGCTTTGACATTTTACCCATTGTTGAATGGTGTAAAAAAGTAAAGCACAACAGTCTGGTAAATGGATCACTCGAAGACCAAGCCATACTGGGATTTTTTGCACAGCGCAAAGTCATCGCAGAAAAAAATAATCACCTTAATCTGAACACAGAAAGCCAGAGTGATTTTTCAATGGCGGCGATCTGCAATACAAAGTTTACAAAAAAAATGCACGCGCTAGGTTTACAGCTGCCTGACATTACTCAACCACTCTTTGAGCGCTACCTGCGCTACGCCATTAGCGCAGGCTTAGTACACAACCCAGCGACATCATCAATAAATATTGCATCTTCACTGCAAGAAGTTGCCAATTGTGCGGAGACAGTAATATGAGTGAAAAACCAGCCCCCCGTACACCGCCGCGCTTACTTGAGGTTATACGCACTGAGCAAGTGTCACCCAGTCTGCAACGCATTACGCTCGGCGGCACCGCACTGCACGGCTTTCCTTGCAATAAAAAAGGCGCGCATATCAAAGTATTTTTGCCGCGCGCGCATCAAACCCAACCGCAATTGCCACAATTAACCGCGCAGGGCATTCAGTGGCCAGAAGCAAACGAGCGCCCGATTACTCGCACTTACAGTGTGCGGGATTATCGTATTGAACAAAATGAATTGGACGTTGATTTTGTGTTGCACGGTGAGCACAGCCCCGCATCAGGTTGGGCATTGACTGCAAAAATCGGTGATTTTTTAGGTATTGCCGGCCCCGGTGGCCCCGACCCTTTATTAAGCCCAGCCGATTGGCATCTACTCGCAGGTGATATGACTGCCCTGCCCGCTATCAGCGCCTTACTCGAAGACTTACCCGCAAGCGCGCAAGGTTTTGCTTTTATTGAAACGGATCATGCCGAAGATCAACACGCATTAATCAATCACAGTCAGATTGTGGTGTGCTGGGTGGAGCGTGCAATTTCTAAAGAAGGTGAACTTAGCAAAGAAATATTATTGGAAGCAATAAAACGCGTCGCGCCACCGCTGGGTACAACCTCCATCTCTGCGTTTATTGCGGGAGAAAATTCAGCAGTGGTGAGCATTCGCGATTATTTACGCGAGGTGTACGGCCTAAAAAAATCTCACTTATATGCGGTACCTTATTGGCGGCGCGGGCAAGATGAAGAGGCTTACCACAAACAGCGGCATGAAATAATGGATCAGGTTTATTAAATAACTTTAAAAAACTCCTCCATAAACCACTTCAAAAATTACTTTAAAAAATGAATTGCAAATAATGAATAACTACACCGAGTTCAAAAACAAAATCGCGGTTGTCAGCGGTGCTGCGCAAGGTATTGGTAAAGCTGTTGCCGATTCTTTGCTGGCTGCAGGTGCCAAAGTTGTTGCGCTGGATATTCGCTTTAACACCCAAACCTTAACGCAACCTAGCCAGGGTGCGGAATATCAATTGGGCGTCAATATGGCCGATGCAACAGCGGTTAATAATGCCATCGCACAGATTGAACAGACCTTGGGGGCTATTGATTACGCCGCCAATATTGCGGGCATTTTACGCATGGGTTCTTTAACAGAATTATCAGATGCTGATTGGAACGATACTTTTGCAGTCAACACCACCGGGGCATTTAATCTATGCCGTGCGGTAGCAAGGGTGATGATTCCACGTCAGCGCGGCGCAATAGTCGCGGTAAGTTCTAATGCGGCGCAAGTACCGCGTATGAACATGGGTAGCTATGCGGCCTCTAAAGCCGCAACCACACAACTCATAAAATGTTTTGGGCTTGAATTGGCGAAATACAATATTCGCTGCAATATTGTTTCGCCGGGCTCAACCGATACTGAAATGCAACGCCAACTTTGGCAAGACGAAACTTCAGCCGATAAAGTTATTCAAGGCTCACTAGAACAACATCGTATTGGCATACCACTTAAACGTATTGCAACACCGCACGCCATCGCCAATGCTGTGATGTTTTTTCTATCCGACCAAGCTGCACATATCACTATGGAAAACATGGTGGTCGATGGTGGAGCAACCTTAGGATGCTAATCACCCACCCCTATGCATGCACCGAGTCGGACTTGTCCATTTCCATTTCACTACTGCGCTATTCAGAAAATCTTTCGCAGTTGGCCGACATTAAGGAATGGATAAGCGATGAAGAACTACATCATTCCTATCACTACAAGCACCGTTATTTACAACAAGAATACCGTTTACGCAGTGCGTTTATTCGCAACCAAATAGCGTGCGCAACGGGTATAGCTCCACTCGCACAACTTTTTACGAAAAATTCTTTTGGAAAGCCGCAACTGGTTAATCGTCGCTATTTCTTCAATATTTCGCACAGCGGCGATTATTTACTGTTTGTGGGTTCACCCACTACGGAATTGGGGGTCGATGTAGAAACTAATTGGTTGCAGCACGATCACCGTATTTGGTTGAGTTCTTTAATAGCCGAACAGTATCTATCTTCACCGCATAAAAAATTACTTAGCAATCCCAAAAACACCAGGAACTGTTGGTCAGAGTGCGAAGCCTTCGCCAAATGTATTGGGCAGGGTTTGATGCTTCCTTGGCATGAATATAAATGGCATGTAGAAACTCGAAAAACAACTCGAATTACCCATAAGCCAACCGGTGAAATATTTCAACTGCACACACAAGCACTCAATGCCGAGCAAGATTTTTCGCTCTGCTGGCGAGTATAAGTTCAACTACTATTATCACTTAAACGCAGGTTATTTTTATGACTACATCATTACCCGTTATTAACGAAACGCTCACACTCACAAAATCATTTGAACTCGCTGTTCAGAGTAAAAAACTCGTTGCTGGCTTTACTCAGTCCATGATGAAAAAACCCGAGCAATTTGCGATGGGGAATTTTCCTATTTATATCGAACATGCTGAAGGCGCAATAGTGACCGATATTGATGGCAACCAATACATTGATTTTATTTGCGGCTTAGGAGCAAATACATTAGGGCATAATCATCCCGTGGTAGTAAAAGCGATCTCTGACAATCTTCACAAGGGACTTATTCATTCACTGCCTGCGCCAGTAGAAGTTCGCACTGCACAAACATTGGTAGATATGATTCCCGGTGCAGAAATGGTGCGCTTTTTTAAAACTGGAGCAGATGCCAACTCGGCCGCAGTACGTCTTGCCCGCTATATTACTGGCAAAGAACATATTGTAACGGTGGGCTATAACGGCTGGCATGATCAATATCAATTTGATACGCCTGGTGTACCGGAAGCCATCAAACAATTTACCCACCGTATGCCGCTATTTACGCCTGCCGATGAACAACCCATTCTCGATTTAATTCACAACCAAGGTAGTGTGTTAGCCGCAGTGGTGTTATCTGTGCCTTACAATCGCACACTCACGGGCGAATTTTTAAGTAAAGTTCGCGCCGCCTGTACTGCAAATGAAACCTTGTTGATCATGGATGAAGTCGTCACTGGTTTTAGATTAGCACTCGGTGGCGCGCAAGAGTTTTTCGGTGTGGCCGCCGATTTAGTATCACTCTCAAAAGGTATTGCGGCAGGCATGCCCTTATCGGCCGTTGTGGGCCCAGAGCGCTATATGAGTAAGATGGAAGCGCTACAAGTATCAACCACATTTGGAGGTGAAATGTTGTCATTGGAAGTCTGCGATGCCGCGCTGAAAGAATATCAAAGCAGCAATTACATTGAACACATCACCGCACTGGGATTACGTTTAAAAGAAGGCGTCAATCGCGTGTCTGAAGCATTGGGAACACCGCTACGTGTGGTGGGCTACGACGCAATCCCCATGTTCCTATTTGCTAAAAATCCTGTAGAGCATGCAAAAATTGCTGAGAAGTTTTTAGCGCAAATGGCAAAGCGTGGAATTATTTTGCGCCGCGATGTGAATTTTATTTGCGCCGTACATACGCAAGCGCAAATTGATTTCACGATTAATGCCGTGGAAGCCTCTTTGCAGGCAATGCTAGTTGCCGATGTTTTTGCACCTTCTATAATGCAAGCCTAAGTGGATATCCTGTATGAGTTGTTCTTGCTTTGCACACAATCGTTTTAATCGTGGGTTCGGTTTAGCTGGCAGTACGGATTTTTCTAACTCGGCACAAGCATCACACGCATCGACGGCACCTGCCGTTGATGTCGAGTCAATTACACCGGCACAACTCACTGTAAAAAAATTAGCGCGCGACACTAACACGCACGAACGCTATTTAATCAAAGGCGGATTTTTGTATGCCGCCGATACAGCTAATACCGTAATCGCTAACAGTTGGATTTTAGTAACGGGTGATAAAATTACCGCAATCGGTAACGCGCAAACACCTATTCCTGAATATGATCGCTTGATTAATGCTGAAGGGAAATTAGTGTTACCGGGTTTGGTTAATCCACACTGGCATGAAAGCTTTGTCGCACCCAATAATGAACTGCCAGATGACTCTGCCCTAGAAACCACACCTTACGCACGCGGTGGAAACATAGAAGCGCTTAGCGCTATGTTCGCGTTTATTTCCACCGTAGGCCAAAAGCTCACACTCGGTGAAGGCATTGCCATTGCGCGCTGGAGTATGTGGACGCAATTACGTTCTGGCACTACGGCACTTGGTGATTTAGGTTCGGCCAACACCGCCAATGCAATGGGTCAAGCAGCGCTGGATTTAGGGATAAGGCTGCGCGTTAGCCGTTGGGGTTCAGACATTATGATTCCGTCAGGTGCTCGCGAATTTAAACGCATCGCCGATACCCAAGCACAAGCAGATGATTGGGCCGCTCTGATGGAAACGTGGAACGATCACCCTTCAGGTTTGATTGGCGGCATGCCATCGGTGATGGGTGCATTCGGCAGCTCCGATGAACAATTAATTGCACTGCGCGACATTGCCAACCGCTATCAATCACCCTACGCGACTCACCTTGCACCGCTGCGCAATGAACGCGAGGCCGTGCAGCATGTTTTTGGCTTAAGCCCTATTGGCCGTTTTGATAAACTCGGTTTATTAACCGACCGTTTACTCGCCGTACATACAGCCTATGCGAGCGAAGAAGAGTACCAACGATTGATTGCTACCGGCGTCAATATTTGTCATTCACCCGCACATTACGGCATGCTCGGTGAAGCCACCAACAGCGAAACAAAACAAATAGCCCGATTTTTAAAAGATGGCGTACCTGTATCTTCCAGCACCGATGGTGGCATTAGTTTTATTGGCGGAATGCCGGAAGCTATGCGCGCAGCACACCTCGGCCATAACGAAGCTAACAATGACAACACCTCTTGCCCACCTACCCTAACCTTACGCACGGGAACACTTCACGGCGCGCAAGCATTGGGATGGAAAGATCGTATCGGTTCAATCGAAATTGGCAAGCAAGCGGATTTAGTATTAATCAATATTGATGACTGGCGCTATCGCTTAGGAAATCATCCACTGCGAACTTTTTTAGTTGCAGGCGGCAGCCAAGATGTAGATACAGTAATGATCGCCGGAAAAGTTTTGGTGCAACAAGGTCGCAGTACGCAATTTGATGAGAATGAATTGTTGAGCGATTATCGCAAGGCGGTGATTTCTGCACGGACGCGCATACAAAAAACTTAATGTTATGGCTCAGCAAATCCACTCTTGAACAATTCCACCAACATCTGAGCCTCGCTCGACTACTGTTAAAGAAATAGCTTTGAACGACAGCAACCCAGGCGTAAGTGCCGTAATTTTTCAATCAAACCCGAATCTGTTTACACAGACACCTTGATTGAGCAGTAAATCTAACGCACTATTTGTACGTATTTTTCTTAAAGTGCGCTTCATATGAGTTCTGTTGATACCTATATCAATGCTGCCACGCGAGATAACACGCGTCGCAGTTATCGATCAGCCATCGAGCACTTCGAGTCAGCATGGGGTGGCTTTCTGCCAGCAACAGCAGACTCAGTAGCGCGCTATCTGGCAGACTATGCCAATACGCTTGCTATCAGTACGCTACGCCAACGTATCGCAGCGATTGCTCAATGGCACATCGATCAAGGGTTCCCTGATCCAACCAAAGCACCCATGATTAAAAAAGTGCTGAAAGGTATAAATGCATTACATCCTAATAAGGTTGTTCAAGCCAAGCCTCTTGCGCTTGCCCAAGTAGAGCAAATCGACCAATGGCTATCAAAGCAAATTGAGGATGCCAGAACGTCTAATAATAGAGCCCTAGAATTAAAAGCTACGCGAGATCGCGCTATTGTTTTGGTAGGGTTCTGGCGGGGATTTCGCAGCGACGAACTCAGCCGCCTAGAAGTCCAAGACATTTCGGTTGCGCCTAGCGAAGGCATGAGCATCTATCTTCCTCAAACTAAAACTCAGTCCCGGGGTGTTATCTTTGGTGCTCCAGTATTAAGTCGGTTATGTCCTGTGAGCGCCTATCAGCAATGGATAGCTCTAGCCCAACTGACTCATGGCCCTGTTTTTTGTTCTATCAATCGCTGGGGACAACTGAGCAATAAGGCAATTATTCCAACCAGTTATGCGAGACTTCTTCGTGCACTGTTTAATGCGGCTGGCGTTATTGATGCATCGGAATACTCCAGCCATTCATTACGTCGCGGATTTGCAACTTGGGCCAACACCAGTGGCTGGAGTATTAAAAGCTTGATGGAGTATGTCGGCTGGAAAGATATCGGATCAGCCATGCGTTATATCGCCACACCTGATCCTTACGGGCAACACAATATTGAACAACGCCTTCCTCCGATATTAGCGCTACCCACTATTACTTCGTCAGTAGCGTAAAAATAATCTCATGGTTGAATCATGCCAAGCGGCAGCTATATGGAGTGGAGATATGTGCTTACCTCATGCTCTCTTCGGCTACTAGCCTTAGCGGGTACGCTGAACCACTCATCATCTTCGACAGATGAACCACAATTGCCAATGAAAATATAATAGAAATGCTATATTTTTCAATCTGTTATGTAACAAATATGGGAAATTACTCTGAATATACAGATTCACCCATTAATGGATTTACGAAAATCCACAGGCGTGCGATGCATATAGATTGGCACTTCAGGCCATTGAATCATGCCAGCTCTCTAACCAACTGCGCTAGCCACGCTGAATCTGGCATCGCCTCAAAGTGCAAGCAGCATTCGCCATGACGCAGGACAAGTGATGCGGATTTTAATGTTGTCGCAGGAATTTCAGGGTTGGCACGCTTAGATTGTAAAACAGGCACGAAAGCTGATTGACGTAAGCCTAATTGTTTTTTGCGGATACTAAAATATTTAGGGCACACATCATGGTTGCGGCAAAATTGTTGTGCTGACAGGCCACTTTCGACTTGGCGCAAAATCAATTCTTGCCAGTCTTCTTTGCTACGTCTTTTCATAAAACCTCCTTTGGGGTGGAGGCTGTACGTTAGATTAAAACTGACTGGGGTGACAGGGTGAGGTTGGGGTTGCGCTTACGTTAAATTTTGTACTTCTCGTATTCTTCTAAATACAAGCGCTCGGACTCGTCCCGGAACTGGTTTCGCTTCAGGTGTAAATCGTTAAGTTTTTCACTGATACTCTTGTAGATAACTTGGTGGGCTTGGTTCTTCAATTCATTTTCATCGTATACATCGATTTCAAAGTTATCTAGTAAAGCTAAATTAACTAACTTCAGTAAAACTGCTTTATCTATTTTTTCGACAGTTTCATAGTCGTTTTTTTCCGTCAAAAAATAGCCCTGATTATTTTCAATTTTTAATGCTTTCATATCCACTCCTTCTTCCTATATATGCTTCTTCACCGGCCTCTAATGAATTCATTGTCACTTGAAAGTTATCTATTTTTTTCCCATCAATAGAACATAATTCTTTATCGGATGGATGGCCGGAATACCTTCGATACACAATATTTCCATTTTCAATTTCTTTGGCGGTATACACGATATAATCTGCATTTATTGAGGCTCCAACTGTACTGTTGTGCGTAACTACTACTACGGGCATGGTCTTCGAAAGATCCTTCAGAATTTGATTAACTTCCCCCTTCAAAAAAATATTATCAAATGAAGACTCCGGCTCGTCTATTAGCAAATAGTCAAAATTTTGAGCATCTTTTATTTCTTGAAGTAATCTAAATTCAGAACGCTCCCCTCCAGAAACCTTAAATCCATCTTTATTTAGTATTTCATATTCAATACACGCAAAATACTTGTAAAACTCAGATGGTGTGAGAGCTTCGTTCTCTTTTAACGCGACAAGGTAATTATATGGAGAGGCATACTTGCTAAATGCATCACTAAAACCAACCTTTTGACCACTTACATTTTTTATTTCTCCTGCACCTGCAAAAGCTCTTTGCTTACAGACAACCTTAAACCCCTGAACATTTTCCTCAAACACAACTCTTTCAGTCTGCAATAATTTTGTAATCTGATTAAATTTTGATACCTTCTTGTGCTCAATCATTGCTCTGTATAAATCTACGTCTTTAACTTGAGTTGCGGATGTTCTTAACTGAAGCTTGCCTTTAACATCCCGGACGACATCATTAACCAAATTCCTTTTTTTCCTTTCATACGCCTTGAACCATAATAGTTCAATTAACTCGCAGGCAAGCGCTTTCAAACTTTGAGTATCAACATGCTTGTCAATAACGTCTCTGTACTCAATATTCTCTACTAGCTGACGGACTGAGCCAATCAGGTCGCTGAGGACTTTATCAACACCAATTTCAAATTGAGTTTCATTAAACAGAGCAACTTTAGAGAATGCATCACGCTTTTCAGCCTCCTCAGCCGATTTCATTAAAGTCATCAGATAGTCTTCTACCTTCCGACGATTATTATCAAGATCAACATTTAGAATATCGTCTAGAACGCTCTTGAATGGACTTAAATGCTTATCCGCGAATGTGCTCTTCTTTCTTGCCACATCTGCATTGAACTCTTTTTCATAGTTGGCATCATCTCTTTGTACAAGAGAGAATTGAGGAATGTATTTAACATTGTCGCAGTCTTTATTAATCTGCGTTAGAGTTACAGTTTTCCCTGAGGATCTAGCTCCCAGTACAATATTCAAACCAGTGGATAACTTCTGTCCATCGTCGAAAATCTGAATAAGTGCATTACCTTCAGACCTAGAAAGAGCAACTTTATTTCTATCTCGAAGGCTAAACTTTAATGAATTTAGGGAAATGTCACCACAATCAATGTATGTTTGTCTTATCGGAAATTTGCTCATATCCAGGTTAATTCGTACATCACTGAATATTACAGGAGTTAATTCAGCTTCATCTTTTGCCATACGAATGAATTTTTTAGGACTATCAACCTCGCCCGCAGAAATAAATTTGCCGAGTTTGCCAAGTGTATCTGCTGATATAGCCGGCCTTTTGCCATAGTGAGGGATAAGTAAGTAGTCATTAAGATCGCCAAAGATGCTCACCAACTCGTCTACGGTTATTGAATCCCCTATAGCAGTAATTTTCTCGGATACGGCACGGGTTTTGAGTTGGAACTCAGTTAGGTTTTTATTTTCTGAAATTACTAGTAGGTGTCCTGTTTCAACATTTATTTCAATGCCGGGAAATACAACACATTTTAACGTTTCTGCGATCTCGTTAAATTGAGCGAGGTCGAACATGTCATGGTTTGTAATAGCTATAGCATCGAGTTCTGCTGATTTTACATATTCCCTTAATTTGTCTAGTGAGAATAGAAAATGTGCGTCGGTAATAGTCGGTACAGTATGTATGTGAAGATCAATTTTCTTCAATGTTTGCTCCATCAATAATTAGAAGAATATACTTAGAGCCGCAGCCCAATATAACCTCTGCATTCACCACGCCAAACAATCCGGAGTAAAGCAAGTTTGTTCAAGCCGTATATTGGTATTTCCAGCTAGAACCCAGTGAACTTCCAATTTGGGCAAAAGCTCTAGATACGGTGAAAATTATTCCAAGCCAATTACGCCGAATAACAGCTGGGGTAGCAGTTGATATTCAATTACTCATCAGTTTTTTCATTAACTAATCGAGCAGTATTTCGATCATAAATCACACTCGTAATAGAACCATCTTGAATACATTGAACTGCTTGATCGATCACTTGCAGCGGTACAAAAAACCATTCACGCGGTTTAACAGGGTTTCCAAAGCGGTCTTCAATTGTTAAGTCGATCTGTGCGGCACCAAATAGCTTATGAAAAAGATTTTCTAATTTTGTGCGGTTTATGTTGTGTAGTTTATAGGTGGCAACAACTTCAACGTCTGCTAATAGGTAAGTCGCATCTTTACTGGCACCTGCTATGCGCGTTTCTACCTTGCCGCCTGTAACGCCAATTTTGTGGACTAGCTGGCGGTGCTCGGCAACAAATGGGTGATTGGATAAGCTGCGTAAAACATAAATAGTGCCGGATTCTATATCATCGGCCTCTAATGGCTCTTCGCTAAAGATTTCATGTCTAAAGAGTGGCCCATCATCTACACCCGTTAACATACGAGAGGTTTCATCTTTATAAAGCGCACGTTGCAACGAGCGCATTAGCAAATTACTTTCTGTGCCATTGGAATAAATAACTCGTAACCTTGCATCTGGTTCGCCGTTACCTGTGCGGAATAAATCGCCTTGTTCAGCGATATAAACTAGTAAGCCGCTTAGCACAAAAAAATTGCCTACGCTAAAACTTGAATCACGGCCAAATTGACGAGATTGACGAACACCTGCTTTTAGTTCTTTTTCTGCCTGCTCAAAAAGCGGTTGGAATTTTTCAAAATCCGCACAAGGTGTGCGATTGGCAATTTCTTCAGCAGCACGTTTTTCAGCGGTTGAGCGCACATTACGCAGTACGGTAATATCATTTTGTTCGGCTGCTACAGCCCCAATTCCAAGCTCGGCCAGTAGTGCATCTTCGTCCAGCTCGTCGAGGTTTATAGCCGGTGAGGAAGTACCAGACAACAATCCAACGGTATCGATTGAGGCCAATAAAGTTTGTGCGTCTGGTAGCTTGCGTAACTGATCCAAACGCACTGCGTACAGCCGCTCGAATATATCGCGGCCTTCTCCATGCAATGGTGCTCTACCATGCGTTTGGTAAAAACGGAGAATATCTTCAAAGCCAGCGATAATTCGCTCTTCTTGAGGTGTGCGGCTCGATGTTTTAAGTGGAGTAACCTCAACACCTAAGGCATCTAATAATTCATCATCATCCATATCTGCCATTAGATCGATTCTCCCTCAACACTTTGGTTTTGTGTTTCAGCGGCCTTAGCTTGTGCACGGTAGCGCGCTAACGCAGCCACACCTTCTGCCATTTGTTTTTCCCATGCATCGGCAGAATTAATGTCTGGCAGGCGGCCTCGCTCAGCTTTGAATTGCAATGCGCGCTTAGCCAATTCGCGAGCGTCTTCTAGCGGAATATTTACTTTTTTTGCGGCAATACTGGATTGAACTTGGCGCAATGATTTTTCGTCCATCGCTTTGGCCAGCACAGCATAAGCAGCATCAAAGGGGTTGATGCGATCAATCAAATCAATATCCAAATCTCGGACATTAACAAACCTACGGACACCATCGATTAGCGCTGTGCTGCCTTGTGCGCCCTCTTCTGAATTAGAGCCGCCTTGTCCTGCTGCATCGGCCTGAGCCAATGCTAATTTTGCTTGCTGGGTAATGTTCATGGCTGCAATAGCATGTTGGCGAATTGCTTCTTGATCTTCATTACTTAAATCGGGATAACGCTCACGGATAATTTTTCCCATGCGTAATTGCGTGAGCTCTTCTGGCAAGGTGTTTTCTTTGTCGAATAAACCGCGCTCTATCGTCGTTTTATCTTGTAAAAAACTGGTGACAACTTCATTCAAATCTTCTTTGCAAATGCGAGTTGCTTCTGGGCTTTCAGGTAAAGCCAAGCCATTAATTTCAAGGTGTATCTGGCCTGTTAGTGCATTTACGCCGATATTACGGCCACCCTCTTTATAGCCCTCTTCTCCATAATCAAAGCCATCTATTGCGCCGGAATTTTTGGGAGTGAATTCATAGCGTGGCGCTAGCACCTGCTCCATTAACAAACTGGCTGAAATAGCTTTCAGCATATCGTTCACGGCTTCTGCGACGGCTGCTTGTTCAGCGGCAGGCTCGGCAATTAAATTCGTAAAACGCGCGCGCTCTTTACCCTCTGCATCGCGAGTGGCACGGCCAATAATTTGAATAATTTCAGTCAAGCTGCTGCGATACCCAATGGTCAATGCATGCTCACACCAAATCCAATCAAATCCTTCTTTCGCCATACCGAGCGCAATAATAATATCTACGTGGTCGCGATTATTTTTCTGCGCAGGATCTTTCAATGCGGAAAGCACACGCGAGCGTTTTGCTTGATCGGTATCGTCTACCAAATCGGCCACTTTTAAAATGCGGCCATCTTTGGCTTTGATAAGGTGAAAACCTGTAGCTGGGTCAACGCCTTGCCAATCGCCCAGTGCGCTCATAATGTCGTTTACTTCACGCTCTTTGTCTTTCAAGCTTTCGCGAGCATTTACGTTAGGAATGTGAACGATAGTTTTTAATGCTGGGTCGAGAACTTTTGCAACGGCATCTACATATTTTCCAGTATAAAAAAAGTAGCCTACATCTAAAGATTTTAGCCAGTTGTATCCATTCAGCTGTTCGTAATAGGTGTAAGTAACTGTCTCAAATTTCGCTTCGTCTGCCGGTGATAAAACGGCCTCGCTATCACCACGGAAATAAGAGCCTGTCATGGCGACTACATGCACTTTGTCGTGAGTAATGAATGCGCCTAACTGACTGCCCAATTTATTATCTGGATTGCTGGAAACATGGTGAAACTCGTCGATAGCAATAAGGCGATTATCGAAGGCTTCTATTCCCAACTCTTCCACGGCAAAACGAAATGTGGCATGGGTGCAAACCAAAACCTTATCGGTGCTGGAAAGAAACTCACTGACAGCTTTAACTTTAGATTTTGCTACACGAACATCGTCTGCACCCGGTGCGTTGCACAGATTCCATTGGGGGGCGACATGCCAATCCCAATAAAATCCGTATTGGCTTAGTTGTTCATCCGCAAAACTACTACCAATTGAACGCTCTGGAACGACGACGATGGCTTGTTGTAAGCCTTGGTTATTCAGTTTGTCCAATGCAATAAACATAAGCGCACGGGATTTGCCCGATGCCGGTGGCGACTTAATCAATAAATATTGCTCACCGCGTTTAGCGTAGGCACGCTCTTGCATGGCGCGCATCCCCAAAGCATTTGCTTTGCTGGATATGCCAGTGCGTGCAGTGGCAATAGAAACCGATGGTACGGTGTAAGTGTTTGTTGGGTTTGTCATAGTGCATGGGTCTCCATTAATTACCTACATCCGCTAAACAATCGCTTAATAAACTAATGAGAAATTGCGTCTTTCTAAAATTTTTTCTGGTCAAGCTATGCTCTTTCATCCCTTCTTCCCTCTTGTTGTTTTCTTCGCGGGCTTAGCATCCGCTGCTGCCATCTTCGTATACATCTCAAATAATTTTTCTAAGCGTTCAGTATCATTTTTGAAACGACGACCAATGTAAATGCGTTCCAACACCTCATCATTTTGTTCGTGGGCGTGGCGCAAATTTTCTGGCATGTTTTCGGGATCGTATAAATCAGCGATTGTTTTTGGGAAATGCGCTTCGCGTGCTAACAGGATATTTTCTGCGCAGGCTGTTAAGTCGGCT
>Ga0114940_10000502_pt1 | contig 18420 bp, 16 predicted proteins | sample ColdCreekSource_FD_87195 | JGI IMG/M metagenome (GOLD analysis project Ga0114940, IMG submission 87195) | Groundwater microbial communities from Cold Creek, Nevada to study Microbial Dark Matter (Phase II) - Cold Creek Source | ecosystem: Environmental > Aquatic > Deep subsurface > Groundwater ... | reverse complement strand
CCAAAGCCGCGTCCGCCCATATGAATGCGGTCATGCCGACCGATTTTCCGTCATTAGGTGTGCCGTGGATTTTGAGCGGTCTAGCCGCCCTGTTCGGACGCTCCAAGCTTGCTAACAATATGTCACCGCTTGCTAATTTGGCGATTTCCAACGTGCCCGGCCCTGGTATGGCGCTGTATTTGGCAGGTGCAAAAATGCTCACCTACTACCCCGTGTCTATCGTGACACACAGTTTGGCGCTCAATGTCACGGTGCAAAGCTACAACGGCTCGCTGGATTTTGGTTTGATCGCTTGCCGCAAAGCCATGCCCGATTTGCCAGAGCTGGCCAAGTACATGCAAATAACCTTCGACGAGATGCTGGCCTTCACACCCTTAGCCGCCTCAGCCGCAGCGCCAGCCGCTGTGGAAGCCAAAGTTACAGCTAAGAAGATTCCAGCTAAGAAACTTGCAACTAAGAAAGTAGCTGCAAAGAGGCTGGTTCCCAAAAAGTTGGTTCCAAAAAAAGTGGCCCCCAAGAAAGTGGTTGCTAATAAGTGACAAGATATTCAACGACAAGATAGTGCCCCGCATAATGGGGGGCTTGACACAGAGCGTATAGTTTTTAAATAACAGCTCTTTCATCCATTTCATCTTTTCTATGACTCTCATTTACATCGTTTTAGCCACCTTAGCCGCTGGCATCGGTAGCGTTTGGCTGGCGGCAGCGCTCAGTTTTGGTGCTTTTGCTCGTTATACCCAGCACATGCTCAGCTTGGCAGCGGGGGCGTTACTGGCCACCGCTTTCATGCATTTGCTGCCTGAGGCGTTTGAGGCTCAAGCTGGGGCGAAAGAATTGTTTGCCGCTTTGCTTGCGGGTTTGATATTCTTTTTCCTGTTGGACAAAGCCGAGTTGTGGCATCACGGTCATGAACACCACGACCCGGCCCCAAGCAGATCTGTGGTCTTGCCTTTTTCACCGCTCATCTCGCACAATGCGGTTGATTGCACTGCTGCATTGGCTCATGGGCACGATCATCATGGTCACCACCACAGCCATGCACAGAAGCCCGGTAGCTGGGCATTGCTGACAGGCGACAGCGTGCACTGCTTTGGTGACGGCGTGCTCATAGCCTCTGCCTTCATGGCTGACCAAAGCTTAGGCTGGGTCGCTGCGTTGGCTGTGCTTGCGCATGAAATTCCGCATCACATGGGTGATTTGGTCGTTTTGAGTCAAATTAACGCGGGCAGCCAAAGCAACAGCAATCGCATCGCCCTGGTCAAAGTCTCGCTGGCAGGCTCAGTCACTGCTATTGGCGGCTTGGCGGGTTACTGGTTGGTGAATCAACTGCAAGACTACTTGCCTTACTTTTTGGTCTTGGTTAGCAGCAGCTTTATCTACGTGGCGCTGGCAGATTTGATTCCGCAACTGCAAAAGCGCCTCAGCTTCAAGCAAACTAGCGCACAAATACTGTGGTTGGCCGCAGGCATAGGTATGGTGACGTTAGCCAGTGGCATGGCGCACGGGCATTGAAAATACCCTAAATTTTTTCTCAACAAAAAGTTGAGCCAAAAACCAGCAAATTGAACAACCATATAGAAAAATTCCTGCATGGTTTCAAAATAAGTTTGATGCTCAAAAAATGGTTAGAGCTCAATTTAAGACTGACTTAATTGTTAATGTCTTGTATTTGTTGTGATTTTTTTGTCTTTTTAATGCGACAAAGCTGGAATTAATCATTACATACACTTTTTTTGTATACAAATTCGCTCTGAACATGGTTGAATGCTTAAGAATATTAATTATGATTTACAAATTCATACAAATACAAGCATCATTTGATCTTTGCTTATGTGAATTAATGTATTCTTTTTTCATGCAAATTTAATGAATTTGTGAAGTGATTGAGTGTAATTTTAGCCACTAGGATTTGCGTGATTTTTTGTGATTTTCAGCCATCTTGCGCATTAACTTAATTCGAGTATCTGAGACATGATTGGTTACAACATTCTTCTCATAGGTTTTTCTGATTATGAAAAATCAACGATTGAAACCTTTTTCCGCCTAGCAGGAAAACGTGCACCACATTGGCGCTTGACGCAAAGAACTAACGAAGCTCGCGTGGTACTGTTGAACGCTACATGCAAGCAAGATCTAGACAAGCATAGTTCTCACGTAGCATCATGGCAAAAGGTCATCATCGTTGGTAGTTCAGATTACGGTTCTGGCTGGCCTATATTGCCTCGCCCCATAAAGCTAACTGCTATTTTGATCTTATTGGATCATTTGACAGAGTTTAATGCGAGTGAAATACCTAAATCTGCACCTAGCGTTTTACCCCCAGTAATTATCAATCCCAACTCGACAGATGTGTTTGCTAGTGTTACCTCAAACGTGTCAATAGTACCAAGTGTCACAAACAAATCGGCACCGCTACTAACTACACCTATTGATACGATTAAGCCTGTATCCGTCCCCTTGAATGAAGCGCCTAGTTTTTTTTCAAGTAACAGTTTGTCTGACCAAGTTCCAGCTTCAAATTCAGTTAACCCAAGCACCGATATGCGTCGCGTTTTGATTGTAGATGACAGCGATATTGCATTGAAATACATGCAAAACCGCTTGCGTCACTTTAGTTACGAGTGTGACATGGTGCATAGCGGTGAGGAGGCTTTGGCGATGGTTGGCACACACACATATCAATTTGTGTTCTTAGATGTCATGATGGCAGGATTAGATGGCTATCAAACTTGCAAAGCAATTAAAAACAACAAGGCAAGACGCGGTCCTGCACCGGTGGTTGTGATGCTAACCAGCAAAGGGGGCACGATTGATAAGATTCGTGGCACTATGGCGGGTTGTGATGCATATTTAACAAAGCCACTTAACGATAAAAAGTTGAGTGCTGCTTTAGCTAAATTTGACGAGTCAACAATTTTTCAAAGGTGGCGGGCAGTTAATCCCACGCAGCCCTTGACTGAAGGCGATTCTCTGAAAAATCGCGCAATTTAAAATTCAAGCAGATTTCATGTTTACGGTCTGCTATGAGTAGACCATTTCTATAGTTTGGTAAAAATATTTTATGAAAAAGATACTTGTTGTTGATGATTCTTCGGTTGATGCCAAAAATTTACAGCGAATTTTGTTAGATGCGGGCTGCGCAGTCAGTATTGCTGTTACTGGTATAGACGCGCTTGAAAAAGTAAAAAATGACAAACCAGATCTTATTTTGATGGATGTCAATATGCCCGATTTAGATGGTTTTGCAACTGCACGCAAGCTTAATCAAACGCCTGAAACCAAAGTAATACCAGTTGTCTTTGTGACCAGCAAAGACCAAAAGGTTGATCGCGTATTTGCACAAATGTTAGGTGCAAAAGGCTATGTGACTAAGCCATACGCAACCGAAGAAATATTAGCGTTACTCTAAATTAATAGCGTTCAACGGCATGGAGTCAGCTATTTATTCGGCTCAAGTTATTGCTTGCGGAGGTTGGTCGCTCGCCGTTAGTATGGAGTGGGCTAACAATATCGTTGATACCTTCGAATTAGCGAAAATTCCGCGTGCTCCAAACTGGTTGATCGGAGCTGTCAACATTGATGGTGACATTGTCCCAGTGGTAGATTTGTCTGTTTATTTTGTACCCAATGCGGCGCCGATAGCTATTCATCGTCATCATCGCTTGCTTGTGGGCGGTAAGGGCGGAGAGTACACGGACAAAAATAGTAGTAATGTGAGTGCGAGCAATAGCAGTTTTGCTATCTTGTTCTCTGGCTTGCCAATTCAAATTGAATATACGCGTGAGGAAATAGACGTTTCACTCGTTATACCTGATCGGCTGCGTGAGCTGAGTTTAGGTTTGGCTAAAAACAACTTCGTTGAGCCCAGTGGGGCTGCAAATAAAGTGCATTTCGAAATGAATACAGTTAAGTTTGTTGATTTTTTATCAAACAGTTTGATATAGCTTCGTAATACAGAAAGTAAAAATGAAACTAGCTACAAAAATGTTTTTAGGCGCGGCTATTCTGTCTGTTGTTCCAGTTATCGTTACCTCACTTTTAGTTGGGGGTGGTTCTGTACAGCTTGCTCGTGGAAGTTTGACTCAAGCAGTCGAGTCACAGTTGACTTCATTGCGAGAGGTTCGTAAACAACAAGTTAGTGATTATGTCGATAGCTCGGTGCGTTCATTACAAGCTTTTGCAGCAAGTACGTCGGTCATAGAAGGTTATAAAAATTTTCGACAAACTTACCCCCTTGCAGGTTCAGATCTTGCCAAGGGCGCTGATATTAATAGCATGCGTGAGAATGTAAAAATTTTCTATGAACAACAATTCTCTGAAGAGTTTTCACGTAAAAATCCAACCCGTTCAGTGGGTTTGGATAAATGGGTGGCGGCGCTTGATGATGCGCAGATTGCTTTGCAGCACGCATATATTGTCAACAACAAAAACAAATTGGGTGAAAAAAATAAAATGATAGATGCGATTGAAAAATCGCCATATGCGGCTCAACATGCTAAATTTCATCCATCATTCGCAGCGTTACAAGAACGGCTCGGCTTGTACGATATTTTTCTGATTGACACGCAAACTGATCGTATCGTTTACACTGTTTTTAAAGAGATTGATTTTGCATCTAGTTTGTCAGATGGAATTGCAAGCAATACTGGTTTGGCCGAAGTGTATAAAAAAGTCAAAGCATCTGAAAAAGCTGACACAGTCGCTCTGTCTGACTACGCACGGTATCTGCCCTCTTATGACGATCACGCTTCATTTGTCGCAGTGCCTATTCTAGAAAGTGGAAAAGTAATTGGCGTTTTAGCCATGCAGTTACCGCTCGATAAAATTACCAGTGTGATGACGGCAGAAAAAAAATGGGCTGACCAAGGTTTAGGAAAAACAGGTGAATCTTATCTTGTTGGACGCGATTTACTGATGCGTACAGATAGTCGGTTTCTGTTAGAAAATAAGGCTTATTTTTTAAATGAAAGCGCTAAAAAACTGTCTCCAACTTTGCTTGCATATGCGGATAAGAAAAATACATCAATTGGTGTGATTAGCGTTGATACAAATGCTTCAAAACAAGCTTTGAGCGGTAAAAGCGGTTTTGAATTAATTAGCGACTATCGTGGAACGCCAGTTTTCTCCGCATACGCGCCTTTGGATTTATATGGAATTCGCTTAGCTATTTTGGCCGAGCAAGATGAGGCCGAAGCATTAGCAGGTGTTGATAGTTTAAGACAACAAACAATCATTCGGACTCTAGCAATTTCACTATTGATTTTGGCGCTAGCGGGTGCTGCAGCATATTATTTTGTGAAAACAATTACTCGTCCAGTAAACGCATTATCAGATATGGCACGTAGAGTATCTTCCGGAGATGATGACATTCGCTCTACGGTGACATCGGGGGATGAATTAGAAGATTTGGGTGGTACGCTGAACAAAATGTTAGATGACAGGCAGGCAGTTTTGAAGCAGGCACTTAATGAAAATGAAAACATTAACAACTCAGCGATTAATTTGTTGCAATCTGTATACGCGTTGTCTGAGAAAGACCTAACCGCTCGTGCGGAGGTCAGCTCAGACATTGTTGGCACTTTAGCTTCATCTGTAAATCAATTGGCTGCAGAAACTGCGCAAACTTTGACTGAGGTGCAAGAAATTGCAGGTCAAGTACGTGCAGCGGCAGAGGCAACGCAACAACAAGGTCTGCTGGTGCAAAGCGCGACAAACCGGGAGCGTACCTTGTTGGCATCTATGGGTGTAACGTTAGATACTGCTACGCGCCAGATGAGTGAGGTTGCACAGTTGTCAACAGCCTCTAGTGCGGCTGCAGCGCGTACGTCAGACGCGACCAAGGCTGCTCAAGCGGCGGTAGAAGGGACCATGCGCGGGATGGATTCACTGCGCGAAGTTATTTCAGAGACTGAAAAACGCTTTAAGCGTTTGGGTGAGCGCTCTCAGGAGATCTCATCTGCAGTGGCCTTGGTCAACACTATTTCCGAGCGCACTCATGTACTCTCACTGAACGCTTCAATGCAAGCAGCCACAGCTGGTGAGGCTGGTCGCGGTTTTGCCGTTGTGGCTCAAGAGGTACAGCGTTTGTCTGATAGCTCTCGCCAAGCTACAGGAGAAATTGCTCAACTGGTGAGCAATATTCAGTCGGAAACTAATGAAACCTTGATAACAATGAATCGTCTCATTGCAGACGTGGTTGCACAGACTGAGTTAGCACGTAGTGCGGGTCAAGAGATGACGCAAACACAAGCTGCTACAGGGGAGTTGGTCAGTTTAGTACAACGCATTGCGGCATTCTCTGTTCAACAACAAGAAATGGCGTTAGCGCTGCAAAAGACGGTGCAAGGCATGAACGAAGGTACGGCTGAAACCAGTAGTGCCATCGAGCAGCAAACTGACGCAACAAATACTTTGGTACAGTTCGCCCAGCGCCTGAATGACTCTGTGGGACAATTCAAAGTTGCTTAATCACAGCTTGCCTTGCTTCTCAAATCGATATCATTCATCAAATGATTAATTTATGAGCAGTGACATGATCTCAGTCATGACTGCGCTCTTGCGCAGTGAGTTTGAGCAGGAATTACCAGCTACGCGCGATACTCTTTCGCAGTGGAAAATCGCGCCATCACAGCTGCCAACTGGCCTTGCAGACATGATGTCCTTGCTTGAGCGATTCAAACAAGCAGTTGAAACAGTAGGATTTGAAGGCTTAGGCGCACATCTTGGGGTTATCCTAACCTTCACGCAACAACTAGCTCAAGATTTGATAGATTTAGAGGCAATCAGATTTGCATCTGAACGAGCAATGCATGTTATTTGGTTAGCCGAATGGCCTGATTTAACCAGAGCTTATTTGGAGCAGCCTGCCAATGCGGCTGTGGTTGAGACTATGGTGACTTACCTCGGCGTGTGTCCTTTGCCGTTGGCAGACGATCATATTTTGGAAGTCGCTGGTCTCTTACTTGTGCTGCCAGACATGACGGACGATGATGCGGATGAACTGGCTCTTTTGCAGCAGCCTGCCACAGATGATGATGTGGCGATACTGACGGACGATGTCGATCCTGAACTGCTATTTGCCCTTTTAGTCGATGCACCACAACAGCTAGATGAACTGGAGCAAGTCGTCGTCCAATGGGTAGCGGGAACATGTTCGGAAGCCAGCATGAATGAGGCACTGCGAACGGCACACACGCTTAAAGGTAGCGGTGGCATTATTGGATTGCTAGGTATTGCACGTTTAGCACACCGTCTAGAAGATATTTTGTTGCATGCTGCAGAGCAGTTGCAAATGAGTGAAGGCACTGGCGAACGTCCACCCGAAGCTTTGGGTCGTGATGTGATGCAAGCGGTGCATTGTCTACAGCAAATGGTAAATCATCTGCAAGGAAATGAAGAGGCGCCTAACAACGCTAAGCTCATATTGCAAAAATTGCTTGATTGGGTTAGTCTCATTCGCAGCGGAGAAATTGGTAGTATTGAACCATCATCGGAAGCTTCTGCTGATCCTTCACCTGCACTTCTTACTCAAAAAAATGCGACGATCCCATCCCCATTAAAACAGCAAGAATCCGCTGTACTGCGTCTAGGTGTCGATCAGCTTAGTCGTTTGCTGCGACGCGCCGGTCAATCGATTGTGCATACAGAGCGGTTGTCAAAATTGTTGTCTGACACCGAAACTTGGCTAACGGCAATGGAGCGCAGCAACCAATTGATGACTGCGCGTCTGCGCGAATTGGATGCGATGGTGAATAGTCAAGTCGTACAGCTACGGGACGCTCAGCTAAACGTTCGGCCAGACGATAACAGCTTTGACCCGCTAGAGTTAGATCGCTACGATGCTTTGCACGGTTTGTCGCGTTTTATTGGAGAAGCTGCCCGTGATAGCTCTGCCATGGCGCAGCAAGCTCGTGAATCAACAGCGAAATCCGTCGCTATGTTGCGCCAAGAAGGCTACGCATTGACAGCACAGCATAGAGAGCTGCTAGCTGCCCGTATGGTTCCAGTGAAAACTATTATTCCTCGCATGAAACGCACTGTCGCACAAACCGCGATTGCTACTCAGCGCAAAGTTGCTCTCCACATCACTGGTGAAGACATGGTGGTTGATGCCGATGTACTATCTCGCTTAGCGGAGCCGCTTTTGCATTTGTTACGTAACGCGGTTGACCATGGCATCGAACTACCGCAGGATCGATTAGCGGCTAATAAAATGGAGCAGGGCTCGATTTATCTCGATTTTCAGCGTGATGGTGAAGAAATGGCACTACGCGTTAGCGACGATGGCCGCGGCCTCGACTTAGCAGCTATTGAAGCGAAAGCCCTTAGCTTTGGTTTGATTTCATCTGCTGGCAGTTTGTCTGAGACCGAGTTACAGCGTCTGATTTTGCAACCTGGCTTCAGTACCCGCGATGCAGTAACTGAAACCTCAGGTCGTGGCGTGGGAATGGATATTGTGAACGACCGCATTACCAGTTTGAAAGGTCGTTTAGAGATTGATACCACCTATGGCCTGGGCAGTACGTTTACTGTGCATGTGCCCGTATCTAGTGGTGTGGCACATGCTTTGGTGGTGGAGTGCAAGGGCGAAGCAGTGGCTTTGCCGCTAGAGCAAATAAGCAGTATCGTCGCGGCTGGTTTGGCGGAATTCTCAGTGACAGATACAGGTGTCCAGCTCGAATATGCTGGTCAAAATTACCCCGCCTTTGCTTTAGCGCAATGGTTAATTTAGATGACGTTAGCCCTGCCGACATCCTGCAAAATGCTCAGTCTTGGATCATCGTCCTAGCCAAAGGCTTGAGCGGCTCTGTTGCCCTCTTGGTCGATGCCGTTTTAGAATCTCGTGAGCTGATTTTGCAAGATGTAGGTCTGTTAACCCGTCGTGTGCGCGGCATTGTGGGTGGCGCTTTCCGAGCTGATGGCCGGCCGCTCTTTCTGCTCAGTGTGTCTGAGCTACAACGCGCAGTAAATGCTGCGAACAGTGCGAAAAATCAAAGTAATCGCGCTTTAAATACAACATTAACTACAGCGCTGCGTAAACGCCTGACGGTCGAAAGGCCCCGCGTGCTGGTGGTTGACGATGCGTGGTCCGTGCGCCGCTCTATGCAGCAACTATTGGAAGACGCTGGCTATGATGTGGCCACCGCTGCCGACGGCTTCGAAGCCCTAGAGCGCCTACGCGCCAAAATTCCCGACGTGGTCCTTACCGACCTTGAAATGCCTAACTTGAACGGATTAGAACTCACCCGCCGCATGCAAGAAATCCCGCTGTGGGCGGCGATACCAGTGGTGATGATTACCTCACGCACCAGTTCCAAACACCGCGAAGAAGGCCACAAAGCCGGCGTCGACGTCTACCTCACAAAACCCTACCAAGACGCAGAACTACTCGCCCAAGTGCGCAACTTGATGTCAAATAAAGCATCAGGTTTGGTGGATATTTCGCTATAAATAATGTAGCTATCGAGGGGGATAAATATGCCGGCAGAGGCATATTTATTTTTATTTTGGTGTTTATTATTGACTCATCCACCCGACATCATCTTCTCAATCGGTTTGCCGTTCAGTGTGCCTTTGCCTTGACTCCATTTGAGGGTCGTGCTCAGTTGTTTGTCTTTTTGTGTCGCAAAGCCATCGGCGACAGATTTTGTCACCATCAGCTGCATCGCCTCTGGTATCAGCTGTGATGGAAACGTTACATTGGCTGTGGCATCCAAACGTTGAATGAGCATCATTGGCGAGGCCCAATCCGACTCTAAAATATCTGCCAATTTGACTTGGCCGTTCACATCAACCAAGCCCTCAGGCGTCATGACACTGATTTTTTTGATGTCAAGGCTGGGGTTGCCAGCTGCGATCAGTTTGTAATCTGCCAGCATGGTTTTAAATGTCGCCTCGCTGTTCATATTGATCGCTTGCGATGACTCTGCCAATCCTGCAAAACCTGATTTAGTTGATTTTGAACCTAACAACGCGTTCAGCACAGGTACCATGCCGCAGTTTTGCATGGCAGAAATACGGGCCATGGGCTCAGCCGCTAGGTTATTGATTACAAAGTCGTATGCCGCATTGGTGTACTCTTTCTTACTGTCGCCAGCGCCGATTTTGGCTATTGCCATATTGACTTTTGACGTCATCATCTTTTTGTCGTCCAAGGTATTTGCGCCGCTGAAGGTGAACCCTTCCAACTTAAACATGGGCTTTTCACCACCCATGGCAACCAAGTCCTTCAGCTTGCCGCTGCTCTCACTTTCCCAAATACCTGGGGCGATACGGTTAAGTTTGGCTGTGAAATCAAAAGCGCCCAGCGTCACCTTCGCTTCTTTGCTTTCAAACACAGCTCCTGGCATGTTGCCAGAAAGCATTATCTTTTTGCCCTCAGCGTCAGACTTCACATCCATCGTCACGCCCAAAAACTGCAGTTTGCCTGTCTCCTTGCTTGCGTCTTTGTCCATTTTTACGTCAAACTTGGGCACGGTAATCGTTTCGTCCGACGAGCCGCTAAAACCGTACGTGCCCGTAATCATTGCCAGCACTTTTTGCCCCGTGGCTTCTTCGTATTTGGCTTGTAAAGCAGGTGGCAAAAGCAACTCACCCGTGTAGCTGGCCGCATTCAAACCGCCCGCAAAAGGGCCGTGGCTCAAATGCGCGCGGTACAGCAAGAAAACGTCATTCCCTGCTTCTCCGGCTGCTGGCGTGGTCGCTGTTTTATCGACCCCCACATTAGACGCCATACATGACGCATCCAACCCAATCTTGATCTCCACCTCACTGCTGCGTGCGCCGCGCTCATACTTCACCAATTCGGCCTTAAACGGCTTGTCTACAGCTGTAGTCAATTGAGCTTTTGTTACTGCTTCAATTTTTCCACCTAAATAGTTAGGCCCAACAACAACAGCACCCACGATGCTCAAAGCTAATGCCACACCACCACCAATTAATAATTTATTCATGCAAATTCCAAGTAAATAGCAAAAAACGCCAAGCAAAACTGATTGCCAGCTTAATCCAACAAGTCAACCCAGATACTACCTGAAAGATAAGGTCTTTTTATGTACCAGACGAGCAGATTTAAACCTCGTATGAGAATTTGTAAATTAACGCAAACTAATGGTAAATTCGAGCTTCTCAAAATTAATCAGAAAGCAAGACATGAAACAAGCCGTGAATATTCAACTCCAGCGCCCAACCGGCGCGTTTATCGCCGCTTCTTGGGTGGCGCTGTTGGTAGGCGCGTTGGTGTATTTGATTGGGCTGTGGAATGCGCCCAGCATGGCACTGAACGAGCGCGGTTATTACTTCACGATTTTGATGTACGGCTTGTTCGCCGCCGTGTCGTTGCAAAAATCAGTGCGTGACCGTTTGGAGGGTATTCCAGTCACGGGTTTGTATTTTGGCTTGTGCTGGCTGTCTCTGGGCATTGTGTTGGTTTTGTTGTCTGCCGGTTTGTGGAACGCCACGCTGGCATCTAGTGAAAAAGGTTTTTACGCCATGTCGTTTTTGCTCAGCCTGTTTGGTGCGGTGGCGGTTCAAAAGAACGTGCGCGATTTGGCGCTGTTCAAAGACGACACTGTGGTGGATGCACCTGTGGTGAGTGAGTGAATCGATGAACGGGTGAATAATTAAATAAAAAAAGCGCCAAATTGGCGCTTTTTTTATATTGATGTGGCTAAAACTTACTTCGCGGCCATCCCCAGTCGCTCAATCGTCTTCTTCTCCGCCGCAAATGTTCGCGCGGCATAGGCTGTGTAATCAGCAGTGTTCATATAGATGGTAGGCTGATAAAACTTGTCAAAAGCTTCCAACACTTTAGGATCTTCTAGCGTTTTCTTAAACGCATCGTGCAAGATTTTCACCAAGTTAGGATCCATGTTTTTCGGGCCGCCTATGCCAAAAGGCGATTCTGTGATGGTGTCCCAGCCGCTTTCTTTAACGGTAGGCACATCGGGGAAGGCTTTGTTACGCTCGCGCCCCAGCGTGGCCAAGAGACGCAGTTTGCCGCTTTTGACGTGCGGTGCAAATTCTGTCGTGCCGCTCATCAGCGTGATGTGACCGCCCAAGATGGACTGAATCAACTCTGCTGAGCCTTTGTACGGTACGTCAACAATATCAATACCCGCTTTGCCCGCAAATTCTTCAATTGCCAAATGCGGTGTTGTACCCGTGCCGGTGTGGCCGTAGCTGACTTTGCCGGGGTTGGCCTTGGCGTAGGCGACCATTTCTTTCAGGGTTTTGTAGGGCGCATCTGCCGTGGCAGCTAAGCCAAAGGTGTAGCCGGTCAAGCCAACAATGTGGGTGATGTCTTTGACCGGGTCAAACGCCATTTTTTGCATGTGCGGCAGGCGGTAAATGCCCAGCGGCAACTGCGTCAAGGTGTAGCCATCGGGCTTGGCGGTCACCATGGCGGTTGCGCCCAAAGTGCCACCCACGCCAGGTTTGTTTTCCACAATGATCGTGCCGCCCAGCGCACGACCAGCGCTTTCGGCCAAGGCACGCATCACCGCATCGCTGCTGCCGCCTGCGGGCCACGGGGCGATCAAGGTAATGGGTTTGCTGGGGAATTTGTCTTGCGCCCAGCTGCTAGAAATGATGGCTGGGGCAGTGAGAACAGCAACTGAAGCTGAAGCAGATTGCAGAACGGTTCTACGGGAAATTAGTTTTGAATGTGTCATGTTGTTGTCTCCTTGAATGAACAACTAACATGATGAATCAACCCGCATGGCGGCTTTGTCACCTCTGTGACTTAGCTTTGTGAATTAGGCCGCTGTGCTCAGCCGTAGGCTTATCTTTGCATGAGTGCAACCAAGCTCTTTTGGCTCAAGCGCAAGCGCTCCAATGCTGTAGCCAAGCCTTCAAACTCTTGGATACCGCCAGATTTAACTTCACCTTCTAAGTTGCCACGACTGATGTTGTCAACTGATGTTGTGAGCTTCGCCAAGGGTTGGCTCACTGTTCTTGGTAGCTTGAACATCAAGCCCAAGGCTATCAAAATACCCGCCACGACAGTTGCTAGCACCACGTACAATAATTTGTCAAAACCGGTTCCTGCAACTTCGCTGAGCGATAAAGTGGCCTTTGTTTTTGCCTTGGTCATCTCGGCGACGCCTTTGATGAGCACGTCGGAGAAACGGGTTTTGCCTAGCTGAATCATGTCATTGGCTTGAATAGGGGTCAACATGGTGATAACTTCAACAGCTGGCGCTGCAGGCGTTGCTACTTTTACTTTAGACGCAGCAGCAGCGTTGATGGCGGCTAGCTCGCTGGCTTGCAAGTCCATTTTTTCTTTGCGAACGTTAACTGCATCAAAAATAAGGCGCATTTGCGTGCCATAAAAGCTGGCAGCTTGCATCCATTGTTCAATGAGTGCTTGATCTGCACTGGTAAACGCAGCGGCTTGGTTGCCGCGCATGGCTCCTAAAATTTGGCTGAGCTTGTCAGATGCTGCTGCCCATTCTTTGATGTACCCATTGCGCTTTTCTTCATTGGACACATACACAAAATACTCTTTTTCATAGCGGCGCACCTGTTGTGCCAGCACGGCCAACTCACCCAATTGGGATGAGGCAATGGTGTTTTTGCGGGTGGCATCCACCACGTCTTTACGGGTAGATTCTTGGTCCCACCAGACAAAAGCTGCTTGCGCAATAAAGAACAGAATAATCAGGGACAAGCCACCGATGAGTTGGGCACGAATAGATTTCATAGCAAGTCAATCAAAAAAATAAATATATAAATGAGGGAGGAGAGGGATAAGAATGCTTTTGCAGCTCAATGGCCAGCAGCCTTGTAAATGGCCGCTTTGACGCGAACATAAGGGACTTCAGGAGGTAGCAATTGGCTCAAATGCACAAAAAAGTACATTTCAAATAGCTTGGGGTCAGTGGCATAGGGGTGAAGCTGTTCGACTTCTTTGATGGCACGTTGCACCAAAAACTTAGCCGCGATACCCACATGCTCAACTAAAACCGATACAGAAGCATCGCGAAACTTATCGAAAGACATACACGTTTACTTAAATACGTAAGTTTAACTTTCAGTGGCTTTAAACGTGTGTAAATGTGACAACATGTTGAAAATTGCAAGTGTTAATGTGACTTAATTGGCAATTCAGCAGTAGAAAATACAACACAATGCAAGTCTAGCCTAGCCTTGCGCCACGGGTCGTGCGGTGTCGCTGCACCACTCGCTCCAGCTGCCGGCAAAGAGCGCTTGGCGGCCCAATCCGGCCAGCTCCATCGCCAGCACATTGGGCACGGCACTCACGCCGCTGCCGCAGTGGTGAACGACGGTGTTGGGGTCGCGGCCTGCGAGCAGTTTGGCGAATTCAGCTTTTAAAACTTCAGCGGGTTTGAACTTGCCGTCTGTGCCTATATTCTCTGTAAAGGGGCGGTTCAACGCACCGGGAATGTGGCCTGCAGCCGGGTCTAGTGGCTCGACCTCGCCACGAAAGCGCGGTGCGCCGCGTGCATCGAGAATGGTTTGAGATGGTTTGCTAAGGTTATTTGCTACCGTATTTATAGCTGCTAAGGCAACTAATTCGCTGGCTAGAGTGTAATTCGAGGGGGTAATATTGAGTTTTGAAGCGGTTTTAGATGCATCAACAGGATTTCCTGCAGCTTGCCAAGCCTGCAAACCGCCGTCTAGCACGGCGACGGCCTCGTGCCCCGCCCATTTCAGCATCCACCACAGCCGCCCACAGTAGTTCACGCCGTTGCGGTCGTAAACCACAGCTTGGTGGGCGTTGGTAAAGCCGATGCTGCTGAGCCATGCGGCGAATGTTTCGCGTGACGGTAAGGGGTGGCGACCTCCAGATGCAGCGGCTAGGTCGTTTTTAGAGCTGAGGTGTTTGTCTAAATTGACATAAACCGCGCCTGGGATGTGTGCCTCATCGAACTGCTGCTGACCGAGTTCAGGCTTCATCAAATCGAACGTGCAATCGAAAATCATCAGCGGTTGGGCGGAGGATTTGGCGAAATTGGCGAGTTGTTCGACTGAAATCAGGGTTGTGTACATAAAAACCTTTAAGTGTGTCAAAGAGCGCCTAATGCTCTTCCGCCGGCGTATTCGGCAAAGCGCGGGAGCGTAAAACCGTGGCAGCCACGCCGCTTGCCAAAATCACCGCAATACCCGCCCAGCCTAGCGGTGGAATATTGTCGCCAAAGAGCGCCAGGCTGTAAATCGCGGCAAAAACAATGCCCGAATACTGCATATTTGCCACCACTAGCGTGCTGCCTTTGCTGTAAGCGCGGGTCATGCTCCACTGGCCGAGAGAGGCGAGTATGCCAATGGGAATAAGCCACCAAGCGCCAGCGCTGCTCCAGCTAGTCAAAGGCGAAAAGCCCGTAAACAGCATGCCGATACCGCCTGCGATGGCCGAGCCCAGTGCGAAGTAAAACACGGTGCGTTCTTCAGGCTCGCCCAAGCGCCCCAGCACAGTTACCTGCATGTACGCCAGCGCGGCGCACATGCCAGAGAGCAGGCCGATCACGCCGGCGAAGAGTTGGTCTTGGTCGATGGTGGGGCGCAGCGTCATCACCACGCCGGCAAAACCGCATAAAACCGTCAAAAGCAGCGGACCCTGTGATTTAGCGTCTTTCGCCGAGCTGTAAAACATCGCCCCACCGACGATGAAAGCTGCAATCCACACGCCGCTCATGTAATTCAACGTCATGGCTGTCGCCAGTGGCAGGTGGGCAATGGCGTAAAACCAAGCGGCTAGCGACACCACACCAATGAAGGCTCGCCAGACATGCATCATGGGCACTTTGGTGGCCAACGTCACGCCGCGCGCCCGCATCATCAACCACATGAACAGCATGCTGATGAAGCCTCGGTAGCAAACCAGCTCAAAGGTATTGAAGTTTTCCGACGCGATTTTGACGCCCACGCCCATGGTGGCGAAGAAGAAAGAGGCTAATACCATCCACAGGGCTTGCATAAGTCTTAAAAAAGGGCTTTTATAGGGATAAATTAGACTGTAGCAGGCAGTATTTACTGCCTGAACAGCTATGAAAATAATAGTAAACTTAGCCTAACTTATGGCTTTGACTGGCTGCATGGCACGCCTGTACCACTGGTGGAACTCCTGCATACCGTCTTCCATGGGGCTTTGGTAGGGGCCGACTTCGTTGTCGCCACGCTGAATCAAGGCTTTGCGACCCGCGTCCATGCGCAACGCGATTTCGTCGTCTTCGATGCAGGTTTCCATGTAAGCGGCGCGTTGGGCTTCGACGAAATCACGCTCAAACTCGGCAATTTCTTCGGGGTAGAAAAACTCGACCATGTTGATGGTTTTTTGTGGCGACACAGGGTGTAGGGTGCTGACAGTGAGCACATGCGGATACCACTCAATCATGATGTGTGGGTAGTAAGTCAGCCAAATCGCGCCAAATTTAGGCGGTGCGCCGTTGTGGTTGTCTTTTTGGTAGTTCAGTAAAACGTTTTGCCAGCGCTCATAAATTGCGCTGCCAGCGTGACCTAAACGGTTCGCCACGCCCACGGTTTGTACGGAGTAATCGGGTTTGAACTCCCATTGCAAGTCGCCCGTGGTCACAAAATTACCCAAACCGGGGTGGAAGGGGCCGACGTGATAGTCCTCTAAGTACACCTCGATAAAGGTTTTCCAGTTGTAATTGCACTCGTGCATTTCAACGTGGTCTAGCTTGTATCCCGAAAAATCCAAATCGGCACGGGGGCCGAGTTGTGCCATGTCTACGGCGACATCTCGTCCATTGGCTTCAAACAGCAAGCCATTCCACTCTTGCAGCTTGTAGTTGTGCAGGTGCAAATCGGGGTCGCAGTCAAAGTGCGGCGCGGCGATGAGTTGCCCCATGGGTTTGCCTGCGGTTTGGCCGCTGGTGTCATAGGTCCAGTTGTGCAGGGGGCAAACCAAGTTGCCCAAACCGCCCGAGGCGTTGGACGCGATGCTGCCTTTGCCCTGCAAAATCAAGGCTTGGCGGTGGCGGCAGACGTTGGAGACCAGCTCGATGCCATATTTGCCATGAATCAGTGCACGCCCTGCGTTTTCTTGCGGCAGGGTGTAAAAGTCGCCAGGGTTGGGGGCGGCAAGGCGGTGGCCAACGTAGCGTGGGCCGTTTTGAAACAGGGTTTGCTGCTCTAGTTTGAACAGCGCTTCGTCAAAGTAACTGTTGACGGAGAGTTGGGAAAACTGTGAATTCTCAGGTGACATGTTTTGATTTTACCTGTGCCCTTGAATTGCAAAATATTCCGTTCGGACTGAGCCTGTCGAAGTCTTCTTGCAACCCTTCGACAGGCTCAGGGCGAACGGGAATCAAAGTAATTCGCCTAAGCCGGCTGACTTTTTCGCAGCCGCTCTTGGCTGTTTGAAAGATGCAAACGCATGGCAGCGCGGGCCGCATCAGGTTTTTGGTTGCGAATGGCTGCCAAGATATTTTGGTGCTCGCTGTGCACGCGCTGCAGGTAGCTGGCACGGTCTTGTTGGGCATGTGCCGGTGTGTTGACGCGGGTGCGGGGGATGATTTTTTCACCCAAATAGGTCATCAAATCCGCAAAATGGCGGTTGCCTGTGGCTTTGGCTATTTCAAGATGAAACTGAAAGTCGCTCGGTGCGGCGTCAGAATCGTGCTTGGTGGAGTCTTCAAACGTGTCCAGCGCTTGCTGCATCGCAAGCAAATCAGCAGCGGTGCGGCGTTGTGCCGCTAATCCGGCTGATTCTGTTTCCAGGCTGATGCGCAGCTCCAGCACAGAGATAACGTCGTTCACAGTGGCGAAATCTGCCGCACTTAGGTGGAAGGTTTTAGGGTCAACTTGCTCTAACGCAAACGTGCCAATGCCATGTCGTGTCGCCACCAAGTTGGAGGCTTGCAGCTTGGACAAAGCCTCTCTCACGACGGTGCGGCTGACATCAAAGCGCGTCATGATGGCGGCTTCGGTAGGCAGTTTCTCCCCCGGCTTGATGTCACCAGCGCGAATACTGGCCGCTAAGGACTCAACGATTTCAGTCACCAATACACGCGGGCGACGCATCGGTTTGTGGGCATTCTCAATAACAGTGTTTACGAGCATAATTTAAAAGCTTAGGGGTTTACCTAGGGTGCATCTATTAATACTTGACAGCATACTGGCTAGCAAATACATTATTAGTTGTCTGATAACTAACAACTGATAAGTGCCTGTCATCAGACTGTATCAAATTTATTAGAAATGTCCACACTCTTCACGCTTCTCTTCACTTTTAACGCAAAGTATTCGTAATTTCATGAGCATCCTTTCACACAATCGACTGTTATTAACTGGCGCAGCCGGTGGCTTGGGTCAAGCGCTGCGGCCACGTCTAAAAGCTAATTGCAAAGTGCTGCGCAGTGCTGACCGAGTAGCATTTGGCTTGGCGGGTGAGCAAGAAGAGCTGGTTTTGGCTGATTTGGCTGATGCCGACGCTGT
>Ga0114940_10000501_pt1 | contig 18474 bp, 21 predicted proteins | sample ColdCreekSource_FD_87195 | JGI IMG/M metagenome (GOLD analysis project Ga0114940, IMG submission 87195) | Groundwater microbial communities from Cold Creek, Nevada to study Microbial Dark Matter (Phase II) - Cold Creek Source | ecosystem: Environmental > Aquatic > Deep subsurface > Groundwater ... | reverse complement strand
CGTGCGCGGCGTGATGTTCCCGATCGCGCAGAAGCAGTTCGCCTCCATGGCCGCGATGCGTGCGATCCAGCCGAAGATGAAGGCGCTGCAAGACCGCTACAAGGACGACAAGCCGAGGCAGCAGCAAGAGATCATGGCGCTCTACAAGCAGGAAGGCGTCAACCCGCTGGCCGGCTGCCTGCCGATCTTCCTGCAGATCCCGGTGTTCTTCGCGCTCTACAAGGTGCTGATCGTAACGGTCGAGATGCGTCACCAGCCGTTTGCGCTGTGGATCAAGGATCTTTCCGCGCCCGATCCGGCGCATATCCTCAACCTTTTCGGGCTGCTCAACTTCACCGTCCCGGCGTTCCTCGGCATCGGCATTCTGGCGGTGCTGCTTGGCGTCACTATGTATCTGCAATTCAAGCTTCAGCCCGCGCAGATGGACCCGATGCAGCAACAGATCTTCGCGATCATGCCGTGGATGATGATGTTCATCATGGCACCCTTCGCGGCGGGCCTGTTGATCTACTGGATCACGTCGAACATCCTGACCATCGCGCAGCAGAAGTATCTCTATTCGAAGCATCCACAATTGAAGGCCCAGGCCGCCAAGGATGCCGAAGATGCGCAGCGCGCGCGCGAGCGTGAGGCAGAGCCGGTCAAGCCCAGTAAGGGCAAGGGCCGCTAAGCATGGTGGACGATACCGCCGCCGAGCTGGAGGAGCGCGCCCGGCGGCTGTTCGCGGGGCCGGTGGAGTTCCTCAAAAGCGCGCCCGGTCTGCAGTTCCTGCCCGATCCGGACCTGCCGGAGGTTGCCTTTGCCGGGCGTTCGAACGTCGGCAAAAGCTCGCTGCTCAACGCGCTGACCAACCGCAAGTCGCTCGCCCGATCGTCGGTCACCCCCGGACGGACACAGGAACTCAACTTCTTCGAGGTGGGTGAGCCGACCGTGCTGCGGTTGGTCGACATGCCCGGCTATGGCTACGCCAAGGCCCCGCTCAAGGTGGTCGAAAACTGGAAGCGGCTGGTGCGCGATTACCTGCGCGGCCGCGTGGTGCTCAAGCGCACCTTGCTGCTGATCGACGCGCGCCACGGGGTAAAGCCGGTCGATGCCGAGATGATGAAGATGCTCGATGTTGCTGCGGTCGGCTACCGGGTGGTGCTGACCAAGGCTGACAAGATCAAGGCCAGCGACCTCGCCGCGGTCACCCTCGCCACGCAGGCGGAGGCGCGCAAACACGTCGCCGCGCATCCGGAGGTGCTGGTCACCTCATCCGAACTCGGCATGGGCATCGCCGAACTGCGCGCAGCAGTGCTGGCGGATTCGGAGATTTAGGTCGCAAACAGCTGATCGAGGCTTGCAAAGGCCTTGATCTCCACCGCGTTGCCGCTGGGATCGCGGAAGAACATCGTGCGCTGCTCGCCCGGCTGGCCCGCAAAGCGCGTATAGGGTTCAATCTCGAACCGAGTTCCGCCGGCGCGCAGCCGCTCCGCCAAGGCCTCGAACTGATCAAGCGTCAGCACCACTCCGAAGTGCGGCACCGGCACGCCGTGGCCATCAACCGGATTGCGCGCCGCATCGAGCCCGGCGTGATCCGGCGCGAGGTGCGCGACGAGTTGGTGGCCGTAGAAATCGAAGTCGATCCACGCATCCGACGAGCGCCCCTCAGCGCAGCCCATCGTCACGCCCCAGAAGGTGCGCGCAGCGGCGAGATCGTGAACCGGGAAGGCGAGGTGGAACGGCGGCTGGATCATGGCAATTCGGCTCCGACATGGACCACACCGCGGGCCGCCGCCAGCGCTTCCTGGCGGTGCCGTTCGCGGTAGCCTTCGCGCTGTTCTTCGCTGCGTTCGGCGATGCAGGCGGGGCAACTAACCCCTTCCTCGTAGCCCGGCGATGCCTGATCCTCTGCGCTGACCGGGCGGCGGCAGGCGTGGCACAGCGCATAGCTGCCCAGCGAAAGGCCATGGCCGACGCTGACCCGCTGATCGAACACGAAGCATTCGCCCTGCCACAGGCTCTGCGCGGCGGGGACATCTTCGAGATATTTAAGGATCCCGCCTTGCAGGTGATAGACCTGCTCCACCCCCTCGGCCTTGAGGAAGGCGGTCGACTTCTCGCAGCGGATCCCGCCGGTGCAGAACATCGCGACCTTCGGCGTGGTCCCCTCCCCCAGCAGCCGTTCGCGCTCGGCCCGGAACCAGGCAGGAAAATCGCGGAACGAGGCGGTCTGCGGATCGACCGCGCGCTCGAACGTGCCGATCGCCACTTCGTAGTCGTTGCGGGTGTCGATCACGATCGTCGCCGGATCGGCGATCAGCGCGTTCCAGTCCTGCGGCGCCACATAGGTGCCCACGCTGGCCAACGGATCGATTCCGGGCTGGCCCATGGTCACGATCTCCTGCTTGATCCGCACCTTCATGCGGTGAAACGGCATGGCTGCGGCGCGCGAGAACTTGACCTCCAGCCCGGCGCAATGCGGCAGGCTGCGCAGGTGATCGAGCACCGCCGCGATCCCGGCATCGCTCCCCGCGATCGTCCCGTTGATCCCTTCAGGCGCGAGCAGCAGCGTGCCCTTGACCCCTTGCGACCGGCACAGCGCCGCAAGCGGTGCCTGCAGCGCCGCGCAGTCCGCGAACGGCGCAAAGCGGTAGAGCGCGGCAACTGAGATCGGCAGGGCGGCGGCGGACATAACCGGGCTCCTAATCGTTCACACTCGACACGGTCAAGCTGAACGATTACGCGCATTCGGAACTAGGGGCACAGGCATGAAGCTGATCATCGGCAACAAGAACTATTCGAGCTGGTCGCTGCGCGGCTGGCTTGCGGCCAAGCAATCGGGCCTGCATTTCGAGGAAATCACCGTCCCGCTCTACGGCGATGACTGGAACGAGCGGAAGAAGGAGCACGATGAGATTGCTCCTTCCTCCGGCAAGGTCCCGGTACTGTGGGACGGCGACGCGGTGGTCTGGGATAGCCTGGCGATCGTCGAATACCTTGCCGACAAGGTCGGGCGTGAGCGGTTCTGGCCCAAGCCCGACGATGCCCGCGCGATGGCGCGGTCCCTGGTGGCGGAAATGCACTCCGGCTTCGGCGCGCTGCGCCGCGAAGCGCCGATGAACGTGCGCCGCCGGGTCGACAACTGGCAGCCCAGCCCCGAAGCGCGCGCCGACGTGGTCCGGATCCTCACCCTTTGGGCCGAGGCACGGGCGCGGTTCGGCAAGGGCGGGCCATTCCTGTTCGGCACCTTCTGCGCGGCCGACATCTTCTACGCCCCGATCGTCAGCCGCTTCATCACCTATGGCGTTGGCGTGCCTGGCTTCGCAGTCGCCTATATGCAGGCGGTGTGGGAGCACGAATGGCTGCAAGCCTGGGTCAGCGCCGCCGAGGCCGAGGAGTGGACGATCGAGCAGTGGGAACTGCCGGCGAAGGGTTGAACTCCTCCCCGGAACGGGGAGGTGGCAGTCCGCAGGACTGACGGAGGGGTCGGGTGCTCTCCTTCAGGCGCACCGTTCAAGGCTAGCAAGCGACCCCTCCGTCCGCTGCGCGTCCACCTCCCCGTTCCTGGGAGGATTTTAGTGTCACTTCATCCGCTGCGTCAGATAAGGCGTGCCGTCGCGGTGGTAATAGCCCTTGTCATCGAAGGTCATGTCGATGTCGGAATAGGCGCCGCTGCCGTCCTTGTTGCCCGCTGAAATCGCTACAAAGCTGCAGTCCGCATCGCTCTCGTTGATCAGGTGGTGGCCGTTCGTCACGCCCTTGGCCCAGGCGCAGACGTCGCCGGCGCGCAGCACGGTGCGGCCCTCATCCTCGACCAGCACCGCCTCGCCCGAGAGCATGATCACCAGTTCGTCTTCCTCATCATGCCAATGGCGCTGCGAGGACCAGCCGCCGGGCTTGAGCACCACATGGCTCGCCCCCATTGCGGTCAATCCGCCCGTCGGAGCGAGCCTTCGCCACCAGCGGCCCTGCACTGCCGCATCGAACGGCGCGGGGTAGCCGGTGGCGTTGCTTTGCGGAATCGCGTCGAGATCGAGTTTGGGCATGGGTTCCTCTCGCTTGTGCGCGGCGAGCATAGCCCATATGCCTTGCCGCGACCATGACCGAGACCACCACCCAGACCGTCCTCGCGCTCGCCGAAGCGCTGATCGGCGCGCCAAGCGTCACACCCGCAGCGGGGCTGGTGTTCGACCGGCTTGAGGCAATGTTGCGGCCGCTGGGGTTCGCAGTTCACCGCGCGCTGTCGGGCCAGGCACCTGACGGCCCAGTGGAGAACCTGTTTGCAATCCGGCAGGGGCCGGAAGGCTCGCGCCACTTCGCTTTCGCAGGGCATGTCGACGTAGTTCCGCCGGGCGAAGGCTGGACCACCGCACCTTTCGCGCCCGAAGTGCGCGGAGAGTTGCTCTACGGGCGCGGCGCGGTCGACATGAAGGGCGCGATTGCGGCGATGGTTGCCGCCGTGGCCGATGTGCCAGCCGATGCGGGAACGCTCAGCTTCATCATCACCGGCGACGAGGAAGGCCCCGCACGCCACGGCACCGTCGCGCTGATCGAGCATATGCGTAAGCGAGGCGCGGTGCCCGACCTGTGCCTGGTGGGTGAGCCGACCTCAGTCAACCGGCTGGGCGATACGATGAAGATCGGGCGGCGCGGCTCGATCAACGTCTGGCTGGAGGTTGAGGGGCGCGAGGGTCACGTCGCCTATCCGCACCTGGCCGACAACCCGATCACCCGGTTGGTGGCGATGCTGGCCGAACTCAAGGCCATGCCGCTCGACGATGGGACCGACTGGTTCCAGGCCTCCAACCTCGAAATTACCGACGTCACCGTAGGCAATCCCGCGACCAACGTGATCCCCAGCCGTGCCACGGCCCGGCTCTCGATCCGCTTCAACGACACGCATCGCGGGCAGGAGCTTGCCGAGCGGGTCGAAGGAATCGCTGCCAAGCACGGCGGCACGGCGCGCCCGGTGATCTCCGGCGAAGCGTTCCTGACACCGCCGGGTGCATTCTCCGCGCTGATCGCCGAGGCGGTCGAGGCTGAGACCGGACTGGTTCCCGAAGCCTCGACCAGCGGCGGTACATCCGACGCGCGGTTCCTCAAGGATGTATGTCCGGTGATCGAGTTCGGGCTGTGCAACGCGACCATGCACAAGCGCGACGAGGCCGTGGCATTGGTCGATCTTGAGGCGCTGGTGCGGATCTATGCACGTGTGGCGCAGGCGGCACTGGCGCCGGACTAGCACGTGGTGCTTCGACAGGCTCAGCACGAACGGGCTTGAATCCAGACCCCAACCCCGTTCGGCCTGAGCCTGTCGAAGGCCGCCGCCGCACCCTTGCCTCGCTCGCTACGCCTGTTAGGCTCGCCCGCAACAAAGTTTCAAGACGGGAGCACGGCATGGACCGGCGGCTGACACTCTACATCCTGATCGGCATGGTGCTCGGCGTCGTGGTCGGGCAGGCCTTGCACGTGCTGGTCGATGCCGCGACGATCAAGGCGAACATAGCGCCCTGGCTCAAGCTGCTGTCGGACATTTTCCTCAACCTGATCAAGATGCTGGTCGCGCCGCTGGTGCTCTCGACGATCGTCGTCGGGATCGCCCACATGGGCGATAGCGCGGCGCTTGGCCGGATCGGGTTCCGCGCGCTGGCCTGGTTCATCACCGCCAGCCTGATCTCGATCGGGCTCGGGCTCATCATGGTCAATCTGTTCCAGCCCGGGGTCGGCGCACCGATCCCCGATGCTGCTGCGGCCGCCGCCGCGGTGGGCGAGGTCAAGGAATTGAAGGCGACCGAATTCATCCTTTCGGTCTTCCCCAAGAACGCCTTCGACGCGATGGCGACCAACAACATTCTGCAGATCCTGGTGTTCTCGATCTTTGCGGGCGTGGCGCTGTCGGCGATTGGTGAGAAGGGCGCGGCGCTGGTTCGCGGGGCCGATGCCCTGGCCGAGATGATGCTGCAGATCACCGGCTACGTGATGCGCTATGCGCCGATCGCCGTGTTCGGGGCGATCGCCAATGTAGTCGCGGCAAGCGGCCTCGACATCCTCAAGACTTACCTTGAGCTACTGGTCGAATTCTACCTCAGTCTGGTGCTGCTCTGGGCGATCCTGCTGACGGTCGGGGCGATATTCCTGCGCGAACGGATCTGGACGCTGATCCGCTATATCCGCCAACCGCTGATGATCGCCTTCTCGACCGCGAGCAGCGAAGCAGCGCTGCCCAAGATGTTCGAGCAACTCGACCGGTTCGGTGTGCCGCGGCGGATTTCGGGCTTCATCCTGCCGCTGGGCTATTCGTTCAACCTCGACGGCTCGATGATGTACATGAGCTTCGCGACGATCTTCATCGCGCAGGCCTATGGCATCGACCTGCCGATCGCGACGCAGATCATGATCCTGCTGACCTTGATGATCAGCTCCAAGGGCATCGCCGCGGTGCCGCGCGCCTCGCTGGTCGTCATCACCGGCACGCTGGCGATGTTCGGGCTGCCGGTCGAAGGCGTGGCGATCATCCTTGCGATCGACCAGTTCCTCGACATGGGCCGCACCGCGACCAACGTGGTCGGCAATGCAGTGGCGACCTCGGTCATCACGAAGTGGGAGGGGATGCTCGAGGCCGAGGAGCCCGAATTCGTCGAGCACCCCCACGCCCCCGCCCACACCGCCGCCGATGGCCGCGCCGGGCTGGAGCTCGATGCGGAGAATTTCAAGAAGTAGATTGGTTCACGCAGAGGCGCAGAGGAGAAAAGGGAGGCGCAGAGGTCTTGCGCTTGCGGCGAAGCCGCTATCCAAATCTACGATGCCGCCTATCTCAACGCCGATTGGAGAAAGGCGCCTGCGGCGCGAAGAAACTCTCTGCGCCTCTGCGCGAACCCCCTACTTCTTCTCGGACTTCGGCTTGAACGCGCAAAGGTCCGCCACGCCGCAACGCCAGCATTCGGGCCGCCGTGCTTTGCACACGTAGCGCCCGTGGAGGATCAGCCAGTGGTGCGCGCCAACGCGGAACGGGGTCGGCACACCCTTCTCCAGCGCCTTCTCGACCGCCAGCACGGTCTTGCCCTTGGCGAGGCCGGTGCGGTTGCCGACGCGGAAGATGTGCGTGTCGACCGCGAAAGTATCGGCCCCGAAGGCGCAGTTCATCACCACGTTGGCGGTCTTGCGGCCAACCCCGGGAAGCGTGGTCAGCACGTCGCGATCCGCCGGAACCTCACCGCCATGATCGCGAACGAGGATCTCGGACAAGGCGATAACGTTCTTCGCCTTGGTATTGAACAGGCCGATGGTCTTGATGTGCGCCTTGAGGCCTTCCTCGCCCAGCGCGACCATCTGCGCCGGGGTCGTCACTGCGCGGAACAGCGCCCGCGTCGCCTTGTTGACGCCGACGTCGGTCGCCTGCGCGGAGAGCACCACCGCAACCAGCAACTGATAGACATTGCCGAATTCAAGTTCGGTCTCGGGCGAGGGATTGTCCTCGGCGAGGCGGCGGAAGAATTCGAACGTGTCAGCTCGCTTCACGGCTTTGGCGCAGGGGCGGGCGGCGGAGCAGGATGCGCGGCCTTCCATTCCATTGCGTTCAAGACCCGATGCTCGACCGAAGGGTGGGTGTAGAACAGAACCTCTTGCAGCGCCGAAGGCCGCGGATAGCGATACTCGGCGGTCTTGACCAAGGCGGTCGCCAGCGCGTCGGGCTCGTTCACCGTCCTCAACGAATAGGCATCGGCCTCTTTTTCACCAATCCGGGTCAGATTGTTGGTGATCGGCGTGGTCAGCAGACCCAGCACCGATCCAACCACCATGAACACCGGCAAGCCGCGCGGCTCATCCAATGTTGCATCGCTGCCGAGCAGCCGCGCGGCCGGGGCGAACAACCGGTTGAGCAGGAAAAAGAACAGCATCGCCAGCAGCGGCATCACCACCGCTGCGCGCCAGGCGTGGCCAAGTTTGTAATGCCCGGCCTCATGCCCGGTCACGGCGAGGACTTCGGCCAGAGTCGCTTCTTTCAACGCGACATCGGAAATCGCAATCCGCGCTGAGGGGCCGATCCCGGTGACATTGGCCGTAAACCGCTCCGACTGGCGGGAGCCATCGTACATGAAGATCCGATCATGCGGGATGCCAACATCGTCGGCGATATGCTCAAGCGCGGTGCGCACCGGCCCCGGCGGCACAGGCTCGTACTTGTTGAACAGCGGGGCGATCAGGCTGGGACCCGCGAGCAGCATCAGAAGTACAGCGCTGGCGGCAAGCCCACCGCCCCACAGCCACCAACGCGCGCCGGTCTTGCGGATCAGCGCATAGACCCCGAGCAGGAACAGCGCGCCGAGCCCAATCTCGAACACCTCGCCTAGAGCCCATTGGCCCAGAAAATCGCTCAGCGGCTGTTTGGACAGGCCGTAGGCGTGCTGGCGCTGCCAATCGGTGTAAAGCGTCCAAGGCAGGCTCAGCAGGTCGGAAACCAGGAAGAATGCGCCGCTGACGGCGAGGGTCGCAAGGGCAAAGCTCTTGCCGGAGACCTTTCCGGCCACCCGGTCGAGCACCTTCGAACGCACGATCAGCCACGCAATCAGGATCGAAACCGCCATGCCCGCCAGCAGTAGCCAGTGGTTGCCGGTGGTATAGGCCTGGGCCTTGGCCAGCGCCTCGGGCCCCAGGCTGTCGATCATCCGCGCGGCTTGTGCGGCGGTGGTCGGGGTGGCAGTCATCAAATTCTTCCCATTGTGTATTACTTTAGTAATACAGTATCGAAGCCATCGGTCAAGTCAAAGCCCCAACACCTCGGGCATGGTATAGCGCCCGGTAGGCCGGCCGATCAGCCACTGCGCCGCACGGACCGCGCCCTTGGCGAAGATCGCGCGGTTCTCCGCCAGATGGGTGAGCGACAGACGTTCGTTGTCGCCGAGGAAGTGGACCGTGTGATCACCCGCCACCGACCCGCCACGCAAAGCCGCAAAGCCGATCGCGCCGCGCGCGCGCGCGCCGGTGATCCCGTCCCGGCCGCGCTCGCTTGATCCGGCTAGGTCGATCCCGCGCCCTTTCGCCGCCGCCTCGCCCAGCAGCAGTGCCGTGCCGGACGGCGCATCGACCTTCATCCGGTGGTGCGTCTCGGCGATTTCGATGTCCCAGTCCTCGCCCAGCCGCGCGGCTGCCTCGCGCACCAGATGCGCCAACAGGGTCACGCCAAGCGAGGTGTTGCCGGTCTGGAGCACGGCGATCCGCTCAGCGGCCTCGTCGCACAGCCAGTGGTGCCGCTCTTCAAGGCCGGTGGTGCCGACCACGATCGGCAGGCCCGCAGCAACCGCCGCTTCAAGATTGCCCTCAAGCGCATGCGGACTGGAGAAATCGACCAGCACATCGCTGACACCGGCAAGGGCGGCCATGTCACCGCCCTTGTCGATCCCGCCAGCGTGGGCTTCGCCCGCCGCCGCGATCGCCTCGACCAGCGCCGCCCCCATGCGCCCTGCGCTGCCGATGATGCCGATTCTCGCCATTGCCGTCCCCATTGAAGGCGTGCTTCATGGGCGACATGAGCCAAATCCGCAACATCGTGATCCTGACCGGCGCGGGGATCAGCGCCGAGAGCGGGATCGATACCTTCCGCTCCGCTGGAGGACTGTGGGAGCAGCACAGGGTCGAAGACGTCGCCACACCTAACGCATTCGCGCGCGATCCGAACCTCGTCTTGCGCTTCTACGACATGCGGCGCGAGGCGATCCAGACCAAGCAGCCCAACCCCGCGCACCGCGCGCTGGCCGAACTGGACCAGCGCTGGAAAGGTGAACTGCTGATCGTCACCCAGAACGTCGACGATCTCCACACCCGCGCCGGGGCGCGGCGCTTGCTGCATATGCACGGCGAACACCTCAATGCCTGGTGCACCAGTTGCGATGTGCGCTCACGCTGGACCGGGCCGTTGATCGATCGCCCGCCCTGCCCGGCCTGCCAGGCCCGCAGCCTCCGCCCGGACGTGGTCTGGTTCGGCGAGATGCCCTACCGAATGGGCGAGATCTATGCCGCGCTGCGCGCAGCAGACCTGTTCGTCAGCATCGGCACCTCGGGCGCGGTCTATCCGGCGGCCGGGCTGGTGCGCGATGCCCGCGATCTCGGGATTCGCACGCTGGAACTCAATCTTGAGCGCAGCCAGGGCTCGGCCTGGTTCCACGAATCGCGCCTCGGCCCGGCGAGCGAGGTGGTCCCGGCGTGGGTGGAAGAAATTTTAGGCGAGTCCTGAGCATCCCCGGCACTCGGGGTCCTTGGCAATCTTGAGCGTGCGCAAGCTCGGCACCAGTCCTTCGAACAGGTGCAAGCGGCTCCATTGCGGCTCCCCCAGCGTGGCTGTGCCCTGCACCAGCACCCGGATCGCCTGCATCGCCGCAAAGGCGCCGACCGTTCCCACGAACGCGCCGAGCACGCCGTCTGCGGCGCAGGAATCGCAGTCCTCCGCATCGAACGCATCGCCGACGAAACAGCGGTAGCAGGCCTCGCCCGGCAAGTGCCCGGCGAAATTGCCGATCTGTCCCTGGAAGCGTCCGACTGCGGCGCTGGTCAGCGGAATGCCAAGCACGACGCAGGCATCGGAGACGGCCAGGCGAGTCGCGAAGTTGTCACACCCGTCGAGCACAAGGTCAGCACCTTCGAGGACCTGCGCGGGCACAACGTCCCTCCCCACCCCCCCGACGACCGCGCGGGCCTCGAGGACCATGTCGAACCGCGCGACCCAGTCGGTCGCCGCCTCGGCCTTGGGTCGGCCGATGTCGGCTTCGGTGAACACCGTCTGGCGCTGAAGATTGCTCGCCTCAACCACATCGTCATCGACCAGCGTCAGCCGGCCAACGCCCGCGCCCGCCAGATATTGCAGCGCCGGAGAGCCGATCCCGCCGCAGCCGATCAGCACCACATGCTTACCCGCCAGCGCGACCTGCCCCGCCCCGCCCAGCTCGGGCAGGACGATGTGGCGGGCGAAACGGTCAAGACGGTCTGGAGCGAGGGTCATGCTCCTCCCTTACCGCCAGTTGCAGCGATTTCGAGCGGGCATTTTCCTACACAGGCGCCGCTTGCTAGGTTCGCGTCGGCTCTTTGTACCGTCAAAAAATGGCAACCTGCATCCTGCTCATAGGTGAAGGGCGCGCTGCGGATGCACTTTATCAACTAAACCCCTGCGACACGGCTCAGCCGTGTCGCAGGGTCAGTGAACAAGTGTGTGCAGAACGCGTGGATTGCGCGGGAAAAGCCTCAGCTCTCCAGCTGGCGCAGCAGACTGCGCACATCGCCGTCCATATCGGCATCGCGGGTGCGCAGGTCTTCGATCAGCCGGACCGCGTGAATTACGGTCGAGTGATCGCGTCCGCCGAACTTGCGGCCGATCTCGGGGTAGGAGCGCGGGGTCAGCACCTTGGCGAGGTACATCGCCACCTGACGCGGACGCACCACCGCGCGGGCGCGGCGCTTGCTTGACATCTCGGTCCGGTCGACCCGGTAGAACTGGCAGACGGTGCGCTGGATTTCGTCGATCGTGATCCGGCGGCGGTTGGCCGAAAGGATGTCGGTCAGCTGCTCTTCGGCCAGTTGAAGCGAGACGGCCTGCCCGGTGAGCTGCGCATAGGCGATCAGCTTGTTGAGCCCGCCGACCAGTTCGCGGACATTGCGGTTGATCGTCCGGGCGAGGAATTCGACCACGTCGCTTGGCACATGGCTTGGCGCGAACCGCGCAAGGCGGTGCTCGAGAATCAGGCGGCGCAGTTCGATATCGGCCGGGGCAATGTCCGCGACCAGACCCATGCTGAGCCGCGAGAGCAGGCGTTGCTCGACCCCGTCGAGCGCTTGCGGCGCGCGATCGGCAGCAAACACCAGCCGCTTGCCCTCAGCCAGCAGCGCGTCGATCGTATAGAGCAGCTCTTCCTGCGCCGAGGCCTTGCCGATGATGAACTGGATATCATCAACCAGCAGCAGGTCGAACCCGCGCAGCCGTGACTTGAACTCGATCATCTGATTCTGCCGCAGCGCCTGGACGAATTCGACCATGAAGCGTTCGGCCGAGCAGTAGAAGATTCGGGCGCGGGGATGGGCGATCAGATAGGCATGACCAATGGCGTGGAGCAGATGGGTCTTGCCCTGTCCGGTCGCCGCCTTGAGGTAGAGCGGCGCAAACTGCGGCGTTTCGGTTGCGGCCATGCGCTGCGCTGCGTTGCCCGCCAACACGTTGGACGTGCCGCTGACGAAGGTCGCAAAGGTCAACGAAGGGTCGAGCCCGATCGTGCCGCCAATCCCGCCATTGCCCATGGCGCCGAATTCGGCCGCACCCATTCCCAGCGCGTCGCCCGGCTGGGCGTAGACCGCGCCATCATTGGCGGCACGGCGCGACTTGTCATCGCGGCCGATGCGAAGCTCGGGCATCTGCCGCCGTCCCGGATGGACTGAGATGCGGACATTGCGCACGTCAGGACGGGCAATCTTCCAGGCCAGCGACAGCCGGTCAGCGAATCGGTCCGCGACCCAGTTGGCCGAGAACTCGGTCGGCAGGAACAGATCGAGCGTGCCGGTGTCCTTGCAGAAGCTGCCAAGCTGGATCGGCTTGATCCACTGGGTGTGCAATTGCTGGCCAAGGTCCTTGCGCAGACCCTGGCTGATGTCGGACCAGTCCGCCGCAAGATCCAGAGCTTCCTGTTCTTCGCGCATGCGTGCTTCCGCGTCCCCGCCTTGTGCGGGCACATCTGCCCGAATCCCACCGATTCCCGTACCAGCCACCCCGGTCCGCCCCTATGCCAAAAGCTCAACGATCCCGCGTGCCGGAAAACGGCACGCAGTCTCCATTGCCCACCCCCCAGAAAGCAGACGCCGGAATCAAAAACTGTGATGTGACACCGCAGGCCTGACATCGCCCTTGGCATCATCGGTTTATGAAGCAGTCCGCGCGCGGCGCAAGGGCGGCGACTGCAAAAAAACTGAAATAATCCGCCTTGACTCAGGGGGGACCCCGGAAATCCACGCAGTTTAAGATAACATCCTGTTCACCCTGTATTTTTTGCAGGTCACGGGTGCGAATCGTGGGGAATCGACCATTTGCTGCATGGCAGCATTCCCGGTTCGATACAGAACGCGAAAAGGCCGGCGGATCACCCGCCGGCCTTTGCCTTGATACGTTCCGCTTTCGTCCCGAAATCCGCCCGTCAATGAGCGAATCGGGGTCCGCCGCGAATCAGAGCGCGGCGACGCGCTTGGTCAGGCGCGAGAACTTCCGGGCAGCGGTGTTCTTGTGCATCACGCCGCGGGCAACGCCGCTGGCGAGTTCAGGCTGAGCAGCCTTGAGCGCTTCGGCTGCTGCCGCCTTGTCGCCGCCTTCAAGCGCGCTCTCAACCTTCTTCACGAAGGTGCGGATGCGGCTGATGCGGTTGCCGTTGATCTCGGCGCGGCGATCGTTGCGGCGGATGCGCTTTTTGGCTTGCGGCGAATTGGCCATGTCAGTCCTTCATGCGGGCTGCGTCTAGGGCAGCCACCTGTCGTTGAATCTCGTGCAAATCTGCGGGTCACGACCGAAATCGCCCCGCAAGAAGCGCGGCCCTTAACCGCGTGCTGCCGAATCGTCAACCGAGTCTTGGCTTGATGCGGTCGAGTCATCCGGCCCTTCCATGCGACACCGGGCATCAGGCGAACAGGAACGGCTTCATTTCTGGCACTTCAGGCAGAACCACGTGCTGCGGCCGCCTTGCGCGATCCGCTGGATCGGTGCGCCGCAGCGCGTGCAGCCCTGTCCCTCGCGGTCGTAAACATCGAAGTGCTTGGAGAAATAGCCGAGTTGACCGTCGGGCTGGGCATAGTCGCGCAATGTCGATCCGCCCGCTTCAATCGCTTCGCCGATAACCGCAATGATCGCCGGGACCAGCCGCTCCAATGCCGGCCTGGTGACCTTGCCTGCCGCCTTGCGCGGATCGATCCCGGCGCGGAACAGCGCTTCACAAACGTAGATATTGCCGAGCCCGGCGACGATCCGCTGATCGAGCAGCATCAGCTTGATCGACGCGCTGCGACCAGCCAGCGTGGCCTTGAGGTGCGTCGGAGTCAGGGTATCGCCGAATGGTTCCGGACCGAACGCGGCGAACCGCGGCCATTGGTCGAGCGCGGGCGTGTTGAGCAGATCAACCGACCCGAACCGGCGCGGATCGCACAGCGCGAGCACGTGGCCCGCGCCAGTCTCAAGCAGCAAGTGATCGTGCGGCCCGATCTCCTCCGGCTCGATCCGCCAGCGCCCGGACATGCCAAGGTGGAACACCATGGTCTGGTCACGATCAGTATGGATCAGGCCATATTTGGCGCGGCGGCCCATCCCCGTAACGCTCGCCCCGGTGAGTGACTGGACCAGGTTTTCGGGGAATGGGCGCCGCAAGTCAGCGCGGCGCAGTTCGACCCGGGCAATTCGCGCTCCATCAAGATAGCGCGCCAATCCGCGCACTGTGGTCTCTACTTCGGGAAGCTCAGGCATGGCGATCGCGGTACCCGGCGGGCAAAGCGCTGTCCATCTGCGTGGCAATATTCAGTTTTGCATTGCAACTGAAAATGTCGCACCCTATGTGGCATCCCGACAAGCCGCCTTCCGGGAGAACATCATGTCGCTTTCACTGCACCAGGCCAGCGTGCCCGCCTTCATCGCCACGCTGACTTCGATGAAGCATTGGCTGGACAAGGCCGCCAAGCAGAAGAGCGAGGCTGAGCTGATCGACGCACGGCTGGCGCCCGACATGGCCCCGCTCTCGCGCCAGTTCCAGATCGCCTCGGACACCGCCAAGGGCGCGATCGCCCGGCTGACCGGCATCGAAGCACCGGCCATGGCGGATACCGAAGCCAGCTTCGCCGAATTGAAGGAGCGCTGCGACAAGACCATCGCCTATCTCGAATCGATCGATCCAGCCGCACTCGACGGAGCGGGCGAGCGTGAAGTGGTGATGACCTTTCCCAACGGCGGGGGCATGCGGATGGACGGTCTGACCCACCTCAACGGTTTCGCTCTGCCCAACTTCTATTTCCATGCCACCGCTGCCTACGCGATCCTGCGCGCGCAGGGGGTGGAGATCGGCAAGGCCGATTTCCTCGGCCACCTCGCACCGTTCATGTTCGCGCCACCGCAACCAGCTGAGGCCTGACGCTTTCGCTGGAACGCGTGGCGCGTTGCCGCTAAGGCGCGCGCCATGAGCGAACAGGTTTCATTCGGGTATTCCGAGGTTGCGGCCGAGGACAAGACCGAGATGGTCGGCGCGGTGTTTTCGAACGTCGCGAAGAAATACGATGTAATGAACGACGCGATGTCGGTCGGTATGCATCGGCTCTGGAAAGACCAGTTCGTGCGGCGGGTGAAGCCGCGCGAAGGCGAGCAGATCCTCGACATGGCGGGCGGCACCGGTGACATCGCTTTCCGGCTTGCCGCCAAGGGTGCGACCGTCACCGTCTCGGACATCAACCAGGACATGCTCGACGTCGGGATCGAGCGCGCGATGGATCGGGGCATCGATGACCTCGTCTGGTCGCGCCAGAACGCCGAGATGCTGAGCTTCCCGGACCGGTTCTTCGATGGCTACACAATCGCTTTCGGGATCCGCAACGTCACCCGGATCGATGCAGCGCTGGCCGAGGCACACCGCGTGCTCAAGCGCGGCGGGCGGTTCTACTGCCTCGAATTCTCGACCACCGAATGGCCGGGCTTCAAGGACGTTTACGACGTTTACTCGCACAAGCTGGTTCCGAAGCTCGGGCAGGCGATTGCCGGCGATGCAGAGTCTTATCGCTACCTGATCGAATCGATCCGCCGCTTCCCGCCCATGCCCGCGTTCGAAGCGATGATCCGCCACGCCGGGTTCGTGCGGACCAAGGTCGAGCCGATCCTCGGCGGGCTGGTTGCGATCCATTCGGGGTGGAAAATCTGAGGTGACGCGGCCGACGACGCATCTGCTGCGGCTGCTGCGCTGGGGGCGGACGCTCGCCCGCCATGGCGCGCTGCGCGGGATCGAGCATGATCCCAACACCCCGCCGCAGGTCCGGCGGCTGACGCGGATCGCGCGGCTCGGCACCTTCCAGCCCAAGGTGCCCGACTATGCCGGGGCGTTCCAGACGATCGGCCCGGCGGCGATCAAGCTCGGTCAGACCCTCGCTACCCGCCCCGATCTGGTCGGCGATGAGGCGGCGCACAATCTGCTGACCTTGCAGGATAGCCTCCCCCCTGTCCCGTTCGGGGCGATCAAGGCGGAGATCGAGGCAAGCTTTTCCCAGCCGATCGAGCACCTGTTCGCCAGCATTGACCCCGAGCCGGTCGGCTCGGCCTCGATCGCACAGGTCCACCGCGGCGTGACGCCCGAGGGCCGTGACGTGGCGATCAAGGTGTTGCGCCCTGGCATCGCCAAGAAATTCGCGGCCGATATCGACACCTACGAATGGGCGGCTGCGCACCTTGAAGCGTTGGGCGGAGAGGTCGCGCGGCTGCGTCCGCGCATGGTGATCGCCAACCTCAAGCGCTGGACCCTGCGCGAACTTGACCTCAGGCGCGAGGCCGCCTCGGCTTCCGAACTGACCGAGGCGATGCACGGCTACGAGGGCTACCGCGTGCCCGGGATCGACTGGGACCGCACCAACGGCCGGGTGATGACGATCGACTGAATCGACGGCGTCAAGATCAGCAACCGCGAGGCTTTGCAGGCTGCCGGGCATGACCTGCCAGCGCTCGCGCGGCGGCTGGTACTGGCGTTCCTGACCCAGGCGATCAGCCACGGCTACTTTCACGCCGACATGCACCAGGGCAACCTGTTCGTGCAGGCCGATGGGACCATCGCCGCGATCGACTTCGGGATCATGGGGCGGATCGACCGCCGCGCGCGGGTCTGGCTCGCCGAGATCCTCTATGGCCTGACCACCGGCAACTACCGCCGCGTCGCCGAGATCCATTTCGAAGCGCAGTACGTGCCAAGCTACCATTCGGTCGAAGAGTTCGCCACGGCGCTGCGCGCGGTCGGCGAGCCGATGCGCGGCAAGCCGGTGAGCGAGCTGTCGGTCGGGCAGATGCTCGACGGGCTGTTCGCGATTACCCGCGATTTCGACATGCAGACCCAGCCGCACCTGCTGCTGCTGCAAAAGACCATGGTGATGGTCGAAGGGCTGGCGACTGCGCTCGACCCCGCGATCAATATGTGGGACGTCTCAGGACCGTTCGTGAAGAACTGGATCCGCGACGAGCTGGGCCCTGAAGCGGCGATTGCCGAGCGGATCAAGACTGACGCCGAAACGCTGCTGCGCCTGCCCGACTTACTCCGCCGGATCGAGGACCGCTTCCCCGCCAAGGGCGGCGCCCCCGAAGCTCCGCCGCTACCCGATGTGCCGCTGGGGTGGGAACGCCAGAACGAGCGACGCTGGCCCGGCTATGCGCTGACGCTGGCGATCGGCGGCGGCGCGGTGTGGGGCGCGATGACGCTGGGGTGGCTCTAGGCCCATGGACCTTGACGCGCTGCTCCTGCATTTCTTCGAGACCGACGACCCCGGTGCGCTGACCGAGGCTGAATTTGCCTTGGGGATCGAGCGGCTCAAGATCGGGTTCGGCGTGGAGCGTGAACCGAGCCGCAAGTTTGCGCTCTGGACCCTGCTCGAAGGGCTGGGCGAAGCGCCCCTACCGGCGGTGGCCTTTGCCAAGGAACCGAAGCTGAAGGCCGCCGCCGAGGACTATCTCAGGGCCGCGTTCCGGTTGGAACGGTTCGGCGATGACGATGCGTGAACCAGCGGTCCTGTTCGTCTGCCTTGGCAACATCTGCCGCTCGCCAATGGCCGAAGGGGCGTTCCGCGCGGCCGCGGAGGCTGCTGGACTGACGGTAACGATCGATTCCGCCGGGACTGCCGACTATCACATCGGCGAAGCGCCCGATCTCCGCGCGATCCGCACCGCACGGCGGCACGGGGCCGAAATCGGCGGCTACCGCGGAAGACAGGCCAGCGCGCAAGACTTCCACGACTTCACCCATATCTTCGCACTCGATCTCAGCAATCTCGCCAATCTGGAGCGGATCGCGCCAAGCGGTCATGGCGCGCATCTGGGCTTGCTGCTGGACCTTGTGACGGGCCGCGAGGGGCAAGCCGTCGCAGATCCGTGGTACGGCGACGAAGCGGGCTTCGAGGTGACCTGGGACGAAGTCAGTGCGGCCGCCCGCGCGCTGGTGGCTCAGCTCTCGCGATGAGCGCGGAAAGCGCGCGCGACTGGCTGGCGGCCCATGCGCCTGATCTGGCGCTGATCGACCATTCGCGTTCGACCGCAACCGTCGCCGAAGCTGCCGAGGTACTCGGCGTCGAGCCCGGACGGATCGCCAAGACGCTGGCCTTCCGGGTCGGCGAGACGGTCATGTTGCTGCTCGCGCGCGGCGACGCCCGGCTCGACAATGCGCGCTGCAAGGCGGAATTCGGTGGACGGCCCCGGATGCTCGACCCCGCCGAGACCGAAACGCTGACCGGTCATGCGGTCGGCGGTGTCTG
>Ga0114940_10000500_pt1 | contig 18474 bp, 8 predicted proteins | sample ColdCreekSource_FD_87195 | JGI IMG/M metagenome (GOLD analysis project Ga0114940, IMG submission 87195) | Groundwater microbial communities from Cold Creek, Nevada to study Microbial Dark Matter (Phase II) - Cold Creek Source | ecosystem: Environmental > Aquatic > Deep subsurface > Groundwater ... | reverse complement strand
GTCTCGAGATTGTCGCGTACGACCTCATACAGCGCCGTGGTCTCGGGACGACGGCGCTGATAGGCGTTTGCGCGCTCGCTGGCGCGTGAGGCGACAGCAGCCACCATGCCACCGCGCTTGAGCTCCGCCACCAGCGATCCAGCCACCTTGAACGTGCAGGCGCTCCCGCCGACCATCACGCAGCATCCAAGCTCGCGCGAGGTGATCGAGCATGGCTCCGTGACCTTCAGCTGTGCCGCACAGGGGTCGGGAGCTCGCTACCGCTGGCAGAAGGATGATGCTGACATCGCCGGTGCGGATGCTGCCAGCTACAATATCGCCGACGTAGAGCACGCTGCGGCGGGCGCGTACCACTGCATCGCGACCAACGAGAGCGGCAGCGCGAGCAGCCATTCGGCGATTCTGACTGTCAGACTGATCGCGCCCGCCATCACCACGCAGCCTGCGTCGATCACTGTAGCCGAAGACCAACCGGCTAGCTTCACGTGTGCGGCCAGCGGAACACTCGTCAGCTACCGCTGGCAAAAGGCCGGCGCGGACATCGAGGGGGCCGTCAGTGCGACCTACGCGATCGCCGAAGTCCAACACGAAGACCGCGGAGACTACCGTTGCATCGCCACCAACACCGGAGGCAGCGCGACAAGCCAGGCGGCGACGCTGAGCGTGGACTTGCTGCCACCCGTGGTCGCGGCTGGCCCCTTGAGCCTGCGCGTCTACGAACATGAGACAGCGAGCTTCCACAGTCTAGGTGAAGGCACGTTGCTGAGCTATCAGTGGCAGAAAGACGAGGTCGATCTGCCGGGCGCGATAGGACCCGACCTGACGCTCGTTGGAGTGACAACCCTCGATGCCGGCGACTATCGCTGTGTGATCCGAAACACCGGCGGCACAGTTTTGTCCCAGGCGGCGAGTCTGACTGTCGATCTCTTGCCCCCGAGCTTCCCCACTCAGCCTTCGAGTGTCACGGTCACCGAGGGTGAGTCCTTCTCACTCACGTGCACGGCGAGCGGCACCGCGCTGCGCTATCAATGGTCCAAGGACGGTGCGCCGCTCGAAGCGGCGACTGGCGCAGTCTACGCCGTGGAAGCGGCACAGGTGAGCCACACAGGTGGTTATACCTGCACGGCTGAAAATAGCGGCGGAAGCGCGACCAGCGCGGATGTGCCTGTCACAGTCCTGCTGAGAGCACCGGTGATCACCGTGCAGCCGAGCGACGTCGCCGTGAACGAAGGGCAACCCTTCAGCTTCACTGTCGCAGCGCAAGGTACACAGCTCACCTACCAGTGGCAGCGCAACGGTGCAGACGTTCCTAGTGCCACGGGCACGACGTACACCCGCGCGGAGTCCAGCTTCTCCGATGACGGAGCCACATATCGAGTCACTGTGACCAACAGCGGAGGCATCGCCACCAGCCGCGATGCGCTGGTCAAGGTGACGGACATCGCAGCGCCAACGCTCGCGCTCAACGGCGAAACCGAAGTTACGGTCACTGGTAATACATTCACAATCACAGGCAGCGCAGGCGATTCAGGCTCAGGCGTACACGAGGTCCTGATCCGCAATGATCGATGGCCTGGACAGGAATTCGGCGTGGTCATCGACTCCGTCGGCGCGTTCACCGGCGACATCCCACTGTCAATTGGCTCGAACACAGTGACTGTGACTGTGCGTGATGCACGCGGCAACGAAACGCAAAAGACTATCACGATCACAGTCCAAGCGACCGAGTTGCCACAACTCACCATCCTCGATCCTGCCCCCAACGCAACAGTCCAGACTGACACTGTGCGTGTAAGCGGCCGTGTTCGCTCGACGTTGCCGTCGAGCGAGATCAAGCTGCAGCTAGGCAGCGAAGTGCAGTTCCCCGCAGGGACGGGCCCGGACTACACATTCAGCTTCGATCACGTACGCCTGACGCAAGGACCCAATCAGATCACTGTGTCCGCGCAGACCACGCGTGGGACGACCCACAAGGTTCTGACTGTCAACTACGGAAGCATCACGCCGCCACCGAGCACGCCAAAGCCTCCGATCATCGAGCTTCAAAACGGCACCGCTGATGTGTACCTCCTGACTGATCTGATCCCTGTGTCTGGCACAGTGCGGGCGCAGCGCTGTGTACAGAAGATCGAGATCAACGGAGTCCTCATCAGCTTCACCGGGACCGGGACGATCGCGACGTTCAATAGCGCGCTGTCCTTTGCAGCTGCGGGCGGCGAGGATGTCACGGTCAGGGTGAAAGCCACCGACTGCGAGGGAGTCGACGCAACGTCTGGTTTCATCGCGCATCGCGACAACGGCGCGCCGGTGATCTCTGTCAACGGTCTGCAGCCTGCGCCGGCGATCAATGAGGTCGTCCAAACGCCGTACCGACTGACTGGCACGATTAGCGATCGGTCGCTCGCCGGGCTGACGATCTCTGATCAGAGCGTGGTCGCCCAGCCCACCGGCACGCCGGGACAGTGGAGCTTTGTGGTCGACGTACCGTTGCAGCGCCAGCTCGATTGGCCGCTCACGATCGAAGCTTGGGACGCAGCCGGTCTGCGCAGCAGGCACGAGGTGGTGCTGCGTCTCGGCAGCGCGCTCAAGCTGGAGATGATCGAGCCACGTGACGGAACGGAGCTGCTCGTGGGCACATCGCCCATACCGCTCGCGATCACTGTCCGCGCGATCGGCATGATGACAGGTGACGTAGTGTTCGCGCAGGTGGACACTCAACCTCGTGTCAGCTTGACCCGTGCAGGCAACTCGGCGAGCGGCGTGATCTTACTCGCGCCGACGGCTGGGACCCACAGCGTAAGCGTGAGCGTGCAGAGCGCCCAGGGCGCAGTGCTCGCGCAGAGCAGCGCCCGCATCGCGCTCAAGAATGAAGAAGACGTTCCGATCACTGTGGTGCGACAAGAACCTGCCGCTGACAGCGGCAACATCGAAGCCAACGCGCCGATCACGCTGTACTTCAGCCGCCCGATCGACCCGAGCCAGCTCGTGCTCGCAGTGCGCGAGACCGCGCATGGCAAGATCTTTGCCGAGCAGCCCCTTGGCGCAGACCTGACACAACTCAGCGCGGTGAACCTGATCGAGGTGGACCGCTCGCGCGAGCCTGTCCCGGGAGAAGCCCAAAACTTCCCGGAAAATCGCATGGTCAGCTTCTATCCATCGCGAGATTACGCCTACGGCGGCACGGTGTTCATCGACGTTCGCTACAAGAACCAAGACTTGTGGCATTCGAAGTTCGACGTCCGCCCGCTCCCGACCTTGATCCACGGCTTCGTCGCAAACCAGGCGCTGATTCCGCTGCAAGGTATCGAGGTCGTACTCAGCGACTTAGGCCGCAGCGCACAAACGAACGATGACGGAAATTGGAACTTTGGCTATGGCGACCCACCGGAGCTCCGCATTCCGACGGGTCGCTACCGTGCCACCGTGAATCCCGGCCGTAAGAACACCCGCTTCGGCACGATCCACCGCTTCATCGAGATCACCGAAGGTGTGGGGTATGCGGGCACCTTTATCATTCCAGAGCTCAACAGTGCCGAGCCCTTTCGACACATCAGCTCAGGACAATCTGAGCCGGCGATCCTCGCGCGCGGCGATGTAACACTCGACCTGACACAAACCTCACTGCGCTTCCCGGATGGCCTGCCCGAGGGCGATGTTCATGCACAACTCCTAACACCTTCACAGCTCGGCCACACCAGCCTCAGCGGCGCCCGACCCGATTGGGTGTTCGGAGTGCAACCTGCTGGTGTCGAGGTGCAAGGGCTGCCAACAATCAGCATCGAGCTGCCCAAGCTAGACCAGTCGTACGCGTACCTCGACAAGGCACCTACGCGCATGGTGCTCATGGGCCTCGATGCGCGAACGCTACAGATAGTACCTGTCGGCGTAGTCAGCATCGATCGAACGACGCATCGGGCGCAGAGCGTCGGCCCAGTTCACTTACAGAACCTCGACTATATCGGCGTATCCAGTCTCGCGGGCACACCGGAGCTGCTCGACGCATACGTGGCACGCGAAATCAGCTTGTCCGAGCTGATCGCCGGAGTGGAGGCGCCATGACTCAGCGAGCTTCACAACGATGGGCAACGGTCGCGTCATACTTCGCGGCGGCGATTGTGCTCGGAGCCTGGGCGCAGCCCACAGCGGCGCAGTTCGCGATTCGCGGCCGCATCGCCTCCCGCGGACTCGTGCTGCGAACCAGTCCCGATGCGCCACCAAGCGGACGTGCTGTGCTGGAGCCCCGTCCCGATGCGCCACCTGAAGAGCAAACCTGCGTAGAGCAGCGGTCTGACGCGCCAGGGTCCCCCGTAGCTACCTTAGTGGAGTACGACGACAGAGGTCGGCAATACAGACTGTGTAGCCACCCGATCGGACAGACCTCGGATTGCGAATCGATCAGGACCTCGTCGAACGTAAAGATCGAGAGCTTGGACGAGGCATGCGCCACCCAACCCAACCCGGCCGGTTGCAAGTCCCTGTATCCGCTGGCTCGTTCGGTTGCGTATAGGCAGACGCTGGAGAACAACGCGCTGGTCACGAAGATCCTGTACGCGACGCCGCATTACATCGCGTTTGAGACCGACTTCGTCACCATCGATCCTGATGAGCTCGCAGCGAGTGACGGTCGCAGCCAGTGCGTCGTGAACGAGGACGTTCTACCTCTAGGCACAAGTATCAACGAGGCGCGTGTATTGGCGTTCGTGCGTTGCAACACGCCTAGTATGAACGTGGATGGCCGCTCGCGAGTCTGGGCGCCGATACATGCGGCTGAAGTCGAGATAGTCAACTTCAATGTCTATCGCGGCACGCGAACCAACTGCGCTGGCTACTTCGAGATCCCGTACCGAGCGAGGATCAACGAGTATGAGACATTCGACGTCAATGCAGTGGTGACGTTCGGTGGCTTCGAGCCGCGCGTTCGATCGGCGAAGAAGTTCTTTCTGACAGCCAGTGCAGTCGGTGGATACCACTTCCAACCCGGCCAGACATTCATGAGCGCGCTGCCGTTCACGAACTACATGACTGACCCTGCGGGTTCGAGCGGGACTGCGTTCGCCAACATGCCGCTGGACGCTGCAATCCTGACTGTCAATCTTAGCGTCGGAAACAGCTTCAAAGACGCGCCGCCTGCGGAAGGCCAGCCTGCCGCGGAGCATTTTGAGCCGATCCAAGCGACTGGCTATTGGCCGTCTGTGACGCGCTACAATCACGAAAAGGATCGCGATCAGATTGGCCTCTTGAAAGAGATCAATACGCCTGATCTCCGCGACACGGAGATTTATGTCTATCGCGTAGCGGACGGTAAACTGATCGGCTCGCGTTGGGGGATGACAGACACTGAAGTTGCGACGACGGACTCGGGTGTTGCGTATCTGGTAGCGACGATGTTGATGCGCGGGCCAGCGTCGCAGTTTGCCAGTCTCTCTGAGAATCGCTTCAACGCTGCTGCGAACGTGCCACCGATCAAAGATCGAAGCGGCAACGTCGTGACTGGCGGTCGGTTCGGAGTCGAGCTCGACTACGACGTGGGGCTGACGGGCGGCCGGCCGCCGTTTCTACGCGTCGGCGATCAGGCCAAGGTCATCGCGATCAATCGCGCGACAGGCTACATCGGGACAGCGTTGGTTCGACTCGAGCAGATGCCCGCCGGCACGATGCAGTTTGTCTCGAGCAGCGGAAGCTCACGCATCGAGCTGCAGCTAGCGCCGCCGAACCTCAAAGTTATCGCCAAACGCACCACCGACGTCAAGCAAGGCGCGACAAAGGGCCCTAAGACATACGTCATTGGGTTCGAAGGCAGTGGCCTCGCGGACGACAAAGTCATCGAGATCCAAACAGAGTGGTTGGACAAAGATGGCAGTCCACTGCCGGAAGACTTGCAAGGCTTCACGGGCCGCCTCGCGATGACAGCGGACACGAAGACGCCGACGGCGCAGACGATCGAGCTGCCCGACGGCGGCATGATCGATATGGTGAGCCGCGGAGTGCGGCCAGACGCTGGGGTGAACGACAACACCACGAACTTCACAGGCGAAGACCGCACGGGCTATTTCCCAGTCAAGCCGGGGAGAGGCCTCGCGGTGATAAGACTGCCTGAAGGCACGCTCGACACCAACCATTTCTATGTCCACGTCGCCGCGCAGCCGCTCGAGCGAAACGTAGACTTCAGCGGCCGCCCAGCACCAGCAGGGCCGAGTTTCTCAGTCAACCAAGCGTGCTACTCGACGTGCATCGACCCGAACAGCCAAAGTGATGTTTGTCGCAGCGGCAGCGGCACCGCCACGTGGACATGCACGACGCGCACGGGCAATCAAGTCGGCGCCGGCGCAGGTGCACTCGCGCAGCGGCCACTGAACTACGTGCCATTTCTCACGGCGAAGTACGATGAGCAGGCGACCGCAGCCAAGAGAAAGCTCGGTGGTCCAGACGTTCCAGCAGAGCACCAGTGGCTATATCGCCCCGAAATGCAGTTCTCAGTGTTCTCGCTGAAGATGAAAGAGCTAAACCTCAAGGATTCGCAGTCGGACACGTACCGTAACTTGCTCGCCACGACAGAGCCATCGAGCTCGTATGGATCTGACACGTTGATTCGGACGCTGTATCAGCTCGATCGCCCAAGCAGCCGTGCGCTCCAAGACATCGACGGTGAGAAGCGCGAGCTCGGCCTTGCGCTCGGCAAGAAGTTCATCAACGTGACGTTCAGTCCGCCCAAATGCCCGGTGGAAGAGCCGGACTGCGACCTCAACCAAACGACGGTCATCGGTGCTCCCGGCAGTACTAACAGCCTGAGCGCACAGGACTATCTAGCACTACGACTCTTACAGAAGGGCGACGAAGGCAACGTCCTATGGCAGTACGCGTTCCAGGAGTTGTGGATCACCTTCCACGACCCACACGACACGCGCATCACCAACCTGCCGATTGGCGAGTACACCCAAGCGCGGGCGGTGCTGGAACCCAAGCCGAAGAGCGCACAGGATGTTCGCTGGAGCGTGGTCCGAGAAGAGACGCAGCGCGATGTTCTCATATCGATCGACCCCACCACGGGAAAGATCTGGGTCCCGCCAGGGTCCGCGGATGGGCCGGCCGTCATCCAGGCCTACATCAACGAGAACTTGTATCGAAAGGTCACCGTTTTCGTGGGCTGTGAATGTAAGGATTGCAACGTGCCCGGACAATGCACCAAATCCGCGCGGCGCGTTGATTTTAGCTTTAGCTTGGGCGAATCGGAGGGACTCTCTGCAGGCCTATTGAGGGTTCGGCGCGACTCGATCGACCAGGCGGTATACAAGCGCAGCGCGCTGCAACTGTCGGTGCTCGATCATCGCGCGCTGGAGAGCGTCGGCGACAAAGGTGGCCTGCGCCAGATCATCACGCCGATGACGTTTGTGAATATCATCGATATCGAGAACGGCTACGAGCTGCAGTTCTTCCATCCGAATCCCAACGGCCCCGGAGAACCAAATCCAGACACTGGCGAGTACGCAGTTCCAAGCGGAGTTGCAAACGTGGTTTGGCGGTTCAACAATCCGAATCCAGGTCAACCCGATAGTCCGAGTCCCGGACAACCTGAACCGCCTCGTCGCCTGCGCTGCACCGAGATTCGAGGAGATGTTGTACGCCACCACGAATACGTCCAAGACACTTCTGCAGGCTCATTGAGCCTGACAGAAGCGGACGGCCTCCGCGTCGAACAAGAAATCGAGAGTACAGAGGACGGCGACCGCATAGTCGATAACGTAGTGGGTGATGGAACAAGGACGGCGTCGAACGTTCGACGACGCTATCGCAAGTTCCCCTGGGGTGAAGAGCTCATCAAAGAGGTCCGCGACCCAAGCGGCGCAGCGCTGACGACGACGATCGAGTATTACGAAGATCCGGACGACGTAGGGAGCTATCGTCAAGTCTTCTCTCGCGTCGAGGCAGACGGTTCCTGGGTGCGCTACGGCTATGATGACCATCGCCGCATCACCACCGAGATGCGTCCATGGCTCGCGAGTATCGCTGATCCAAGCGCAGCGCTTCCTTCAGAGAGTCGAGTCTTTCAGTACAGCTATGCTCCCCTTGACACTCAGGACATGGGCAACAGCGGTGGTGGGTTCGATGATCCAACACAGTACGGCTACGAGCGCCCGCGCGTCGTGACAGAACGTGTTGCAGGCAAGCTGGTCAGTCTGAGCTACCTGTCGATTCGCAGCAACGGTTCAGGTGGACACATCGACATTGAAGAGCGCTGCCCAAACGTCAGCTCTACCTTCGGCGACGGCAGCTGCCTGCGAACCGAGACCCACTATCGAGGTGGCGATCCCGCAGATCCGCTGCTCGGGCGGGTAGACCAAGTGAAGCACACTGATGGTCGCCTGGACACTTATGACTATGAACTGGGCCGTTGGAACGGCGCTAACTTTCTGCGTGGTGATGGCAAAGCGCTGCGCACGACCGTCACGCATGGAACCGTGACGCGTCCCGATGGCGTGGCCAACAAGAGCACACGAGAAGTCAGCATCGTCGACGACCTCGGCCATGCCGTGCGAGACGAACACCACATCTCAGTGGGGGGGTCTTACGTTTTAGCGTCCTGGACGCAGCGTGCGTACAACGCGGATGGTCACCTCACGAGTACCACAAACTCCACCGGGCAAGAGCAACGGTCGAGCTGGGGCTGCTGCGCGCAAAACGCTGAAACTGACGCGAGCGGAGTCACAAGCGTATACGACCGCGACGGCCTGGAGCGCGTGCGCAGCAGTACACGAGCCGGGGTCACGACGCGCTACGAAGTCGATGCGGAAGGTCGCCAGCTGCAATCGAGCCGTAGCGGAGACGGGATCACGCTCACGAGCAGCCGAGAGTACGACGGAGCGGGCCGACTCATCTCGAGCATCGACGAAAGCGGTTTAGTCACAAGTTACGCTTACACACTCGGCGGCCGCATCACGCAAGTGACACATCCGGGAGGCGTGACAGAAGTCACGGAACAGTACCCCGACGGGCAGACAAAGAGCATCACTGGCAACGGCATGGTGCCGCAATACTACAGCTATGAGGTGCTACCGAACGGAACACGCGTCACCGAAATCCACCGTGGTCGCCCCGACGCCCCGGCTTTTGAGCGCACGTATTCGGATATGTTAGGCCGCATGCTCCGCAGCGAACAGCCAGGATTCGGTGGCACGCTCGAAGTGACAACGACGAGCTACAACGCCAAAGGCCAAGTTGAACGCGTCGACGCGCCAGGCGTCGCCGCGACATTGTTCGAGTACGACGAGCTGGGAAACCGCAGCCGCTCCGGCCTAGACGTCGATGGCAACGGCACGCTGACGCTGGCGTCGATGGACCGCATCACCGACAGCGAAACCAAGTTCACGGCAGTAGACGGTGCCTACTGGCAAGAGACCAGCCAAACCATCTACCCCGAAGACAACAGCTCCACCGCGAAGAACGCAGGTGTAAGCCGCACAAGGCTCACTGGAATGGCAGGCGGACTCGTCAGCGACCAAGTGTCCATCGACCTCAACGGCAACGTGACACGCAGCACCGTAAACATCACACCGAGCAGCGCCACGGAAGTACGCACCGTCGACACCCCCGAATCCAACCAAGACGCCGTCACGATCGCCATCAACGGTCGAGTCACCTCGAGCACGAGCACGACAGGCCTCACGACGACATACGGCTACGATGGCTTAGGTCGCCGAACAAGCGTCACCGACCCGCGTACAGGCGCAAGCGAAACGCACTACGACACACACGGCCGCGTCGACTACGTGAAGGACGCAGCAGGCAACCAAACCAGCTTCGTGTACGACCCCAGCACGGGCCGCAAAATCCGCGAAACCAACGCGCTCGGCAAACACTCGTACTTCGCCTACAACGCAAGTGGCCAACTAACACGGACCTGGGGCGACGTCCCGTACCCAGTCCAGTACGACTACGATGCCTACGGCCGCCGCACGCAGATGAGCACATACCGCGAAGACGCAGGTTGGAGCTCCCCGACATGGCCAGAAGGCGCGCACGGAGACCCGACACGCTGGCACTACGAAGAAGCGACTGGTTTGCTGTTGAGCAAGGAAGATGCCGCGAGCAAAGCGGTCACATACACATATGGAACCGCAGGACGCCTTGCGACCCGCACATGGGCACGCCAGAAGCCCGGTGGTGGACCGCTTCGTGCAAGTTATGCTTTCCATCCAGCAACAGGTGAACTAACCAGAGTCGACTATAATGATGACACTCCAGATGTCATCCACGTTTACGATCGCTTAGGCCGGCAGAGCCGCGTCACGGACGCGGTGGGCACCCGAGCTTTCGCGTACGATCCGCAGACGCTCCAGCTGCAAACTGAAACGATCGACGGGCTTACGCCGGCCATACTGAAGCGCTCCTATGAGTTGGCTACAGTGAAAGGGCGTCAGGTCGGCATGCAGCTGGGTGAGAACTACGCCGTCGGCTATGGGTACGATCCCAACGGTCGCCTGCAGAGCGTGTCTTGGACCGCAAACGGGCAGAACGATGCAGCTACTTACTCGCGCATCCCCAACAGTCAGCTGCTCGCCGGATATGCAACACAGAGCGGCTTCGCGACGGCGTACACCTACGAGCCGAAGCGTGACCTGAAGACCCAAGTGCAGAACAAGTTCGGGAGCGCCGTGGTGTCGCAGTTCGACTATGCGTACGACGCGATCGGGCGGCGCACGAGCATGAAGAACAGCGGCATTGCGTTCGCGGCGAGTGCGTTCACGAAGTGGGGGTATGACGAGCGAAATCAGGTCACGCAGAGCGAACGCTACTTAGGCACGAACCTCACGGACTTGAGCCAACCCGTGAACGCAGAGCAGCGGGCGTTTGCGTACGACCCGATCGGCAACCGCCAGACTTCCACGAGTGCCGTGGCGCAGACGAACTACGCGGTTAACGAGCTGAACCAGTACGACTTGATTGGACGAGCTTCGCCAACTTACGACAACGACGGCAACTTGCTCGACGACGGCACCAAGGTGTTGGCGTACAACGCCGAGAACCAGCTCAAGAGCGTGACGGTGCCGGGCATGAGCGTGAGCACGTACGACTACGACTACATCGGGCGTCGTGTGAGGAAGAGCGTACGCGTGCTCTACGCGTCGGGGCAGGACTACGTCGTGACGTGGGCCTACAGCGGGTGGAACAGGATCGAGGAACGCCGAGTCGAGAGTGGGATCACCACCGTGAAGAACTTCGTGTGGGCCTTGGATGTATCACAGTCCATCGATGGAGCAGGCGGCGTCGGGGGACTGCTGGCGATCGTCGATCAATCGGGAGCCGCTAGTCAGTTCACAAACGACGGCAACGGGAACGTTAGCGAGTTGATCAGTGCGCCGACAGGAAACGTGCGTGCGCACTACGAGTTCGATGCTTTCGGGAATACGGTTTTTACATCTGGCGCCGCTGCTTTAGAAAATTGTTACAGGTTCTCTACTAAATATCAGGACGACGAGACTGGATGGTACGACTACGGGCACCGGTACTACGCGCCGAGCGTTGGTCGCTGGCTCAGCCGAGACCCGATCGCTGAGAATGGTGGACTCAATCTGTACTCGTTCGTTGGGAATCGACCGACGAGCGCTGTCGACCTGACAGGTTTGGCGCTCTACGCATTCGACGGAACCGGAAATGACAAGGACGACCCGAGTCGGATGCCGACGCACGTCGCGGCGCTCTACGAGATGTACACCAAGGAAAAGTGGTACATGTACGGACTCGGCACTCGTGACTATTCGACGCTCGGCAATCTGGTCGGGCTGGGGGCCGCACTGCGCATCGATCAAATGTGGTCCTTGTTTGAGGCGTCGTACAAAGCTGGGGACAAAGAGATCGATATCATCGGGTTCAGCCGAGGAGCAGCTACGGCAAGAGAGTTCGCGAACCGTATCTACGACAAGCACCCGTGTGCGAAGATCCGCTTCCTCGGACTGTTCGACACAGTGGCTCAAATCGACACGCCAGATATGTATAATTCGAACTACGGGGTTCGCCTCGATATACCGCCGAACGTCGAATATGTGGCTCATGCAATTGCGCGCAATGAACGTCGTACGCTCTTCCCTCTGACGTCGATTGTTGCGGCTTACGGTGGCTATTCCTATGGCGTGCCCAACGAGTACGGGCCGAGTGATTTCCGGGTGTCCCGCGGAGATCGATATTGGGAGCAGCCGTTCTCCGGTGCTCACTCCGACGTTGGCGGCGGGTATGACGATGGCGGCAGCAACCTAGATGCCCTCTGGTGGATGTATGGTGTTGGCGCGAGTAGGGGCGTGCCGTGGGACTATTCGCGGTTCTCTCCCAAGCAGAAAATGGCTGACTACCATGCGTACGAGACCATGCACGATTCACGGTATACTATTCTGGATCGCGTGCCATGGACGGATGTTGGTAGAGAGTCGAGAGTAATATTCTCCGGGAACCTGAAGCCTTAGTTGGGATGAATGACTGTGAAACCCCCAGCTCTTTGGATCGGAACGGTGGCCAGCCTACTGAGCGTGATGTATTCGCTCGCCGAGTGGCTTGCGGGGGGCATGATGGCGGCGCCGAAACTCACGCTATCTGACGTTGCGATTCCGTTGGCTTCTATTGCCGTATCCGTTGCGCTCGTCGTTCCATATCTTAGACGTGTGACCGCTCCAGCGCGGCGTAGGATTGCCTGGGGCGTCGTGATAGTCGCCGCGTGTACCGCGGCACTGCTACTCGTTACGGTGTCGGACATGGCGTATAGACAGCCGTGAGATTCGCTGACAAGTTGCTTCTAAAAGATAGTTCCCCGTATTGTGCCAAGTTTGGATCGTGGTCAAGCGGCATCTCTGAAGTAGTGGTTGAGCACGCCGCCGAGACGTCTGCGCCGTAGGACTCTGCCGCTCGTGGCTGCAGGTGTATCGGCGGTTGCGGTGATAAGCTGGTTGCCGAGGCCCTGATGGTTTCGTTCGGTATGATAGTGGTCGACATACTCATGGAGGAGCTGCCTGAGGTGTCGCTCGCCCAAAGGAACGACGTGTTCCAAGCATTCTCGTCGGACCGAACCGATGAAACACTCTGCGGCGTTCAAGTTCGGGCTTCTCGGTGGCAGCCTCACGCTACGCACACCGCTGCCGTGGCCGCATCCGACGGAATGCGCGTGTATACAGTGGGTCGCGATCCAAGATGATGTAGCGATGCTTGAGGAGAAACCCGTCCACAGCGTCAGTCAGGTTCCGAGCGACCTGTTGCATCCATCCGCCGTGAGGTTGGTGCACGATGCCGGCGATCTCCACACTTCGAGTTGCGAGGTCGATGATGAACAACACTTGGTATCGAACCAAACCGGCCGATGTGACAGCCTCGACGGTGAAGAAGTCCATGGCAGATGGCGCCCCAATGTCCACGAAGAAACGCGCTCCAGCGCTTACGTTTGCGGCGCTCAGGGGCAGGCATCATTCCGGCGTCGAGCAAGATGCATTTGATGCAATTGCGTCCAATGTCGTGGCCGAGGTTGTTCAGCGCGCCACGGATTCGCGTGTAACCCCAGGATTGGATTGTCGTTGGCCATGCGCGCACAAGCTGGACGATGTCTGTCGTTCGACGCGGTTGGCGGCTGGCGCGTCGTGCACTGCCGTCGTACTTGCGTGCGACGAGCCGTCGATACCATCTCAGCAAAGTGTCGGGGGTGACCAAAGTGTCGAGCTTAGCGAGGGCTTTGCGTCCGAGCTTTCTGGCGGCACAGGCAAGCCGCCGTCGTTGCGGGTCGGAGAAGCACAGCTTGCGATCTCGCAGGTGCTCTCGAAGCACGGCGTTCTCGGCAAGGAGGTATGCGGTCACCCGCTGATGGTCTCGCGGCATCCAACCAGCGAAGGTCAGCAGGAGGAACTGCATAGGCAAAGTCGACACGACGACTCCCGCAGGGCACGACCGACACCAACCGTTTCTATGTCCATGTCGACGCGCAGCCCCTCGAGCGAAACGTAGACTTCAGCGGCCGCCCAGCACCCGCTGGACCGAGTTTCTCAGTCAACCAAGCGTGCTACTCGACCTGCATCGACCCGAACAGCCAAAGTGATGTTTGTCGCAGCGGCACCGGTACTGCCACGTGGACATGTACCACGCGCACAGGCGATCAAGTCGGAGCGGGCGCAGGTGCACTCGCGCACCACGACCCACCCAGGCGGATTCACAGAAGTCAGCCAGCAATACCTAGACGGCCAGCGCAAGAGCGTCGCAGGCGACAGCGTCGTAGCGCAGTACTACAGTTACGCGGTGCAAGGAGACGGCACCCTCGTCACCGAAGTCCGCACCGCGCGCCCTGATTCGCCGGCGTTCGAGCGAACGTACACGGACATGCTCGGCCGAACGGTCCGAGTCGAGCGCCCAGGATTCGGCGGAACGCTGAAAGTCGCAACCAGCAGCTACGACGACGTAGGCCGCTTGACCCGCACCACAAGCACCGGCAGCGCGGCCACACTCTACGAATACGACACGCTGGGTGAGCAGCGTCGAAGGGGCCTAGACGTCGACGGAAACGGCGCATTGGGCGAAAGCTCGATGGACCGCATCACCGAAAACGAGACCAAGTTCGCGGCGGTGGACGGCGCCTACTGGCAAGAAACATCGCAGCGCATCTACACCGAAGACAACAGCCCCACCACCAAAACCACGGGCGTAACCCGCAGTCGTCTCAGTGGGCGAACTGGTGGTCTACTCAGCGAACAAGTATCGATCGATCTCAACGGCAACGAGACGCGCAGCACAGCACGCCTCGCGGGTGGAGGCGGCGAAACCCGCACCATCAACACCCCCGACTCGACACAAGACGCCATCACAATCTCCGTTGACGGCCGCATAACATCGAGCACCAGTACCACGGGCTTAACAACAACCTATGCCTACGATGGCCTCGGCCGCCGCACGAGCGCTATCGACCCACGGACAGGCGCGAGCGAAACCCACTACGACGCGCAGGGCCGAGTCGACTACGTCAAAGACGCAGCTGGCAATGCGACCAGCTTCGGGTACGACGCGACTACGGGCCGCAAGGTGCGCGAGACCAACGCGCTCGGCAAACACTCCTACTTCGCGTACGACGCACGCGGCCAACTAACGCGCTCCTGGGGCGACGTCCCTTACCCAGTCGAATATGCCTACGACCAATACAATCGACGCACAGCTATGACCACGTTCCGCGTCGAAGCCAACTGGAGCTCGCCGACCTGGCCTGAAGGCACGGGAGGTGACACAACTCAATGGCACTTTGAAGAACCAACTGGCCTACTCGAGAGCAAAGAAGACGCCGCAGGCAAAGCAGTCCGCTACACCTACGGCCCAGCCGGCCAGCTAGCAACACGCACCTGGGCCCGCCAGAAACCAGGCGGAGGCCCCCTGCGAACTAGCTACGCATATGACCCAGCAACAGCACAACTGCTTGCAGTCGACTATAATGATAGTACAGCAGACATCACTTATTCCTATGATCGACTAGGAAGACAAAAGGCTGTGACAGACGCCGCAGGCACCCGAGTATTCGCCTACGACCCACAAACATTACAACTACAAACTGAAACAATGGAAGGCCTAACGCCCGCTGTGCTGAGGCACCAGTACGACGCCGTCGACGTAAAGGGTAGGCGAACTGGCCTCAGCCTAGACGAAGACTACATAGTCGGGTACGACTTCGACCAAGTTGGCCGCACCCAAGCCGTCGTCTGGACGGCGAGCGGCACAAGCGACAAGGCCAGCTACACCCGGATCCCCGAAAGCGGGCTGCTCGCCGGCTACACAACGCATAGCGGCTTTTCGACCTCGTACGCATACGAACCCAAGCGTGATTTGAAGACCCGGGTGAAGAACGCGTGGGGCAGCACCGTGGTGTCGCAGTTCGACTATGCATATGGCGCAGTCGCGCGGCGCACGAGCGTGAAGAACAGCGGCAGCGCCTTCGAGGCGAGCGCGTTCACGAAGTGGGGCTACGACGAGCGAAATCAGCTCACGCAGAGCGATCGCTACCTCGGCACGAACCTCGGGGATTTGAGCCAACCTGCGAATGCGGAGCAGAGGGCGTTTGCGTACGACCCGATCGGCAACCGGCAGACTTCGACGGCGGCGGCGGTGCAGACGAGCTACACGGCTAACGATTTGAACCAGTACGAGAGCGTTGGGCAGCAGGCTTCTGTTTACGACGAAGACGGCAACCTCGTCGACGGCGGCACGAAGGTGCTCGCCTACAACGCTGAGAACCAACTCGTGCGCGTCGAAGTGCCTGGCTTCAGCGTCTCCACATACGACTACGACTGCGTCGGCAGGCGCGTGAGGAAGTCAGTCAATCTCGTGAGCGGCGACGACTACGTGGTGACGTGGGTCTACTCAGGCTGGGCCAAGATCGAGGAACGTCGAGTCGAGAACGGCACCACGGCAGTGAAGAACTTCGTGTGGGGGTTGGACCGGTCGCAGAGGACTGGAGGGGTTGGTGGGGTCGGCGGATTGATCGCAGTGGTGGATCAGGGCGGAGCTTCCCTGTTCAGCTTTGATGGGAGCGGGAACGTCTCCGAGCTACTGGACGCTTCAAGGGGCCGGGCCGATGCCCACTACGAGTACGACGCCTTCGGCAACGAAGTGCTGGCGACTGGGCCGCTTGCAGCGGAGAACGACTGGCGGTTCTCCACCAAGCAGATCGATCCCGAGAGCGGGTTGTACGACTACGGTCGCCGGTTCTATCAGCCCGAGACGGGCCGCTGGACTAATCGCGACCCCGCCGAAGAGCAGGGCGGCATTGGGCTCTACGTCTTCGCCTTCAACGACGCCATCGACTGGTTCGATCCCGATGGACGTGATCCTCGACGTGAGTGGGAGCTTTGGCAGCGGCTCCGAGATGCGCTTGCCGACGATGCGCTTGCCGACGAGCAGAACTGGAGCGACTCGAACTCAGATTGGCGTTGGCACTTCACACGACACAGCACCGCGTTCACATTCTGTGGCTCGGACTCCGAGCGCGAAGTGGTGCTCGATCAGATGTACGCCGACCTAAAGTCCTTCGCGCACTTCCAACCGAATCACTCAGACCTTGACCTGTCGGAGGGATCAGCAGGGCTTCCGGGACGCAAGGCGGTGTTCGACACCCGAGGTACGACGAGCGGCTTCGACTTCGTGCCAGATCCATCGTTCAACGAGATCGAGGTGCAGATGACGTGGGACGGCTCGCGCCGAATGGTGCGAGCAATGACGCTGAACGGGCATCCGCTAGTGGGCGTGCGGCGCTGGAGCGTTCAGAAAGACGGGCAGAGCGGGATCGAATTCTTCACAGACGCCTGGGAGAAACCTAGGAACCTGTTGAACGGCATCGCTGTCGCGGCCGTCGGCGGAACCTTGCAGGACAGCATGTGGCAGAACTACCTCACGAACTTCGGACGAGCCTGGGACGGCCGCGAGGGCGTGCGTTGGAACTCGATTCTGCACATCGCTGAACCTAGGTACCTAGACGGACGTCGGGAGAATCCGTTCCGTGCCGAGCTACCGGGGGAGCTTCGTTAGCCGTGGTAGTTCTGATGTCGCTGTTGCTTGTCGTGCTGAGTGCGGTTGTGCCGATGTCGCTATCTTGGCTCATGATCGGAACCGGGTCATTGACGCTCGGTGCGATCGGCGGCCTCCTTGTTGGGACACCAAGCGTCATCGCCGTCGTTGTTGCTGTGAGGAAGCGCGACGCGGCCGTTCTTCCGGGCTACCTGATGGCACTTGCCGCTTCGTGTGCACTTTCCGTTTTCGTCCCTTTCATCTTTACGTTCGTGGCGGCCACGGCTGTAGTCGTGGCCGCCATAACAGCTGTCGTGATCCGACGAACTCGGCGTGAGTTCACTCGGCCCAACCGTCCACCTCCGTGACAACCTCGTGGTGTGCCAGCACGGGCTTGCTCAACGGAATAAGGCGTGCGGTAGCGCCCCTCGCAACCATCAAGCGCGAGGGGCGCGCTGTCGTCTTGATTGCGCGCTTTCGCGGGTTGTCTTGCAGAGTGAGCTGTTGAGCGCCTTTACCGCTGGTGCCGAGGAGCATCGGCAGGTCCGCTTCCCGAAGACTGCCCACGGCCGCGCGTGTACGTGCCTGTTGCACGTTCGCTTGGTGTCACGCGGGAGGGCAGCGGTTCGCTATGTGTGCGCCGAGTTCCCGGCACACGGGCGCGGCTCGGAGCTGGCGACTCTCTCTGGGTGGCCAGCTTCACGATTTAGCGACACTCGTCGGCTGCCTCTCGTCATCGCTGATTGACGGGCACTGCAACTGCGCGACAGTCGCCGCACGAGTCGACCCGGCTCGCAGCGAGTCTCTCCTACTCATGGGTCGGAGCGAGACCGGTGTCCGGCAGGGTGTCCCTTCACCGCTCGGCAGAAGTGACCCGGCAATGCTCGCGAGAAATGACCCGGGCCGAGATCGTGATCTGGATGCTGGCGGCACGGGACACCGACGGAACGCGACACGCCGCGCGAGCCCTGG
>Ga0114940_10000499_pt1 | contig 18475 bp, 14 predicted proteins | sample ColdCreekSource_FD_87195 | JGI IMG/M metagenome (GOLD analysis project Ga0114940, IMG submission 87195) | Groundwater microbial communities from Cold Creek, Nevada to study Microbial Dark Matter (Phase II) - Cold Creek Source | ecosystem: Environmental > Aquatic > Deep subsurface > Groundwater ... | reverse complement strand
TTCGTTCTTTTCTCTCCACCGCATCTAAGCAGGGTTTTAACCTGTTAGAAGTGATTACTGCCGCACTCCAGGATAATGTTTCGGTTTTTCTGTTCTCCGATCTTACTAGCTAGGCAGTTACGAGTTAACAACATAGGTCGAATAATTATCTTAGGTATTTACTATATCGAATATTTGCAGGTTGTTAGCTAACAGTGGATACATCAGCAAATTATTCTAGATCGAGCGATCGCTATCTTGATTACACAACAGAGTCAATGGTAGTATGTCAGGGAAACTTATTAAGCTCCAAAAACAGCAGAAGTATGATTAAGACTCGATCATTCCTTTTATTTAAGTTACTGGATAAGCTTCCCTTGGTTAAAGACTTGGAATTTGGTCAAAACTATAGCAGCTTCAATAGCCAAAAGTTCATTGGCAAAACTAATAATATTAAGCTCCTTAATGACCAAGGAATTAAGCGCATAAACTACGCTTGTGGGGGTAAATATCTTCAAGATTGGTTGAACGTAGATTTTCATCGCAAAAATTCATTTATCCTTCCAGATAATACAATCTACTATGCAGTTGACCTAACCTCTAAACATCCTTTTCCTGATAATCACTTTGAATTTGGCTTCGCCGAAGATTTTATTGAACATCTTCAACAGGTAGATTCAATTATTTTTCTCAGTGAATGTTTCCGTACTTTTAAAACAGGTGGTGTATTGCGTTTAGCTTTTCCTGGTTTGGAAGGAGTATTGCAAAAACATTATCCAACTTGCGACTATGAAACGGTAGTAGTCGCCAAGGAAGAAGCCTACACAGCCTGGGGACATCTACATTTTTACTCCAGAGAGGAATTAACGACGGTAGCCAAACATATTGGATTTAGTGAAGTGAATTTCAGGGAATATGGAGTATCCAATTATCCTGTATTAGCTGGGTTAGAAACTCGGGAAGAACAGGTTGGACTTAATACCTATGTGGAGCTAGTTAAGTAAGTCCAAAAGCTCTAAGCTCTAAGCCACAAACCTTTTAACTGGCTGCCTATTTACAGCCGTTTTCAGTGGAGTAAACTCCGTTGTCAATTAGTTAGTTCGTAGCCTCTAGCTTCTAGCTTCTAATAATCTAAATCACTGTCTATCACGGATATATCGAAGTGTATCCCTTTAGGGACACCTTCGGATATGGTCTACTCATGTGAAAATGGCTGTGATGGCAGCTAATAGCTTGTCACCAATGGCTCAAGTCTCATAGCTGGAGCCTCTCCTCTTAAGTATTTATAACTAAACTTGCTGCTGCACTAGGACAAATTAGCTCACTTTTTTAACCCAATTTTCATCCAAAATTCACCCTAAGATCACAGCATTTGATTAGATTGAGAATAAAATGTAACCAGAATACATAATATTACTTTTTAGGTTACATGATAATTAAACAGAACATTTTATCAATTACATCTTTCAGATCTTTAGCTTCAATTTTATTATTAGCCTTATCTTTCGTTGCCACCGAGTCAAACATAGCTACCGCAGAAAATAAATCAGTTTACACGACTAAGAAACATCAAGTCACTTTTGAACCTCCCCAAGGAAGCAAACCAGTACAAACCGTAGGAGGGGCATCTAGAGGGGGGCAATGTCCTCCAGATGCAGGGCAAAACTTATCTTTTATGCCCTTGTTACCTGTGGGTAGTGCTGCCTTGACGATGGAAGCGCATCCTAGTTTCATGGTTTATCTGCCTGAAACCTCCGCCACAAGGGTCTTATTGTCTGTGAAAGATGCTGGGGAAAATTACGACTATCAGACGATCCTGCCCATTAGCGATCGCTCTGGCATTATCACCATGACTATCCCTGATGATGCCCCAGCTCTAGAAGTTAACCATGAATATCAGTGGTCATTAGTTTTAATGTGCGACAATCAGCTTCGACCAGATAGCCCAGTGGCTCAAGGTGATGTGATGCGAGTCGAGGCTAATAGTTACCTAACGGATAAACTAGCCCAGTCGGATCTACTGGAAAGTGCAGCGCTTTATGGCAAGGAAGGTATTTGGTACGATACCCTGGCTACTCTGGCAAAACTTCAGAGTATTAGTCCTAAAGACCAGGATATTGCTGCTAATTGGCAAAATTTACTGAGTAGTGTTGGTCTAGAGGAGGTCGCCACAGCGGAATTTGTCGAGTAAATTAGTAGTCGAAGTCAAGAGATTGGCGATGGATACTGTTTGCAAAATTACGGTAAAAACCTTTGGTTGGGTCAGAAGTATCACAAAAAATTAACAAAATTAACAAGTTGAGGGGTGTTCTAGCGATCGCCCCTACTGTAACAGCCATAGTGATTGCCAGTGGTCTGACAGGGATGTATCACACTTTAGAGTGGTCTGTCTTTGACCAATGGCTGCGGCTACGAACCAAGGAAGCTAGAGATTCTCGTGTTGTCATCGTCGAGGTAGGTGAGTCAGACATTAGCCAACTAGGACAATGGCCGATGTCTGATGGCACGATGGCAGAGTTATTAACCCAAATTAAACAACAAGAGCCGAGAGTCATTGGTTTAGACTTTTATCGCGATCTTCCCCAGGGAACTGCTGCCCAACATCGGCGACTAGCGCAAATTTTTCGCACCACCCCCAACATTATTGGTGTAGAAAAAGCCATCAATGAGCAGATCAAAGCTTCCCCGATCTTAAAAGCCTTGGGTCAAGTTGCGATGGCTGATTTTGTTATAGACTCCGATGGCAAGGTACGGCGAGCTTTGAATTTAGCAGGTTTTGATAATGGCGAAGTCGGTTTTGGGTTAGGCACTCTAACTGCCTTAATGTATCTAGAGCAGGAGCAGATTCTCTTAACAGATGGTGCTAAACCGACGGAAAAAATCCTGGGTCAGACTAAGATTTCGGCTTTAACCAGTAATGCTGCTGGGTATGTCAATGCTGATACGGCGGGGTTTCAAACTCTGATTAATTATCGTGGTGGAGAAGATAGCTTCATTCATATTTCTCTCACTGATGTTTTACAGGGACAGATTCCTAATGATATTTTTCGCGATCGCTTAGTACTGATTGGGGCGACAGCTCCCAGTTTAAATGATTTTTTCTATACCCCCTATAGTTATGGCTCGCAAGCCGACCAAAGGATGCCTGGGGTTTATATTCATGGCAATATTGCCAGTCAACTAATTGCCACGGTGCTAGATGACCGTAAGATGTTGCAGGGAATTTCCGAGCCTGGGGAATGGCTGTGGATTTTGGGTTGGTCTTTGGTCGGTGGCAGCTTAGGCTTAGTCTCATTGCAGATGAATCTTTTGGATCAAGATTTATGGAATTCCCTAAAATTCAAGCTTTTGGAGACGGTGATGCCCATTGGGATGCTATTTACCAGTAGCTATCTCCTATTTTTAGGAGGCTATTGGTTGCCTACTGTTGCCCCACTACTAGCTTTAGTTGGCACTAACTTAGTTGTCACTGGTTTCTACCATCAAAATCAAAAACGCATTGCCTTCATCGATGATCTCACCAAGATTGCTAACCGCCGTTACTTCGATCATTTTCTCGAACAACAGTGGTTAAAATGTCAGCGAGATAATCAGGATCTAGCCTTGATTTTTTGTGATGTTGATTTTTTCAAAGTCTACAATGATACTTACGGACACAAAGCGGGGGATAGCTGTTTACAGCAAGTAGCCCTGGCTCTCAGGGATTCAGTGAGGGGACATGACTTGGCAGCACGTTATGGAGGAGAGGAGTTTGTGGTGGTATTACCTGACAGCAACACAGAAACAGCTAAGGTCATCGCCCAGCGAATTCGAGCCAAACTCCAGGAGATGCAAATTCCCCATGCAGGTTCTCAGGCAAGTCAATACGTAAGTATCAGCATGGGGATTGCTAGTGTGTATCATAATCGGGCGATCTCTACCACAGAACTAATTGAAGTAGCGGATAAGGCATTATATCAAGCTAAATCCCAGGGACGCGATCGCGCGGTGGTCAGTGAAGCTCCTGGCTAAATCTCTCTTGCTAAATCTCTAAACAATCGATTGCGCCGAATTCTTCCCCCGCATCAAGTTCACTAAGTCCATCTACTTCGGTAATCGAAATATTGGCAATAGGATAGTCAGGAGTTGTAAAATCAGCGTTGGCAAAAACCGCTTCACCATCGACTTGATAATCTAGAGCGCCATTTTCACCAGGAGGTAGATATCCAGGAAAAGGCTTAATTATTCCATTTTCATCGACGCTGTTACCAATTACATCCAGTTCGTAGATTACATTACGAGGATCTTCATCATTAACCTCTCTACCTGAATCTAGAGCATCCTCTCCCGTGATGGTGAAATCTGCACCGAGAAAGTTGCCTTCCTCATCGAAAACTTCAATTGCCTGGGGGTCATCATTAGCAAAGAAACCATCGTTCGTGGGAAATAACATGGCACCGTAATTGAAAAAGCGGTTGTCAGCAATATCTTCCCGCTCAATGGTCACCGTTGCCGTGATGGTTTCTCCTGGATTCTGCACCAAAAAGAATGGTGGTACTCGATTATCAGTAAAAACCATACCTTGAGTTCCACCATTTAAACCTGCTTCACTAGCAGCAAATTGACCTGCCACAGTGTCTTCTACCCCAGGAAAATTCGCGGGAATCGCGCCAAAAAACACCGCTTCCTCAATCAAACCTGGAATAGTCGGTTCAATCCCCGTAATACCGTCTTCGGAAAGAGTTTCTAGCTGCTTGGATGCTTCATCGCCAATATTGTAGAGATCAAAACTACCATCATGGAATCCATACCAAGCTTGAGCAATACCGATCCCATTTTGAGGAGCTAGATTTTCGATCGCAATTTCTAGGGTGATGCTAGAGTCGGGGTTGTTTTCTGCTCCTGCCTCCTGCAATCCTTCCTTCGGAATTTCTGCATCCATAGGCACGTCCACTTCAGGGGAATCAAAACCAGTACTATCCTCAGTTATCAAGTCCATTGAATTAGTCTCCTTGTCAAGTAAGTTTTAGCTAGAAAATATAAAGTTTTTAGTTCTTATTTGTTAGCAGAACAAAGTCAACTAAGACATCCAGAGTATTTTATTCAGTATTAAAGCCCTGATTATCAACTTAATTATGCTAACTTGTTAAGTGTAATACTAGTTGTTATCGGTATAATTAATAATTAAGTTTCTTGACGTAATAGATTATTCATTGCTTCAACAACTCGATTGAGTATGCTAGGGAAAATCCTGCACCCTCTCGTTCAATCCTCTGCATTAAGGGCGTGGTAATTATCAATTATCAATTATCAATTATCAATTATCAATTATCAATTATCAATTATCAATTATTGAACGTTGCTGATTACGCCACCAGCCTCGAACTAAGCGAATTTCTTCATAGCTATATTCATCTCCCAAACTTTCTTTGATCGTTTTGAGAGTCAGATCTCCTAGCTGTTTAATTGCCTCAATAATTACCTGTTGTTTATCGGCAGTAACCAACTGATTCAGGGCAACGGGTTGATTCATTTCCATGAGTTCGCTCAAGTGAGTACTAATGGTACTAACAGCAAAACCTCTCTCTTGGGCAATTTCCGTAATGTTTAATCCCTGTTGATGAAGTTGTAGGGTTTCCATTTGGCTTTTAGAAGGAAGACTTACTGGGAGCTGATGTTGCTGATCAAATTCCAGAATTTCTGAGATAAAGCGATCGCCATATTGTTGGGCTTTGTATTCACTAACTCCCGACAAATTAGCAAAATCAGTAATATTCTTGGGACGTAGCTGCGCCATTAATTTAAGACTCGAATCAGCAAAAATCATATAGGGGGCAAGGGCATTGTGATCGGCGATTTGCTTGCGAAGCTTTCGCAGTTTTTCAAACAGTAACTCGGCTTCTGCCTTACGGGGATTGTAGGTTGTGGTGGTTTTATCGGGAGATTTTTCCACTGCGATCTCAACTTTTAATTCACCACGGAAAATCTCCCAACTCCGTTTATTCAGCTTCAGCACAGGATAACCATCAGTAGTTTGTCCCACTAACCCTTGATGGATCAAACTTCGTCCTAGCATCTTCCATTCATCCGCAGTGCGACCTTTACCAATGCCGTAGGTGGATACAAGATGATGTCCGTATTGATGAATTTTTTGCTTACGGGAACCAATCAGCACATCAACTATATGATTAGTGCCAAACTTTTCTTGGCAGCGAGCAACACAAGACAAAAACTTCTGTGCTTCCTCTGTCCAGTCTTCAATGGGTTTAGGGTTAAGACAGTTATCACACTTACCGCAGTTTCCAGGATATCGTTCCCCAAAATACCGCAAAATAATCTTCCGACGGCAATCATTGCCTTCAGCGTAGTCAATGACCTGTCTTAGCTGTTGTCGAGCAATCTTTTGTTCGTTAGCATCGGGTTTCTGGTCGATCAGAAATTCAATCTTTTTGCGATCGCCAGAACTAAAAAATAACACTGATTTAGAAGGCTCACCGTCTCTCCCTGCTCGACCTGATTCTTGATAGAAGCTTTCCAAACTGCGGGGTAAATCGTAATGAAACACATACCGCACATCGGGTTTATTGATGCCCATACCAAAAGCAATCGTAGCGACGATCACCTGAACATCATCCCGCAAAAAACTGGTTTGATTACGGCTGCGTTCTTCAAAGGGTAATTTAGCATGGTAGGGTAAAGCGTCGATCCCATCAAGCTTTAGTCTTGTGGCAACTTCTTCCACACGATTACGACTCAGGCAATAAACGATCCCCGCCCCCGATTCCGCCCGAATTGCTCGGAGTAACTTGGGATAAATATTATGGTCTTTGGGCTGGATTTCGTAATGAATATTGCTGCGGTCAAAACTAGCTACATGGATATCAGGCGATCGCAGCTTTAACTGGTCAACTATATCCTGGCGCACTCTTTTAGTTGCTGTAGCGGTAAGTGCCTGAATGGGTATCTGAGGATAACGCCGACGAATTTGACTTAACTGACTATACTCTGGACGAAAGTCATGACCCCATTCCGATACACAATGAGCTTCATCAATGGCGATCGCACTGATGCCCACATCCTGCTGCACCCGATCTAGAAATAAAGCAAATCTTTCATTGAGGAGTCTTTCTGGCGCAACATAGAGTAATTTAACCTGATTTTTCAGAATCGCAATCTGGCGAGATCTTCGCTCTTCATACTCCAAAGTACTGTTAAGAAAAGTAGCGTTAATCCCATTATCCTGTAATGCATCCACCTGATCTTGCATCAGGGCAATCAGCGGCGAGACAACAATGGTTAGACCTTCTCTGAGCAAAGCTGGGAGTTGAAAACAGAGGGATTTTCCTCCTCCCGTAGGCATGATGGTGAGTAAATCTTGATTTCGTAAAGCAGCTTCGATGATCTTTTTTTGCCCAGGACGAAAGGTATCGTGACCAAAATAATGTTTTAAAGATTCCTCCAAGGTCGGGAAAGTCAACATAACTCATCAGCGTAATATCTCTACTGATTATTCTGACATTCTCCCGACTGTTTTGTTAACTTTGGCGCGATCGCTATCAAAACAAACAGAATTTAGTCTTAACAAGAGAAATTTGGGCAGTATAAGAGTTGAAACCAGTAAGCGATCGCTATCTTTTAAATTCAAGCCATGTTCAAGCAAAATATCAACTTCTCTGTAGTAATGAAGTTCTATTTAATCAAAGTGGCGCTGGTGCTAGTGGCAATGACGAATTTATTGAATTGTATAATCCTAGCAATGGGGCGATTAACCTGACTGGTTGGAAACTACTGGATGGTAACTTATTAGTCTATAACGGCACCGATGGCATTGGTGGTATTAACGGTAACAATGGCGCATTTGTCATTCCTAGCGGTACTGTGTTAGATCCAGGAAAATATGCCGTAGTGTGGGTTGGTTCTAACACGGTTGATAAACAGGCACCTGGCGCTGCCTATCAATTCTATTTGAATCAAGCCCCTAAACTGAACAATGACGGTGAAGACATTTGGCTTTATGATGCTCAAACCCGTATTGTTGATTACATAGCCTATGGCTCGGACAATGGCATTAATATTCCTCCTGATAGCGCCTTAAATCTATGGCAGAACTCCTATCAAGCAAGTTTAAAAACTGTTCTGTCGGGACAATCTATCAGCCTCACTCCTAATGGTCAAGACACTAATGCTAGTGGCTGTTGGGAGGCGACGACTAGTAGCAATGCCAGTTCTCCAAGCACTCGCTGTCCCAGCTATTTACTCACCAGAGATACTGATAATGTGAGCGATCGCATTACGAGCGTCGGTTACAGTAATAATGCTGCCAGGTTAGTTCTAGTTAAACGCATTACCAATATTTTGCCGAATCGTAACAATGTTGATTTTAATCACTTTGTTGAAGACGGTGTTGCCAATAACGATGATAATCATCCCCGATGGCCAAATGACCGTGATACTTACCTTCGAGGACAGATTAAAGGATTAAAAGTCGAGCCAGGAGATGAAATTGAATACACGGTGTATTTCTTGTCTAACGGTGGCACAAATGCTACCAACGTGACCCTTTGTGATGCCATCCCCCACAATACTACTTTTCTTAAACACACCTATGGAACTGAAGTCGGTATTGCTCTTGGTTTAGTTAGCAGTAGCTTACCTACAACTCCTAATCTAAAACTATCAAATTTACTCAACGACGACCAGGGGGAATTTTATGCCCCTGGAAAAACTCCTCCAGCTTTTTGTAAACAACATGATCTGAATAATCCCACTGTTTTAATTCCCGCTACTAACAATTCTAATGGTGCAGTTGTGGTGAATCTAAATGCTCCTTTACCGTTCGCTACAAATCCAGGAGTTCCTACTAATTCTTATGGTTTTATCCGCTTTCGAGTCAGAGTGAATTGAAATTTTAAAAACTGTCTTTCTGAGAATGATCGATCTAGATATAAATTTAGATATAAATAATGTAGATGTAGCATCAATTTTATGTACTCATAAAGGCAATCCCTCAGAAAAATCATGAATACAAAGCACCAAAAATACCTAATCCACCCCCAAAGCGATCGAGGCAAGACACAAATCGACTGGTTAGATAGCCGTCACACATTTTCTTTCGGTGGGTTTTATGACCTAAATCGCATGGGATTTCGCACCCTCCGAGTCATCAATGATGATCGAATAATTCCAGGGGCTGGGTTTGGTACCCACAGCCATCAAGACATGGAGATCATTACCTACGTTTTAAAAGGAGAGTTGGAACATAAAGATAGCTTAGGCAACGGCGAAATTATCAAGCCTGGGGATGCCCAAATTATGAGCGCAGGAACAAGCATCACCCATAGCGAATTCAATCCTTCCAAAGCCGATCCCGTTCACCTGTTGCAGATTTGGATTCTGCCCAACCAGCAGGGAATTGCCCCACGGTATGAACAACGGAGTTTTCCGACCGAAGAGAAACAGGGAAAGTTACGGCTCATTGTAGCCCCCGATGGACGAGAAGGGGCAGTAACCATAAATCAAGATGTCGAACTTTATGTTGCCCAGCTTACACCTGGTCAAACAATCCACTATCAAGTAGAACCAGAGCGATCTGCTTGGGTGCAATTGGCTCAAGGCAATCTCACGTTAAATGATGAAAGTCTTCAAGCAGGGGATGGAGTCCAAATTAGCGGATCACAAGAACTTACCCTTCTAGCAGATACGGCAGCAGAGGTACTCATCTTTGATTTAGCTTGATACTCCTTCACACCAGACGTACCTTAGTAAGGGGGCTTCGCTCTAGCTAAGAGCTAATAACTAAGAGCTAAAAGCTTTTAAAAATAATTTAGATTTTTTTTGATTTCTCGCTGACAAATCTACTAGAAGTAAATGGTTAAATTAATTAAACCAATGAGTTTAGTCCCATCTTCTAGCATGGCGTGAATACCACGACCACTAATGGGAGCAACATCGATCGCACTAGAAAATCCGAAGAGAAAAAAGGATACTAATAATGGGACATAGGGAGTCTGGCGAATTGTCCGACTAAAGATAAAGCCGTAGCTGATAAGCATTAAGCCGTAGATACCGTAAACGCTAACTTTAACAAGTTTACAAGTACCAAAAAAAGCACATAACATTAGAGTCAGGCGAAAGCGATCATCAAGAAAGAGCAACAGCATTACTACTGAACTACCCCAAAGAAACCCTCGAAAAATGCGATTCGACTTCTGTGGTAAGAGAAAAGAAGTAAAGAGGCAGAGAGCGATCGCTGTACACCAAAGAATTTCTGAGATACTGGTGAGCCAACCTAGATAAAAAGTACTGAGATAGAACGGATCACTAAACAGGCTTTCGATACCCGCACCCTTGCTTTTAACCTTGGCATAGATGCTCAATAGGCTCAAAAATAGAATTGTGAGAGCATTTGACCAAATTAAAATGGGGATACTCTGAAAGTGCTGTTTTCCGCGTTGGAGCCAGGACTTAAACATCGGTAAGATGGTAGATTTCTCACTCATTCAATTACAATCCAAAATTTTTAGAGTCTCAAGGGTTAGAATATTTTCACCCTCCATCCTATCCTTTAAAAAAATATAACGTAACTCCGAACTCTCCTAAACTTGCTTGTGAATTTTAAACGGTTTGTTTCCATTCTCATTAGTGTTGCCCTCCTGTTTTATATCTATACTCAGATTGATCTGGTCAATTTGCTCGAAGTATTACAAAATTGCGATCGCCTGATGTTAATGGTCAGTTTATTCATGGTAGTTCCCATCACTTTAGTTACCTCCTGGCGATTACAGCAGCTAGTCCCTCACCATAGTTTAGGATTTTTAGAAGCGAATCGGTTGATTTTGGGTGCCAGTGTCCTGAATATGGTTTTACCCTCTAAGATGGGGGATATCGCTAAGTCTTATTTTATGGCGGAAAGATCAAAGATTAGCGGTAGTCTGGCTCTTGCGATCTCGATCTTTGAAAAAACCTGCGATCTCCTCTCTCTCTTGCTGTGGTGTATCTTTGGTCTATTACTCTATCCCGCCAAAGATAGTTTATTTTGGACTATGACTACAGGAGTTGCCCTTGGCTTAGGGATTGGCTTACTGATGTTAGGCTCCCAGTCTTTTGCTGATTGGTCATTGGCGATCGCCATTCGGTTTGCTCCCCAAAAACTCAAGACAAAACTGGCAAAAATGCAGACTGGGTGGAGAGAAATGCACGATTATTTTTGGTCGGACAAACAACAATTATTGATCATCACTAGTACTTCAGTATTTATTTGGTTTTTGCATCTATTACAAATTTGGCTTTTTATTCTGGCTTTAAAAGCGATCGCCCCTTTTGTAATTAGTTTGGCACTTTCTCCCTTGTCGATCCTGGCGGGATTACTACCCCTAACTTTTGCGGGAATTGGTACTAGGGATGCTGCCATAATTTACTTTTATCAAGATTACTTTAATGAAGCCACTGGCGCAGGGTTAGGATTATTATGCACTTCTCGCTATTTTATTCCCGCGCTAATTGGCTTGCCTTTTCTAGGACAGATGCTCGGTGCTGCGAAAAAGATTGAGGGCTAAAGCGATCTCAATAGTAAAATCTAGTTTACTGTTAGCATCTATAGTTATGAGCAAGTACAGTTTTAATTGGATTTTACTTTATACTCATCAATCAATTAAGAAGGAGGTTTAATATGTTCCTGCGACGTGTTCAAGTACCTGATTTTCGAGTCTTAAAAGATGTTGACATAACTTTTGAACCAGAATTTAGCCCTCATATCTTTCCTATTGGTAGTCTTAATGGTGGCGGAAAAAGTACTCTACTACAGTTAATCTTTATTCTTCTCAGTTGTTCTGGAGATTCTGAAAAACATTTTTTAATTCAAAATATGCTTGATGAATATAAATTAAGTACTGAATCAGAGCAAAGATTAATATCTTTTGAGATAGAAAATGAAAATGAAATCGTAAAGTTGGATTTTGTTGTGTACCCTGATAACCTTTACTCAAATTTAGCAAATACTGATGATTTTAGACTAAGTATTAAGCCCGATCACATAATAGAAGAAGAATATTTAAAATTTTCTTCACTACAAGAATTAAAATTTCTGAAAGAAAAAATTTCAGAGCTTGAATCTACAATACAAATATTTTCTACTGCCCTAGATAATATAAAAGAAGCAATAAATACAGAAAACTTGGATGAAAGAGAAAAAATAATTTCAGATGTAGTTGAACGGCTTAGAAAAAGTCATCGTATATTCATGTTGAATTCTAATTTTCATAGCCCATTTTATTTACGCCAAGCTATAGAATCTTTAATAAAACCATCTAAAAAAAACAAAGAATTATTGTCAAATAATAAATCAGATAACATTTTGTTAGAAATAGAGAATAAGCTTGAATATTATAAAAATCAATTGGTTCAAGCGAATGAAAGCAATAATAAAATAGAAAATTGTAATGTAATGATTCTAGATTGTCTAAAAACTAAAAAGTTATCATTTATTTGTAACTTCAACATCAATCCAAATGAAAATGGTGCATTATTACTACGAATAAATGATGGTAATAATGTTGATTTAATGTCTTTTTTAAAAAAAATATCAAACAAAATTTTTCTGGCAGCACCACCTACTCAAATATTTTTGTTTACTTCAATAGAATCTAGAAAATTGCTATTTAAGCAACTAGACAGTGATTATAATTCAGCAATACAATCTTTGAAAAATAGGTTGTCTAATTTTTTCACCTATGACTTTTTGTCAGTTGATCTCTTGATTGAAGCTTTTAAATTTGCTAGAGACAGAGATTTCAAAGAAAAAATCAAACATGGTGAGTATGGTAATTACTACGGAAATTTATTAAATGAACTTAATTCACTTTTAGGAAATAAGAAAGTTAATTTCGATGAAGATTTTGCTGGAGTAAATTTTCAAATAGATATAAATGGTGAAAGTAGAGAGTTATATCCAGAAGATTTAAGTCATGGAGAATTAAAGAGGTTAGGAATTTATATGTGGCTGAAACAGCGTCAAATTGAAAACTCGATAGTGCTAATGGATGAAATAGAAAATGCTTTCCATCCTGATTGGCAATATCAAATAATATCTGATTTAATAGAGTGGGAAAAAAGTAATCAATATATTTTGGCAACCCATTCTTATGAATTATGTCAGGCTCTTACCCCTGCTCATATTAAAGAATTGGAGCCAAAACTGTTGCCATCAAAACAGGTTAAAAACTAGTGTATTAAGAGCATGGGTTTAAGTGCGGAAGAATTAGAGCAGCATTGTCAGCAGATATTAGAAGATCGCAGAATCAAGGATAAGATTGTAGTTCTTTGTGAAGGTGAAATTAAAGATGTTGATGGTAGACGAACGCCTCAAGCTTATAAAAGAATGGAACAAATGCCTGATGCTAATTTTTATAAAAAGTGCGTTCCTAAATTTTGGAATGACAAGCCTCGACCTCAATTTTTCAACTGTGGCAATCGCAAAGATGTAGTAGACACTTATTGCAAGCTTCGGCAATTGAACGATACACAAGAATCTTATATAAATATTGAAAAACTTTTTGCTCTAGTTGATTTAGATATTCAATTACATAAAATAAATAATTATCACTATTCAGATACAGAACAAATATTTAATGCTTTATATAAAGAGACTCAAACTAGAAAGCAGGCAGCATCAAAACATTTTATTTGGGTCACGGGATTAATTCACAAAGAGGCTTATTTTATAACTCCTGATATCCAATCAGTATTCAATGATTCTCTTCTCGATCCACAATATGAAAATGATTTAATTTTACTTGAAAAGTTATATTTGAAAATGTGCCATGAAATAATTAAAGATTTAGATCTTAAAAATAACTATACTCAGGTTATCAATCGTATTGATTATTGTGAATACCTGGATTGTTGTGATATTGAGATATTAATAACATCGTGGGAGAATGAATTTAAGCAAGCTATCATAGCTGTTGATGAGCAAAGAATCAGAGAATTAGTATTTTTATTGCTGACAATTAGAAAAGCTAAGGAATATTGGAATCAAATTGAGCCAGCAAGCTATTGGTCTAGTGGAACTGAAAGATTTAGAGAGCAACTTTCATTAGAAATAGGCGAATTTTATTCGAAACAAGATTGGAATAATCCTGATAATCACATTGCTTTTTTTTTCAAAACTTTGCATGAATTTGCTTGAGCTAGTTTTTCCTTGGTAGACAACGAGCATTAGGCGATGGACAATATACTACTACTATTCACCAAAACTTAAGTATCGGTAGTTATGTTTTCCAAGTTTAAGCTAGTTAAATATGTTTTTTGTTTAGCGATCGCATTTTCAGGAGTGGTGGCGATGGAGCAATGTAGTCTGACTGCGGAAAAGATTGATTTTAACTATAGTTTATTGGGTTTTAAGCTGAAGGTGAAAGATTTGGCAACTTTTGCCGACACAGGAGAGGTGAGTGATAGTCTGAACTACTATTTTAGATATATCTCAGACAAGCAAAGCCAGCAGTTGCGGAAGTTTCTGCGTCAAAGCTATGATGTCGATCCTGTGTTGGTCTATCGCTATTCTCGAACTTCAGCGGGAATTAGAATGCTGCGACGCATTGGGGAGATTATTCAGCTACCTGGTAATATTAATGGTTTTCATGGTTTGAGGGCAGCGCTGGTACAAACCGCCCAATCTCCAGAGGGGATTAACTTTGTAGATTTTTTGCAACGCTTCCCTACGGATATTAAGCTCAACTTAGGAGAATTACTTCAGTTAGTTAAACAGGTTTCTCATTCAGAAGAAGATACCAAGAAGTTTATCGCCAGTCTGTCATCGCCAAAAGTTGAATCGAAAAATACTCTGAAAAACCCTCAGTTTAGTGATTTATCTCACCCAGGTAATTATCAACAGACTAAACAGACTATAGAATTCTATGACCATCAGCGCGATCGCCATTTAGTTACGGATATCTATTTACCTCAAAACAAGACCGATAAAATACCTATAATCGTCGTTTCTAATGGTTTAGGGGGCAAACGCGATCGCTTTGAGAAGTTAGCACGCTATTTAGTTTCTCGTGGCTTTGGGGTAGTTATTCCCAACCATCCAGGCAGCGATCGCGATCGTCAAAAAGCATTTGTGGAAGGGTTATATCAGGAGAATTTTGATGCCACCGAATATATTGATCGTCCCCTAGATATCAGCTATATTTTGGATCAATTAGAACAACTCAATGGCGATCGCTTTGATCATCAGCTTAATTTAAAACAAGTGGGATTCTTTGGCTATTCCATCGGCGGAACTACAGGGCTTTCTTTGGCAGGGGCGGAATTTGATTGGACTCAGCTAGCACAGGATTGCGCCCAGCCGCTAAATCTGATGAATATTTCGATTCTGTATCAATGTCGAGCTTTAGAATTGCCGAGAAATCAACCCAGCTTAAAAGACGATCGCATCAAGGCAGCTTATCTGTTTGTACCTTTTGGTCATAGTCTTTTTGGCAAGCCGAAACAAGACCAGATTTCCATCCCGATTATGTTTCAGGTAGTGGATCAGGATTTCCTCACTTCTTTATTGGACGAACAAGTACCGTTATTTAATTCTTTGGATAAAAATAACTATCTGGTAATTTCTGAAAAGATACCCCACTCCAATGTAACTTTAGCAAAAGAAGCGCAATCATCTCAAGCAGAAGTTGCTCAGGTAGCAAGAACTTATCAAAATCTGCTGTCTTTAGTTTTCTTTCAAAGCTATATTGCAAGAGATTCCAGCTATATCCCTTATTTAAGCAGTGCCTATCTTCAGGCGATCGCTCAGAAACCTTATAACCTACATTTGTTAGCAAATTGATTTCTAAACACTAAACATAGCAATTAATCAGTGATCGCATGAATTAAAAGAGACAAAAACATGGCTCTTTTAGAGTAGTTATGATAATTAAATTAAATAAAAAAAGAGTCAAATTTATTTCTATATTTTGATTTATTAAGAAAATATTGCTTTTAAAATACCATAAAACACTGAAAAAATAATTAATAGAATTGGTGAAATAATTATCAGTTTAATTAGTTCGCCAACATCATGATTTTTTGCACAAGACTTACAAACAAGACGATCATTATAATACTTCCTCTTACGACTGTGACCTGTTTCAACTCTACGTTTAACTAATTGTGAATTTGAAAACATTTGTCCACAGTTATCACAACGATATTCTCTTTCAGTATATTTTTGATTTCTCACTTTTATGTGTTTATATCTTAATTTTAACTAATACTTTTAAGCCTAAAAAATCAGTATTTTTAAGCTATCTAATTAACAAAAAGGATAATTACAAGTAAATTAGTGTAATTAAATGTAACATAGAAGGAGCAAGTATTTCATAAAAATCACACAATAAGATTTATTAAGAAATAAAGATTAAACGATTCTCTCTATGAGGGATCAAATTTATACAAATCTTCAAGTGATCGCAGTTTTATAGATAAAAATAACCTTGGTGGACAACTCAGAAAACTTCCGTAGAGTAATATGGTCGGGCTAGTTGAATTTTATCCTGTATTGAAGAACTTGACGATATGGGTGCAAGCCATAAAGTCGTTGAGATGATGAATTTTGCCAACAAAAAACTGCAACAGTTACGTTAATTATGCTAGTTTTGCCAGATTAGATATACTCTGTAGATGTTAAATAATCATAACCATCGAGGTGCAAATCTTTACTTGGGGGTTAGTTTGCTGGTTACCCTATATTATGGATTTTGCTTTTACTATTTTGTTTTTAATCAAGAATACATAGTCCAAGATGATGCCAGGCAGCATGTAGTTTGGCTACAAAGATTTGTTGATGCTGATTTATTCCCTGATGATTTAATTGCCAATTACTTTTCTGGGCTTGCCCCGATTGGGTTTAAATGGTTTTATTTACTGCTGGCTAAACTAGGACTTGAACCACTTTTGGTTGCTAAACTTTTGCCTCCAGTTTTAGCTACTATTACTACTATTTATCTTTATTTATTTACTTTACAAATATTTCCTAAACCTCTAGCAGGATGTCTGAGCAGTTTATTAATTAATCAACTTCTGTGGCTTAACGACGATCTGGTTTCAGGAACTCCTAGAGCTTTTATCTATCCCTTATTTGCAGCTTTTTTATATTATCTATCTTTAGATTCTCTAATTCCCTGTGGAATTTTAATGTTGCTCCAGGGTTTATTTTATCCTCATATTTTATTGATTGAGATGGCAATACTCAGTCTGGGATTGATTAGATTAAGAGGCAAATTTATTATTAATTTGACAAATCAAAAACAGCCTTATATCTGGTGGATCGTGGGATTGATGATTACGACGATCGCTCTTTATCCCCTAACCCAAAAATCTCCTGAATTAGCCACAACTGTCACTGCTGCACAAATGCGACAAATGCCAGAATTCAATCTAGGAGGAAGAAGTCCTTTTTTTGGGGTCGGTTGGCTTAAATACTGGTTTACTGGCTCTAGTGGTCTTACTCTACCATTATTTCCCACTATAGTTTGGACTGGATTAATATTACCTTGGTTGTTAATCAAAAGATCGTCAATTACTCAATTAATTACTCCAAAAATTAATATTTTAACTCGCGTAACGATAGCATCTTTGTTGATGTTTATCTTGGCACATTTATTATTACCAAAACTGCATTTGCCTAGTCGTTATACTTATCACACGATTCAGTTTGTATTAGCAGTTTCCACAGGTATTGTCTTGACTATCTGGGTAGATTTAGCTCGAAAATGGCTTAAAAATAAACGGCAATTTAATCTACTTGAGAAAGTTAAAATAGCTCTGGTAACTCTCTTTTCCCTCACAGTAATTATTGTTCCTGGCATTCCCTACATCTCTACCACCTGGTTTCAAGATTGGCAAATCGGCACCGCCCCAGAAATTTATCAATATTTAGCTCAACAGCCCAAGGACGTTCTCGTGGCATCTCTGAGTAGGGAAGTGAATAATATTCCTGCCTTTACTCTACGTTCTATCTTAATAGGTGATGAGTTTGCTATGGCATATCATCCTGCTTATCATCAGCAAATCCAACAAAGAACAGTGGATTTATTGCAAGCTCAATATAGTCCTGAGTTGAAAGTTTTACAGTCTTTTATTCGGCAATATAATGTAGATTATCTACTGCTGGATGACCATGCTTTTACTGCCGATTACCTGCCAAACAAGGGTTGGTTAATTAATAGCTCTTGGTCAGAGCAAACCCAAAAAGCGATCGCTCAATTAAAGTCGAAGAAATATTCTCCAGCATTGAAGGAAGTAGTCCCAGCTTGTTCAGTTGTATCCAGTAAGACTTTAAAGCTGTTGAAAAGCTCCTGTATCTTACAGCCGTTTTCAGTTGAATAGACTACTTTTTCAATGAGTTAGTTCGTAAATTAAGCCAAATTCCAACTACTCTATTTTTAATGAATTTACTAAATTTGAGGACAAAACTTCAAAAATCTTCATCTTGGTAATCTTCCAAATGCTTTACGCATATCTGAATCATTTAAGT
>Ga0114940_10000498_pt1 | contig 18488 bp, 14 predicted proteins | sample ColdCreekSource_FD_87195 | JGI IMG/M metagenome (GOLD analysis project Ga0114940, IMG submission 87195) | Groundwater microbial communities from Cold Creek, Nevada to study Microbial Dark Matter (Phase II) - Cold Creek Source | ecosystem: Environmental > Aquatic > Deep subsurface > Groundwater ... | reverse complement strand
GTGACTTCTCCAGACATTGATGCGAAGCATACAATGCTAGCTTCTCCAAACCCCGCAAAAGAGTAGAGAGAACTTCGTTCGTGATACTCGTATTCTTTCCCACTACCGCGATTTAACGTCAGGATCAAGTCCAGCCCGACGAGGCGTAATGATGGTTTCTCACCTATCAAAACCTAGAACCTATGTTCCTTGAAAATTTTACTCACAGGAGGCTGTAACCAGTAAAAGTTACACTTCCCTGTAAAACCGTATATTTTCAGTTGTCAAGGTACAAAACCGATTGAGGCTATTATCCTTCTTGTCGATTGCAAGTATTATACAATAGCTGCAACCCTTGTTATATAAAGATTATGTATCAAAACTTTAAACCTTCAACTGATGAACCCAGCCCCGACTTTCATCCAGACACTCGTGCGCGTCGCACAGAGTGCTGGGCTTCCCGTCGGGAAGCTAAACAAAATTAAATTTATCATTACTCAATTAAAATGGCTAGACAATTTACCAATTTGGTTGAGATTACTCAAACTACTAGTGATTTCAACAAAAGCTGCCAAGAGCTTTAATTAGACTCTGATCTTTTACTTGCCCTGAATTTCTCGCTATTTTCGATCAAGGGTCTGATTTTTATTCATGGTTCTCCTAGTAAAATTACCGAACAATTTAAGTTTTGTAATAGGGGTTTCGTCGTGGCACTGAGGGCTAAACCATCTGCACCGACTCGCTGGCGTTGCGATCGCAAGATTACCAATTCTTGAGTACGGCTAGCATTCAAAATTGCCCTGACAAAATTATTTTGAGCGATGACTTTTACGTCTACGGTTGTTCCACTAAAAAAACGAGTACCCACTTTCTCTAGTTGCTGGTGTAGATTATCTTTGCGCTCTTTAGAAGTTCCAAAGGAGCAAACATGAAGTAGGGTAATTTCAACTTCTTCAGTTACAGCTAGGCTTCGAGCAAAGCGCACGGGACGCAATCCTTGGGAAGTAGTGCTTTCAACTGGAACGAGAATACGTTTAATCTTTAGAGGCGAATCAACCAAACGCGCTACGGCAACCAAGCAGTGAGCCGACCAAAGCACGCTGTCATTAATAGAGCCAAACAGAGAAGAACGGAACTTAGGGCGATCGCTAAATCCCAATAAAATAAGATTAGCATTAACTTCCCGGCTAGCGTGGCTAATACCTCGATCTACATCATACTCAATTCTCAGTTCTGGTCTGACGGCGATATCCAGTTCTTCGCCAATTTCTTGAGCTTGAAGGAGTAGTTGTTCGCTGCGTTTGATCGCTTTATCGAGTTGGGTAGAGTCGAGACGATCCTGAGCTTTTGCGATCGCTAAAGTGATGATTTCTCCCTGTTCATGTCTGGCTAGCAAAGAGGCGAGTTCCAATAGGTAACGCTGTGTCTGAGGATTATAAACTGGAACTACAACTCTAAACTTACGCTCGGTCTGGACAGATAAATCGAGTTCTTCTGGTTCTGATTCATCTGTGGGCGTTAGCTGTGCTGCGGCACGAGAAGTAATTAAAGGGCCAGCTATTGCTGTCACCAGCATAAGCAAAATAACGCTATTAAAAACTCGCTCATCAATAATTTGTGCTTGAAAAGCGACTAAAGCAGCAGCCAAGGTAGCCGCTACTTGAGGCAATGATAAAGACCACATCGTGATAGTTTGTTGCCAACTGTAGCGGTAAGCAAATTTCGCCAAGCAGGCGGCCAAAAATTTGCTTAAAATCAAGGCACCTACGATTGATAAAGGGATACCGATAGAGCGAAAAATATCTTCAAAAGCCTTGAGATCGAGCAGCAGACCCATATCTACAAAGAAGATCGGGATAAACAATACCGAGCCAACAAACTCGATTTTTTCTTTAACTGGACTGTTCCCAACTACATCGTTAATCGCTAGTCCTGCTAGGAAAGCACCAACAATTTGTTCAACTCCAATCAGCTGTGCGCTCACAGAAGCAACAAATACAGCTAGAAGTACAAACAAAAACTCGCTACCCTGATCGTTCTTGGAGCGACGAAAAAACGACTTACCCAGACTATCTAAACCGAATAAAATTACTAGAGTGTATACGATTAAAGAACCCAATAAAATACCGAAATCGAGTGCCGTAAAATCACCTTCATTAACTCCCAAACAGATTGCCAACACTAATAAAGCACCGATGTCAGTAAAAATCGTTGCGCCGATAGTGACAGTAACCGCCTCATTATTAACTACGCCTAAACGTTTAACAATGGGGTAAGCCAGCAGAGTATGGGAAGCCAACAGCGAACCGATTAGAATTGAGGTGTTCCATCCAAAGTCAAAGCTACGTCCGACTATAGTTCCTGCTATAAGAGGCACAGCGAAAGTTGCCAACCCGAAACCAAGGGAGCGATTTCTGGTTCGGCGAAACTGTTCTAAATCGATCTCTAATCCAGCGACAAACATGAGATAGATTTTGCCAATGTCTGCGAGCAGGATCATTGTTTCGGATTTATTGTCGAGCAAACCCAATCCGCTAGAGCCAAAAACTACTCCTGCGACAAGCAACCCGACCAATCCAGGTAGTCGTAATCGCTCGAAAATGGGTGGCACGAGCAGAATGATACCTAAAAGTAGAGCAAAAGTAAAAATTGGTTCGCGTATAGTGGCAGAGATTGATTCCATATTTGCTCTTTAGGCTCAAGCGATCGCTCTTCCGAATCATTCGACAATAAAATAAAAAGTTTTTGAGATTTTTATTTGGACGAAATGACGCGTAAACAACTCCTAATTATAGAGTTTGCAAATAGAAATCGATCTCCGCCTCTGGAGGTAGTTTGTAGCTCGTGTTCAGTTTTAGTATTTAAATCTTAATTGACTAACCTTTTTAGAATTTAAGAAAATCAGAGGTCTTAATAAAAGCTTGAACAAAATCAAGATAGACTGCAACTCATTGGGGGTTTGTCTTCTTAACCATTGACCAGGGCGACAATATAACATCTTAATTAACTCTCTATGCTGTTCTAAACTTAAGTTTTGGAACTTGACGATCGCTCTTAAAGATTCATCCTGAATATAACTGCGAGTTACTTTACCAGAAAGAATTAGTCCTGCGGGTAAAATCTCTAGTGTTACTTCTGTAGTAAGGTTTACGGGTTGATCTAAGATGATTTCTACTCCTTCTTCAGACAACTTTTGAGTTATGCCTAAATGATGAGTGCGATCGCTAAATATGTTAACCTCTTGATTAACAGTAAACCACTCATAGAAGCTGGGTTTAGGTAAATCAAGTAGAGCCATTAAAGATACAGCAAGAGTTACCAAATTATAGCCACTCCACCATAAGCCTAAATTAAAGCTCGATTCAGGTGGATTCAGTAGAGTAAGAGAAAAACCAATCAGAGTGACCATAAAGGATACAGTCAGTGGCAAACCCAGAGTCCAGTTAAAATTAAATTTTTCTCTGGCTAACCCTTTGGGAGTTACTTTAAACCCTTTACCAAAGGGACTCAGCATTACCTTGATTACAGTAATTGAAACAGGAAAGGCTTGTACCAAAGAGTAAACATCTGAGAGTAATGCCGAGCGTGATCTGCCATTCAGCCAAGAGAACACTGTTAGCTGCATGATGTAATAAGGCATAAAAATATAGACTATCTCCGAAACCGTAGCCAAGATAGGGTTAACTTCACCAAAAATACATACCAGTGGCATGAGTAATAAAAATACTCGAGGTATACAGGTAAACCAATGTAACAACCCCTCTAAATGCCCCAATCTTTGCCAGAAGTTTAAACCAGGAATAGTTAAAGGATTAGATTTAATAAAGAACGCTTGCAAAGTCCCCCTAACCCAACGTAATCGTTGATCGATATGGGCTGTAATGCTCTCTGCTGCCAAACCTGCACTTAATTTTTCATCCAGATAAACTAATTCATAGCCTTGAGCTGAAAGTCTAATTCCTGTGAAGTAGTCTTCACTAACTGATTCAGCAGCAAAGTAACCGATCTCTTGCAATGCACTACGTCTAGCTACAAAAGATGTTCCTGCACAAACTACACTACCTGCGCCATCTTTAATCGGCTGCATCTGGCGATAGAAAACTTCTTCTTCTGAAGTCAAAACACCTTCTAGACCGAGATTCTGAGCAATCGGATCGCAATTATAAAAGCTTTGAGGGGTCTGAACTAAAGCCACTTGCTCTTTTTGAAAAAAGCCAATAGTACGCTCTAAAAAGTTGGTTGTAGGTATAAAATCAGCATCGAAAACTACTATTAATTCTCCATTAGTTTGTTTAAGAGCATTGTTTAGATTACCTGCTTTGGCATCGGAATTATCTAGTCTTGTGATGTAGTGACAGCCTAAGTCTTGGGCTAGCTGTTTGACGCTTGCTCTTCTGGTGTCATCTAGCAAATATATTTGTTTATCTTGATAATTTAATGCCTGACAGCCAATAATGGTTCGCTTAAGAATGAAATCTGGCTCATTATAAGTAGGAATTAATATATCTACGGAGGGATTGTATTGATTTTCAACAACAGCTACGCTGTACTTATTAGCTTCTTTTTCTCTATTTCTCACAGTAAACATTAACAGCAACTGAAGAGCTCCCCCACCCATTGCCATAAATTCCATGATCAATAGTAAAAAGCTAAAAATACCGTCAACGGGATTAGCCAGATTCAGGGTTGACAGCGATCGCCAGATAAAATAACGAATTAATAAAGCAAATAAAATTCCAGCAACCAAACGGCGTGACCAAGTGCGTGGTTGAGGCGATAACCTAATGATTATTTGAGCTAATAAAAATAAAGCCAGGGTTGGTGCTAGTAAATAATACTTGTTGCCCAACTGAGGAGGCGTCAACCAGTTAGGCGGATTTTCTTGAAAGAAATATAGCCGAGTAAATAGTTCTGTAACATGACTATTACCCAGCAACCAGGAAAAAGCGATCGCACTGAAAAAACCTAATACTGACAAAAATACCAAGGTTGATGGATGTATATCCAACCTTGGCGATGGCTTTCGAGCAAATGAAATCTGTTTCCTGGAGCCTGATACTGGCTTGATAGTTTGCATACGTTAAGTTAATATACTTATCCAAGTAGGGACAGCTTAACAAAACATATGTAAATATCTCGTTAAGGATAGGCTATTATTTCCCTTGCTGTGATACTCGCTTTGGCAAGCTTATTAATAAATATTTTTACTGTTTATTAATAAGCTTGCCGTAATCTAAATACTTGACGGGGTAAGAACTTTGCTCTACACAGACACGATGTCAACAATATTTAAGTTAATTACGAATTAAAGCTAAAGAATTCTCCTGAAAAGAGCTTAAATCACCATTAATCAAAAGTATCAATCATAATAGATTGAGAATAGCTGCTATTCATGATATTCTAAGCAACCTAAACAAATTAATACGAGGCAAGGTCAAAGAATGGAAAAAATGGGAACTCACCTGGTTGTAGATGCTTGGCAAGCACCGGCTGAATTACTCAACAATCCCGAAAAAATACGCGAGGCTTTGATCGAAGCAATCGCTGCTGGGAAAGCTACCCTTATCGATTTGTGCGTTCATCAATTTAGTCCTCAAGGAGTAACGGCTACAGCCACATTAGCAGAGTCTCATATTGCTATTCATACTTGGCCAGAACATGGTTATTTTGCGGCAGATTTATTTTTCTGCGGGGCAGGAAAACCTGAAGTCGCTATGAAAGTCTTGCAAACAGCACTTCAAGCTCAAAAAGTAGAAATGCGTCAGCTCGAACGAGGCTTTATTCCGAGCAAACTTGAGCCAAAACTTGAGCCAAAAATTAAATCATCTGTTCATTAGTTGAATTTAAGACAATTAATCACAGATAATTAAGGGTAGATTGCTAAATATTAGCTCCTCACACTATCTACCTAGCTCACAATGGCTAACAATTCTGACAATTTTGTGATCAAGCTAGTTCTGATCCTGTTCTTAAGTATTTTGCCTTCTCTTATTTATCTGCTTATCTTTCACCAAGTTAAGCAACGTTGGCGTTCGAGGCTAAGACGGGCTCAGATAATCACTAATTATCATCAGAGAAATCAACTACATAACTACTATGGCGATCGCCGTAGAGCAACAACTAAATATTTTTTGGGAGATCAAAATTGTCTAAACAATGCTCATTCTCCCTATATTCGTTGTGCCATTAATCCTAGTGGGCCATGTGATCAATGTTCTCACTACGAACCAAAAAATAGCGACTAGCCACTAGCCACTAGCAGTCAATTCATCTGCTTTCGGGTTCATAAACTGATCACAGCTTATTGATCAGTTTACTGTTACTACAGATAGATTAAACTAAGAGCTTAAAGCTAAAGGCTAAGAGCTTTTTTATTTCATCTTTATTTTGGTAGAGCTACTTAACAGCAGAATGTGGTCATTAATATCTGAATACAATTTTGATGCTCAGTTGATCGTCAATGGCGTAGCCATAGGCAGCATTCTTGCCTTGGCTGCAATTGGTCTAACTCTTACCTACGGCATTCTTAACCTTTCTAATTTTGCTCATGGAGATTTTATGACTCTAGGAGCTTATTTGACTTGGTTAGGCAATACCAGTGGCTTAAATATCTGGCTAGCAATGCTATTAGGTGCAGCAGGAACTATAGTAGGGATGCTGATTGCCGAATATTTGCTGTGGAAACCGATGCGCGATCGCCGCGCCACTCCGACTACTTTAATTATTATCTCTATTGGTTTAGCCCTGTTTATTCGCAACGGGATTTTATTGCTCTACGGTGGAGGCAATCAACTATACGAATTGCCCGTAATACCAGCCATTGAATTTGGCGATCTGCGAATTGCTTACTATCGCTTGATAGTTATTGGATTAGCAATTGTGGCGATTATTGCCTTACATTTAATCTTGCAAAAAACTAAAGTTGGTAAAGCAATGCGGGCAGTTGCCGATAACCTAGATTTGGCTAGAGTATCGGGAATTAATGTCGAACGCGTTGTTTTATGGACTTGGGTGATTACAGGGATTTTGACTGCCGTCGCTGGCGGAATGTATGGCTTAATTGCTGTAGTGCGCCCTAATATGGGCTGGTTTTTAATTTTGCCAATGTTTGCTTCGGTAATTTTGGGCGGCATTGGCAATCCCTATGGTGCAATTGTCGGTGCTTTGGTTATTGGTGTTATCCAAGAGTTAAGCGTTCCTTTATTGGGTTCTGAATATAAAATAGGTGTAGCTTTAGCGATTATGATCGCTATTTTATTAATTCGTCCCCAAGGCTTATTTAAAGGCACAAGTTAATGGATCTCTGGCATAAGTCTCTAAAACTCTGGTTGACAAGGGGTTAGGGGTTAGGGGTCAGGGGTCAAAAAGCATAGATCTAATCGTTTTGTGGTTTATTTGCTCTTTGTCTGCGCCGATCTTCTTGAAGATCTTTCTTGGCTGGAGTTAGCTGATCATAGCAATTGGGACAAGAAATACTAGGTTCGTATTGAGGAGAATTTTTATCGGCTTCAGAGACAGGATGTCCGCAAGCATAGCAGAGATCGTAGCTGCCTGATTCTAATCCTTCTTTAACTGCAACTCGTTGATCAAAGACAAAACATTCTCCTTCCCACATACTTGCTTCGGGAGGAACTTGCTCTAAATACTTCAAAATTCCGCCTTTTAGATGATATACCTCTTTAAATCCTTGAGAAAGCAGATAAGAAGAGGCTTTTTCACAGCGAATTCCGCCTGTACAAAACATAGCTACTTTGGGATGCTGATTTGGATCGAGATTATCTGTTACATATTCGGGAAATTCGCGAAAAGAATCGGTCTTGGGATTATTGGCACCTTTAAAACTGCCAATTCCGACTTCATAATCGTTACGAGTGTCGATTACTACTATTTCTGGATCGCTAATTATCTGATTCCAATCTAGAGGATCGACATAAGTGCCTACCTGTTGAGTTGGATTAATTTCTGGTCTTCCCAGGGTAACTATCTCTTGTTTAATTTTGACCTTCATCCTAAAGAAAGGAGAGGTTTGGGCAGTAGATTCTTTAAATTCTAAATCTGCCAAGCCTGGAATGGAACGTAAAAAATCTAAGGTAACTGCGATCGCATTTTTTTCTCCCGCAATTGTACCGTTGATACCTTCTTGGGCTAAGAGAATCGTACCTTGAATTTCTTTTTCTTGACAAAAAGCCAATAATTGTTTTCTTCTGGCTTCAATATTTGATATTTGAACAAATTTGTAAAAAGTGGCAACAATGTAAGTCATCAATAAGCAATGAACAATTAAAAATTAAGATTCTGGAAATTTATGTTCTTGAACTTCCTGAGTGAAATTATTAACAGCCTCAGCAATAATTTGTCTTAAATTGACATAAGACTTGGCAAATGGGGGTTGTTTGGTAGATAAACCTAATAAATCTGCTGTTACTAAAACTTGACCATCACAGCGATTTCCTGCACCAATACCAATAGTAGGAATCGGAATTTTAGAGGTAATAGTAGCAGCTAGATCACTGGGAATATGTTCTAGGATAATCGCAAATGCGCCCGCTTGGGCTAATGCGATCGCTTCATCGATAATTCGATTGGCTTCACTATCGGTTTTACCCTGCTGTTTATAACCAAGAATACGAACGGATTGGGGCGTTAAACCCACATGACCCATTACAGGAATACCGATTGCTGTTAATTCAGCGACAGTCTCGATTATGCGAGGATGACCACCTTCGATTTTCACTGCCGATGCACTTGTTTCTTTTAAAACTCTTCCCGCAGCTTGAATAGCCTGAGTAACACTTTCTTGGTAACTCATAAAAGGTAGATCGCAAACCACCAAAGCTTTTTTAACTCCTCGACAAACTGCCGCTGCATGATGAATCATCTGATCGAGAGTTACGGGTAAAGTGCTGGAATATCCTAAGCCAACCATTGCTAAAGAATCACCCACTAAAATTACATCTACCCCTGCTGTATCTAGTGCTTGAGCGAGACTGTAATCCCATGCAGTTAGGGAAATAATCGATCGCCCTTCCTGTTTCCATTGAGTTAATTGCTGTATAGTAACTGCCATTGCGCTCTAAGTTGGGTATAAAATCTTCTCGGTTACCCTTCTATTGTAAAAGCTGAAGTATCACAACCAAATTTTAACAATTTAACAACATGGCAAAACTAGAATTACAAAATCTACAAAAAAAATATCGCCCTGATGTGATTCCTGTCAAAGACATCTCTTTAGAAATAAATGATGGGGAATTTTTAACTCTGCTAGGTCCTTCTGGATGCGGTAAATCCACCCTATTACGGCTGATTGCAGGATTGGAAGCACCAACTAAAGGTAGAGTAATTATCGATGGAGAAAACATCAATAAAACCGCTCCTGGCGATCGCAATATGGCAATGGTTTTTCAAAGTTACGCTCTTTATCCCCACATGACGGCGGCGGAAAATATTGGTACTGCCCTTAAACTGCGAAAAATGCCCAAGGAAGAGATTGATCGTAGAGTTAATGAAGCTGCCCACAAGCTAGAGTTAACTAGTTTATTAAACCGTAAACCAGGTCAAATGTCTGGGGGGCAAAGACAACGGGTAGCTTTGGCTAGGGCTTTGGTGCGTAATCCTGAAGTATTTTTATTAGATGAACCTTTAAGTAATTTGGATGCCCTGTTGCGAGAGCAAGTTAGGGCGCAGATGAAACAGTTATTTAAAGACCAAAATAAGCCAGTTGTATATGTTACTCACGATCAAACAGAAGCGATGACTTTATCGACCAAAGTAGCAGTTTTAAATCAGGGCTTGATTCAACAACTTGATCCTCCCAGCCGCATCTATTCTCATCCTGCTAACGAATTTGTCGCCAGCTTTGTGGGTAGTCCTCAGATGAATTTGCTAACTCTTAAATGCGAGGGAAATACGGCATTTTTAGGTAAAAAACAACTGGATTTATCATTTTTAGCTTCCGTACCTCCTCGGATCGTCTTTGGTATTCGTCCAGAAGATGTAAATTTAGCTACCTCAGAAGATAATCAAACGATTATGGGTCAGGTTTATTTAGTTGAACAACTGGGTAAAGATAATTTAGTCAGTGTCAAAATCAATGAATCTGAGATTACGATTCGGGCTTTACTGTCAAGCGATCGCCAGTGGGAAGACAAAAATATTTCCCTTGTCATACAACCAAATAAAATTCACTGGTTTGATATAGATACGGGCGCTCGACTTAACTAAATTAACTAACAGTTGCTCGAAATATTCAAGCAACAGGTGTTTTGGGTCTTGAAGCCATATAGTTAGCTAGTTGAGTATTAATTTGTTCCTTGACAAGAAAACGATACTCAGTGAAATGTTCCAGATAAGCACAAAGGGTTAAGTAAATTTCTAACTGACGAGGCTTTTGTAGGAGGACTTGAGCTAAATTACGCCAAAACAGCCAGCGAGTCTGGGCAATTACTCCTTGTTTCCATAACAGCATTAGTAAGGCTCGGATTGTCTTCCAGCTAGGTCTAAGGGATTTAGCGTTTTTAACAGCACCTAGCTTCATATAGTAGCGAAAGATTCGATCAAGATATGCTGCTGGATCGTATAGTTGCCAAAAAGCATTGACGTATTCTGTGGCTATTTCCTCGATCGCTCTAGTCGGGATAAAGTTCATTAAGGTAGTCTGATTAATATTGGCTGACCCATTGAGCAATCTACCCTCTTTTTCTAGTCGATCCCAAAGAGCGGTACTGGGCAAAGCTTGCAGCATACTAAACATTGCTAGAGGAATCTCAGTTTGTTCGACAAAGCGCACAATGCGATCGCCAGCTTGCGCTTTTTCACCATCAAACCCAATAATAAATCCCGCCATTACCTGCATACCTGCTTTGGTAATCCGATCAATCGACTCATTTAAGGGGTCTCGGGTATTTTGAAATTTTTGTGTCAAAGCTAAACTAGCTTCATCCGGTGTTTCAATTCCGACAAAAACTTTTTTAAAATTGCACTCGACCATTAGCTCTAATAATTCTTCATCCTGAGCTAAATCGACTGAAGCTTCTGTAGTTAAACCAAAAGGATATCCTTTTTCTGCCATCCAAATTTTTAATTCTTTGAGCAGCAGCTTAACGTTGCGCTTGTTGCCAATAAAATTATCATCGACCATAAACACAGCCCCGCGCCAACCCAGATCATAAATACACTGTAATTCTGCCAGCAATTGTTCTGGAGTCTTGGTACGAGGCTTGCGTCCATAAAGGACAATAATGTCGCAAAATTCACATTGGAAAGGACAGCCACGGGAAAACTGAACTGACATATTGTCATAAGCATTCATCTCTAACAAATCGTAACGAGGAATCGGCGTTTCAGTTACCGCAGGCTTTTCAGTCGATCTAAATACCCCTTGGCGATCGCCACGTTCAATAGCAGCGACAAACATGGGTAAGGTTATTTCTCCTTCATCTAAGACTAGAAAATCCACATCTTCAGCTTGAACTTCCTGGGGAGATGTAGTAGCATAAGGGCCGCCTACCGCTACGGGTATACCTCTGTTTTTAGCAGCTCGTACTTGAGCCAACATATCCTCTTTCTGCACAATCATTCCTGAGATCAGGACTAGTTCAGCCCATTCCCAATCAGACTCGGTTACATCTCCCACATTGCGATCGACTAGCCTAAATTCCCACTCTTGAGGTAAAATTGCAGCTACTGTAATCAAGCCTAGAGGGGGCATGAGGGCTTTGCAGTCTACTAAAGCTAAGGTTTTTTCAAATGACCAGAAACTTTTAGGGAATAAAGGGTACAGTAGTAAAACCCGCATGATGAAATGCCTCAAATTGTAATGAATGAAATGAATGATAATCTAGAATTATCTAAGCTTATCCTGTATAAGAGAATATTTTGGATAGCAACCTCAAAGTGAGAACTTTTGTTCTGCTTTGCTTAAATATAAGTAAAGTTAAATTAATTTTCGTGGCAAGTCAATGTGTAGTTGATAATTATTATCAATAAATTGGTAATATAACTTACTTTTAAGTTATATTAATATACAGTAGTAAAAATATATACAAATACATATCTTCACCAGAAAAACTACTAAAAATTAAAGTTCAATTGAATAAATAAATAGTTTTAAATTATACAGATAAGTTTTTAAAAAATTATCTGTACTTTTACTGAGATTGATTTAATTTGTTCAGTGGGGATCAGTATATTCTCAGTTGTAACTCAATAAGTGTAATTACATAATAGTATTTAAGCCCAAATAAGTTGTCAAGAGTTAATAAAAGAAAATCCGCTAAAAAAAGCTAGATAAGATTAAAACAGATAACAAAAGATAAAGCTCTTATTTTGAGCAATTTGGTTAAACATAAGCATAGGGATCAAGGCTTAGTGCCGAGATACAGTAGAAAACTTTAACCATACTAATGTTATTCGATTATTCTGAAAACACGACTTTTGGCAGATTAAAAATATCAACTTTTGACAAACAATAAAAATATAGTCCTGATAAATAGCTGCATTTTAAGAATATAAATAATGTCTTTCTCTCCTACACACACAACCCAAGACTTAGTCCTTTGCTGTTACGTAAATGCTACGACTCATGTAGAAATAGCCCGAATTTCTAATATTCCTCATTGGTATTTTGAACGAGTTGTTTTTCCAGGGCAACGTTTAATTTTTGAAGCTCCCTTAAAAGGTAAGTTAGAAATCCATACTGGTACAGCGATTAGTTCAATTCTTTCCGAAACAATCAATTGTGAAGAATTGCATCTTACTTCTACTTTTCCGATCTATTCACACAGATAAGGAAGTCAACCTAATTAAATGGCGAATAATAGCAACTAGCAACTAGCAACTAGCCCCCAGAAGCTGAGGACATTGTACCCTTGTGATATAACATACTCTTGTGATATAACATCGCTGGGTGTAAACAACTAGCGACTAGCCCATAAACTTATTTGGCTTTTATTTTGGTCGAGCTACTTAAGAAACAGAAGTATGTGGTTCACGGATAGAAACTTAATTGAGGTAAACCTAATGTTTCATCCCAACCCATCATTAGATTTAAGCACTGGACTGCTTGACCTGCTTGACCTTTGATCAAGTTATCAATAGCCGACATGACAATTACTCGACCTGTACGAGAATCTACTTGTATGCCAATGTAGCCGAGATTAGTACCGCAAGCCCATTTAGTTTGGGGATAAACTCCACTGGGTAAAATCTTGATGAATGGTGAAGAGCGATAAAAAGCATTATAAATTGTAATTAAATTTTCTCTAACTAAACCAGGATCTCGTAAGGTGGCGTAAACCGTGGATAATATCCCCCTGACCATTGGAATTAAATGGGGAGTAAATTGGACTGTTACTTCTTGACGTGCCAAAGAACTGCAAATTTGCTCAATTTCAGGAGTATGACGATGGTTAGCTACGGCATAAGCTCCCAGGGAATTGTCTGCTTCGGCTAATAACATATTAATGTTAGCCTGACGACCACCGCCAGAAGTTCCCGATTTAGCATCGATAATGGCAGTTGATGGTTCGATTAAACCTTGTTTCAACAATGGAGAAAGTGCCAGCAGGCTAGCAGTAGGATAGCAGCCAGGACAGCCTATTAGTTGCGCTTCTTTAATTTGTTGGCGATATATTTCAGGTAAACCATAGACGGCAGTAGCTGCGATCGCTTGATCTGTACGTTCTTTTTTATACCAAGCGGTGTAAGTATCTAGATTGCTGAAGCGATAATCTGCGGATAAGTCTAATACCTTACAGCCTTTTTCAATCAGAGTTGGAGCTATTTTACAAGCCAAACCATTAGGTAGTCCTAAAAAGACAGCTTCACAGCGCTCAGCAACTACGTCTAAGTCAATTTTCTCAATAGTAAGATCAACACAATGAGCAAGGTGGGGATAAATAGAGCCAAATTGTTTACCCGCAGTGCTATCTCCTCCCAAATAGGCGATGTCTACCCCTGGATGTTCCAATAACAAGCGTACTAATTGCACTCCACCGTATCCAGAAGCACCGATAATTCCTATAGATTTTTTGGCTATTTCACTCATAATCGTTGCGGTTTAGTTGTTGATCTTAAATTTAAGCTGCTTCTCGTTGCAATCTATAGTTTAAGCAAAATTAGGATATTTTGAGCAATTAAACTTTGATGACTTTTAACTAAAATATTAGTTTTGAAAATACTTATTTACAGGCTGAATATTATTGATTCCTACTAGATTAAACAAGAATCAATGTCAGACTAAATATAATAAATTGAGTATAAGTGAGTAATTTAAATGCTACAAAAAATTGTTTTTGGCTTAATCTGGCTGATTTTTATCATCTATACGTTTGGCTTTGCACCTCCAACTCAACCAGATACTTTGGACTTAATTATTAATCTTTCCTTGGGTAAATGGGAACAGATTAATCCCATAATCATAGCCATATTTTATATTATGGGTGTTTTCCCCACTGTTTATGCTTGTTTTCTTTTGTTTGATGGTAGAGGACAAAAAATTCCAGCCTATCCTTTCGTTATAGGTTCGATAGGTTTCGGAGCTTATGCTTTATTGCCGTATTTTGCCCTGCGTCAATCTAATCCTAGTTGGCATGGAGATAAAAACTGGTTGCTAAAAATCTTAGATTCCCGTTTGATGGCAATAGTCTTGTCCACAACAATCACAATATTTATTGTCTGGGGAGTTGTCAACGGAGATTGGGCAGACTTTATTTCTCAATGGCAAACTAGTCAATTTATTCATGTCATGAGTCTAGATTTTTGTCTGTTGTGTTTGTTATTTCCTGCCATTCTTAAAGATGACATGAAGCGACGGGGTATTAATAACGAACAATTTTTTTGGCTGGCTGCATTAATTCCATTATTTGGAACTTTAATTTATTTGTGTTTGCGCCCTTCTTTACCTGGATTATCGGAGACGAAGGGACTAGCAACTAGCCCCCAGAAGCTGAGGATAAACAACTAGCTTTTTTAAAATCTTAAAATTTGGGATAGACTTCTTGATCGAATAAATCCCTGATTTTAGATCCCAATTCTGGAGATTGGTTTTTAATTAATTGCTCGACTAAATATTCATATGGAGATTTTTTCGATTCTGCCCAAGATGCCAACAATAATTTGTATTAACCACAGAAATAGACCGTATAATTTAATTAAATTACCTTGAATACTTTGAGAAAAAGCAGAATCTGCGATCGCAGATTTTAAAGAGGCGGCATTTTCTGCTACTCTCTCTGTTAAAGAACGGGATAGAGCTAGCATTGTCCAAGTAGATTTACCCACATTAACGGTAAACAATTCTCCTGTGTGGGGATCGAACACAGGATGTGCCGAACTCATAACTTGTTTAAAAGGTTGAGGCGGTTGTTTAGGGAGTAAATCTGACCAATCTTGGTTTTTGCCTACAGGAGTCAAGGTTTCTAAGGTTTCTGGGTCTATTTCATAAGGTCTTCCCACATCCCAAGTGACCAACAAGCGATCGCATGAGTTATCATTAGGAAGTTTAAAGGGTAAAAAGGCTGTATTTAACTGATTACGCAACCCTAACTTATTTAAAGATGTACGAGTAATTCCCAAATTTTGGAATGCTAGACCCTCAAAGCGATCGCGATTTTGCTCGTCCGCAGTGGCTTGATCGGCATAATAACAAGGCGGTTTAACCAAACGAGTTTTTAAAGTAGCCCCACCATCGGCAAAACTAAAACGATAAATCATGCCGTCACCATTGTATAAAGGTGTCCAGCCATCTTTCGCTACCCAAACAACATTGCCCGAATCATCCCCTTCCACTAGCGTAGATTTAACTGAACCAGTCGGCCCAACCAGAAAAAAATGACCGTGTAAATCATGAGATAATTTAGTTTCCAAGCCTGTGCCATCTCTGACAGTCAGATGAATTGGTTCTTCAAACTCTTCTCGACTGACTGCTACGATTGTTTGAGGAAACTGCGATTGCGAGGTTGGGGGAGAATTATCTGATGTTTGGGTTTCCAACTGCTCTTGCTGTAATTCACTCATAATTTAATTAAGTGGAAAGATGAATTTTTGAGATGTAGGACTCTATTCCTTACTAGGGGGAAAAACCGAAAACTTATGCAAAATATTACTCTTTGCAATATTTATTTACATTGTTAATGGCGATTAAGTTAGTTAGCTAATTTTTTCGATAACTTTAAATAATGAATTTTAATTTCCTTAATTTTTTAATACGGAGTACTTCTATACTTTGTTTAGGTGCAGCTAGTGCAGTTAAGTCCCAAGTAGTTGAAGATAATACTGTTCCTACGGAAGTCACCACAGAAGATAATCGTAACTTCACGGTAAATTCAGGCGAGCGGGTAGGAAACAATCTATTTCACAGCTTTGGGAAGTTTTCTATACCCAGCAATGGTTCGGTGCGTTTTAATAATGCATCTAGAATCCAAAATATTATTAGTCGTGTAACTGGCTCGTCTGCTTCTAGTATCGATGGTTTAATTCAGAGCAATGGCAGTGCTAATTTATTCTTGATTAATCCTAACGGAATTATTTTTGGGCAAAATGCAGCCCTCAATGTAGGTGGTTCTTTTCTGGCTACTACCGCCGAAAGCCTGGTGTTTAAAGATGGTAGCAAATTTAGTGCTGTTAACCCTAATTCCCAACCGATATTAACAGTAAGTGTTCCTTTAGGAATACAGTTTGGCAATAATCCTGGCAGTATTACCAACCAATCTCAAAGCCAGACAAATAATATAAACACTGGACTCTCTCTATCACCACAAAAGACTTTGGCACTATTAGGAGGGAATATCGCTTTCAATCAAGGTTCTGTAACTGCATCCATAGGAAATATTGAATTAGGAAGCGTTGGCGCAGACAGTTTCGTTTCGCTTACGCCTATTACTAAAGGTTGGAATATCGGTTATGAGAATGTAGCCGAATTTCAAGATATAAAATTAGATAACTTAGCTTCCGTCAGTGCTAGTGGAGCGGGAGGCGGAGATATAAATGTTCAAGGGCGACGCATTCAAATTTTAAATGGTTCGGCAATTTCTTCTGATACTTTTGGTTCAATAGACGGGGGAACTATTGCTATTAATGCTTCGGATTTAGTGGAAATAGCCCGAAGCGATCCTTCTAATCAAATAGACCCTTCGTTTGCGGGGATTGGTATTTTCTTCCCTATTTCAAGTCGGATAACTAACAACACTTCTGGTGAAGGAAAGGGTGGAAATATTCAGATAACAGCAAAAAAACTATCCCTACTCAATGGGGGCAAGATACAAGCCCAAACTATCGCCAATCCCGGCCAGTCCAGTCAACAAGTAGGGACAGGTGGCAATATTACCATCGAAACCGCAGCCTCAGTTGAATTAAAAGGTTTGAAACCCTTGCTAGGTGTTGCTGACAATGTTAATGAATTGTTTCCCCTAGCAGCTAACGATACAACTTTTGCGGGTTTAGATAGATTCATTGCGATTGGTAGAAGTAGCAGTATTGGTGAGACATCTGCAAGTAATGGTTCGAGTGGGAACATCAGCATTTTTACAAGTCAACTAAAAGTTCAGGATGGAGGAGTCATTGCCAATGTTCCTTTCAGTAACGGGGATGCAGGAGATATTGATATTAGGTCTAAAGAATCGGTGGAAATTTCGGGTTCTGCTGAGCCAGATAGTAGTATTGTCAGTTTAATCTTAGCTAATACTTTTGGTCAGGGAGATGCGGGCAATGTTCAACTGACAACTAATCAATTAGTCCTTAAAGACGGTGGTGGGATTAGTACTGGTACTCTTTCTGTAGGTGAGGGCGGAAATATTTTTCTGAATGCTAAAGAACTAGAAATTAGCGGTACTTCTAGTGACGGGAAGATCAGGAGTGGATTTGGCTCAGAAACTTTTGGGATAGGCAAGGCTGGTAACGTTACTGTGAATACAGAGCTATTAACCATCAAAGATCAAGGTCAAATTACAGTTAGGGGGGTAAGTTCTGGCTCGGCAGGTAATTTAGAAATTAAGGCTAATTCTATTGAACTTAATGATCGCGCTACAATTACTGCTGCTACAGCTTCAGTAGAAGGCGGAAACATCCGATTGCAAGTCAAGGATAACTTAACGCTGCAAGAAAATAGTACGATCTCTGCTGGAGCTAGTAATAATGCCAGTGGCGGTAATATCGATATCAATGCCAAGTTTGTGATTGCTTTTCCTGAGCAAAATAACGATATCCTTGCCAATGCATTTCAAGGTAATGGGGGTAATATCAACATTAAAGCTCAAGGTATATTTGGCATAGAGGAACGCAATTCTCAACCAGCTAACTTTACTAACGATATCAATGCCAGTTCTAAATTGGGTTTGTCTGGAACAGTTGCGATAGCTTTTCCTCAAGTAACTGTTGATCAACAGTTACTTGATTAGGACTTACGCAAAAGAAAAATTTGATTAGGTAAGAGCAAACAAGTTAATGTCAAATCATGGCAAATAGAATGTCCTGTTTGGATTACTGTCAATATCTCATGGCGACTCAGATTAATT